>Ga0105240_10002187_pt1 | contig 31919 bp, 18 predicted proteins | sample KBSC54metaG_FD_80426 | JGI IMG/M metagenome (GOLD analysis project Ga0105240, IMG submission 80426) | Corn rhizosphere microbial communities from Kellogg Biological Station, Michigan, USA - KBS C5-4 metaG | ecosystem: Host-associated > Plants > Roots > Rhizosphere > Soil | place: Michigan, USA... | reverse complement strand
TTCGATGCGGTATTGCATTTTGATGAAACCCAAGCCGTGGAACCATTGCCACACGCGGAGGAACAGCAGACGTCAGAAGTGCCGGACACCTACCCGGTGGGAGTGTAACAATCGTGGCACGACCGATTACAGAGGAAGCGGTGAAAGTTCCGCCGGACGGATTATCCGGGGACCTGGTGGTCCCGGACCGAGCCGCAGGAATCATTTTGTTTGCCCACGGTAGCGGCAGCAGCAGGCACAGTCCTCGCAATCGCTACGTGGCCGCCATGCTCCAGCGAGGCGGCTTCGGGACGCTGCTGCTCGACCTGCTCACGGAAGCCGAAGAAGAGGTCGACCTGAGTACACGACATCTGCGCTTCGATATCGGCCTTCTCGCGGCCCGGCTTGGCGAGGTCACCGACTGGCTCCGCCGAGAACCGGCCACCCGCGATCTCGGCGTGGGTTACTTCGGAGCGAGCACCGGTGCAGGGGCAGCACTGGTCGCCGCCGCTGAGAAGCCGTCCATCGTTGCGGCCGTCGTTTCCAGGGGAGGCCGGCCGGATCTCGCAGGCCCCGCCCTGCGACGCGTTGAGGCGCCGACGCTGCTCATCGTTGGCGGCGATGACCATCAGGTAATCGAATTGAACCGTGAGGCCATGAAGCAAATGCGCTGCGAGGAGCAACTGTCGATCGTCCCCGGAGCGAGCCACCTCTTTGAGGAACCGGGCACGCTGGAGGAGGTTGCGCGACTCGCATTGGGCTGGTTCAGCCGGTATCTGCGGAATCCCCCAAGCGCGCAGCGGCGCTGAAGTCATTGGGGTTCGCTCCTGGCGTTTCCTGAGCCGGTTTTCGTTCGAACGGTGCATATAATTCGCTTCCTAGATTCCGAGAGCAATCTGGGGGGTTCGATTCCGTGAGTGCCACCAAATGACGAAGGCCGCGGCAATCATCTCCATGAACTCCTGATCACGTGCACGCCATCGAGTTCGAATATCCTATACTACTGCTTCGTTTCTTAATTATTTTCCAGACAATCCCAAACAAAGCAGTTCTCAAGAAATGAGCGGCTGACCGCGCCGGTTCGCTCCTGTGATAATGAACGGGTGCCTGTTCAGGTGGTCACCGCCAGCGATATCCGCCTCGTATTCATGACGATTCGCCGATCGCCGGAATATTTTCACGCCGCGTTGGCGAGTCTGTTTATGAGCGACCCGCTGGTGCACCAACTCAAGGGAATTCACGTGGTGATCGGAAGTGCTGAAAGCCACTACCTGGATCCCTACTTTCACCACCGGCGTCTTACTTTTCACGCCATGACGTCCGCAGAGGCGGAGCGGATTGCGGACTGGCCGGCTCTGCGACGGATCGCCTTCAACTATCATCGGTCGCTGATGCTGCCGCCGCGGGATTTCGCGGGCCTCTGCATCTGTGAGAACGACGTAGTCTTCCGGGACGGTTTTCTCGGCGAAATGCTCGAAACAGTAAACGAGATTGAGGGCCAGGGACCCGGGGAAAAGTACATTCTGAATGCGTATCTGCCGTACGGCGCCGCGCGCACGCCGGGGAAGAGAACGTTGGGCCACGCCGTGAGATATTCCTCGCGAAGGTTCTACGGTTCGCAGTGCATTTACTATCCGATGAGCGTCGTCCCTGAAATCGCGCAATACATATACGACGAGGGGGTCGTGAAGCAGCGCGCTCCCATCGATATGCTGATCGGTAGGCACCCGATCGCCCGTGCCTCCCTGTTCGGAACCTCGCGGTCTTTGGTTCAACACGTTGGTTTTCATTCTTCGAATCCAGGAGCATTTTTTCATCAAGCGCCTTCGTTCAGTGACGATGTCCCGGTGCTTGAACCGTTTCCAGCCGGCCCGCACCATCCGCCCTCAGCGCTGGCGAGATTCGAATTACCGGATAGCTTTGCGAGCGCCGTAAGGGAACTTGGCTGGATGGCCGGCGCGACCGGCACGGAACTGGTTTACCTCTGCGAGGCGGATCTTCAGAAGCCGCTGATCGGCGCCTGCGATCTGCTGGTGAGAGTGGTGAGTAAGTTAGTGCTCAACGGTCTGACCGTATCCGGTTCCGGCGCGGTCGTGCTGCGGATTGCCAAGGAAAGCGAGGACGCCGGGAGGGTTCAACTGCGCTTCAGCGTGTTCGACACTCGAAATGAATCGCGCCCGCAGTCACCAACCGCGACGCAGCAGGTAATCGGAGACCCGGTTCTAACGCCGATGATTGAGGAATTGGGCGCGCGATTCTGGTGGGAGTCGAGACGCCGGGGGGAAGGCCTGGTTTGCCATCTGCTCGCCGGCTTCGCTTACGCGGAGGGCCGGGATTCGCGTCCAGCGGCCGGTCCTATGGCGGAACTGAGCGGCCGGAGGATCCTGGTGGCGACCGCTAACGCTTCGAACCGAAAGCTCATGTCTCTACTCCTGGCGCAATTCGGCGCCGAAGCCCTATGCGTTGGCGAACCCGCTGAAGCCCTGCGCGAGGGCTATGAGGCGAGCCGCCGAGGCGCTGCCTATTGGCTGGCGATCCTCGACGCGGACGTGCCGGGAATTGATGGGCCGGCGCTCGCACGCGGCCTGCGGGCGTTGCCGGGAGCAGTGATCAACATCGCGGTCATGTTCCGGCCGGAGCCGATTCCCGAGCTTACCGCCGAACCAATGCGCGCAAAGTTTCGCGAAGCCGGCATCGGCGGTATCATCGCGAAACCCGTCCTGCGCTCTGAATTGAGGCAGGCTTTGATGCATTTCATTCACCACGGAGCAGGCGCTCATAACAACTGAGATATTGGTGAGCCATGCGCCTGTTATCGAATCGCGACTCAGCCCGGGCGCGGCAATCGACAGGCGAAAGAGAGGCCGTCCGCCGAACCGATTCGATCATCGCGTCCTCCGAGGCCGCCACAAATCCGCTGACTCCATGTTCCACTACTTCCGGGAGTGCGCCAGACGGAAACGCGACTACCGGAACGCCGCAACCGATTGCTTCCATCGCGACCAGCGAACTGGTTTCGGTCACTCGCCGCGGATCGCTCGGCACGAGCAGGCACCGGGACTCGGCCAGCAGCGCGCTTTTCTGCGTCTTATCGATCGGACCCACGTACGTGCGTTCGTCGTCGAGCAATGGGGCTACTTCGTTTTCGAAATACTGCCGATGCAAGCGGTAAGGATGCAGCGGCCCGGCAACCACCATGGGAAGATCCAGAGCATGGGCCACGCGCAGTGCTACCGCGGCGCCTTTTTCGGGAGAGATACGACCGATGTAAGCCAAGTGCCGGCGGTTACCGTATCGAGGGCGGAAACCGGCAAGATCGATTCCGTTTTCGATCGTGACGAGGCCGCGAACGTCGGCGAGTGACCGGGCCTGGTGGCGTGACACCGCAACAAACTGCAAGCCCGGTAGGGAGAATGCACTCTCAGGATAGTAGCGTCGCGCCGCATGCAGAGTCACGACTACCCGCGCTTTGCCAGGGAAGAGGTAATCCTGAAAACCCAGACCATGGAAGTGAATAATGTCCACCACCTGGGCCGCTTGCTGCAGATAGGCACGCACGTTCGATACAGCGGATTCAAAGTCTCCAGCCAACGCGCCTAAGCCGGGCCAAGTCGCCACCACCCGTCCCGCGGTTTTCGAACCCTGCGCGGCAATTATCAGTGAATTCCCGCCCGATTCCGAAATTGCAGCGTCCATGGCGACGGCGATCTGCTCGGCTCCTGTTCCCGATGGTCCGATGGGGAAAAGGAGGTTACATACCGTAAGAACAGTCATGTGAGATCGTCATTCGGAATTAAGAATAGCAATAGCACATCATAGGTTCACTCTTGTCGAACATCTTCGGTGCTGTGATATCCTTCACCATCAGAGGCCGGCGGATTTGAGCGAGCGAGTCGTCATTATCGGCGCAGGTTTGGCGGGAATGGCGGCCGCGTGTCCGCTCAAAGCGGCCGGAGTGCCCTTCACTGTTTTGGAAGCAAGGGCAAGGGCGGGCGGCCGCATCCGGACTCTGCATAACTACTTCGATGACGGGCTGTTCGTCGATTTGGGTGGCGAACATGTTCCCAACATCCACTATCGCCTGCAGAACTATCTCGCGCGTTTCAAGATAGCGGTAATTCCGCAGGACAATTCCAACCTGCAAAAAGTACTTTGGTTTCAAAATCGCCGCATTTTTATGGCGCCCGGCGCCCCGATTCAGTGGCCGGAGGGGATGCAAGGCGTCGTCGCCGGTAAGAGCCCGGGCGATATCGAGGGCGGATTCATCATGCCGCTCCTGTTCGAGGTGGGCGATCCATTAGATCCGGGTTGGCCGCACGACGACGGCTTCCGATTCGATGTGCCGACGGCTGACGTTCTCAAAAGCCTGGGCGTCTCCGAGCATCTCATGAAGTTATTCGAGCTTGGCTTGAATTCCTTGGATGGCGAAGGCTTTGCTGTGAACTCGGCACTCGCTCAATTAGCGAGCGCCAATTCGTTCCGGGGTTATCAAAGCTCCGGGTATATTGCGGGCGGTTCTGAATCGCTGCCTCAGGCCATGATGAGGCACCTTGCCGGAGATATCCAATTCCAAGAGCCCGTCTGGGCGATTGAAGCACAGGCGAATCGATTCCGGATTACTCATGGCGAACCGAGGTCGACTCTGGAATGCGAGCACCTGGTAGTGGCGATCCCGTACTCGGTGTTGAAAGACACCGCGATCACGCCGCCATTCCCCGAGGCAAAGCAGGCGGTCGTCAAGGAATTGCCAAATACATCGGTGAGCAGAACGTTCCTTCAGTTCAGCGAGCGCGTTTGGGAGGACATCGGACTCAGCGGCCGCGCCGACACGGATCGGATCGTGATGTCGGTGTACCCCGGCCTGCCGGCGCACACTAAGGTGGGCATTCTGGAGTCGTACACAGCCGGGAAAATAGCTCGAGATCTGGCCGGAATGAAGCTGGAGAAGCGCCTTGAATACATTTTGGCTGATCTCGACAAGCTATTTCCGGGTGCAAGAAAGTGCTTCCAGAAAAGCTACACATTCGATTGGGATGGCGAACCCTGGGCTAAAGGCGCCTACGCCTTTTACGCCGCGGGCCAGATGAAGAGTTTTTATCGCCAAGCCGCCGCACCGGTAGGCAGGATGGTCTTCGCCGGGGACCATACGACGGCTTCGCCGGGATGGATGGAGAGCGCGCTTCTATCCGGGGAGCGAGCTGCGCGCCAGGTTCTGAATTCGCTGGGCATGACTTAGACAGGTGAAAAGAAAAAAATGAAAAATGACCTCGAAAGTAAAATGGCGACTCTTATCGCCAGGTGTTGGATGGATGCGGAATTTCGGAAGCGCTTTGTCGCCGAACCGAAGATAGTCATCGCCGAGGCTTTGCTGAACCTCGCACCGAACGCAGAGCTGGTGATTTTGGAAGACACCCCGCAGAAACGCCATCTGGTGCTTCCCGAAGCGCCACCCGAAGGCTTCTCCCTCACCGATATCCATACGGCCGCACAGCAGATGTTCCATACCCCGGCGGCTCTCTATTGTCTGGCCGAAGACGAGGCCGCACCGTACTGCGCACCGGCTTTGAAAGCGCAATCGGACCCCTACTGTTTCCGCGAACTCGCGGAACCCGCCGCTCCCTATTGCTTTGCCGAGCCGTATTGTTTCCAGGATCGGGCGAGCCTCGAAGATCCCTACTGTCGCGAGGACGCCGCGCCGTATTGCAGAGATGATCCCGGCAAAGGTTCGCAGACATAACAACTCTGGTAATGGACATCCTGATCCCTACTGTGCCGGCGCTGGCGAAGGGTTTCCGGGTAGAGCAATTGGGCTCTGGAACGGTGGCCTTCCGGTCGGCGGATCGCCTTCATATCTGGCCGGGAAAAATATTTCGGGACATTGGCCTGCTTCTCGATTCGACGCAATCGGCCCGACAAATCCTGGCCGGGTTGCAGACCGAGCACGACGCGGCGGAAGCAATCCGCGCACTGCATCAACTGTCGCATCACTCGCTGCTGGTGCAGCGGATAGAGCATGCCGCATTGCCCGCTACCACTCAGCCTGTGACGTTTGGGCCGGCCGACGCGCCGTATCGAACCTGCATCCAGTTCGTACTGGCCGCTGGGGCCAGCGGCGAGGGCTATTACGTGTACGGCAAAGGATGGGACGAGGCTGCTGCCCGCACCGGCTGTGTGGCCGAGTCAGTCGAGCGGCATAGCCTGTATTGCACCAGCAACGACCGGCGCGTGCGCCTGTCTGCGAATGAGATTCGGGAATGTGCCGTGCCAACGGCCGCGCTCTTGCCGCCGGGAGAAGCTCGCGATCTCGATGAGGCGACCGAATGGACTCCGGCCTACTCGCCAACATCCAGGAGCACCCGGTATCTGCCGGCGACTTACTGCTACTTCAATGTGCCGGGCCGGCGGGTCGGACAAATCTCGCCTGATTCCACCGGCTGTGCGGCGGGCGAGACGCTCGAAGCCGCGGCACTGGGCGGCTTCTTTGAAATCATCGAGCGCGATTCCCTGCGCCAATGGTGGCTGGGAAAAAACGTGGGGCGGCTGGTTCGAACGGAAGGTTTCACCAGCGGCCCGATTGCCGAGACTGGCCGATACCTGAAGACGTTGGGGCGGAATCTCGTGCTGATCGATATTACGAGCGGAGCCGGGGTCCCGGCGTTCGTTGCGCTCTCGTTTACGGCGACCGGGCGAGGCCTGTTGGGATCAGCCGCGCATTTTGACGCCCCAGCCGCCATGCAGTCGGCCGTTCTCGAACTGGGTCTGGCGTTGAACTGGTCGAAGATGGTCCGCGTCGGGCCGCTCGCGCTCTCGCCCGAGATGCGGTATGGCCCCGGCGCCTATGTCGAGACCCGCCACCCGCGTGCGGCGGACGGCTACCGGTCTGACAAAAATGCACATGGGCCCAATGGACTGGATGCGGCAGTGGAACTGATGCGCGGCACGGGGCGTGAATTGCTGCTCCTCGACACGACGCGTCCGGGCGCGCAATACGCGACGGTCCGGGTCACCGTCCCCGGCTTGTTCCGTTTTAATCCCGGGAAGGTGTATCGGATGGCGGAGTCGGGGTGCGGAAAGTGAGAGTCCGCTACCGGCTTTCTCTCCCCGCAGATGCCCGCATTGTTCAAGCGGCGAACTCCTGTGTGGATGCTGCCGGTTTGCGCGGGCGATTGAGGATCGACTTTGGGAGCCCCCGCATCGCGTCAATTCTCTCCCGCACCGACAGTCACGATATTTCTGAATCGGAAATCCATGTGCTGGCGGCAGCCGCGGGCGGGAGTCCTCTCGAGCGGATCGCGGCAGAGGGACTTGCGGCGCTGAAGCGGATCCAAGCGCTGGCCTACGACGTGTGTTGGGAGCAAGACGTGCTGCTACGAATACTGCCCCTAACCTCGCGCATTTATCCCGATACAGAAATCCAGATGCAGTCGGATCTGCCGCGCCTCCGCTCCGATGCCTATCTCCAGGTCGCGCCGCAAGGCCTGCGTGTGCTCGCGCCCCTCGCCGCCGCCGAGGTTGTCATAGAAAGCAGATTCGCGGCGGACCTGGTGGCAGGACTGTGTCGCGCGAGCGTCCACCAGGCCGCAATGAATCCCGTGTGGAGCCTGCTCCATCATGTGTTGGGTAGAACTGGACATCTTGCCCGCACCGGCGAGACCGCGGATTGGGCTTTTCCCGATCTCCTGTTCCATGCTTCCAGCCGCGTCGGTTCTATCTGGGCGCACTTTGGAAAGCGCCTCCGACCGACCCCTTTGCCCGGCCCTCCTCCGTTGCCCGATGCAGGGAGAGCGATCGACTTGAGCGTGCCGGAATCCGTGCTCGCCGGACCATCACTGCGCGAAATCCTGCAGCGCCGCAGATCCAATCGCCGCCCAGGAACGCGGCCGTTGACGCTTGCGCAGATCGCCGAGTTCCTATCGCTGTCCGCCAGGCCCATCCGCGACAGCCGAACCGACACCCTCCGGTATCCCTATCCCAGCGGAGGCGGCATCTACGGCTATGGAATCTACGCAGCCATTCGACGGTGTGACGGCCTCGAACCGGGAGTGTATCGCTACGCGGCCGTCGATCACAAACTGGAACGGTGCGACGCGCAAGCTGCCCAAGCCGCCGCGCTCGTCGCATATGGCGGAGCCGCTTTGGGACTCGGCGGCGAAATGCCCGACGCACTCCTCATCGTCACCGCCGGTATACGCGACTTCACGGCCCGGTACGACGGAATTGCTTACCGGCTGGCTTTGCTCGGCGCCGGGTGCCTCATCCAAAATATGTACCTGGCGGCAACCTCGCTCGGTCTGGCCGGTTGCGCAGTGGGCGGGGGAAATCCGGCGCTCTTCGCCGCGGCATCCGGCGCCGATGCGATGCGCGAACCGTCTATCGCCGAATTCGCCTTAAGCGGCGGCGTCTGTTCGGCGTGATCAGGCGAGGTGGATTTTGCGCAGCAGATCCTGAAAACGAGGGTCCTCGCGCAGACCGTCAAGGCGGGGGTCGATTCTCAGGAAGACCAATTGACAGACGCGATCTTCATAGGCTTCGTAGAGCCACTTGAAAGCCATCTCGCGATCCTGCAGCGCCTCGTAAGCCATCGCCATGATGATTCCGGCACTTGTGCGCCCCTTCAGAGCCCGCTCGGCTTCGGCTACCGACCGCAAGCCGCCCGTGCGATTTCCGGCGAGGGCTTGGACGCGGGCTAGTTCCGGCAGAGCACTCGCAGGGCCTCCCAGTTTCTCTTCCGCCTGGATGATTGCCAGCGCCTCGTCAAATCGCGACTGCTGCGCGCACGTCTGAGCCAGCGGACCATAAATCGCCAGGAAGTTTGGATTCAACGCGATGCCGTGACGCAGTTGCGCCTCCGCCTTTTTGTAATCGCGATTCCAGAAAGCCAGCCAGCCGAGGCTGTGAATGAGCGCGATCGACAGTGGATCCAGCGCCTGCGCGCGCAACATTTCCGCCTCTGCCTGTTTCGCCTGCCCGGTCCACGCCAGGTAGTATGCCCACCATTGGTGGCCGGTCACGTATCCGGGATCCAGTTCAATCGCCTTGTTAAGATTGTCGCGCGCCGCCGGCCAGTTCCAATCGTAGACTGCCTGAATCAAGCCTAGCGAAGTGTAGGCCGCGGTCTGCGCATCGTTCAGCGCCAGTGCGCGTTGCGCCGCCACAGTCGCCGGGGGCATGACATCCTTCGGCTGCGCGAAGCCATAGATGCCCAAGAGTGCGTAGGAATCGGCCAAGCCGCAGAACGCTTGCTCGTTGGCGGGGTCCAGCGCGATGGCCTCGCGAAAGTATTCGATGGCTTGGCGGAAGCCCGCTTCGCTACGCAGGCTCCACTGATAGCGACCCTTGAGGTACAACTTGTAGGCTTCCAGGTCGACGGTGGAGAGAACCTGGTCTTCGGGGAATCGCTCGTTGGCTGTGAGCGCCTCGAGGGCGTTTGTCACATCGCGCGCCACCTCGGCTTGCAACGCGAGAATGGAAGTCAGCGGCCGGACATAGGTTTTGGACCAGATCCGCTCACCCTGAGGGGCGGTCAGCAGGGTGGCGGAAAGACGTGCCTCTCCGCTACTGGTTTCGATCTTGCCGGAAAGAACATGGCTAACGTTCAACTCGCGGTTCAAGGTGCGAGGGGCTGCATCGAGGTCCTTGTAGTGGAAAGCCGAGCCGTGCGCGATCACGCGAAGAAGTTTCCGCCGGCTCAAGCTGTCGATCAGGCCATCGGTGACTCCGTCCGCGAGGAGCGCGCTATCCGCGCTCTGGCTGCCATTCTTGAATGGCAGGACGATCAGGGAAGACGGTGTCGCATGCGGCCGGGAACGTTTCCAAAGAACGAATGCCGCGGCTACCGAAGCAGCAGCGGTCGAAGCGCCGACTATGTAAGCGCGGCGGGTGATCCGCGAACTCGCCGGGCGGGATGCGGCTTCTGCAAGGCCTGCCAGAACGTCCTGGGCGCTCGGGAAGCGGTCCTGCGGCCTGATTTCCAAACAGCGCAGGATCACGTCGCGCCACTGAGCAGGCAGAGCGGCAAGTCGATCCCGAATTGGTTCCCCTGAAGATACCCCGGGCGGCTGCTCGTCCGCTTTGGCATCGACTTGCACGGGAGTGGCCCCCGTCAACATTTCGAACAACACGACTCCGAAGGCGTATATATCGGAGGCCGTCGTGGCCCGGCCCGTAAACTGTTCGGGGGCCATGTAGAGCGGTGTGCCCACGAACGTATGGCTTCCCGTTTCCGGTTGACTCTCGGATGCGGGAATCTTTTCGACGGCCAGTCCGAAGTCGGTTACAACTGCCCGGCAGTCTGCCGTGCCGAAACCGACCAACATGATATTGCCCGGTTTGAAATCGCGATGGATGATTCCAGCCTGGTGCGCCGCGGAAAGACCAGAGAGGATCTGCTCCACAATGGGTTCAGCTTCCGCTATCGTCAGAGGTCCGTGTTGGCGCAGATATTCCGCCAAGGTCGGCCCATCGAGCAGTTGCATCGTGAGGAACGAAACGGCCGGGTCGTCGTTGGGTAAAGGCGTGAAAAATTCGTAGACACGGCATACGCTCGGGTGTGCAATCCGGCGCGAGCGGCTTACCTCGTGCCGCAAGCGTTGGAGCATCGCGGCAGGGTTTCCGGAATCGATGCGGACAGTCTTGAGCGCAACGTGCTCCTGGAGTTCCCGGTCGAAGGCACGGTAGACCTCGCCCATTCCGCCTTTGCCCAGAAAACCGATTACTTCGAAGCGATCATGCAGGACCTGTCCCTGGGAAAATGCGGAGGGGTCGCCTTGCGCACTCTTCGGCATCAGGGACCCGATCGGATTGTCCAGAATCCCGCCGGCAACCGAACTCTGCTCCAGCAGCTTGCGAAGGCACTGGCCCAGTTCCTCGTCTCCCGAGCAGGCCGCCGCCACGAAACTGTCCCACTCTTTTCGATCCACGTGCGAGGCAGCATCGTACAGGATCTTCAATCTTTGCCAGCGCGCGGGAGTCAACATGGGCCGTTCGGCAAACGGAATTCGGGATTCACGGCAACTCCGACTGCAGCCATGCCTTTGCCATTTTCCAATCCCGCTTCACCGTTCGGGGCGAGATCTCCAGCACCTTGGCGATTTCTTCTTCGCTCAGACCCGCAAAGAAGCGCATTTCGACAATCTGGCCTTGCCGCGGATCAAGCGCGGTCAGTCTTTTCAGCGCCTCATCGACGGCCAGCAGTTCCGCCGACCGATCCAGCGAGAACGAGTAGATCTCGCTGAGCTCACAGCGATTGTTCGGATTGGGCCGCTTATCCGCCGCATACCGGCGGGCATGGTCCACTAGCACATGCCGCATGATTTCGGCGGCAAAAGCGAAGAAATGAGCGCGATCCCGCGAGAGCAGGTCTTTACGGGCGCCCATGCGGATCCAGGCTTCATGAACCAATGCGGTGGGCTGCAGGGTGTGATCCGGGCGTTCGGCTTTCAGGTAGAAGGCCGCTACTCGCCGAAGCTCCCGGTAGACCTCATCGGTCAATTCAGGCGTGGAGTGCGACTGCGCTCCCGCGCCCGGCAAAGGATCCATTACAAGATATTGCCACACTCCGCTTTCAAACGTAATGTGAACGCGCCGCGCCGGACCCACGGCGCCAGGGATGCGGTCAGAACAATTGTTGCCCAGCGTGTCACCTTTGTCCCGAGTTTCCCGCATTTGTTGAGTAGAGTCCCAAAACCAGGCGGGACTGGTACCGGAGGACACATGGCCGACTACGATCAGGCTCAGCCGCAGTTTCAGCAGCGCTCCGGTGGAAGAGTACCGGACCGCGCGGTGCTTCGAGTTCACGAATGGCGGGGGAACCGGTATGTCGAATCGATCGTGCAATATTCGGGCGGGCGTTTCCATCTGTATGAGGTCCCGCCCGGCGGAGGACTGAGCGAACCGCGCACCAGCTTCAACAAGACGGTGGCGCAACGGATCACGCTGTATGATTTCCACGAGACGCAGGACCGGAAGCCTCCTCTCCTGGTGCTCGATACCCGTTATCTGAATTTCCTCAAGTTCTCCGAAAACGACACGGTGCTGCGAGCACAGGTCGAGACGTTCTGCTTCTTCGGAGTGCAGCGGCCAGATGCCGTTCTCGTCGATCTTGAGTTAAAGGTGCTGGGCGGCCAAGTCTTTCTGAGTAATCTCGAAGTCAGCGATATCGAGAGTGCGGACCAGAGCGCCAAGGGCGGGATCGCCGGTCCCGTGGTCTTGACCGCGGCTTCGCTCGACTCGGCGAATGATCTAGTCATTCTCCTAACCTACCAATCTCACTTCACCGGCCATTTTCTCAATAAGCGGATCGGGCTGGACTTGGATGCGGTTGATAACGACGTTAGTGTGAATCGCGGAAAGTGGCAGTTACGGATCTCCTTTCCACAATTGGGCAGCTACTTGCCACCCGAGAGCCGGAAGGTTCTACCTGCCGATCGCAACTTTCGCACCATCCGCTTCGACTTGACCACCCATAAGTTCGGCAGCCAGAGCGGAGGGAACATCCGGCTCGCGGGATTCCTGACTCACCAGGACGATTGCAGGGCGGCCCCTCCGCAATCGGCGGATCGATCCATTCCGATCAAGCCTCAGCAGGGGCTTCGACACCGCGATTTTCCAGACAGCTTCACGATCACCCAGCGCGCTCCCGCGAGAACCGGGGCCGCTCCAATTCCTCCAGCGCCCGGCGGCGATTTTCTGGTGAGCCATTACGTGTTGCACCTGGAAGGCGTGCCGGGATTTGTGGTGCCGGACCAATGGAACGCGCTGCTTCCCGATTACTTTCACGCCCTCCAGGAGGTCCAGGGCGGCCGCCCGATTTCTTTCGCCCCGAAATTCGTTTCCCTGAAGGCGGAAACAGGCCACGGCTTTTGGATCCTTACGTATCACATTGAAGACCGCTGGACGAAGACCGACACCACGGACCGGGACACAGTAGTCTATGCGCTCTCGCTTCACCAGCAACCGTCGCCCACGCTTGCGCCTTTCAAGGCAACTCTGGATAGCGTCAAAGCCCTCGATCAGTCTTCCATTGGACTGCTCTTGCTGCGATTGCAGAGCGATCCTAACAATGCGGCGCCTCTGGAGCGGTTGGAGACGGAGCCCGGAATCGTGCTGGAGACACCGTTCGCGATCGGCCTCGATCCCGCCAAGGCTGCCGTCGCGGATGGGCCGCTCGACTCCAACACCGTTCGCATGGGATCGCTGGACCTGGAGTTTTCGAACGCAACCAATCTGCAGAGTACCGCCCAGGCAATCAACAAGCTGCAAGTGCGGCCCGAGCCGTGCCGCGTGTCGGTGCACATTCAGGCCGAGTTCGCACTGAAGCGCGTGCTGCCCGGCGGCCAGGACGATCCGGATGACGAAGTGTACGTTCCGGAGAATCAACTGAACGCGGCGTTCATGTCCGCTTGCCTGACCAGTCAGGATACCCCGCTGCTCTTCGGTGAGCAGCAGGAGTTGAGCATCGAAGCCGGATTTCAGCGCAAGCGACCGCTGGTGATTGTGTCCGACCGGCAGAAGCAGCCTAGCGGAACGTTCGTACTCTCGGTGACCGAAGATGTCCGGGCCGACAAAAACCAGACGGTGGCGCTCAAGGTTCTGGCCGTCGGCACTCCGCCGCAGCCAATCCTGGGTATCGATCCCACCAAGCCCTGCGATGCGCTGAGCAGCGACGGGTTTGTCGATGTCATTGTTCTCGACAGCGATCCGTTCCTGGCGGCCAGGGTCCGCGCGCAGCCGTTTACGTCGCCCGATCTGTTCAAAGGCAGCGCCATCGCATCCTGGACGAATGCGGGCGTGGTGAACTGGCAGATCAAGGCGGGCAACAATCCGTTTTGTCTGGTGCTGCCGCCGCAGGGTGTGGGCGAGGAGATGGAAAAGGAGCGTACCATCTCCGACAACGCCCTTGCCAAATACAACCTGACTCCGCCGGGCCGCCTGCAGCTCAACGCCAATCTGGTGGATGCGAACTTCACCGAAGCTCCCTGGAACCTGCGCCGTTTGCTGGGAGTTTCGGGAGAACCCAACACCGGCCCCGTACTCACCTCCGTTCAGGTGGAAATGCTGTACGGGATGTTTTGCACGGTTGCGCCGCAGGCGTTGCAACTGGCGGATGTCTTTTCTCTGGTGGGACACATTCCACCGCGGCGCAATCCCGATATGCGCTGGAAATCCGCGGACGCCAATAAACAGGCGTACACGCTGAGCCGCGTCGACTGGTCCAATACGTACCGCCGGTATCTATCGCGCGTCGCTTTGCTGCAGCCCTGGCAATCCCTGCAAAGCCAGACGCCCGTGCTCAAAGAGGGCCTCGTCTGCACCTTGCGCACCAGCGCGACCACCAACCCATTCCAGGCGAATGCGCCGGGACTGAAAGGCGGAGCGCTATGGGGCGTGGAGAGCCTGAACATTTATAGCGTGCTTGCGTCCAGCCGGTCGGACAGCGCGGAGATCGCCGATCCCGCGTTTTCGGCACTCGGTGGATGGGGACACCAGAAGGCCAACTTCCAGGGCGGCCTCTCCGTCATCAATGCCGACGTCGCGATGGGCCGGACGTATCGCTATAAGATCGAGCGCATCGGCCGCATCGGCGTCTGGTGGAATCTGGCCAAGCACGTCATCGTGTACGAGCGGACGGTCGCGCCGTCGCGCCAGTTTTTTCCCGATCAATCTCACCTGCTGGGCCGTCCGGTGCTGCGCAAGATTCGCGAATACGTCGAGATCATCGAGGATACCCGCGCGTTTCCCGACACCGTGCCCGGCAGTTCGTCCACCATTACCAAAAACGATCCGGATGCGCCGAAACGCCGCCGTGGCTTCGTCGCGTACGTGAGCTTCCCCAAGGGCGCGCAGTACAACGTGCGCGGGTCGTGGGGCGGGGATGTGTCGGCAGGCGCGGCGAATGCGCAGACGCTGGGATGGAAAGTTCCCCTTTGGCACGCCGGCGCTTATCCGGCTGACGTCTACCCGAAACCGAAGGTCGCGGTCGGGATGCACTCCCACGCGGCTAACGATCCGGTGATCGTAGCCGGCGAGATCGACGATCCCGAGAACCTGTGCTTCTTCACGATTACCAATGTCCCTGTTGGCAAGGTCGATCCGGACCCGCACGCCTGGGATCCTTTTCCCGACGTGGACTATTCCGTCGTCCCGATGCCGGCGCCCTCCGACACGGATTTCACCGCAGGGAATCTCCAGCACGTTACTCCCGATGAACCGCCCGTGCCGGTCGGCCACGGACCCTGCACGTTTCGCCTCGCTCCCCAGCCGCTTCCCGTCAACCTGGGCCAGGAGCGCAGCCAGCAGCCGCTTTCGGCCGTTCTGCGCAACGTGACCATGACGCGGGCCGCGCTGAAGGACGTCATCTCGCCCGCCGTCAAAGATATTGCCGGCCTGCCGGGCCAAGCCAATGCTGCCGTGGCGGCGGTCTTCGCCAAACTGCCTCCCATCGTGGATCCGAATGCATCGCTGCCCGCCGCCGTCAAACAGGACATCGCCAGCGCCATACAGCAGAAAATCAGGGATCCGCTGGCCGCCGTTCAGGCCAACCTCAAGAATCAATTGTTCGGTTCCCCGGAAACGCTCTCCAAAAATCTGGATGCGCTCGAAAAGCAGCGCTTCGACCAATTGACGGCGGCCGTAGAGCAGGTCCGCTTGACCGTTGAAAAGGATATTGCCAGTCAATTGGATGACATCAACGCAAAGGTGATGTCGCTCGACCAGTGGGAAAAGCATTTCAGGGAACAGATCCTGCGCAAGGTCGAAGAAGCCATTCTCCAGTTGGAAACCGCCGCGGGCAGCGTGCAGCACCTGTTGCTGAAGTACGCCGAGACTGCGTCGGCATGGATCGATGGCGTACAGCAGCGGATCGTGGCGCTGCAGAATGCGATTAGCAGCGGGTCCGCGACACTGGCGATCGACGCGATCGAGGCGGTGCGCCAGATTCGCGACATCGAAGCGCGCCTGAGAGCAGCCGGGCAGCAGAGGCCCCTGAACTGGCTGCCCGACCCCACGGAGTATATCGTTTCCCAGCTCGGTTTGGCCGACCTGGACAAGACGCTTGCGGATATCGAGAGCGCGGCGATCAAGGGGAATACACAGGTACAGGCGGTGATCCAAGCGTTGAAGGCCGATGAGTGGGCCGCTGCGCGCTACAAGGACCTGGGCCAGACGTTGGTGTTCAAATTCCTGGCCAACAGCGGAGAGTATACCCGCGCGGCGATTCAAGGCGTGCTCGAAACAGAAGGTCACCGCTTCGAGAAGTGGCGGGACCAGATTCTGGATCAATCCGCCGCCTTGAAGGCGCTCTCGGACGATCTCACCGCCGCACTACCGCACTCGGGCGATGTTCACACCATCGAGACACAAGTAAACGCCGCCCTCGACAAATACTTCACCCAGACCGTCGCCCCCGCACTGGGCCAACTGAAGACCGCGCTGGACACTCAAAAAGCGGCCGCCTTCAAGTTCCTCAAGGACAATTTCGACAAAGCCACCGATGGTGTCAACCGGTACGCCGATCAATTGGCTGCGGCGCTGGAAGGCAAGGCCGGCGAGATTGCCGAGGCGGTCCTCACTGCCGGCCCCGGCCTGGCGCAGAATACTGCCGAGTACTGCGAAAAGCACTTCCGTTCTCTGCTGCCCCCCGGCTTCGCGCCGTCCCCGGATCAGATCCTGAACGCCGCCGATAAGACGATCCAACTGGCGCGCGCGTTCGGCGACCCGCCGACTGTACCTAATCTCGATTTTGGCCGCGGCGCCTTAGGCTACTACTTCAAAGAGGGCTTCGACGATGTTGACCGGCGAATCGGCATCACGCCGGTATTGGCCAACGTCAACAAGGCAGCCAAGATCGCCGGAGCTGCGCAGGATCTGTTGCAGTCGGTGGGGGTCACGCTGCCCACCACGCAGATTCTCGACAGCCTCATTCCCGCCAGCTTAAAGAACTTCGACCTCTCTTCCATCTTGCCCGATTTCGCCGGGCTCAAGCTGGCAAACCTGTTCTCCGGTTTGAAGATGCCGGACATCAATGAGAACCAGGTCAAGATCACGCACGATATTGATCCGCAAAGCCGGCGGGCCGTGGTTCGAGCCGACATCAACTTTCCCATCGATACGTCATCGACCGTGTTTTCCATCGGACCGCTCTCGCTGGATCTTCTGTCCGCCCAATTCACGGCCGCGGTAACGATCGATGCGCAGGGCAGTACTGTGCGGCGCAGCGTGAATGCCGACATCAACGGCAAATGGCAATTGGGCATCGGCGGCATGGCCATGGTGAAGTTCAACGGAACTCACTTGCGCTTCGACGACTCGGGTACGGTCCGCTTCGAGATTTCGCCGGCCCAGGTGGAGTTGCCGGGGATCATGAGCTTCATCAACGAGCTCCTGACGCCTACGGGAGGTGGTGCAGACGGCTTGACGATGGGGCCAGTGGATGGCGGCTATCAATGCGTACTGAGCCTGCCTGTCCCGGATATGCAAGGTGCCACCACGGGGATCTCGAATCTGACTCTGGGTGCCCGCCTCGCCTTGATGTACGCGCCGAAATTCCAGTTCCAACTGGGCTTCTTCTTGGCTCGCAAGGAAGCGCCTTTCTCCTTGACCGCGTTTATCCTGGGCGGCGGCGGCTATCTGAACTGCAACGCGACGTATACGCCGGACACGCACGAATTGATGTGTAGTGTGGATCTGGCCATCACGGCCAGCGCCAGCCTGGCGATTGCGTTGGGACCCATCAAGGGCGGCGTGTATGTCTATCTCGGCATCACCGCCACTTTCGAAAGCGGAGGCGCGAACGCGGGCCTTAGCGTGGGCGCGATGCTGCTCATCCGCGGCAATGTCGATCTGGCGGGGATTATCACGGCCAGCCTCAGTTTGCTGCTGGAGGCGCGCTACGAGCACAGCAGATTCAAGGCTCGCGGAGAGCTGTCCATCAGCATCAAGATTTGCTGGTGCTTCACTCTGAGCATTCACGAAAGTGTCGAGTATTCGGTGGCCGCTCCGGGTTCGAACTCGGGCAGCCTGCGAAGGCACGGTCCACTGCTTGCATCGCTCGACCCGATGCTCGAGCCCTTGGAGCCGCCGCCGTTCGCCGGTTCACTGCAGTACGCCACCGAGTACACCAACATGCTGACTTAAGCGGAGGACGCCATGGCTAACGAACTCTACATTCTCACTCATCTCGAACGGCTCCCGATGTACGACGCCAAGACCGGCGAGAAGGCGTTCGGCGCGACGCTGTTCACCGCCGCGAAAGACGAACCGTCGGACTCCGAAAAGCTGTTCTTACGGCCGTGGCACTGGGGCGACATCATTGGATTCGACTGCGCTTTCCTGGATGCATCCGGGGCTCTGCTGCGCGTTCCGCCGCCCGCCGGCGCGCCAACTCCGTCGCCGGAACAACCTCCATACTTCGCGCGGGGCACGCCCATCGCCGCAGTGCCCGCGGTCTCCACGAGCGATCATGACCGGCTCCTGGGGGCCGCCGATAACGCCTTCGCGGCCGCGCCGTCGTATAAGCTCGCGACCGGCACCGTTTCCTATTCCTTGGGCAATACTGGCACTGCGCCGCCCAAGCCCTGGAGCGCCGTGCTGAGCCGTCTGGTCTCGGCGCCATACCCGTATGCGCCATTTCTGAAGCTGACACATCAGTTTCGCGTCAAGCTTCCGGCTGGAATCGAGAGCCAGATCGCGCACGTGATTGCCGCGCCTGTCCTTCAGAAGAAAGACTCCGGCAATGCCGACCAGTTGTTCCCCGACCAGGCAATCGCGCCCTCACGCGGAGTCTCGGACATTTCTCCAGAGTCGGCCGACCATTCGCTGCAGCGAAGCTGGCCCTACGACAGGCCCGACGTAATCGCCAAACTCGTCCCCTGCTTCATGAAGCCGGAAGACCAGTCGGTAAAGGAAGGTTTCATTTCGTTCACGACCTTGTGGATCGATTCCGGCGCGGCGGCCGTTTACGGCGAAGACTGGCGGGCCTCTCTCGAAAACAAAATGGCGCAAGGCATGGACCTGTGCCAGCGGATAATCGACTATCTTCAGACCGCTACGATTACCAGCCCGCCCACGCTGGACGACATCAATACCTTGACTAGCATGGCGCTCGCATCGCTGCGCGACCAGATTTCGGCGGGCACGAATGGCGGCCCGGACGGGATCGCGTTCATCAATAAATTGCTGCGAGCGATGTCGACGCAGGCGAATCCCTTGCCGGATCTCAACACGGCGGAACTCGGCGCTGCCTCGCTTGCTGCACAGAAGGCATTTCCCACTGTGAGCTCATGGGCGCAATGGCTGCTTGGCCTGGGCGTGCCGGAACTGGCGCGCAACTCGCTTTTGGCAATGCCTCCGAAGACCGCGGCCGTTGCCGCATCGCAGTTGCAAGTACTGCATGCGACGCTCGTCGGCGGCGACGGGCACATCCTGGCGCGAGTATTTGCCGAGCAGTGGAGGGAGATGTTCAAGCAGGGGCTGACACGGCCGGCGGCCCTCAGCGACAACGCCACTCTGGAGCGCATCGCGGGCCTGGCGGGCGCCTTTCCGTTTCGCCAACACCTGCTTCTCGAAATTCTGGGCCAGTTCTGGAAAGACATGATTCAGGTGTTTTCCACTGCGACTACGAACGACCTCCTGTTGTCCAGCTACGCTGCCATGGTGCGCGGATACTTTCTACGCCGCTACGTCATCGATAGTGCGCCGCCGCTCGGCTGGAATCCGGCGGTGGCGGGCGATACTCCCGATCACCGGCAGGTTCTGGCCGATTCCATCGCCGCCTGGGCCAAGACCCAGGTGAGCATGCCGGTGCTGGGAAGCGAACAACCGAAGGATCAGAAGGCCGCCCTCGCCCTGGCAACCTCCGTGCCCCACAACCCCTCTGTGCAGGTCGGTCGCGCCGCCGCGCTGCCCCGGGATGACGATCGCGAGGACGTCTTCAATCACATTCAGGGAATCGGCGTGTTCGTGCGGCCGGTTGAGTCGACCCAGCGCCGGTGGCGATGCCTCAACATGGTCCGCGTCGCGGTGCCCGATCCTAGCGGCGATGGAACCACGCAGGTATTCCTGAATGGCGGTGCGCCGGTTTTTCTTCCGGTGCGGCTGGGCTATGTCAACCAGTTGCGTCAAATGCTGGTCGCGTACGCCAATCAGCCTCTGGCCGGGGACAGTCCGCTCACCCAAGACGGGATCGCGCGCAGCGGTCTGCAAAGCCAGACCTCGAATCTGGACGCCAGCGCTCCATTGTTGTCGTACCACTATTGTCCGGTGAGTCTGGAGGCCCTGGTGAATGCGTCGGTCCACCAGTCTCCGGCGCAGATCCCCGGATTGCAATTCGGGGCCGCGTACGAGTTCGCGTTTTTCGCCGTCTCCAATTCCGGGGCGCTGCCCGCGGGAGTGGGCAAGAAACTCGGTACGAACATCTATTCGCCGGTCGAGTTTGTCGACTTGGCGACCGCGCAGCCGGTAGTGCCGGCGAGAACTGTGTCCGTCAGCTACCGCCGCCGTGTGCCGGTCGGCCACATGCGCGTCTTCAATCCCGGCGAATCCCAGACGGACAAGCCGAAGAACCTGGGGCTTCCTCTGCTTCCGCCAAATGTGCATCCGCGAGCCCGCGAGTTGCAGGATCCGGCCGGCTCGCCGGTGCTGTCCGGAGACTTGCCGCTGCTCGTGATGCCTTCCACGAACATGATTCAGTCGCGGCCCGATCTGATCGGCCAGTCGGCATTCTCATTCGAGTTCGGCATGCCGTCCACGGATCGCGAAACGTGGCAGCGCTGGGTCTTCCAGTCCTTCGACGATCCGGCCAAGCGCCTGCCGTACGCGCGCAACGAGGCCGCCTTCCTGAGCGACTATTTCGACGTGGCGCAGGGAACGTCGAAATCGAAGCTCCAAATCGACGATCCGGCATTGCTGCGCAGTGGCAAAGGCTATTTCATGGCGCGCCTCGAAAAATGGAATGGCACGTATTTCAGCCCAATCAAGTCGGACGTGTGGCTGAAGGCCGAACCGAACGGCTTCCCCACAACCGGCCTGGCTGCCTACCAGCGCCCTACCCTTCGCGCCTCGTGCGTCTCCGATACCACTGAAGACTTCGTCGCGGTGGACGAAACCGATCTGCCACGCAAGGGACTGCAGCGCTTGCAGATGAAGGGCGTCGAAGGCAGCATCTATCGTGTTTCGATTTTCAACTGTGTCGGTAAAGCGGACCTGGAGAGGGCGTTCGAGATTTTCAAGCAGCAGGGCAGTCCGAATCCGCTCACCGTTTTCCCCACTGAAGGTCCGCTCAAAATCAACGGCAACGGAGAGTACGTGTACCTGGTATCGCCTTTCCGGATGCTGGTGGAGGTGGCGCAGGAGCGCATGCTCGCCGCCGCCCAGCCCGATCAGGCGCTCTATGGCGCGCTCCGGTGCAATTTCGATCCGGCTACCTGCCTCGTCAAGGTCGACGTGGATTCCACGCGAATCGACCTTACGCAGGTCTATCGCATGGAGGTCTGGAGGCAGGTGTGGAGATGGCAGGGCCGTCCTTCCGCGCCGCATCCGTTGCTCGAGCCTCCGGCGCCTGGCGCAACCGTCACGACCGTCGCGCAGTGGGAAGCCGTCGAGTTCGGCGAGATCGAGGAGAACGATCACATCCTCTTCCCTATGACTCCCACCGGAACGCCGGCCGCCAAGAGCTTCACGTATACCGAGCAACTGGGCGGCGGCACGAGCGAAGGTGATCGCCGCGGCTTGCACTTCCGCTTTGGAGCGATCGCCTATAGCCGGTACGAAGGCTGGCTGCTTCCTGAGAAGCTTGCCGTGCAAGCGACGAGCGCCGACCCCTCGATCTGGAAGCCGGTGTTTGCGCCCGCGCGTCCGCGCATGCCGCTGGCCGCGCCAAAAGTCCGCATCATTCTGCCGCTCACCGGCGGCCCCGAAGATGACTTCAACAAGACGCCGGGACTGCTGGCGATTCTCGACGAGCCGTGGTACGAGCTCGGCGGGATCGGTGAGAAGTTGATGGTCGAGGCGCAATTGACGCCCGACCCCACGCTGGCGCCGGGTACCTCGCCCGGGCAGGGAAAGTTTCCGGTCTTCTATTACGAGACGGGCCCGGATCCGCTGTTGGCTGCCTCCGGCATCAAAGCCCTTTCTCCTCAGAAACAAGATACGGCAGGTCCGCAACTCGATCCCACCGCGGTGGAGTACGGCGCTTCGGTCAAGTTCGAAGACAACCCGGATCAGTGGAAGAAGTATCCGGCACATCCAATCGTTCGCGGTCCCGTCGGACATGCCGTGAAGAAGGGCAACGTGTCGCCTCTCTTCACTTCGTCTTCCTTCATCATTCCCGCGCCGCGCATCGTCAGCGACAGCGGCGAACGCTCGGATCTGCGTGGCTATTTCTGCAAGCTGCGATTCAAGCGAGCGATCCGGACCGGAGCCAACGGCAGTCAGGTGGAAAGCGATTTCTCCGAACCCTTCTGGGTGCAGTATCTGCCGGAGTTTTCGCTGTTCGACGGCTTCGGCTCGCTCTCCGGATTGAAGGTGCATATGACCGACGGGAGCCACGCCCAGTTGGTCGATCGCGACAACCTTCCGCAGACCATCCAGCCTTTTGCCGCCGACGCCAATGCGCACTTCCTGTACCTGCTGCTGACGCGCAAAGTTTTCGACGTGACCGGCCGTCCGGATCAGGAGGTGTTCGTCGGAGTCTTCAAACAGAATGGCGACACGTGGACCTCCGCGGATCCTGCGCTGGACAACGATACCTTGCAGCGGGTGTCGGATTCACTGCGGGCGCGCGTGATCGAGGTACAAGTTCCGACCGCCTCCGCCGTTTCCGCGCCTCCGGCCAGAGCAGCCGATTTCTGGAAGTACCTGTTCCCGGAGATCGTACCGCCGGCACTGAGTGGCGGTGCGCCGCAGCGAGACCCCAAAGACCCGTTGAACCGGCCCGAGGCCTCTGCCCGTATTGTCCGCCTATCGCGCGCCATGGACAGCGTGTCGGCCGCGATTCTGTGCGAAGGAGCTTTCCAATGAAGCGAATCAGCCGTCGCATATTTCTCTCCTCGAGCGCCGGGGCAGCCGCCGCCGTAATATCGGGCGCGGCAAGCGATCGCGTGCGCGTGGGAATCATCGGGCTTGGCCGCCGAGGCGGACTGCACGCCTGGGGATTTTCGCGCGCCCCCAACGTGGACGTCTGCCTGCTTTGCGATCTCAAACCGGCCAGGCTCGATCGTTTCGCTGCGGTGGTCGCGCGCACCCGCAACAGGATGCCCGCCACCAGCACCGCCTACCAGGAGGTGCTCGACAGGCCCGACATCGACGCGGTTGCGATCGCGCTGCCGGAGCGTCTCCGTTCCGCGGCGGTACATCGCGCCCTCGAGGCCGGCAAGCACGTTCTTCTCGATCCCAACGGACTGATCGGCTTGAAGGAGTCGCTGCTGATGGAGCGGGAAGCGCAGTCGCGCGGCTTACTGATCGATCTCTCCCAGGACTATGTTCCGGTGCAGCGGTACATGGCGTCGGCGGGCCTGGATGCGGGCGAATGGCAAACGGTCAGCGGTCGGTTGCTGATCGGCGGCACTGCCGCATCACTCACGGAGCAGGCTTTCGGCGGGCTCGAGCTTGCCAGGCGGATCCTGGGCTGCATGTTCCCCACGGCCATCGCGGCGTTTGAGTTGAGCGGCGTTTCCTGCGCAGCCTCGTTCTCGTTCGCTGAAGACGGCTATCCGGGCAGGTCGCTGCACTGGGAGGTGCGCCGCCAGCCTTCCGCGTCCGCCATTCCGGATCGCCACGTCGTCTCCGTGCATGCCGACGGAGATCGCGATTCGCGCTTTGCCGAATGGACCCTTCCGCGAGAATCGGATATCACCTTCAAGCCCGGTCGCGAGCCGTTCCAGGCGTTCGCCGGCGCGGTGCGGCAGCGCGATGCCAGGCAGTTGCTCATGCCCCTGGCGGAAGGGCGTGTCACCAGCGCTCTGATCCGCCTCGCGGCTATCGCTGGCAAGGCCGGACGGCCGCTTCGTTTCGACCCGATGGAAGAACGGCTCGTCGGCGAGAGTTCAGGACTGCAGGAGAAATTGGGCTGATCTGCCGCCACCATTTGAAGAAAGAAAGGACAAACGCAAATGACAAAAACGATCCGCAACCGAAACGCCGCCATGCTCGCCTTTCTGGCGCTCTGCCCGGCCGCACCGAACCTGTTCGCCCAGCAATGTGCGTGGGACCCCGTGGTACAAAACCTGTCGTCCCGGCCTGACGACCGTTCAAAACGAGCGGCCGCCAATCTCAGCCACATCTGCACCACCATCCGGGCGGCGGACATTCAGGCTTCGCCCGCGGCCAAGAAGTGTCTGGGCGCTGGCACACGCATATTCACAGAGACCGATGCGAGCCTCCTGCAGAAAGCATTTGGAAGCATCTCCGGGTCGGCGCTAAAAGCACTCCTGCCGACCGTCGCGGCACTACTGAGCGGCACGGCCGCGGCCGCTATCACGGCCTTCCTGACGCCGGAGACACTCGGCAAGGATGCAATCGATGTCATCGGCAATCCGGGCCAGTATTCCAAAGACGATCTGGTGAAGGCTTCCAAGCTTCTGCTCTGGGATACCGATCCGGCCGCGTTTCGTAACAACCTTTCCGTCCCACGCAAAGCTGCGGTGGCCGGTTGCATTCTGGCCCAGTAGGTTCAATCGAGAAAGGAATTCAGGAGGAGTTATGCCAACTATAGACGGATTCGACGTTTCTCATTTTCAAGGCGCCATTACCTGGACGGATCTTCCGCTTCAAGACGTGAAGTTCTGCTTCGTTAAAGCAACCGATGGAGGGACCGGAAAAGACAATAGATTTGCCGCCAACTGGGCCGGCGCGAACGCGGTAGAACTGATCAGGGGGGCCTATCACTTCTTCCGCCCGGGAACGGCCGTGGCAGCCCAGGTGGCCAATTTCATCAACCAGGTCGGCGCCTTGGACCTGCAAGATCTTCCTCCGGTCCTCGATCTTGAAGTACCTGGCGACGACCAGACTGCATGGCTCCGCATCGGGATGCCGCAAGCGGCCAACCTGGTGATTGACTGGCTCAATCAGATGGAAGCCGCCACCGGTCGAAAGCCCATCGTCTATACGAACCGGCAGTTCTACACCGATGTGTTGGGCAGCGACGCGAGCCTGCTCAAAGGCTACTCGCTTTGGTTTGCGCGCTTCACCACTGCTGACGATCCCGGCATCCCCCCGGATTGGGACACCTGGCAGTTCTGGCAATTCACCGATCAGGGGAAGCTCAGCGGAATCGACTCCGATCTGAATGTCGACCTCAACCGCTTTAACGGCAGCCTTGACGATCTGAAGGCGTTCGTGGCTGCATCCATCGTAATCGGGGACGAGATTCCCGCGTAGTCAGGTTTCATCCTCCAGGAATGGACGCCTTCCGAGGCATTTTCGACCGCGACTTTCCCGGTAAATCATGGACTTCATCGGTTTCCCCGTGAAGTCCATGGGTCTCGTGTGTTGTTCGCACAGAGCGGCCGCCGCGGCCTCCGGAGTTAGACGCCGCATCAAGTCACTCTTCACGATGCCGCAGCACATGTGGCCGTTCACGAGAAAGCATAAACCACCGAACATTTTCCGTTCGGCAAACTCGCCCAAGCGCCCGAGAACTACGCGAATGCGATCTGCCAAGCCGACATCGTAGGCCATACCGTTTGAGCATAGCGCTTGCTCAGGCAATCAGCGAAAACCGGCAACGATCGGGTAGCGAACTCGCGTTCCACTTGTATCCCGTGAATGCGGTAGTCGGAGCTTTCACGAACGTCGCTGCTGTTGGAAGGATGCTCTCGGGTCGCGCGCCGACGCATTGGCGATGTAGTGCACCGCGAACCGCATGCACAGCGAGCCCGCCGCCCCGAGCAGTCCCACCGCGATGCTCTTCTTGCGCTTCGAGCGAAGAGGTATCGATGAAAGCACCAGGCTGGTCGCGGTCAGCGCAGTCGCCGTCTTCCAGAGAACCCCCGTGCCGCCGTGATGAAGGGGTTCGCCGATCTTGGGGATCGCCGACGCGGCGTGTTCCACTTTCAATGTCGCGGCCAGCTCGGCAACGCGGCCAATCGCGCCGAAAACCGGCCCGATGCGGCGCCCGGCCCGCCCGTGATAAGTGATATCGATGATCGAGCCCGCTGTCGCGGCGCCCGAGGCAGCGAACAGAACCGGCATCCACCGCCGCGGCTCCTGCCACACAGGAATGGCGGTGTTCGACACGAGCACGCCGGTGTAAGTCGCCAGGGCAGCGCCGAAGATGCCCGAGATATAGCCGCACACTTCGCCGATCGTGCCCAGGATTCCCGGCGCATTGAGGAAGAAGCCGGTCGCCATGGCGCTTGGCGCCGCAGCCGACAGGATCCACGCGCCCACATTCATCGGCGAGGTCGGCCGGAACACGCGCAGCATCGCCATGAACCGCATCGGCCGGCCCAGGTCGTGGACCAGGAACCCCGCTCCCGCGGTTGACCCGATGATGCCGATCCAGTGGCAGATCGCAGAGAGCCGCCGCAGTTCCCGCTGTTCCGCCGGCGCCACCAGTTGAATCGCCGCGCCCAGGCTCAGCGCCGCGCCCGCAGCTCCGCCGAGGAAATAGTAAATGGGGATGTCCACGCTCCACACCGACGGCTTGAGCAGCGGCCGGTCGTAGTAAGTGGTGTCGGCATCCGTGATCGCGGGCGTCCGATCCCATACCTCAGGCGCCAGTTCCGCGAGGTGCTTGTCCTCGTGCTTGACTCGCTGCTGCGCGGCCTCGCCCGAGAGAGTGGCGATGCCTGTATCGATGTCCCGCCCGTCGGTGGAAACCGGGTCGATACTCGAGGAGTATCTGGTGCGTCCCTCGGAAGTTGAGCTCATAAGACTTACGACCTTGTCCCCGCGACCGCCGATATCACGGCAGCGGCGAGCAGTCCCACCGCGGCGAATCCGAACGAGCGCCACGTCTCTTTCACCGTTTTCGTCGGAACCACGGGGTTCGGCGGCAGGTTGTAGGCCTCCGGCCTATCCACCAGCAGGAAAAACGCGTTCAGTCCTCCCGTGCCCGGCTGACTCTCGGCATCGGCGCCGTACAGATAGGCCTCGCCGAGTCCCTGTTCGTGCAATTGATTCACCCGCGTCCGGGCGGTTTCGCGCAACGTTTCCAGGTCTCCAAATTTGATGGAATCGGTGGGGCATGCTTTGGCGCATGCGGGTTCCATGTCGCCTTTCAGCCGGTCATAGCAGAGCGTGCATTTCCAGGCCCTGCCGTCGTCCTCCCGCCGATCGATCACTCCGAACGGGCAGTTCGTGACGCAATAGCCGCAGCCATTGCAGACGTCCGGTTGAACGTAAACGCTGTCGAATTCGGTGCGGATGATGGCGCCCGTCGGGCAGGCTTCCAGGCATCCGGCGCGCGCGCAATGCTTGCAGACATCCGACGAAAACAGCCACGAAAACGCGCCCGCGTCCTGCGTGGAGAGGGCCACGGGACGCTCGATGAATGCCACGTGCCGCCAGGTGGAGGCGCCCAGCGCGACCGTGTTGTCGTAGGACATGCCGGTGAAAACATACCCGTCATCCGGCAACTGATTCCATTGCTTGCAGGCGACCTCGCACGCTTTGCAGCCGATGCAAATGGTCGTGTCGGTGAAGAATCCTTTTCGCGTGGAGCGGTTCGGAGTGTCCTCGCGCGCGGCCTTCGTTTCGAAGCTCTTCGCCTGAGCGGCCGTGAGCAGCTTGTCCATTTAGGTGTTGCCCTCCTTCACCTGCTCGGTCTTGTAGCCATGACCGGTTTCCGGCCGGTGGCGGGCCTGCGGAAGATCGCGATCGGCTTCGCGCGACGGTAACGGGGAAACGATCGGCCCGCTGGTCGCATGCCGGCGTTCCTTGCTCTTGCGGCCCGGCTCGATCATGACCGTGATCGCTTTCGTCTCCATGATTGAAACGTTGGGATCGGCAACGAACGAAAACAACTCGTTCGGGCAATCGCCGCGAACCACGCCTTTGCTCGACCAGTGGTAGGGCATGCCGATCTGGTGGACCGTCCTGCCATTCAGGTGTAGCGGCCGGAGACGGTGCGTGACCAGCACACGAGCCTCAATCTCAGCGCGCGCGCTGCGCAGCGTTGCCCACCCGCCATTCTTCAGTCCGGCCTTCGCGGCCAGTTCCGGCGAGACCTCGCAGAAAGCCTCCGGCTGCAGTTCCGAAAGCCAGGATAGCCATCGCGACATTCCGCCCGCCGTGTGGTGTTCGGTCAATCTGTAAGTGGTCAGGATGTACGGGAATCGCGGATCGTCATACGGCTGATGATAGGGATTATCTTTCTCGCGCATCCATTCCATGCGCGCCGGATTGCACTGCTGCCCGTACAGCGGGTTCTTGATAGGCGATTCCTGCGGCTCGTAATGGGTCGGCAGCGGACCGTCCTGCAAGCCGTTCGGAACGAAGATCCATCCTTTGCCATCGGCTTGCATGATGAACGGGTCGATGCCGGAAATCGTTTCCTTGCCGCGAGCATCCTTGTCGGGCCGGTACGATGGCGGCTTCTGCACGAAATCCGGCTCGTCGTGTCCTGTCCACTTCTGTTTTTGCTCGTCCCACCAGACGTACGCCTTGCGATCGCTCCAGGGCTTTCCTTCCGGATCCGCGGACGCCCGGTTATACATCATGTGGCGATTGTGAGGCCATGCCCAGGCCCACTCGGGCGCCACCCAATTCTGTTCCCAGTGGGGCTTGCGGCGGGCGGTCTGATTCACTCCGTCTTTGAAACACCCGGAGTAGATCCAGCAGCCGCACGCAGTCGATCCGTCGTCCTTGAGCGACGTGAATCCATCCACCAGCTTACGGTCTGCCATCGTGTACCCGTTAATTTCCTGCAACACCGCTTCGGCATCCGGCTCCTGCAGCGGTCCGCGCGTCGGATAGTCCCAGGTCATATCGTGGATCGCCCGGTCCTTGGGATCGGTCGAGCCGGCATACAGCTTCTTGAGCCGCTGCCCCAGCTTGAACATAAAGTCGAGTTCGCTGCGACACTCGCCCGGCGGATCGATGGCTTTCTGATGCCATTGCAGCAGCCGCTGCGTGTTCGTGAAGCTCCCGTCCTTTTCGGTGTGCGCCGCCGCGGGGAAAAAAAAGATCTCCGTGCCGATGTCTTGCGGTCGGATTTCGCCTCGATGAATTTCCGGCGCATCGCGCCAGAATTCCGCCGTCTCGGTGAGTTGAAAATCGCGGACGACGAGCCAGTCGAGCGCACGCAGGCCTTTTCTTTGCAGCGGCCCATTCACGGTCCCGACCACCGGGTTCTCGCCCATCACGAAGTAGCCCTTCACGACGCCGTCGGCCATGTCCACCACCGTGTTCATGTGCGAATGGTCGCCGGAGATCGCCGGAAGATGTTTGAAGCAGAAGTCGTTTTCGGGAGTGGCGGCATCGCCGTACCAAGCCTTCAGCAGAGAGACGGAGTACTTCTTGAATTCGCCCCACCAGCCCGACGGCGATTCATTCAACTCGTTATAAGTGGCGAAGTCTTTGTCGTGTTTCGCGCGCGGCATCGGAAGATAGCCGGGCAAAATGTTGTACAGCGTTGGTATGTCGGTCGATCCCTGAATGGAGGCGTGCCCGCGCAGCGCCATGATTCCGCCGCCGGGCCGGCCCATGTTGCCGAGCAGCAGTTGAATAATGCATGCCGTCCGAATGTACTGGACGCCCACAGTGTGCTGCGTCCAGCCCACGGCGTAACAGAACGCCGCCGTACGTTCGCGGCCGGAGTTGCGGCACAGCGCCTCCGCGACTTTCGTGAGCAGTCGCGGCGGGACCCCGCACGCCTTTTCCACCATCTCGGGCGTGTATCGCTGGTAATGGCGCTTCAATACCTGGAACACGCAGCGCGGATGCTGCAGCGTCGGGTCGGTGTGTTCGGCCTGTATCGGCTGCTTCTGCTCCTTGCCCGACCCGGGGCCGGCCTCCCGCGCGCCGGCCGCTGCCTCCGGCTCCACGCCCTCGTACATCCAATCGCGTTTCTTGTACTCGGCCTTGTCGCTCTCCCAGCCTCCGAACAAACCGTCCGTGTCCTCGGTGTCCTTGAATTCCTCGTTCAAGATGGCGGTCGCGTTCGTGTAATTGACGACGTAATCCTTGAAGTAGCGTTCGTTTTCCAGAATGTAATGGATGATGCCGCCCAGGAACGCGATATCGCTGCCCGCGCGCAGCGGCACAAATATATCGGCCACGGCGCTGGTGCGGGTGAAGCGTGGATCGACGTGGATAATCGTCGCGCCCCGTTCCTTGGCCTTCATCACCCAGCGGAAACCGACCGGATGACACTCCGCCATGTTCGAACCCTGAATGACGATGCAGTCGGCGTTCTGCAGGTCTTGTTGGAACGTCGTCGCCCCTCCGCGTCCGAACGATGTCCCCAAACTGGGGACGGTGGAGGAGTGTCAAATACGGGCCTGGTTTTCGATTTGCACGATTCCCAGCGAACTGAACAGTTTCTTGATGAGATAGTTTTCCTCGTTGTCCAAGGTCGCCCCGCCAAGGTGAGCGATAGCCATAGTCCGGCGCAATTCCTGGCCGTCCCTTTCCGCCTCCCAGTGCTGATCGCGTGTGTCTTTCACGCGCTGCGCCACCATGTCCATCGCCCGTTCCAGCGGGATCTGCTCCCACTCTGTCCCGTGCGGGCGGCGGTGGAGCACATGATGGACGCGGTGAGAACCCGTGACGAGTTGGAAGGTAGCGGCGCCCTTGGGACAGAGACATCCGTTTGAGATCGGAGACCGGGGATCGCCTTCGATGTCGACGATCTTCTCGTCTTTGACGTAGACCAGTTGGCCGCAGCCGACACCGCAGTACGGGCAGACGGAGGAAATCACTTTGTCGGCCGACGCGGTACGCGCCGTCAACTCACCGCTGCGTGGCGAACAGGCACTTCGCCCGAGACCCTCCAAGTCAGAATTGGCAATCTGGTTCAAAACGGGCCACTTTTCCATGTCCGCATGTTACCTCCGTCTGGATTGCAAATCTGTTCTTCACGGTCCAACCTTAGCCGCCGATCCTGTGAAAGCTAACATTTTCCGGTAACGCCGGCGGTCTTGCCGCCAGTGATTCCGGTAACGCCGGCGGTCTTGCCGCCAGTGCCTTTGGCACGATGCGTCATCCAGTCCCGAAATGTGTAGGCAATCGAAAGAATGCCTGTGCACGCCGCTATCAGCGAATCGCGACTGCCTGCGCCGTTCCTGCCATGTCAGCGGCATGCGGTCCACACGGCCGTGACATTCCGAACAGCCGGTCCCTTCGTGAACATGCACGCTGTGGTTGAAAGAGACAAACTGCGGTAAGTCATGCAACGGCATCCATTGGATTGACTTACCAGTCCGATAACTCTCCCGTACCGGCTCCAGCGCGGGCGCGACCGCCCACGTCTCGGAATGACAGTTCATACAAACCTTGGTCGCGGGAATACCGGCGAACGCCGTTCGTATTCGCACTGGGGTGGAAATGACGCGCCTCGGCTAATCTAAAATCCCAGCGTCAGTCGTGAAGGGACAACTGCATATAGAAGTAGAGCCCGATCAAAACTACCACGACGAGCACGGCGATCCCAATCGTAATTCCGATCGCATATGATTTTGGAAACTGCACGATGCAATACCTCGATAGGTGACGAAGTTCGCCGTCTCTAAGTAACTCAGAATTCATTTTACTGCGCGAATCATAACCGCGGCATCCTATGTTGACTGTATTCGTTCCGCTGTTACTTCCTGAGCGTGACGTTGCGCTCTTTGGTTTGGCCGGGGGTGGCCGCCATCCCGATTTGCATCAGAAACCAGAAGGATGGGTCGGTTTTCGGTAGCTCTTTACCGAAGATGACGAATCGCATCAGAGCCATCCAACCGTACATCCCCACCTGCCATGCAATGAGCGAAAGCGTGTCGGCCTTGAGTGCCTGGACCAGA
>Ga0105240_10002184_pt1 | contig 31957 bp, 26 predicted proteins | sample KBSC54metaG_FD_80426 | JGI IMG/M metagenome (GOLD analysis project Ga0105240, IMG submission 80426) | Corn rhizosphere microbial communities from Kellogg Biological Station, Michigan, USA - KBS C5-4 metaG | ecosystem: Host-associated > Plants > Roots > Rhizosphere > Soil | place: Michigan, USA... | reverse complement strand
GGAAGATGTCCAGCGCCTCGGCCGGGTCGTCGGCCGTGACCTCCCGCGAGTAGATGGCGGCGTCCAGGACCTCGATGCGGTTGGCGTGCAGCACGCCCGCCACCTCCGCCAGCAGGCCGGGGACGTCGACGGCCGCCAGCACCATCTCGGTCGCGTCCACCCGCTTCTGCTGCGAGACCTTGATGGCGGACGCCGCGCCCGAGGCGCGCCGCGCCTGCATCAGCTTGATGTGCGAGGCGATGCGCCCCGCCTCGTTCTCGGCGAAGTAGCGGTCGGGGAAGCCGCGGAACAGCGCCTCGGCCACCGGCTCGGCGGGGTTCTCCTCGGACAGCAGGGCGGCCGCGCGCCGCTGCCGCCGCTTCACCGTCTCCTTGCGCTGCTCGCCCAGCAGGTCGCCGCCCCGGCGCAGGGCCGTGCGCGCGCGCTGGTACAGCTCGCGCAGCAGCGTCTCTTTCCAGCTGGTCAGGTTGTCGGGGTTCACCGAGCTGAGATCGCAGAACGTCAGCAGGAACAGCTCGCGCAGGTTCTCCTCGTCCTCGCACACGCGCGCGAAGTCGGTGATCATCTCCAGGTCTTCCAGGTCGCGGCGCTGCGACATCTGCCCCATGACCAGGTGCTGGCGGACCAGGAACTCCGCGCGGTGCAGGTCCTCGTCGTCCATGCCCAGCCGCCGCCCGATCTGCACGGTCAGGTCGGCGCCGATCTCGCTGTGCGGCTTGCCCCACGGCTTGCCCACGTCGTGCAGCAGCGTGCCCATGAACAGCGCCACCGGGTGCTCGACGGCGCGGATGGTCTCGGTCAGCACCGGGAACTCGTCCGCCAGATCGCCCCGCGCCAGCGCGTGCATGCGCGCCACCGCGTACAGCGAGTGCTGATCCACCGTGTACACGTGATAGATGTCGTGCTGCACGCGCCCCGTCGACGGCTCCCACTCGGGCATCAGCGCCGACAGCAGGCCGAGATCGTGCATCTCCTCCAGCCGGGACGGCGTGGCCCGATCGCTGATGTCGGTCACCACGTCGATGAAGGCCCGCCCCGAGGCGGGATCCTCGCGCAGCAGGTCGCCGTGCGCGGCAGACAGCTCGGAGATCAGCTCGCGCGTGCGCAGCGCCAGGCCCACGTCCAGCTCCAGCGCGGCCGAGAAGATGCGGATCATCTCGGACGGTTTGGTGAAAAACACGCCGTCATCCTTGGCCTCGAGCGCGCCGTCGCGCAGCACGAAGCTGGGATCGTCGCCCGCGGCGCCGCGCAGCCGCACCGGCGCGGTGACGCGCTTGTAGTCGTCCCGCAGGGTCGCCCGCTGCAGCAGGCGCTCGGTCTCGCGCCGGATCAGCTTCGCGTGCGCGTGCAACTGGCGCATCAGGGCCTCGACGGCCGGGTGCACGGCGGGCCGGATGTCGCCCTTCACCACCTCGACGTTCGGGCAAAGAAAGGGCGCGATCGCCTCCTGCAGCGGAAAGCGCAGCTGATCCTGACGGCGGCCCGCCGTGGCGTGCATGGCGATGCGCAGGCGCAGCAGCCACTCGCGCGCCGCCTCGAACGCGCCGGCCAGGCGTTCGGTCATGACGCCCAGGTCGACCAGGCGTCGGGGATCGGAGGTGCCGAAGCGGGCCACCGCCGCCCAGCGCCCCACGCACAGGTCGCGCATGCCGCCGGGGCCGTTCTTCAGGTCGGGCTCCAGCAGGAAGATGGTGTCGCCGAAGCGGCTGTGGCGCGACTTCTGCTCGGCGCGCAGCCGCGCCACGAAGTCCTCGGCCGCCGTGGAGGCCACGCGCGCGCGGAAGTCGGCCAGGAAGCTGTCGGCCATGGCCCGGTCGCCCAGCAGGATGCGCGCGTCCAGCAGCGCCGTGGCGGCGGCCAGGTCGGCGGCCGGCAGCGCCAGCGCCTGATCGTAGGAGCGGACGGCGTGGCCCGCGTCCACCTTGGCGTCCCACAGCGGGTGCAGGATCGCCTCGGCCAGCGTGCTGATCTCCGGTCCGGGCGTGCCCCGGCACAGCACCAGCAGGTCCAGATCCGAGTAGGGCGCCAGCTCGGTCCGGCCGAATCCCCCCGTCGCGAAGATGGCCACCGGCACGGGGCACTTGGCCAGCAAGGGTCCGGCCAGATCGATGACGATCTGATCGACCGTGTCGGAGAGCCGCCGGGCGACGGTGATGCCGTCCATCCCCTGCTTGATCTCCTGACCCGCCGTGTGTCGGGCGGCTGCGAACTTCTTCCCTATTTCGGTCGAGGACTGGGGCACCGGGCCAGTATAGGCAACGTCGGGCGATGTCGGGGAAGATCCTCTTTCAGGGCGGACCGGACCGAAAATACGACGCCCGTTGACGTCCGCTTGGGCGTCGGGCACCGTATCGATCATGGCCGAGATCGAGCTTGCACCCCTTTCCCACCGCCTCGACGACGACGAGGTGAAAACGCTCGCCAAGCGCCTGAAGGATCTGGGCGTTTCCGACTTCGACAAGGGCGAGGATCACTCGAACCACACGATCGCGGCCCGCCTGTCCGAGGAGGCGATGACCGAGTTCCTGGATCGCCTGGACGCCCACGACATCGGCGCCGACATCTACCTGCCGGTCGAGTTCGACGGCCGCGTCACCGTGGGCGACTACCGCATCGCCTCGACACACGCCTTGCAGGACGTGCTGGAGGAGATGAAGGAAGAGCTGGGCGTCAGCGAGGACGAAGAGTACGAGGACGAAGAAGAGGAAGACGAGGACGAGGCCGAGGAGGAGGACGAGGGGACCGTCATCGAGGCCCAGCTGCGCCACATCTGGCAGCTGGTGGCGGACGGCGCCGCCGAGTCCGTCGACAAGGAGATGCCGCTGCACCTGCAGACGTAGCGCCGGGGGCCCGCGGCTGGACGACCGCGAGCGCGCGGCGCCCGGCCTCACTCGGTGAGATAAGGCGTGCTGCTGCCGCTGCTGCCCGTGTTCATCGTCCAGTTCGTGGCGCCGATCTGCACGTACTTCCCCACGATCGACCCGGTGATGACGTCGCCCGTCCCGTTCGCGGCGATCAGGCCGTTGGGCGCGTAGATGTCGCCCGTCCAGGTCAGGCTGTCGTTTCCGAACTGGATGGCGTTGGTGCCCGAGCTGGCGGGCGCGTACGACGTGTACGCCAGCACGTTGTTCTTGTAGGCGGTGAACGTCGTGCTGTTGCCGTTGATCTGGATGGGGCCGTCCGACACCAGCGTGATGTTGCCGCTGATGTTGCTGCCGTTGATCTGCAGTCCCACGCCGCCCGTGGAGCAGTAGACGCCCGACTTCAGCACGCCGGTGCTGTACCAGTTCCCCGACTGCCACCACGAGCCCGCGGTCGAGATGTTGCCGCCGGTCGGGTAGTAGTTGCAGGTGAAGTCGGCCGCCGTCCAGGACAGCGGGTAGCTCTGCGTGGCCACGTTGGTGGGCCCGGACGTGGCGGTCGCGCCGCCCGTCAGCGTGTGGGGCGAGCAGCTGCTGCCGTACTCGACGTTGCCCACCGACGTGGTGTTGTTCCCCGAGATGAACAGCGAGCCGTTGCTGTGCACGTCGCCGTTGATGTCGTTGCCGTTGCCCTGCAAGCATAGGGCGTCCCCGCACGCGCCGCCGGCGCAGGCGGTGCTGCCGGCGAAGATCGACGCGTTCGGGGGATCCATCTTCGCCACCGCGCGCGCCGTCAGCGTGCCGGCGTTGATGCGCAGGGCGGCGCCCAGGAACGTCGGCACGGTGGTCGAGATGATGACCTCGACCCGGCGGGTGTCGCTGGAGTAGGGCGAGTTCACCGTGACCGTGGCGCCCTTGGTGCCGTTGGTGTAGCCGTTCGCCGTGGCGATGCTCTTCGCCTGGCTGATGGCCGTCGCCGAGGTGGGCAACGAGAAGCCGCCCGACAGGGCCGCCGCGTCCGCCACGCCCTGCAGGGCGCGCCGGCGCATGGCCAGGTAGCCCCCGTCGACCACCAGCGCCGCCATGCCGATCAACGCCACCAGCGCCACGGCGGCCACCACCGTGATCGAGCCCCGGTCGCCACGCCGGCCGGCGGTCGCCCCGCCCCGACCGGGCGCCACGCGGGTGCCGGAACAACGCGCCGCGCGAACCAGAGCCTGGAGCATCGGTTCCCACATCGACAGAAAGGCCGCCCGTCTTGAACCGCCGACCTGGCGCTTTTCCGCAGTGATTCCGAACGGTTCGTGCCCCGCTCCCTGCCGCCTGCCCCGCATCTGACGCCTGACCTGGCGTCCTGGCGCTTAAGTGAACGGCATTGCCGCTAGGCCCGCATCAGCACGTGGGGCGGCAACCGGTCGCCGTGCAGGGCGCGCAGCTCCACCCGGCGCTCGAGGTCGCGGATGATCTCCGTGCCCACGTCGATGCCGTACAGCTCGTTGATGTTGTGAATGCCGCCCGGCGCGAAGACGTTGATCTCCAAAACTTTTCCGCCCACCAGGTCGACCCCCACGAAATAAAGTCCGTCGGCCACCAGGCGGGGGCGAAGCAGATCACAGACACGGGCCTCGTTTTCCGTGAAGGTGCAGCGCTTCCGGGATCCACCAATGTGCATGTTGTTGCGAATGTCGTCCTTGGGACGCATCCGGCGGTACGCGGCCACCACGCCGCCGACCGTGCAGACGTTCCCGCCCACCAGCAGGATGCGCTTGTCACCCTTGGCGGCTGCGGGAAGATACTCTTGCGCGATCACGTAGCCGTCACGGCGCACCGTCGAGATCATCTGCGCCAGGTTCGCCGTCTGGGGCCGGTCGACGAAGAAGACGTTCTTGCCGCCGAAGCCCGCCAGCGGCTTGATGATGGCGGGGCCGTCCAGCTCGCGCAGGAAGGCGCGCACGCGATCCAGCGAGCGCGTGATCAGCGTCTTCGGGCGCAGCTCGGCGGGGAAGCCGGCCAGGTACATCTTCGAACCGGCGCGCGCCAGGCCGTCCGGATCGTTCAGCACCATCACGCCCGCCCGCTTCAGGCGGCGCCCGAAGTCGATGGCCGGGTTGAAGTCGTCCACGGTCTCGCCCTCGCGCCGGGCCGCGCTGGGATTGTTGCGCAGGAACACGACGTCGTAGCGATTCAGGCGGGTCGTCTCGCGGGGCGCGTCCGCGGCGGTCAGCCCCTTCACGTACGCCGCGACGTCACGGATGCGCTTGCCCTTCGGGCGCACCAGCTCGCCCAGCACCTCGCCGTCACTGCCCTGCCCCAGCGACAGGGCGTCGACGGAGACGAAGCCCACGTCGTGGCCGCGCCGGGCGGCCGCCGCGGCCAGGTGGGCGGTGGTGTACGTCGGCCGCTGCGTCCGGACGCTGTTGACGACGAAGCAGAGCCGCATGGGGTTCCGAAAGGCCGGCGGAGTATAGCTGCAAATTGGCGATCCTTTGGGTAAAGTGAGGTCTGATGTCGAGTGAAACCCTGCGCGGGATCGGCAAGAAAGCCGCCGATGGTGACGCAGCCGGGGCGGCGAACGGCGCAGCTACGGGCAGCGCCGCGGGCGGCCCCGGTGGCGAGAAGCCGGCGGTCAGTCTGGCCGAGAGGCTCGGCAAGGTCGCCGAGCGGCGCGAGAAGAACGACGAGAAGACGACGCCGATGGTGACGACCATCGATCCGGCGGCGCGCGACGCGAAGCCGGCCGCGCCGCTGGCGCCACGCTCGCTCGACTCGACGATCCCCGGGACGCGCTCGCTCGACAGCAGCGTGCCCGGCGCCGCGCCCTCGCTCGACGCGCGCCTCTCGCGCGTCACCCCGCCGCTGTCGGCCACCTTGATCGGCATGCCCGCGCCGAAGTTCGCCGCGCTGGAAGCGGCCCGCAAGGCAGCGGCCGCCGCGGCGGCGAAGCCCGAGCCCAGCGAGCCCGCGCGCATCCCGGGAGGCGCCGGGGCCGTTCGGCGCGACCATGGCACCGCGTCGGGGCACGACGTGCATCTGCCGCCGGAGTTGCAGCGCGCGGCGGGCAGCCAGGCGACCAGCGGCTCGGGCCCCTCGGACGGAACACCGCGCGTGATCCTGGCGGCTGGCCTGACGGACGAGCTGTCGAATCCCATCGCCGGACCGGCCGGCTCCCCGGCCGAGCCGACGCGCGGCGGGGACGACCTGGCGCTCGGCGCGCACAACCCCTGGTACGACCAGCTTCCCAGCGCCGAAGACGTGTACGAGGAAGCGAAGCCGAACCTGATCGCTCGCATCGCCGTCGGCGCGGCGGCCGCTGCCGTCGTGGCGGTCCTGGTCATCGCCTTCGCGCGGCACGGCTCCAGCGAGCCGAGCGCCGAGGTGGCGCCGCCGACGCCCGCGCCGGCCGTGCCGGGTGGGCGCGTCGCTTCGCCGCTGCCGCCGCCGCCCGCGCCCCCTGAACCCGCAGCCGCGCCCGCCGCGGAGGCGCCCGTCCCCCCACCTCCGGCTCCGGTGGCCGCCGCGCCAGCGCCCGCCCCGGGCGCCGGCGTTCCCGCGCCGCCAGCGCCCGCGGCGGCGCCACCCGCCGCGCCGGTCGCGGCCGCCCCCGTTCCGCCCCCGCCTGCCCCGCCCGTCAAGGCCGCCCCCACGCCGGCCACGCCGGCACCGGTCGCGGCCACGCCGCCGCCCGCGGTCGCCGTGGCGCCCCCGGTGAAGCCGGCCCCGCCCCAGCCCGAGCCGGCCAAGCCCGAACCAAAGGCCGAGCCCAAGCCCGCGGCCAGGGCGGAAGCCGCCAAATCGGAAGCTGCCAAGCCCGAGACGGGCACCACCGCGCCGGCCCGGACGGCTGTGGCCACGCGGGAAGCGCCCGCCCGGCCCAGCCCTGCCGAGCAGCCCGCGCCTTCCCGGCCGGCCGCGCCGAAGGCGGCGGCCCCCAAACCTGCCGTCGCCGCGCCAGCGGTTCGTCCCGTGGCCCCGCCCGCGCGCCCCGCGGTGGCGATGCGCGCCGAGGGGGCCACGCCCGCGCGCGCGCCGGTCCCCGCCAAGCCGGCCGCCGCCGCCTCTGGCCCCGCGACCCGGCCCGCCGCCGCGCCCGCGACCGCCCAGCGCAAGGCCTCCGCGGCTCCCACCACCACCGCGTCCCGCCCGGCCGGTCCCGCGCGGGCCGGCGGCCCCCGCACCACCGAGGGCAACGCCGCCCCGGCCAAGCGCCCCGGCGCCCGGCAAAAGCTGCTGGCCGATCCCGATTCGACCCTACCCCTGACGTTCGACTGAGCGGTCCCAGAACACGATTGTTGGGGTCAAGCCCGTCGATACGGGGGCTTCCTGCCTTGCCCCCGTCTGACTTTCGTGATACCCCAAACGAAAAATGAAGATAGCGCCGGATCAAATCGACGCCGACGCCGCGAAGGTCGTCGAGAGGCTGCGCCGCTACGATCACAAGGCCTACCTGGTCGGCGGCTGCGTGCGTGACCTGCTGCTCGACCTGAAGCCCAAGGACTTCGACGTCGTCACCAGCGCCACGCCCCAGGACATCAAGCGGCTGTTCAAGAACTGCCGCATCATCGGCCGTCGCTTCCGCCTGGCCCACGTGTTCTTCGGCCCGAAGATCATCGAGACGTCCACCTTTCGCGCGAACCCGCGCGAGGTGGAGGACGACGAGAACGGGACCGGCCCCGAGGCGGAGAGCGGCGACCTGCTGATCCGCCGGGACAACGTCTTCGGCACGCCGGAAGAGGACGCCCGCCGCCGCGACTTCACGATCAACGGCCTGTTCTACGACATCGCCACCGCGGAGGTCATCGACCACGTGGGCGGCATGGCCGACCTGGAGGCGCGCCTGGTGCGCACCATCGGCGACCCCGACATCCGCCTGCGCGAGGATCCGGTGCGCATCCTGCGCGCCGTGAAGTTCGCGGCGCGCTGCAACCTGTCCATCGAGCCCGAGACGTACCGGCGCATGATGGAGCACCGCCAGGAGATCACGAAGTGCGCCCAGGCGCGCGTGTCCGAGGAGTTCTACCGGCTGCTGCGCCAGAGCGCCGCCAAGCGCTCGATGGAGCTGCTGCTGGAGATGGAGCTGCTGGACATCATGGTGCCCGAGCTGGCCAAGGGCCTGCGCGACACCGACGAGAACGAGGAGGCGGTCCGCAAGCGCGCGCGCCTGTGGAGCTACCTGGCGGCGCTCGATCGCCAGTCGACGAAGCGGCCCTCGCCCCCGTCGAACGCGCTGATCCTGGCGGCGCTGTCGCTGCCGCCCCTGCGTGACGTGCTGGATCCCGACAGCACCGGCATCGGCGACGTGGGCAAGACCGTGTCCGCGGCCATCGCCCCCCTGATCGAGCGGCTGCGCGCCTCGCGTCGCGACGCCGAGTTGACGCGGCAGATGCTGCTGGCGCTGCGCTATGTGCTGCCGTCGCAGCGGCCTAACCGGCGACGGCCGCGCCTGGCGGGACGCGACTTCCTGGACGACGCGCTTCGCCTGGCCGAGTTGGTCTCGGACGCCGAGGCGCAGGAGCCCGCGCTGGCGGGACGGCCCATCGCCGGCACCGGCGCGCCCGCCCCGTCCGAGGGCGCCGACGACGTGATGCTGTCCGACGAGGAGCTGGCGCCCGAGCTGGAGCCGGTCGACACGCGCGGCGGCCGCTGGCGCAACCGCCGCGGACGCGAGCGGGAACGCGAACGCCGCCCCGGGTCGGGTGGCCAGCAGCCGGGAGTGTCCCGCCACGACGACGCGGCGGCGAGCGGCGCGGCCGAGCGCCCCAGCCCCCCCGCCCGCCCCTCGCCGGCGCCCAGCTATCGTCCCCAGCCCGCCTACGTGCCGCTCGACTATCGGGGCCTCGACGGCCTGGCCGCGGCGCTGCCGCCGCCGCTCGGCACCGATCGGCCGCGCTTCCTGGGCACCGGCACCTTCGGCGGCCCCTGGTCGCGCGACTGACGGGGCCGGTGTGCCAGCGCGGCCGCTACGCCGGCCGCGCCAGATAGACGTGCTGCTCGGAGTTCCGCGGATCGTCGAGCGGTTCGCCGTGGAAGCCCGACCACCGCGTGATGATGCGCAGGCCGGCCTGCTTCAACAGGTCGGCCACGGTGTCGGGCGGCAGCTGGCGATGGACCAGGCGGACGACGCGCCCCCGCCGCGCCACGACGCCGGACGCCGCCATCGGCCGGTAGTGAATGAACATGTGCAGGGCGCGCCGCGCCTCGTCCATGCGATGCGAGACGCTGTACTCGGTGCGCTGGCCGCTGTGGGGATGGCGAAACACGATGCGATCGAAGCGACGGCCGGCGGGGCGGGCCAGCCAGCGCGCGTCGGGGAAGAAGACGTCGAACGCGAACCAGCCGTCGGGCGTCAGGCGCTGCCGGACGGCGCGCAGCACCGCCAGCAGCTCGTCGTCCTCGATCAGGTGCTGGATGGTGTGGAACGCCATCACGATGAACGGGAACGCGCCCCCCACCGGCAGCCGGCGCAGATCGCCGCGCACGAACAGGCCCCGGCGCCGCTCGGGGGCGGGCAGGCGCAGGCGGCGCGCCTGCGCGCGCGCCAGCATCGACGGCGACAGATCGACGCCCACCACCTGATGGCCATGTTTCAGCAGCGGGATGGCCAGGCGGCCGCTGCCGCAGCCCAGATCCAGGATCGGCCCGCCGCGCTCGTCGGCCAGCATGCGATAGAAGGCCACGTCCGCCCGGCGCCGGCGGTACTCCCAGTCGTACAGCGCGGCGTCGCGGAACGGCTCGATGGCGCCGGCGCGCTCGGCGGCGCGCGTTCGGTTCGAGCGGGGCACGCCGGCCAAGGTTAGCCCGATTCCGGTCGCGCCACGAGCACCCGCCATTCGACCGCGGCAGACGGCGCGGGCGCGATCTATGCTGCGCGCCCCGATGCCCGCGAACAATCCCTTCTCCACCGGTCCGGACGCCGCCACGGACGCCATCGTCTTGCTGTCGGGGGGGCTCGACTCCGCCACGGCGCTGGCGATGGCGATGGCGGCGGGCCGCCGCTGCCACGCGCTCAGCTTTCGTTACGGGCAGCGGCACGCCGTCGAGCTGACGGCGGCCCAGGCGGTGGCGCGCGCGCTGGGCGCGCGGTCGCACCGGATCATCGACATCGACCTGCGCGGCATCGGCGGCTCGGCGCTGACGGACGACATCGCCGTGCCCAAGGGGCGCAGCGACGGCGAGATCGGCGCCGGCATCCCCATCACCTACGTGCCCGCGCGCAACACCATCTTCGTCGCCTACGCGCTGGCGGTGGCCGAGATCACCGGGGCGCAGGAGATCGTGATCGGCGTGAACGTGCTCGATTCGTCGGGCTACCCCGACTGCCGCCCGACCTGGCTGGCCGCGATGCAGGAGGTCGCCGTGCAGGGGACGCGCGCCGGCAGCGAGGGCCACGCGCCCCGCCTGGTGGCGCCGCTGATCGCGATGTCGAAGGCCGACATCGTTCGCGCCGGCACGGCCCTGGGCGTCGACTATGGCCTCACGCTGTCGTGTTACGACCCCGATCCAGCGGGCGCCGCCTGCGGCGGCTGCGACGCGTGCCAGCTGCGCCGCGCCGGATTCGCGGCGGCCGGCGTCGCCGATCCGACGCGCTACGTTCGCTGACCGGGACGCGACGGGGCGTCGAGCCGGCCTTGCAGGTTCGGCTTGCGAAACGCCGCGCGGTTGGAGAAGCTGCGCTCATGTCTCGCGTCACGCTCGTGTCGAAGGAAAAGTGCCGATGATCTCTGCCCGCGATGCCTTGCAGCGGCTGCGCGACGGCAACGCCCGCTTCGTGCAAGAGGTGACGGGGGGCGGGCCGGCCAGCCTGCACCCCAAGCGGACCCAGCTGCCGACGATCCAGGAGCCCTCGGCCATCATCCTGGGCTGCTCGGACGCGCGCGTGCCCGCCGAGATCGTCTTCGATCAGGGCCTGGGCGACCTGTTCGTGATCCGGGTGGCCGGCAACGTGGTGGCCTCGTCGCAGGTGGGCAGCGTCGAGTTCGCGGTGGATCGGTTCGGCACGCGCCTGGTGGTGGTGCTGGGGCACTCGCAGTGCGGGGCCATCCAGGCCACGCTGGAGGCGTTGCAGGGCGGCGGCGCGCAGTCGCGCGGCCTGCGGTCGATCGTCGACCGCGTGCGCCCCTCGGTCGAGACGCTGCTGGAGACGGAGCTGAAGAACGACCGGGCCTCGCTGGTCCACCATGCGGTGCGGGCGAACATCCGCATGTCGGTGCACCAGCTGCGCTACGGGTCCGAGATCCTGGAGCACCACAGCCAGGCGAACGGCCTGATGGTGGTGGGCGCGGAGTACTCGCTGGAGACAGGCCGCGTGGACTTCTTCGACGGCGTGTAGGCGCCGCGAAGACGCGTCAGAACTCGAGGTGGGCGCGGGCTGAGAAGATCCAAACCGGGCCCCGATCGGAGTTGTAGCCGGGGTTCGTGACGAACTGGATGTCCTCGGCCAGGAATGCCCCCTGCCAGACGTGGACGTTGTAGTACTGCTCGAAGATGCGCTCGCGGGCGTAGCGCAGGTAGCCGTCGCCCAGGATGAAGCCGTTGCCGCCCAGGCTCAGGTACTCGGCGTGCAATGACGAGATGCCGTTGCTGACGAAGGCCAGGCCGACGCGGTCGGTGGGGCGGCGCCACTTCGCGCCGGTGACGTCGCCGCCCAGCTCGACGGTGTTCTCGATCTCGGTGTAGGCGAAGCTCTCGTAGTCGCCGCCGCTCCAGCCGGCGCGGCCGAAGGCGCGCACCAGCGGCCCCAGCTCTTGAATGACGTTGATGCCGGCGCCGCGCTTCACGCGGCCCTTCTTGCGGTGCGCCTCGATGTTCGGGGTCGCGTCGACGCCGTTGTCGAAGGCGGCGATCGCCTCGGCGTAGCTGCCCATGTTGGCGTGGTTCTGGTAGCCGAGCAGCCGCACGGTGCCGCGCCAGTCGGGCCGCACGCTGTACTTCAGCTCCAGCTCCAGGTTGTCGGCGCGGCTGTTCGCCAGGTCCCAGTCCAGGTCGATGCCGTTGGCGACCTTCGGCATCAGCATCTCGCCCAGTCGGGCCTCGATGCGGGGTCCCTGGTACTCGACCACGAAGCCGTAGGTGTACCCGCGTGTGTCGGCGGCGTAATCGTACGCGCCGTTGTTGTCGACGGCCCAGTTCATGAACTGCAGGTGGCTGTCCGAGCCGGCCGGGTTGATGTCGAAGAGATCCGCGGTCGACATCTTGCCGGCGCGCAGCTCGATGCGGTGGAGCGGCACCGTCGGCATCGACGAGATGGGACCGCGGTCCTCGTTCGGCACCCACTGTTGCGACAGGGGGATGATCTGGTGAACCTCGAAGCGCGCGGGATATGGCGCGTGCGAGAGCGTCGGGTTGCGCACGACGTCCAGGTTCGAGAAGCCCGCCAGACCGGTCGCCTGCGACAGCCCGCCCCCCAGCGCCATCTCCGGATCGACGATCAGCTCGGTGGTGGGCAGCGGGCGATAGGCGAAGAACAGCGTGACCAGCCCCGAGATCGCCGACTCGGACTGGCCCTGCAGGCTGTGCGGACCGCTCATGCGCGGGGAATGAAAGTCGCCGTGGTACTGCAGGATGCTGTTCACCTCGCCGCCCACCCAGAACGGGCCGAAGGACTCCGGGCGGTGATCCAGGAAGGTCGCCTGCTCCTCGGGCCGCGGCGCCGTCTCGGGCGGTTCGGGATTCTTCGCGTGGGCGCGCCCGACCAGCAGCGACGCGACCAGCACGGCGCAGGCGCCGAAGCGGCGGACGCGGGACGAACGTGAAGGGCGGGCGGCCATGAGTGGCGCGCATGTTACGGCCGCCCCGCCACCCGTCCAAACCGAGAGACGCGGATGTTGCGGAGATGTCTTGCTAAGACGGGCGTCATGTCCTGCGACCCCGGCAACGCCCCCGCCCGCCCGACAGCCCGTGATGGAGATCCGGGTCCGGCCTGGTCCGGCGAGGGGATGGCAGGAGCGAAGAGGATTCGCCTGTCGTGACGTCACGACCACCAGCGCCGGAGCGGCCGGGGCCCGCGGCCGAGCCGGCGCACGGCGCGCGGCTGGCCGCGCTCCTGCGCCGGCATGGCTGGAACGCGACGTCGTTCCAGCTTCGCGAGCCCGGCTTCCTGTTCTTCTGGGCCGACGACGACGCCTGCGTTGGCTACTTCGATACGGGGCGGGCCTGGGTGGCCGCCGGCGCGCCGCTGGCCGCCCCCCAGCGACTGGCCGAGGTCGCGGCCGCCTTCGTGGCCACCGCCGCGCGTGCGGGGCGGCGCGCCTGCTTCTTCGCCGTCGAGGCGCGCTTCGCCGAGCAGTGCGGCCTGCGGGCGCTGCCCATCGGCGAGCAGGCGGTGTGGGATCCCCGGGCGTGGGCCGGCGTGCTGGCCAGCAGCCGCCGCCTGCGCGAGCAGCTGCGCCGGGCGCGCGCCAAGGGCGTTCACGTCCGCGCGGCGCAGCTGGCCGGCACCACGGCCTCGGACGAGACGCTGCGCGCCCTGGAGGGGCTCACGCGCCGCTGGCTGTCCACGCGCGAGATGGCGCCCATGGAGTTCCTGGTGCGCGTCGAGCCGCTGGTGGTCCTGCCCGAACATCGCCTGTACGTCGCCGAGCGCGACGGTCGCGCGGTGGCGTTCCTGCAACTGACGCCCATCTACGCGCGCGGCGGGTGGCTGTTCCAGAACCTGGTCCGCGGCCCCGACGCGCCGAACGGCACCGCCGAGCTGCTGATCGACGCCGCCCTGCGCGCCGTCGCCGGTGAAGGCTGCCGCTACGTGACCATGGGCCTGGCGCCGCTGAGCGGGGACGTGCCGGGCCCGCTGCGGATGGCGCGCCGCCTGGGCCGGGTGCTGTTCGACTTCGCGGGCCTGCGCGCCTTCCGGGCGCGGCTGCGCCCGTCGGAGTGGACGCAGCAGTACGTCTGCTTTCCGCCGCGGCAAGGCGCCGCCCGCTCGCTGCTGGACGTGCTGAGCGCGTTCGCGCGCGGCAGCCTGGCGCGCTTTGCCTGGCGCAGCCTGCTGCGCGGGCCGCTGGTGCTGGTGCGCCTGATGGCGGTGCTGCTGATCCCCTGGACGGCCGCGCTGGCGGTCGCCCAGCCCGGCTGGTTCCCCCGGCCCTGGGTCAAGACGTTCTGGATCGTGTTCGACGTGCTGGTGCTGGCGGGGTTGCTGCGCCTGGGCCAGCGCTGGAGCCACCACCTGGCGCGCGCGCTGAACTGGGCCATCGGCCTGGACGCGCTGGCCACCGCCGTCGAGGCGCTGGTCTGGAACGTTCGTCCAGGGATGCGCCCCCCCGAGGTGGCGGTGACGGCGGCGGCGCTGTTCGCGCCTGCGTTCGCGGCCTTCGTGCTTTACCGCGCGCGCCGCCGGCACCGCCTGGACAGGGACGCGCTCAGCGCGGGATCTTCTGCAGCGCCGCCGTGACCTTCTCGTTCGAGTTGCACTTCTGCGCGCCGGTCGCCATCTTCGGCGCCGTCGACATGATGTGCTGGCGGGCGGCCTCGGGCAGCGTCTTGCCCGCGTCGTGCGCGGCCTTGGCCTTCATCAGCAGGGCGTGGCTGGCGTCCAGGTGCGCGGACAGATCCTTGGCCATCTTGTCGCAGTCGTTCTGATCGGCATCGATGTAGCCGACGAACTTGTCGAAGAAGGCCAGGTACTGCTGCACGTCCGCCGGGCTGATGTCGGTCTTCGAGGTGTCCTTGGCGGCATCCTTGCCAGGACTTCCCGGATCCTTGGCCGCCGGTGCGGGGGCCGCGCCCTTGTCGGCGGCAGGGGCCTTGTCGGCCGCGACGGCCGGTGCGGCGGCCGACAGGGCGCCCGCGAGGGTGAGGATCCACAGACAAGACCGTTTCATGGGGCGTCTCCTTTGGGGATGGGGGCGAATTTCGGAAGGCGCCAACACTACCGCGCGCCGGTCGGGCAATCACCCCCAGAAGCAGACGTCAGTCGACGGCGCGATTATTCGATCGGCGGCTGCGGAAACGCGCCACCGCGGTCGCCTCGGGGTTGACCCGCACGCTTCCCGCCTCCGCGTCGACCACCAGCAGGTCGTCGGGCCGCACCCACGAGAACAGCCCCTTCACGCCCGCCAGAAAAGGACGGCTCGCGGCGCGCACGATCTCCGCCGCGAGGGTGCCCGGGGCCAGTGGATTCTCCACCACGAACGCCGAGGCGCCCCCGGCGATGGCGGCCACCGCCAGGAAGACGCGCAGCTGCTCGGCGACGACGATGGCGCCGGGACGGATCAGCGGCCGCCCCGCCATCGAGGCGTGCGCCAGCACGCACAGATCCTCGATCTCGGCGGCGCGGTCGATCATCAGGTCGGCCGTGTCGCCGTCGTTCCAGCTGGCGCGGAACGAGAAGCGCGCGTACTCGCGCGCCAGCTCGGACAGCGCGCGCAGCGGGTCGCGCGCCGCGGCCGCGGCCTCGATCCGCTCGCCCAGACGGCTGTCGTCCAGCATGGGGGTCAGGAATCCGACCTGCGCCTTCAGGGCCGCCGGCAGCTCGGCCTTGCGCAGACCTTCGCGCAGGCGGCCCGCCAGCGCCTCGAAGCGGAACGGCGCGGCCGCGGCCTGCGCCGGCGAGCGCCCCACCGCCGCCAGCGTCGGCAGAATCTCCGCGCGCCCCATCGCCGTGCCCCGGGACAGGATCGCGCCCGGCAGCCGCGCCACCGTGGACGTGGCCTGCCGCTCCTGCTCGCGCGCGCGCTCGGCCGCCCGCTCGAGCGCGTGGCTGATGACGGCCGCCAGCGCGGTTGCCAGCACGACCTCGTCGCTGGTGAAGGGGTGCAGCGCGATCCGCTGCAGCACCAGCACGCCGCCCGCGGCGCCGGCGCGCACGACGGGGACGGCCAGCAGCACCGGGAAGCGCTCCTCGCCCAGGCCCGGGACGTACTTGAAGTGCTCGTCGCGCTCGGCGGCGTCGACCGACACGGGCCGCAGGCACTGCGCCACGAAGCCCACGATGCCCTCGCCCGTGCGCAGGCGGACGCGCCCGACGGCCTCGGCAGGGAAGCCGACGTTCCCCCGCATGGTGAACGTGCCGGCGTCCGGATCCTCGCCACCGGCGTCACCGGCCTGGGCGTTGCGTTCGCGCACGTAGATGCTGACGACGTCCGCGGCCGCCGTCTCGGCGACGTCCCGGCACATCGCCGCCAGGACCTGATCCAGCGGCGCGGACTGCCCCGCCACCTCGATCAGCCGGAAGATCCCATCCAGGCTGCGGTTGCCTCGCTCGTGAACGAAGACGGGAGACGCGGAGGTCTTGGAAAAGTCCACCGAAGGACAGATTGCCACGGCAGCCATTTCCGCCGCGTTTCCGGCAAGAAAAGATTTGTCGAATCGGTCACCGCGCCGGCTTGCGCCCGACCGCCCTGATGGTGGCGTGGGGAACGGCCCAGCAGGCGGGATCGGCGGCGAACGACAGGTAATGGTCGAGGTCCTCCGCCGACAGGCCCGCGCCCCGGTACTCCTCGGCGCGGCTCACCACCTCGGCCGCCAGCAGCGCGGCGTGCGGCGTGCCGCCGCGGACGAGGGGCGCGTCGTGCTCGAGCTCCAGCGCCTCGAGGCCGCGCGCCTGCAGCAGGCCGGGCAAGCGCGCGCCGAAGGCGAAGTCCCTGCGGGCGGCGCGCGACATTGCCTCGCGCGCGCGGTTCACGGTCGTGAATCCGTGGCGCTGATCGAACGACCCCGTGAACGCGCGCGCGGCCGAGAAGTCCGGCTCTTCCAGCACCAGCCAGCCCCCGGGACGCAGCGCCCGCAACAGCGCCGCCAGCGCCTCGGTGAACTGCGCGACCTCGCTCAGGGCCGCGCGCCCGTGACCCAGGTCGAACGACTCCGGGGCCAGCGCAGCGATCCGCGGCGCGCCGCTCTGCACCTGCACCCCGGCGTTCACCGCCGGTGGCGGCGCCGAGGCCAGCGCCAGCACGCTGCCCGTGGGCCCCACGCGCCCGGCCAGCCAGGCGGCCAGCTGGCCGTCCCCCTCGCCCGCATCCACCTCCAGGCAGCGCAGGCCACCGCTCAGGCCCGTCGTCGCCAGCAGCCGTCGTGAGGCCGGGTCGAAGACGCGCCCGTAGGCGCGACGGCGCTCGAGCGCCGTGTCCAGCGCCGTCCCCGCGAACAGGTCGGTCCCCTTTCCCGCGTCGTCCATCGGCCCCACCATACGCGACGCGCGGTCAGGTTGGCGTGGCGCGCAGCCACAGGCCGTGGCGCGGGCGCAGCGTGACCAGCGCGTCCACGGCCACCGGGTGTGTCTCGTCCAGCCGCAGCGTCAGCGCGCGCGCGAGCGTGCCCAGCAGGATCGTCGCCTCCATCATGGCGAAGCCGGCGCCGATGCACAGGTGAGGCCCGCCGCCGAACGGATAGTAGGCGTAGCGCGGGCGCTCGCCGGGCGGCTTTCCCGGCGCGCCCTCGTGGTCGGCCGGCGTGGCGAACCGCGCCGGGTCGAAGCGTTCGGGGTCGGGCCACAACCCGGGATCGTGGTGGGTCACGTACGGGCTGACCAGCACGATCGCGCCGGCCGGGATGGCGTGGCCGCCCAGCGTGTCCGCGGCGTTGGCCGATCGCGTGACGATCCAGGCAGGTGGATACAGGCGCATCGACTCTTCCAGCACGGCCCGCGTCAGGCGGAGGCGCGGCAGCTCTTCCAGCGATGGCGTCACGCCGCTGATCACCTCGCGCGCCTCGCGCTGCAGCTCCCGCTGCACGGCCGGGTGGCGCGCCAGCAGGTAGGTCGTCCAGGACAGCGCCATCGCCGTCGTCTCGTGGCCAGCCAGCAACAGGGTGATGATCTCGTCGCGAAGCTGCGCGTTCGAGAGGCCCTCACCGCCGTCCTCGTCGCGCGCCAGCAACAACATCGATAGCAGGTCGCCCCGATCGCCGCCCGACCGGCGCCGCTCGGCGATCAACGACAGCACCAGCCGGTCCAGGGTCCGCAGCGCGGCGTGGAACCGCAGGTTCGCCGGCGTCGGCAGGACGCTGGGCAGCGGAAACAGGGACTGCGCCTTGTCCATCGTGTGGTGCAGCGTCACGCGCAGCGCGCGGCCGACCTGGTCGGCCTCGTCGGCGAGATCGCGCTGGAACAGACAGCGTCCCACGATCTGCAGGGCCACCCGCGAGAACTCCGGCACCACGTCGAACGACGCGCCCCCCGCGCCGGCGTGCTGCAGCCGCGTGACCAGCCCCGCCGCCGCCTCGGCCATCACCGTCGCGAAGCCGGCCAGGCGCTGCCGGTGGAAGGCGGGCTGGGCCAGACGGCGGTTGCGGCGCCAGGCCGCGCCGCTGGTGGTCAGCAGGCCGTTGCCCAGCGTCTCGCGCAGGGCCGCCACGCCGCGCGTGTCGCGGCCGTAGTTCTCGGCGTTGTCCTGCAGGACGTGCTTCACCGCGGCCGGCTCGCTGACCAGGAAGACCAGCGGCCGGCGCCGCCCCAGCCGGGCCACGCCGCCGAAATCACGAGCGGTGCGCAGCAGGAATCCCAGGCGGTCGCGCCGGAACTCGGGCAGCGTGCCCCAGAACCAGTGTCCGCGCGGCCCCGGGGCGGTGGTCGGTTCGGAGCGCATGCCGGGGAGTATGTCCGATGACGCGGGCCCGGCGCGCCGAGCCGACGAACGCCAGACGAAGGTCCAGGCGTCGGACGACCACGTGGGCCCCGGGGCGACCGTTGGTTCCGACGCAGCCGCGGTCGCTGACGCTCAGCTGCAGACGCGGTTGCGGCCGCCGGCCTTGGCCTCGTACAGGCGCTTGTCGGCGCGGGCCACGGCATCCAGCACCGATTCGCCGGGCATGACCTCGGCCAGACCGATCGAGATGGTGATCCGTTCGACCGGGGGACAGCGCAGCTTCTCGATCGCGGCGCGGGTGCGCTCGCCGAAGACGTGGGCGCCCGGCAACGCCCCGTTCAGCACGGCCAGGAACTCCTCGCCGCCCCAGCGCCCCGCCGTGTCGGTCACGCGGACCTGGGATGACAGCGTCCCGCCCACCGCGCGCAGCACGTCGTCGCCCGCGCCGTGACCGTGCACGTCGTTCACCCGCTTGAAGTGGTCGACGTCCAGCAGCGCCACGCAGAACGGTGTCCCGGTGCGCTTCATGCGCTCGGCCTCGATGTGCAACGCCGTCTCCAGCGCGCGGCGGTTCGGGATGCCCGTCAGCGCGTCGACCAGCAGCAGCCGCTCGCGCTCCCTCAGCAGGTCGCGCTCGGCAGTGACGTCGTGCCACGTCACCAGGTATCCCTCGCCGTCGCCTAGGCGCACGGACGTCAGGCTGCGCTTCAGCACCCGGCGGCGGGGGCGCAGGAACACGAACTCCTGTGGCTCGCCACGGTCGGCGCTCAGCATGATCCGCGTGAACGCCTCGGGATCCTCCGCCACCGGCGCCACCCACTCGACGAACGTCTCGCGGGACATCCCCGTCAGCGTCTCCTGGTGCAGGCTGAACATGGCGGCGAAGCTGGCGTTGGCCAGCAGGATGCGCCGCTGGTGGTCCAGCAGCACCATGCCGTCCTCGATGTTGGCCAGCGCCGCCTCCAGCAGCCCGCGCTCGCGCGCCACCTCGTCGCGCGCCCGCCGCAACGACTCCGCCTCCTGCTTGCGCGGGGTCACGTCGTAAAGGACGACCACGGCGTGCGTGACGGTCTCGCGATCGAAGATGGGCACGGCGCTCAGCTCGTACCAGCGATCGCCGTAGGCCAGCTCCATGTCCTGGCGCTCGCCCGCCAGCGCCTTGCCGTAGAACGCCAGCAAGCGGTCGCGGTTCGCCTCGGACGCGATCTCGGGCACCCGCTTGCCCACCAGTTCCTTGACGTCTCCCTGCTGCATCAGCGACGCCAGCAATGGCCCGTCGGCGCTGACGTACCGCATGTCGGCGTCCATCATGAACACGGCGCCCAGCGGCAGGTGCTGCACGATGGCGCGATGGATCTGTTCGCTCTGGCGCAGGCTGTCCTCCAGCTTGCGCGCCCGGCCCAGGGCGCGGCGCAGCTGGACCTCGGACACGGCCGCCGCGGCCAGATCGTGCAGCAGCTCGAGCTCGCCGGCCGGCCAGTCGCGCGGCTTGTCGTCGATCACGCAGAACGCGCCGATGGCCTCGCCGTCCACCGTCAGCGGCACACCGGCGTAGGCGACGACGTTCAGATCGCGGATGGCCGGGTTGTCTCGCAGCAGCGGGTGCCGGCGGGCGTCGCTGACGACCAGCGGCTCGGCGTTCCGCACGACGTGCTGGCAGAAGGAATGCGAGAGCGGCGTCTCGCGGCGCGAGGCCCAGGGCTCGGCCAGCCCCACCGCGCTCTTGAAGAACTGGCGATGGTCGTCGACCAGGCTGATCAGCGCGACCGGCGCGCCCAGCAGGCGGGATGACAGGCGGGTCAGCCGATCGAACGGCGCCTCCGCATCGGTGTCCAGCAGGTCGGTCGACTGAAGAACACTCAACCGGCGTGCCTCACGCGAATCGGGCTCGGACATGGCGGACTGGTCGATGATAACCGGCGCGACGTCGATGCGCGACGTTTCACCGACGGAAAAAGCGCGTTTTCCGGCGTCCCCGGCCCGCCTCGTCACGCGCGCGTGCCGGGCCCCGCGTGACTATGAACACGTGGCGTCGGTCGGCTCGGTGCAGACGCCGGTCGTGCCCGCGCCGGTCAGCACGCAGCGCGCCGGTGACAGGCACCCGGGCCCCAGCGCCGTGTCGCAAGCGACCCCGTCGGCCGCGTCGGCCTTGCACGTCCCGACGTCCGTCACCGACGCGACACCCGTCGCGGTGTAGCAACTGCCGGCCAGGCAGGCCGCGTACGTGGTGGCCGAGAGCGCGCCGCACGGCTGGCCATCGGGTACGTACGTCGCCGCCAGGCAGGTCTTCTCGCCTGCCGGACCGACGCAGTAGAGGCCCATGCGCGTGTCGCATCCGGGCAGCGTGCCGCCGCACGGCTGGCCGGCCGCCGCCACCGGCGCCTGGCAGGTCCCGGGCGTACCGTTCGCCGCCGAGGCGCCGGCGCAGGTGAGGCCGTACCCGCACGGCCCGCTGCTGTCGCAGGGATCGCCGAGGTGCCCGTAGGGCTGACACAGGTCGGTCGACGACACGCAGTCCTGCCCGTGCCCGCAGATCGAGCCGAGACAGGAAGCGCCCGCCACCGGCGCGTCCGCGCAGGCGCCGCAGACAGCGTTCTTCGTCCCGCCGCAGTAGCCGCTGGCGCACTGGCCCGCGAACACGCACGCGCTGCCGTTGGGCAGGGGCCCCGTCGGCGCGCACGAGCCGGACGGCGTGTCGTCGAAGATGACGGCGCAGTCGAGCGCGGGCGTGCTCTGGGCGCACGACTCGACCAGCTCGGGCGTGTTGCCCTGGTTCCTGGCGGCCAGGCCCTGCATGCAGCTGAGCGTGGTGCGCCCGACGCACGCGTCCATCGTCCCGAACACGCGACTGATGTTGTCGCCGCCCGTACAGGCGGCGCGCTTCGCGCACGAGGTCTGCGCGCGATCGGCGCAGGCCTGGGCGACGCTGACCTTCCCGAAGGGCTTCGAGCTGTCCCCGCTGCACGCCCCGCAGAGTCCCGCGAGCAACACAGCCGCCACGATTGTCCGCCACCCGTTCGACATGGGGCGGGAGGATTCCACAAAGGCCTCTCCAGGCGCGGTGACGGGGATCGCGCGGGGCGCTACTTCTGACAGTGGGGGCAGAAATAGGTGGAACGGCCCGCCTGGACGATCCGCGTGATGACCCCCTTCTTGCAGCGCGGACATCGCGCGCCCGCCTGGTCGTAGACCTTGAAGGGATTGCGCGTGCCCGGCTCCTCGACGTACTCGACGTCCTTCTCACCACCGTCGGCGCCGGCGGTCGCGAACGTGCCCAGCGTGTAGCGAAACGACGCCAGCACGGCCCGCGCCAGGCGTCGCACCTCGACCGCCGTCAGCGACGCGGCCGAGCGGCGCGGATCGAGGGCGGCGCGGAACAGCCCCTCGGACGCCTGGATGTTCCCCACGCCGGGCAGCAGCGCCTGGTCCATGATGGCGACCTTGATGGGCAGCTTGGGGCGCCTGGCCAGGCGCTGCGCCAGCGCGGCGGCGTCGATGCCCTCGCGCAACGGATCGGGGCCCAGCGCCGCGATGACCGGCAGCGCGTCGAAGTCGGCGCCCGGGACCAGCCGGAAGAAGCCGAACAGGCGCATGTCGACGAAGTGCAACGTCACGCCGCCGTCGAAGTCCAGCCGCACGCGGGCGAAGCGCGGCGCGACGTCGGCGGGGGCGCGGCGCACCCACTTGCCGGTCATGCCCAGGTGCGACCACACGCCCAGCTGCTTCTTCCCGCCGGGGGTGAACGTCAGCAGCAGGTTCTTGCCCCGGCGCTCGATCTCCGTCAGCCGCGCGCCCACCAGCGCCTTCAGCGCGGCCGGGCGGCCGCCGCCCAGCGTGCGCGCGTCGCTGGCGGCCACCGCGCGCACGCGTCGGCCCCGCGCCCAGCGGGTGAGGTTTCGCGCGGCGACCTCGACCTCGGGCAACTCGGGCATCGCGCCAGAAGAATAGAGGCCGCCGCCGGGAAGTCGAGCGCCCGGCGAGGTTCCCGGGCCCCGCGCCGGAAACGCCCCTTAACGCCAATGCCGTTCACTTTAAGTGAACGGCATTGCTCTTAACGGGGGCGCATTGGTCTTAAATTGACGCCGATGGCGCTCCTGGTCCCCGGAACGACGTGCTGGCAGCTCGCCCGCGCACGCCACCTGTCGCTGATCCAGGACGCCGGCCCCGCCTTCGCGGCCATCGCCGATGCGATGGAGGCGGCCCGGGAGAGCATCTTCATCTTGGGGTGGGATCTGGACAGCCGCACCCCGCTGCGGCCCCGGCCCGGGACGCATCAGGGCGCGCGCGCGGGGAACGGACAGGGCGGCGGTCCACTGGGCGGGGGCGCGCTGCTGCCGCTGCTGCTGGCCTGCCTGGCGCGCCAGCCCCGCCTGCAGGTGTTCATCCTGATCTGGGACTACTCCGTCATCTACTCCTTCGAGCGCGAGCCGCGACCGCGTGAGCAGTTCGGGCGCGCCCACCCGCGGCTGCACTTCGCGCTGGATGCGGACCACGCGAGCGGCGCGTCCCACCACCAGAAGATCGTCGTCGTCGACGACGAGGTGGCCTTCGTGGGAGGCATCGACCTGACCATGCACCGCTGGGATCAGCCGCCGCACCTGCTGCACGATCCCCACCGCATCGACGGTGAAGGCAAGCCTTACGATCCGTTCCACGACGTGCACGCCGCGGTGGCCGGGCCGGCGGCGGCGGCGCTGGGGCAGCTGGCGCGCGCCCGCTGGGCCGTTCGCCGCGGGCGGGCCCGCACGCCACCGCTGGCGGCGGCGCGCACGATCACCGACTGGCCGGCCACGCTGCCACGCGATGCCTCGGACGTCCAGGTCGGGTTCGCGCGGACCTACTTGCGCGACGGACAGCCGCCCGTGAAGGAGGTCGAGGCGCTGACGCTGGCCGCGCTGGCCGCCGCGCGCCGCTGGATCTACGCCGAGAACCAGTACCTGACGTCGAACGCCGTCGTGCGCGCGCTGGCCGCCCGGCTGACCGAGAGCGACGGGCCCGAGATCACCGTCATGCTGCCCGAGGTCGAGGCAGGGTGGATGGAGCGCGGCTCGATGGGCGTGCTGCGGGCGCGGGCGCTGGCCTTCCTGCGCGCCAAGGATCTCTACGGTCGCCTGCGCCTGGTGTCGCCGCGCGTGTCCGCGGGCGCCGAGGCGCGCGCCGTGAACGTCCACGCGAAGGTGCTGGTGGTCGACGACCTGCTGGCCAAGGTCGGCTCGGCGAACTTCAGCAACCGCTCGATGGGCCTGGACACCGAGTGTGACCTGGCCGTCGAGGCCAGCGACGCGGCCAGCGCCGCGTTCGTCGCGTCGGTGCGGAACCGCCTGCTGGGCGAGCACCTGGGCCTGACCGCCGGCGAGGTGGCGGAGCGGCTGGCGGCGTCCGGCTCGCTGTGCCACCTGATCGACAACCAGATCGCCACCGCCGCCTACACCCTGGTGCCGGTCCCCGACGCGACCGACGCCCCCGTCGATCTGACCGTGTTCGACGGCGCCGTCGTCGATCCCGAGGAGCCCTGGAGCCTGGAGGCCTTCATGGAGCGGGCCGTCCCCGTCCCGCTGCGACGCCGGCTGGCGCGGCGGTGGCTGCGGCCGCTGGGGCTGGCCCTGGGGCTGCTGGCGCTGTGGGCGCTGTTCCGGCGCGGGCCCCTGCGCGATTTCCATCTGGGCGCGGCGGCGCTGCGGCTGGCGTCGCGGCTCGCCGCCGAGCGCGCCGGCCCTTTTCTCGCTGTGGGGGTCATCGCGGTGGCCAGCGCGCTGTTCGTGCCCATCACGCTGCTCGGCACCACCACGCTGGCGGTGTTCGGCGGCTGGCCCGGCGTGCCGGTCGCGTGGGTCGGCGCGGTGCTGGGCGCGACCATCTCGCACGCGGTGGGCCTGCGGCTGGGGACGCGCGTGATGCGCTGGCTGCCCGGCCGGGTCGAGAGCAACCTGCGCCGGCTGCTGCGCGAGCGGGCCTTCTGGACAGTCGTGTTCATGCGCCTTCTGCCGGTAGGGAACTTCGGCGCGCTGAACCTGCTGGCCGGGGCGTTCCGGATCCCGCGCCGCTCGTTCGTGCTGGGCAACGTCGTGGGCATGGCACCGGGGCTGCTGGGCCTGGGCGTGTTCGTCGACCGGGCGCGGGCGGCGCTGCGCCACCCCAGCCCGCTGAACGTGGCGGTGGCGCTGGCGGTGGCGGTGCTGACCACCTTGCTGACCGTGATCCTGAAGCGACGGCTGCTGGGCGCGGGGCGCCGCGCCCGCTTGCCCGCGGCGGTGGTGGCGGGCGCCGCGACGGCGGCGCCCTCGCCCGCGCCGGAGCCGCGCCCGTGAGCGCGCCCGAGAGGGACGCGCTGCGCATCGCCACCTGGAACATCCACGACGCCGTGGGCGGCGACGGACGGCGCGACATCGCGCGCGTGTCGCGGGTGATCGGCTCGCTGGGCGCGCCGCTGGTGGCGCTGCAGGAGGTCTCGTGCGCGGGGCCGGGGGGGGCGTGCGACGTGGCGGCGCTGGGCCGGCAGAACGGCCTCGCCTGGTCCTCGGTGACGACGCGGGACTTCGGCGACTGGAAGCACGGCAACGCGCTGCTGAGCGCGCTGCCCGTCGCCGACGTCCGCACGCACGATCTGTCCGTCCCTCACCGCGAGCCGCGGGCGGCGCTGGAGGTGAACGTCCGCTGGGGCGCCCGGCGCGTGCGCGTGGTGGTGACACACCTGGGGTTGCGCGCCGGCGAGCGGCGGCAGCAGGTGCGGCGGCTGCTGTCCATCGTGGGCGACGAGGGGGCGGACGCGACGGTGTTGCTGGGCGACATCAACGAGTGGTGGCTGTGGGGCCGCCCGCTGCGCTGGCTGCACCGCCGCTTCGGCGAGAGCCCGGCGCGCCGGAGCTTCCCCTCGCGCCTGCCCGTGCTGTCGCTGGACCGCGTCTGGACCCACCCCCGCCAGGCGCTGGGCGACGTGACGGTCGTGAACACCGCCGACGCCCGCGCCGCCTCGGATCACCTGCCCCTGGTGGCGACGCTGCGCCTCGGCTCGTGAGAGGACCTTCCCGCCGCTATCATGCGGGCAGGAGACGACGATGCCCAGCGTGTTGATCGAGGTGCGACGCCAGTACACGGCCGAACAGGAGGTGGAGTTGATGGAGGCCGTTCACGCGGCGCTGCGGGAGGCGTTCAAGATCCTGCCGGGGGATCGGAACGTGCGCCTCGTCGTCCACGAGCCGCACCGCTTCGCGTGTCCGCCCGCGCGCGAGAAGCCCGAGGCGTACACGCACATCAGCATCGACGCGTTCGCCGGCCGCTCGCTGGACGCGAAGCGGAACCTTTACCGTGCCATCGTGACGAACCTGGAGCCGTTCGGGATCCCGAGGGATCACGTGAAGATCCTGTTGCGGGAGCTGCCGCGCGACAACTGGGGCATCCGCGGTGGCCAGGCGGCCACCGACGTGGAGCTGGGTTTCAAGGTCGATGTCTGAAGGCGCCGGCGGCCAGGACACGAAGGCGGTCGCGTAGACTGCCGGCGATGGGTCTGGGATCCCCACGCCACGCCGCCGCGCCGGTCGAGCTGCGGTCCGCCTCGGCGGGCCGGCTGGGGACGTGGATGCGGGCGTTGCTGCGGCGGGGGGCGCCGCGCGCGCGGGTGGTGGCGCCGCGCCGGATCGCACTCGGCGCCGCGCTGACCGTCGAGTGGGGGATCGACTGCCCGGCGGGGAACGTCACCAGCGTCCGCGTGACGCTGGTGGGCCACGAGATCGCCCGCCAGCGCCTGAGCGCGCGCACGGGAATCCACGTCGTGTCGAAGGCCAGCGCCTTTACAATCCTGGAGCTGGCCCGGGTCGCGCCGGAGCGCGGCCAGCGCGTCGTCTACGGTCGCGACACGGCGACGGTTCCCCGGCGGACCATGACCAGCTTCGCGGGCGCCTACAACGAGATCGCCTGGGCAATCGTCGTCGAGGCGGATCTGGGCGCTGCCCCGCCGCTCCGCGAGTCCTTCCCCATCGTCGTGGTGCCGGGGCCCCACGCATGAAGCCCGCCTACGAGCTGTCGCTGGAGCTGGAGAACGGCGTGACGGCGTTCGAGCCAGGCGGACGCCTGGCGGGGATCGCGTCGTGGTCGGTGTCGGCGCCCCTGGCGGGCCTGGAATTGCGCCTGAAATGGATCAGTCGCGGCCACGGCGGGCGCGACCTCAAGATCGCGGACACGATCGTGCTGCCCCAGCCGCTGGCCACCGAGCGCCGGCCGTTCATCCTGACGCTGCCCGAGGCGCCGTTCAGCTGTGAGGGCGCGCTGCTGTCGGTCAGGTGGCAGCTCGAGCTGGTGGCGCTGCCCGTCGAGGAGAAGGCGAGCGTCGCCATCACGATCGCGCCGGACGCGCAGGCCATCGTCCTCGGCGCTCTGCCCGCGGTCTGACCGCCGCGCCACGGCCCGTGGGACGGCTTTTGGGGCGCACCGCATCACAACCAGCGTGGCAGCCGTCACAACAATGTAAAGGCATTAAATTATGTGCTATCTCGGACGCCTCCCCCACTCATCAAGGAGGCTCCCCCGTGAAATTCAGCCATCGCGTCGCCGTGATTCTGTCCGGTTGCGCCCTCGCATTCGCTGGTTGCTCCGGCTCTGGTTCTGCCGGCAAAGGCTCGGGAGGTCAGACGGGCTCCTCGGGCGGAACGACCGGGTCCGGCGGCACTTCGTCCTCGGGTAGCGGCGGCAAAGGCAGCGGCGGCTCGACGCCGTCCTCGGGCGGCACCCAGGGCTCCGGCTCGGGCGGCACCCAGGGCTCCGGCTCGGGCGGCGCCAGCAGCAGCTCGGGGGGCGCGCCGGCCACCGGCGGCTCGACCGGCTCGGGGGGTTCCAGCGGCTCGAACGGCTCTGGCTCCGGCGGGTCCAATGGCTCGGGCGGCAAGGGCGGCGCCATGGCGACCGGCTCGGGCGGCAGCGGCCCCGGCGCGGGCGGCTCCAGCGGCGGCGCTGGCGCATCCGGTACGGGCAGTGGCGGCTCCAGCACCACCGGCGTGACGGTGCAGATGGACAAGACCCATCAGATGATCGAGGGCTTCGGCCTGAACGACGCGCTGGCGCCCAGCAGCGCGGCCTACTCGAGCACGGTGCTCGACAACCTGTTCACCACGAAGAACGCCGACAGCATCGGCCTGTCCATCCTGCGCGTGGGCATGAACTCGGACGGCTCGCTCTCCAGCCCGTCGGGCGACATCAGCGGGGCGAAGAGCCGCAACGCCAAGATCATCGGGTCCTGCTGGAGCCCGCCCGCCAGCTGCAAGACCAACAACAACACGCAGAACGGCGGTCACCTGATCTCGAACGACAACGGCAAGTGCTACGACAGCTGGTCGACTACCATCGCGAACTTCGCGAAGAGTCAGAACCTGTACGCCATGTCGATCGGCAACGAGCCCGACTTCGCCTCGTGCGGGTCGACCGAGCCCTGCAACGGCAACTACGACACGACGCTGTACACGGCGAACGAGATGGTGAACTTCCTCAAGGTGGCGGGGCCCAAGCTGAAGGCGAACAACGTCAAGGTGATCACGCCCGAGGCGTCGGAGTGGACTCACACCTGGTCCAACATCTCGGCCTGCTGCTCGGATCCGGGCAAGAAGAACAGCTCGGACCCGCTGAAGTGCGGCTTCCCCCCCAGCAACGCCGACTGCGACAAGGGCAACGGCTACGACTACGGTCACTGGCTGGCCAAGGACACGACGGCCTGGGCCGCCTTCGACATCCTGGGCACACACGAGTACGACAGCCAGCACGCCGAGCCGTGGCCCGCGGACGTGACGGGCGGCAAGCCGGACGCCGGGCACGAGGTCTGGGAGACGGAGATGTCGGGCGTGAAGTGGTGGCTGCAGCAGGGCCCCAGCTGCGACATCGCCAACGGCGTCGCGGTGGGCGGCTGGATCCATTCCGCGCTGACCGTCGGCGAGGCGTCGGCGTGGCTGTGGTGGTGGTACCAGTCGTACTACACCGACGACAACGAGGGCTTGCTGCTGATGAGTGGCAGCAAGGCTTCGGGGTGCGACGCCACCAAGCCGACCAAGCGGTACTACGTGCTGGGCCAGTACAGCAAGTTCGTGCGGCCCGGTTACACGCGCGTCGAGGTGAACGGCAACTCCAGCACGGATGTGTTGCTGTCCGCCTTCACCGGCCCGGGCGGCGCCATGGCCATCGTGGCCATCAACCAGGGCAGCGCGGCGGCCAACATTCCCATCAGCATCACGGGCGGCACGGCCCCCGCGACCATGACGCCCTACATGACGTCGTCCAGCGCGAACATCGCCGCGCAGCCCGCGGTGACGGTGACGAACGGCAGCTTCATGGCCTCGCTGCCCAGCAACAGCGTCACGACGTTCGTCGCCGGCGGCGCCACCATGTAGTGTGCGGGGCGGCGGGGCGGCTCACTTGCTGGTGGCGACGGTCCCCACAGGCAGGACGCTCCAGTTCTGGCTGTTCCAGCCGCCCCACGCCCAGATCTCGATCGACGCGCCGTCGGCCGTGTTTCCGTTCTTCAGGTTCAGGGATTCGCTGCTGTTGCCACCCGGGCTGAAGCGATAGAAGCCGTCGCCCGTGGGGGTGAAGGCCCAGAGCTGCTTGGACACCCCCGTGTAGGTATTCTGGACGACCCACGTCCCGTTGGCGGGCATGGCGCCGTTGATGTCCAGCGCCTTTCCGCTGTTCACGTTCACGAGCTTGTACTTTCCTGGCGCCATCTGCGTGATGCGCCACTGCTGGCTGGTGGCGCTGGAGGCGGAGTTCTGCACGATCTGCGCGCCGCTGGCGGTGCTGCCGTTCTGCACGTCCAGGCACTTGGACGTGTCCCGGTTACACACCTTGTAGGCGATCTCCGGATCGAAGTTCCGCCAGACGGTGATGACGTGCTTGAACCCCTTGCAGGATTGATAGCCGTCGTTCTGATACGGCACGGGAGGGGCGGTGCAGTTCGCCTGGCAGTAGCCCCCGGTCGACGCGAACGGATTCATGTAGGGACTGCCCGACGTCGAGACGCCGAGACGCCCGGGCACGGTGCCGAGATCGAAGTCCTTGCCGTTGCAGTAATAGGCCTGCGCGGGGCTGGTGAAGATGTTCCCGAAGAACGCCCCCTCCTGGTACGGATAGTCCGCGCTGCGTCCCCAGCCGATCGAGGCCGCGTCGCTGTCCAGCCACAGGGCGATGTGCCGGCCGCTGGTGTTCACGTGGGCCAGCACGCAGGCGCTGATCGACTCCTGGCAGTCGAGCCCGCAGGCGCCCGTCTCCCACTGTGGCGCGACGCCGATCGACCCCGCGAACGTGTAGGCGGTTCCTTCGTAGGTCTTGGTCACGGTGTGACCGGCGGGCAGCGCGCACCGCACCAGGTACGAGATCGTGTCCCGCCCCCCCGCGGTCGTGATCAGGCCGGTCGTCTCGGACAGGCCGTCGCTGGAAGCCAGGCCGTTGATCGCCGCCAGGCCATTGATCGCCGCCAGACCGTTGATCGCCGCCAGGCCGTTGATCGCCGCCAGGCCGTTGATCGCCGCCAGGCCGTTGATCGCCGCCAGGCCGTTGGTGGAGCCAACAGCGGCGGCCTCGGTCTCGTGAACGGTCGCTCCGCCCTCCTCCGACGCACAACCCAGCCAACCCGAGCAGGCGACGGCCGACATGAGGAGCGCCGAGCGAGGAGGCCGCATGTCCCTGGTCCGTGCAGTTATCGGGCCGCGCGACATTAGTAATAAAAATTACCAATCCAGGCATAAATTGCTGTGCTATCGACGAAAAGCGTTGCCAAGATCTCCGGCGTGTTGCCTGCACGACAACAGGCGACCGGCGCGCGCTTCCAGTGCGCGCGGTATGTTGCCGGCGGTGTCCGCAAGACCGCGAAGGTCGGGCTCGACGGTGCCCCTGGCCCTGTCCCTCCTCGCCGCAGTGGCGGCGGCGCTGGGCGGTTGTGGCGCGGCCGACCCCGCCGCGCCGCCGCCACCGGCCTGCCCGGTCCGCGCCGGGGACACCTTCAACGTGCTGCTGTTCAGCCGGACCGCCGGCTTCCGCCACGACTCGATCCCCGACGCCGTGGCCGCGCTGCAGTCGTGGCAGACGACGGGCGGCTACCAGGCCACCGCGACGGAGAATCCCGAAGCGTTCACCGCCGACGGGCTCTCCTGCTATCAGGTGGTGGTGTTCCTGCTGACGACGGGTGACGTGCTGAATGACAGCCAGCAGGCCGCCTTCGAGGCGTGGGTCGACGCCGGCGGCGGCTACCTGGGCGTCCACTCGGCCTCCGACACCGAGTACGACTGGCCCTTCTACGGCGACCTGATAAGCGCCTATTTCTTGCAGCACCCGGCCGTGCAGCAGGCCAGCGTCGACGTAGAGGCGACGGACCATCCCATCGTCCGGGCGGCGGGGCTGCCCTCGCCCTGGGTCGCCGAGGACGAGTGGTACGACTTCCGCACCAACCCGCGTCCCCGCGTCACCGTGCTGGCCACCGTCGACGAATCGACGTACAGCGGCGGCACCATGGGCGCCGACCACCCCATCAGCTGGGTCCATGGTACGCCCGGCGGCGGACGCGCCTTCTACACCGCGCTCGGTCACACCAAGGCCCGCTACGCCGATCCGCTGTTCCAGCGGTTCCTGGTGGCAGGGCTGCGCTGGGTCGCCGGCCTGTGATCGACTTTCGGCCAGGCGAACGCGCGCACCAGCCAGGATAGGATGCGGCGCATGTCGGCCGAGACGGACGCGACGGCGCTCGAGTTCCCCATCATCGGGACGACGACGGTGACGGCGGACGACCTGGCGCCGGCCATCGCGTTGTTGCCGCTGTTCCGCCACCGGTGGCTCTTCCTGGCGGCCGCGGGCGCGCTGGTGATCATGTTCGTCGTCATGAACGACGGGCGACCGGCGGGCCTGGTTCCTTTCATCGTCTTCACGGCGCTGTTCCAGGGTTTCATGTTCCTGGGCCCGCGATATCTGGCGGGGCGGAGCATCCGGGCCATGGCGAGCCACATCGTTCGCTATCGTCTGGACCCCGACGAGATCGGCATCTCCAACGCGGGGACCACGGTGACGAGGCGTTGGGACGTGCTGGAGCGCTTCGCCGAGACCGGCAGCGCGTTCCTGATCTGGGTGGGGCCGTCGGCGATCCAGATCGTCGCCAAGCGCGCCTTCGCGCCACACGAACTGGCCTGGCTGCGCACCCAGCTGACCAGCACCGCCGGACAGAGCGCCGCCGCCCGGACCGCGACAGGCGGCAGGGAACGCTCCCGGGCGCCTTCGCGCGCCCTTGGCACGGGCCTGCTGTGGGCGGCGCTGATGGCGGCCTTCCTGGTGATCTGGCAGCTGATGCAGGCCCGCCGGCGCTAGCGCCAATGCCGTTCACTTGAGCGCCAGGACGCCAGGACGCCAGGTCAGGCGTCAGAATGATTCGGCGAACACCGCGGAGAAGGACGGGCACGTTGAAGTTGATCAGGAGACCGAGAAGGCACCCCGTCCCTTTGAGATACGACCGGACCTGGACCCAGTGAATCGGTGCCAGCGCCTCGACGGCCTTCAGCTCGACGACAAGACGATCGGAAACCAGCAGGTCGAGGCAACTTTCACCGACTCGGTGCCCCT
>Ga0105240_10002183_pt1 | contig 31959 bp, 20 predicted proteins | sample KBSC54metaG_FD_80426 | JGI IMG/M metagenome (GOLD analysis project Ga0105240, IMG submission 80426) | Corn rhizosphere microbial communities from Kellogg Biological Station, Michigan, USA - KBS C5-4 metaG | ecosystem: Host-associated > Plants > Roots > Rhizosphere > Soil | place: Michigan, USA... | reverse complement strand
GCCCCACACGAGTGCGAAGAAGAAATGGATCCCGATGCCGATCACGTACGCCAGCAGACCCAGGGAGTCCTGGGCGCTCTTGCCGAAGACCAGGCCGGTTGCGTTGCGCGCGATGCCGGGAAGAGGCATCTGATGCTGCCAGCCGACCCAGACGATCGCCTCATAGATCCAGACGATCACCCCTCCGGCCAGGCCGCCGATCAGCCCGGCACGCAAAGCGGCTCCCCGATCAGCCTGCATGGTCACGCTCGCCATGGTGCGCCCCCGAGCTCCCGGCAGTTTCGTGTTTCGTGTTCTGGATCCGTGCGCCGGATGAGAGACTCTACCAGCTCGACCCGGGCGCCGTCAGGCCCGTGCGTGGGGATGCGGCAGCCCACGCCTGCGCACCCGCAGCCCAGCGGCTCCAGCGACTCGTGATCGACCCCTGGCGGCTACGTCAGAGGCGACGGTCCTGAGCACCGGCTCGGTTGCCGCGTCGTGCGGAGGGCGAATCGGGTACCGAAATGCCTGCAATGCAGGCGAGCGGGTCAGGCGATGCGGCCAATGCTCGGGAGCCGGGTCGAATAGCGCTTCGTGATCGACTCGGCGACCGAAGAAGCGAACGGTGTGAGGCCGGCCGGGCGCAGCGCCGCCACTGCAAATCGTGGCGCGCACACGCGCTACCGGCGGCGGAACCGGGGGAGAACAATGCGAAGCATGCTCTTTATTTTTGCCCCGATCAAGATAGGCGTGCTTGCGCCCTTGTCGCGCGAGCGCGACAAGGGCGGAATTGCCCTCGCCTGCGTGATCCAGCTGAATTTTCCCTGTTGACCCTGAAGGGTTGCTCAGAGCAGACTCGCACCCGCTCACGGTTCTCATCAGTTCGGCTCGCCGATACAACTCAACAACTGTCCGGCTCAGACGCAACGGGACGCGGCACGTCGGGCACCTGCGAGAGGGGGAGTGCATGACCATCAAGCTCGTGGCGGAAACGCCGCGCCTGCCGCGCATTAACATGACGCGCTGGCTGATTTCTGCAGCAGTGGCAACAGCGATCTGGGGGACGGCCGCGCCACAGCGCGCCGTTGCGCAGGATCAAACACCGGGCGCGACCGATCAGTCCGCGCCGCTAGCTGAAGTCACCGTCACCGGTTCGCGCATCGCGCGCTCACGCGATCTCGAGGCTCCCAGCCCGATCACCACGTTCAGCAAGGACCAGTTCGAGCACAACTCCGCGGTCGGCCTCGACGTGGTGCTCAACCAGCAACCGCAGTTCGTGCCGCAGAACACGCAGTTCACCAATGGAGTCCAGGGGTCCCCGACGTTCACTCCGGGCGCAGTCACCCTGAACCTCCGCGGCCTGGGCCCTAACCGCAACCTCGTGATGATCGACGGACGGCGCGGACAGCCGGGCAATGCGAACAACGCGGTCGACATCAACACCATTCCGCAGCTCGCGGTGGAGAGCGTCGAGACCATCACCGGAGGTGCCTCAGCGGTGTACGGCCCCGACGCCCTGGCGGGCGTCGTCAACTTCGTCCTGAAGAAGAATTTCCAAGGCCTGGAGTTCGACGTGCAGCACGGCGACACCTTCCAGGGCGACGGCTCGGAAACACGCGCCAGCGCGCTGCTCGGCATGAACGGCATGGACGGCCACGGCAATATCATGGTCGGTGTCGAATGGGCCAAACGAGACCCGGTTTATCAGGCCAATCGCACGTTCTACACCAATGGGTGGAACGACCCGAACAACCCGAGCGGCGGCTTCATCGTACCCCCCGAGTACGCGCCCTCAGCGGGCAATCAGCCCTCGCAAGCCGCGATCGACGCACTCTTCCCGCAAGTGGCCCCGGGCACGGTCGGGCGCGGCACGACGATCTACTTCAATGCCGACAACACCCCGTTCATCCAGGGCCACAACGGCCTGGGCTACAACGGGCCGCTGAACTCCCTGGCTCCCGGCCGCTACCAGGCCATCAAGGTGCTCGGCAGCGGCACGGGCGGCAGCGCGGGGAATCTGGATCAGGCGATCACGCGGCAGTACGCCTCCATTCCGGAAGAGCGCCACTCGATCTTCGCGCGCGGTACGTTCGATTTCACGGACAACATCAGTGCGTACACGCAGTTCAGCTATGACACCAACTCGGTGAAGTCGACGAGCTTCGGCTATCCGCCCGCGGTCACCATCTGGCAGGCCAGCATTCCACGCTACAACAGCACCACGCCCGGCTCGCCGCAGGACTCGACCTGGCTGCCGCCTGCGCTTCTCTCTCTGCTCAATTCGCGCGTCGTCAATCCGACCGCCCCCGCGGGCACCACGGGTCCGGACTCGCCTTGGAGCCTGTACCAGCTGCAGGACTACACGGGCTTCGAGGTCGCCCACAACCAGACTGATGTATGGCAGGCACTGGTGGGCTTGAAGGGCAAGCTGCCGTTCCGCGATTGGGCCTGGGATGTCTATGCATCGCGAGGCAACACGCACGACCAGCAGGATTTCACCGGCATGAACTCGTTGCAGCGCTACCAGTACCTGGTCGCGCAGCCGAACTTCGGCAAGGGCGTCGTCAACTCCTCGCCCAAGGGTACTCCGTTCGGCTACGGGGTCACCTGCACGAGCGGCATACCCGTCTTCCAGCAGTTCGCGATCTCGAAGGACTGCGTCGACAGCATCGCCGACCCGCTGAAGAACGAGACCAACCTGCGCCAGAACATCATCGAGGGCAACATCGGCGGTGCGCTGGTCAGGCTCCCGGCCGGCGAGGCGCGCTTCAACGTCGGCGCCACGTACCGTAGCGAGGACTTCAGCTACAGCCCGGGCTACCCGGTAGGCGCCATCACCGACAACCCCATTGGTCTGTTCGCATCGGCGAATACCGCCGGCTACATCAACGCGAAGGAGGGCTACGCGGAGCTGCTGATCCCGGTCGTCAAGCGACTCGATCTGGATCTTGGCTACCGGTATACGAACTTCAATACCGCCGGTGGCACGAACACGTACATGGGCATGTTCACCTGGAAGCCACTGGACTCTGTCTCTTTCCGCGGCGGCTATCAGGCGGCGACGCGCGCGCCGAACGTCGCGGAGCTGTTCCAGGGTCCGACGCAGGCTGTCGTCGCGTTCCCGCAGGAGGATCCCTGCTCGTCCTCGACGCTCTCCCCGTGGGGCAACGTGGCCAGCAACCCGAATCGTGCGAAGGTGCAGGCGTTGTGCGAGGCGTTGATCGGCAATACTACCTCCGAGTTCAACACCCAGACCTTCAACACCCCGAATGGTCCTAACGGCTGGACGCGCCAGAGCCCGACGTTCTTCCCGCTGGAGATCGAGGTGCAGACCGGCAATCCGAAGGTCAAACCTGAGACCGGCAGGACCTGGACGCTCGGTACGGTGATCACCGAGCCCTTCGGGCTGGAGAAGTTCACGGCCTCGATCGATGCGTACCGCATCAAGATCTCGGACACGATCGCACCGCAGTCCTCGATCGCGACCTACAACAGCTGCTTCAACTCCGACGGCAAAAGCAACCCGACTTACAGTGTCACCCAAGCGAATTGCCAGTTGATCCAGCGCAACCCGCTCACGGGCGACCGCGCTTCCGTGACGGCCCTGTACTCAAACCTCGGTACACTGTTGACGCAGGGCATCGACTTCAGTGTCAATTGGGCCCACGATCTCGGTCCTGGCCTGTTCAGCGCAGGGACCCTGGTCAACTACGTCAACAAGTTCGAGTACCAGCTCTCGCCCACGTCCCCTCTGGTGGATGCGAAGGGCACGCTCGATCCGATTCCGGCATCGGGCGGTGTCACCGGCGGTATCTTCACCTACAAGATCAATACCACCGTATCGTACAGCTGGAACGACCTGACCGCGGGCATCCTGTGGCAACATCTGCCCAGCATCAAGAACGCCGCGGCCTCGATCAATCCGACCACCAAGATCCAGGGAGCGCCCTCGTACAACCTGTACAACCTTTTCGCCACCTACAACCTGGGCAAGTACGGCTTTCGCTTCGGCATCGAGAACCTGTTCGACAAGCAGCCGCCGGCCATCGGATACAACCCGGGCGTCACCGACGCTTCCAATACGACCAACCCGGGTTACTACGACATCCTCGGCCGTCGCTACTACGTCGGCGTGAAAGCGGAGTTCTGAAGGAGCGCATGAGAAGAGTTGCACGCCGCGTATTTCTCCAGGGATGCGGTGCGATTGCGGCGGGCAGTGTAGTGTTTCAACCGGCGGCGGCCACGGCAGGGCCGCCGCCCTCCTCTCTGGCGACGAGTCCGCTCGGCAACGACCTGTTCCTGATCACGGGCGCCGGATGCAACGTAGTCGTCGCTTCCGGGCCGGAGGGCGCCTTGCTCGTCGATGGCGGGTTACAGGCACACTCCTCGAAGCTGGTGAAAGCGGCGCTCGAGGCGACCCAGGCGCGACGTGTTCACGTGCTCTTCAACACCCACTGGCATCCGGAGCAGACCGGTTCCAACGAGCGACTGGGCAAGGACGGCGCCCTGATCGTCGCGCACGAGAATACCCGCTTGTGGCTGAGCCGCCCGATCGAGACCGATTGGCTGCCGGAGCTGTACGGTCCCCTGCCCCCCAAGGCGCGACCGACCAAGACGACCTACACGACAGATACGCTCACGTACGGTCGTAGAATCGATTACGGCTACCTGCAGCAGGCGCACACAGATGGGGACATCTACGTGCACTTCCCCGAGCAGAAGCTGCTGGTGGCCGGCGGCGTCGTTTCCAATGACGGCTGGCCGCTCATGGACTACAAGACCGGCGGCTGGATCGCCGGCCTGGTCGCCGGGTATGACAAGCTGCTGCAGGTGGCGGGCCCCGAGACGCGAATAGTGCCGGCGAACGGCCCCTTGCTGGGGCGCACCGATCTGCAGACTCACCGCAAGATGTACTTCACCATCTACGACCGGCTGGTCCAGTCGTTGCTGAAGGGCGTCGGCGCCGATGAGATCGTCGCGACCCAACCCGCCAGGGAGTTCGTGGCGCAGTGGGGCAATCCGGACGCTTTCGTCGAGCGCTCCTACCGCAGTCTCTGGGGACATTACGCGGCAAACGCTTGAGCGGCACGGATGCGCGCTCCAAGGATGAGCCGCAGTCGGTGCGGCGTGCAGCCGCCGTCGCGCCCGCTGCAGGAGCGCCCTAGCCCGCTCTACTGGGGCGGGATCAGCGCCGTATCACTGGGTATCCACGCTGTGATCTTGGGCGTCGAGGCGGCTGGCCACGGCGGCAGGTTCGGGTGCTCTACCTTCGCTCCGAGCGACTTCAACAGGGCCGCGGTCTCGGGGCGCGGCACCGCCACCACGGCGTTGAACTCTTTCGGAATGCGTCCCATCGCGAAGTCGAGCGGCGTGAGCGAATCGTTGTCCTCGGCATCGACGTCTGCCCCATCGGCGATGAGACGCTTCACGAGCTCGTTCCAGCCGCGCAGCGCCGCACTGTGCAGGGCCGTCTGGTTGAAATGCGTTCGGGCCTTCACATCGGCTCCGGCGGCGCGCAACAGAGCGTACACCTGAATGGCCTCATCCTCGGTGTAGAACGCACCGCGCGTCGGGGCGTTGATCCAGTCCTTGCCGACCGCCGCCATCAGCGGAGTGTCGCCGTTGAAGTTGGGGAGATTGGGCAGCGCGCCGTGTTGCAGCAGCAGCTTGACGACCGGAATGTCGCCGGCCTTGGCGGCACGCAGCAGCGGAGTCGCTCCGACGTTCAGCATCGGCTCGGTGTAGCGATCGAACGCGACCTGCCGATGGGGCGCGCGCAGCTTCAACTGCGCATTGGGATTCGCGCCCTTGTCCAGCAGCATCTGCACGATCTGCAGTCCGGTCGTGTCGTCCAGCGCCGGGAGGTCGATCCGGCGGCCGTGCGGCAAGGTGTTCATGTCGACGGCGCACCAGAGCGGCGTGCGGCCGTAGATGTCCCAGAGATTCACATCGGCGCCCGCTTCAATGAGATAGCGCGCGACATCCCAATGGATATTCAAGAGAGCCATGACCAGCGGCGTGATGCCGTCGGGGTCCCACCGGTTCAGGTCTGCTTTGTGGCGTACCAGCTCCTGCACACACGCGAGACAGCCTTCTCGCGCGGCGTACAACAGCGGCGTCAATCCGCCGTGCGTCATGTCCTTGGGGCGCCCTTCCGCGGTGACGCGTCGCTGCCAGTCCCTCACAGTTGCCCTGGCATTGACGTCGGCGCCATGCGCGAGCAGCAGGCGAATCATCTGCGGCTGGCTCTGGGCCGCAGCCCACATCAGAGCAGTCTGGCCACCCCACTGCTCCCGCGCGTCCACCTTCGCACCGTGCTTCAACAGCAACTCTGCCGCGTCCAGGCGTCCCGTCCGGGCGACCACCATGAGCGCCGTTTGTCCCTCTGAGTTGGGAGACTCCACGTCGGCATGGGCATCGAGAAGCTCCTTCAAGACCCCGGCCGCACCCACTTCGGCGGCGGCCGACATGGGTGTAGCGCCATAGTCGTTGCGCACGCGCGGATCCGCTCCGGCCCGCAGCAAAGCCCGGGCGAGCTGCGCGTCACCCGCGTGCGCGGCCCAGTGAAGCGCGGTAGTCCCATCGACGTCGCGCGTGCGCGCATCAGCTCCGGAATGCAGCAGGCTCGCGGCGGCCTCGAGGTCATCGCGTTCCGCCGCCCGCACGAGTTGCAGCCCAGGCGTGCCATCGACGCTGACAGGGTCCGCGGCGAGCGCCGCCGGCGGCGTGAGGCCGACAACCAGAAGCGCCGCTGCCACGAAGGGCGGCGCCGTTCGGCGCACGACGAGCCGCATCAAACCTCCGCGAAGGCGCCCGTGCTGTTGCCGAACTTCTCGAGCGGCACTCCGACGCGGTTGAGCATCGTCAGCAGCAGGTTGGCATGCGGTGTGTCCTGCGGATAGTGCAGGTGCTGGCCGCCCTTGACACGCCCGTTCGCGTGCCCCAGGAGCGCCGAGGGCAGCGGGTCGTTGTTGTGCTTGTCGCTGTTGCTCATGTTGCTTCCGAACAGGATGAGCGAATGATCGAGCAGCGTGCCGTCTCCGTCAGGCGTCTGCGACAGGCGTTTGACGAAGCCCGCGAACTGCTGTGTGTGATACGTCTGGATCTTGGACAGACGGTCGAGCTTCGCCGGATCGTTCTGATGGTGCGACAACGGATGGAACGCGTCCGGCACCCCGATCTGGTTGTAGGTCCTCATGCTGACTTCCTTGGCCATCATGAAGGTCGCCACGTTCGTCTTGTTCGACTGCCAGGCAAGGGTGATCATGTCGAACATCAGCCGCAGGTGTTCGGCGAAGTCCGCTGGAATCCCCAGCGGGGCGTCAGGGAGCTTGACGTCGCTGCTGGCGGCGGACTCGCGCACTTTCTGCACACGCCGCTCGAGCTCGCGCACCGAATCGAGATAGTCGGCAAGCATTGCCCGATCCGCGGGACCGAGCTCGCGGCCGAGGCGCTGCGCCTTCTCCTGCACGTGATCGAGCAGGCTCCCCGTCTCCGAGACGATCTCAGTGCGCTCCGCGGCGGTGTCGCCCTGCCCGAACAGCCGGTAAAAAACCTTGCGAGGATCATTCTCCATCGGCAGAGGCTGCGTCGGCGTGCGAAATGCAACGGTGCTTGCGAAACCGCAGCCCACACCGGGTGCGCACGTCAATCCACCTTCGGCCTCGATCGCAAGCTCCAGAGAGGGCAGCGCCGTCTCCTGGCCGATGCGACTCGCGGCCACCTGGTCGGCGCTCACTCCGCGGATGCCGGTGCGATCCGGGTCGCTCGGCCCGACACACGACAGCCAGGTGCCGGCGATGATTCCATGCGGGTCGGGGCTCTCCCCGCCCTTGTTGCGCAAGCCCGTCACGACGGTGGTGTGCTTGCGATAGGGCTCCAGAGGCTTGATGAGCTGCGGAAACACGAAATCGGTGCCGACGGCTTCCGGCTTCCACCGGTCCATGACCGCGCCGTGAGGAAAGTAGACGAAGCCCAGCCTCGGCTTGACGTTGGCCGCGGTGGCAGCGAGCGCGGTGGCCGCCGGAATCATGGCGTCGAGCAAAGGCAGGGCGATGACCGCGCCGGCGCCGCGCAGAACCGTGCGGCGCGAGAGATGTTTGCGTGTGATGAACATGAGCAGTTCCTCGAAAATTTCCCTGGGCTACGGTGCCGTTGCTGCGCTCGTGACCAGAGACGCTTGCTTGAGAGCCGGCGGCGAAGCCGCCCGCTCACTCTGAAACGCTGCGCTCGTGACGATGCCCATGATCACCGACTCGAACCGGTAGTCATCGGCGGCGCTCTTGCGCACGATGGCGCGCACGGCCGGCATGTCCGTATACACGAGCGTGCGCCCGAGCGCGTAAGTCATGAGCTTCTCGGTCAGGGTCTGAACGAACTGGTCGGGACGGCGCAGGAGCGCCTTACGCAGGTCCGCCGGTCCGTTCAAGGCGGTGCCATCGGGGAGCTGGCCGCTCGCATCGATCGGCACGCCTGCAAAGCGGTCCTTGGTGCGATATTCACCCACCGCATCGAACTGCTCGAGCGCGAAGCCGAGCGGGTCCATCAGGCCGTGGCAACCGTTGCAGCTGGTCGCCCGGCGATGCGCCGCCATCAGCTCGCGCATGGTCTTCGGCTTGGTCCCTTCCTGGTTTTCCTTGAGCGTCCCCACGTTCGGCGGCGGCTCGGCCGGCGGGGTCCCCATGATGCGCTCGAGGATGAACTGACCGCGCAGCACCGGCGCCGTGCGGTTCGGGTACGAGGTGACCATGAGTACGGCCCCCTTGCCCAGCAGTCCGAAGCGGTTGGAATCGGTGAGCTGCACGCGCCGGAATTGCGAGCCTTTGATGTCGCGGATCCCGTAGTGCAGAGCGAGGCGCTCGTTGAGGTAGGTGTAGTCCCCACGCAGCAGGTCCAGAACGTTGCGGTTCTCGCGGAAGGTGCTGTCGATAAATAAGCGCAGCTCTTCCAGGAAGTCCTTGCGGATGTCGCCATTCAAGTTCGGGAAGATCGCCGGGTCAGGTTGAATCTCCGACAGCTTCGCCATGTTCAGCCACTGGAAGGCGAAGTTCGAGGCCAGCGTCGCGGAGCGCGGATCGGCGAGCATGCGATGGACTTCGCGCTGCAGAACCTCCGGTTCGTGCAGCCGGCCCTGCTCGGCTGCGCGCAACAGCTCCTCATCCGGCAGGCTGCTCCACAGAAAGAACGACAGTCGCGAGGCCAGATCGATGTCGCTGACTCGAAAGATACCGCCGGCGGCGAGCGGTTGCGGCGCAAGCTCGGCGCGATACAGGAACTCCGGATCCGCGAGGATGGCCGTGATGGCTTCGCGAACGCCCGTTTCGAAGCCACCCTGCTTGGCCCCGGCCGCATAGAACTGCATCAGGTCCGCGACGTCATCGGCCCCGACCGGGTGGCGGAAAGCCTGCTCCGCAATGCGTTGCACGATCTCTCGCGCGCAGACGGGCTCCTGCGGGGGGCTGCTTGGGTAGCAACTGAAAATCCGATGACGGCTGGGAGTCTCGCTCACGCCGGTGGCTTTCAGCGGGCCACGGATCTCGAAGGAGCTCACGCGCAGCACGTGCTCCTGCCCTCCGCCCGGCACGTTCGCCTCGAGCCACCCTTCGGACTCCGCGTAACTGCGCTGCCGGAACGTCACCGCCACCTGATGTGGTCCGGCCGTGGTGGTGAAGCGGATGTTCTTCAGCCGCTTGTTGATGGCATCGACGGCCGGGTCCTGCAGCTGGTCGATGGCCTTCATGTCCGCTTCGCCGCCGATGGAGGTCTCGTAGATCTTGCGCCGGTCGACGGTCACGACCACCTGGTTCTCGAACTCCAGGTTCGTGACCCACAGCGCCTGGGCCATGTTGGCGATGTTGATGACGTATTCGCCGTCGGCCGGGAAGTCGTGGTCGACGACGATGCCGCCGCGCGTGCCCAGCGGCATCCCCTCGGCACGGAAGAACTGGTTGCCTTTGCCCGTATCGGTGTAGGTCGTACCGACCGGCCGCGAATGCGCATCCCCGAGCGCCTCCTTGGCGACCTTGCGTGCTGCGGCCAGATACTGCTCGAGGAACGACGGGGACACCTGCAGGGTGCTGGCGATGTTGTCGAAACCGTCCTTGGAATCGTCGCGCGGCAGGACATCCCGTGCGTCGACGTCTACATCGAGCAGGTCATGCACCGCGTTGGCGTACTCCTTGCGGTTGAGTCGATGCAGCGCGACCCTTCCCGGATCCACGTGGGGCAGTGCCGCGTGGTCGATCGTGCCCTCGACCCAGTCGACGAACGCCTCCTTGGCATTGCGGTCCGGCTGCGGATTGCCCGCCGGTGGCATGAGGCCGCCACGCAGCTTGCGTACCGCCTTCTCCCAGGTCTCGGCATCCTGAGGAATGTTCTCCGGCGAGAGCGCCTCGAAGGCGATCCCCCCCGCCCAGTCCTCTGTGTTATGACACTTGCTGCAGTACTTCTGCAGCATGGAGAAGTCATGCGGGAAGCCACCGGAGGCCGTGGGTGCAGGTTGGCCGGCCGAGCCGGCACCGGATGCGAGGGCGCACGCTGCGCCGAACGCGATCGTCCAGCCGAGCCCGAAACGAGAACGCCTCCCCATCGTGTGTGCACGCTTCCCGGTAATGCGGTAGAGATCAACAAGATAAGCGTAAACCCGCAACAGGCGCCAGTGCTGCGGTGCCTCATAACCGCAGATCGGGAAACAGTCGGCTTGCGCTGCGGCGCGACAACCATGCTGCGGACGCTTGTTCGGAAGCACGCTTCGCTTTTAAGCTGAGGCCATGCCGCTCGCCCCTCCCGCTCCGGAACTCAGGCTCGCCGATGAGCATGATGCTGCAGGCCGCCATAGCGAGGCGATCGATGCGCTGGCGCGCGGTACCAGTGCAGGCAACCTGGCGTGCATGAGGCAGCTTGGCAAGCGACTGCTGACCGGTGACCGAGCACCCCTGCTGGCCGCCGAGGGAGCACGCTTCCTGCTGGACGCCGCCAATCGTGGCGATCCCGAGGCCGCGGCGCGTATCGCGGCGCTCGCGGCCCTTGGCCTGTACGTCAAGTCCAACTTGCGCGACGCTTTGCGCTGGCTCGCCGTCGCCGCCGAGCGTGGCTGGCAGCCGGCTCGAGGCCAGCTGCACGCCCTGGCCGGTATCACGGCGAGCCCCGAGACCCCTGCAGGCGACTACTGGTCACGCCTTGCAACCGGCATCGAGCTCGCGCCATGGCAGGCCAGTCCCCCGGCCCGCGAGCTGAGCTCCGATCCGTACATCCAGGCGCTGGACTCTTTCATCAGCCCGCCGGTGTGCGACTGGCTCATCGCCCGCGCCCGCGGCCGGCTGACGCGCGCCCTGGTCTATGACCCCGTCAACCAGCAGGATTTCGCCAGCCAGACGCGCACCAACTCGGTAGCCAACTTCGGCCTGACGGACGTCGAGCTGCTGGACGTGCTGCTGCAGGCGCGGATGTCCTACGCCTGCCGCATACCGATGAGCCACATGGAGGCTCCGGCGGTGCTGAACTATCAGCCCGGCGAGGCGGCGACCGATCACTACGATTTCGTCGACCCCAAGACGCCCGACTACGCCGCGGAGATCGCCCGCAACGGGCAGCGCGTCCTGACGTTCCTCGTCTATCTCAACGAGGACTACGAAGGCGGGGAAACCCACTTCCCGAGCCTGGGCATCAGCCACAAGGGCCGGCGCGGCGGCGCCCTCTTCTTCGGCAACGTGCTGCGCGATATGCAGCCGGACCTGCGCATGCTGCACGCGGGCCGATCGCCGGCACGCGGGGAGAAATGGATCGTCTCGCAGTTCATCCGCAACCGGCCGGTACTGACTCCAATGCCGCCACGGACCCTGTACGGCAAGTCCTGATACACTCCGGCCTCGACGCGACAATCAAACAACAACGGGTCGCCGGCAGGGATGGGAACGGGTATGAAGCCGACTCTGACGCTCGCCGCTGCCATCGGGCTGTTGGTTGCGGGCGCATCGCACGCACAAACGTCCCCGCCTGCGGCCGCGCAGGCGGACACCTCGCTGCCGATTCCGCTGGAGGTATACGAGCCCCCGCGCTCCAAGCACCTGACGGCGCCGAACTGCGACTCGCATGTCGGCTTTTCCGAGTCCGACGCCTGCCGGGCGCTGCTCGAGGGCTTCGAGGGCTGGACCGAGCTGAACTTCATGGTCGATCCCAGCGGCAAGCCGTTCGAAGTGAGCATGACGCACTCCTCCGGGCGCAAGGAGTTCGACGCGCTGGCTGTGAAGTCCCTCGGCACGTCCTCCTTCGTGCCGGCCTCGCTGAACGGCGTGCCCATCGAATCGGGCATGTCGATGAAGTACGAATTCACACTCATCGGAGCGACCGGCGCCAAGCGGGAATTCATCGCAGACTACACGGCGACGGCGCGTGCCATCGAGGCAGGCGACCGAGCCGCCGCGGATGTGGCAGTGGGCAAGCTCGAGCATGAGATCACCAACCTGTACGAAGATGCGTACTACGGCATGGCGAGCTACCTGTACGCGAAGAAGTGGGGCGATCAGCAACAGCAGCTGGACGCACTGGCGCGCGCCATTGCCGAGGAAGATCGGGCTCGGTACCTGCCGGGCAAGGTATTCAAGGCGGCGCTGCAAATCAGCATGCAACTGCAGTTGAGCCTGCAGCAGTACGCGGAGGCGCTGGACACCTACAAGAAGATGCAGACGGCCGGCATCGCCGCGGACGTCGCCACCGCGCTCAAACCCGTTCTCGCGAACCTGGACAAACTGCGCACGGACGCAACACCGTATGCCATCGATGGCCGCACGCGGTCCGACGGGAGCTGGCACCTCCATCTGTTCAAGCGACACTTCCAGGTCAGGGTCGCTGCAGGGTATGTCGCACAGGCGAAGCTGCGCTGCCAGAAGAGATATCTCGTGTTCACGCTCGATCCGAATCTGCAGTACGAGGTCAACGGCAAGGCCGGCGACTGCTGGATGGAGCTGGACGGTTCCCCCGCTGCGACTTTCAAGTTGATTCAGTTCTAGAGGCGCACGGCTGCGTGTAGAAATGTCCATGTCGCGAATGTCCGCGCCGCGGTTGAAAGTGCCGCGCGTCGTTTGACAGAGCAGTGCCGCTCGGAGTACCAAGACGCACCGAATCGAACATCCGCATCGGGGGGTTATGAAAGCGTCATTGAGTCTCTGCTGCGCGCTGCTGTTCAGCGCGTCCGTCATCGCCGCGGCCGCCAAGGCGCCGGCGCCGGATCCGAAGAGCCCGCAGTACCAGAGCAAGGGCGAGCAGGAGCGCACCTACGAGTTTCCCGGTACGGGCGAGAAGATCGCCTATCACCTCTACGTACCGATGAAATGGAGTCCTGCCGCGCGGCTCCCGCTGGTGATCGTCACGCACGGTGCCAATCAACCCCCGACGGCACCCTTTCAGCGGCCGAAGGCCGATCCCACCCTTGCGAAGATGGCCGAGGAGCGCGGCTACATCGTCGCAGCGGTGACCGGTTATCACGCCAACGCAACCGGGGTTGGCGGCTGGAACGTGCCCTACAAGATGGTGACGGTGCCGCGGCCGCCGCGGCCACCCGGCGCCGCAGCTCCCAGAGGGCCCCAGCCCGCCGGGCCTCCGCCGACCGCGCAGGACTTCAAGCGCGCCGAACAGGACGTGTTGTTCGTCACGGACCTGGTGGCGAAGGAATATAGCGTCGATCGACGGCGCATCTACCTCATGGGCAACTCGTCAGGCGGCAGTGCGGTTTGGACCTACGCGGTCAAACATCCACAGCGCTGGGCAGCCATCTCCCCGAGTGCGGGACCGCTCGAGGATGCGAACTTTCCGTACGAGAAGCTCAAAAACGTGCCCGTGCTCGTGGTCCATGGCGATAAGGACACTACGATGGTGTTCGCCGCTAGCAAGGCGATGGTCGACCACGCCAAAGCGAAGGGCGTCGATGCCACCTGGTTGCCGGTGATCGGCGGTACGCACATCGATGCTTGGGCTCAGCCTGAGATACTCGAGCAGACCTTCGATTTCTTCGACGCGCACAAGAAGAAGGGCTGAGAGCGCACGACGGTCGGCCGAGGGCGCTGCACCGCGGCCGACCATGCTTGCGCATGATTAGCTGCGGAGCGCGTTCAGCTCGCGCGCGCCAGCAGCCGATCCAACAGCACGGCGACATGCGTCGCCTCGCGTCCGGTTCCATCGAATATCTGCCGACGGCAGCTCGTGCCGTCGGCAACTACGGTTGCACCGCTGTCCGCGCGGACGGCTGGAAGCAGACTCACCTCGCCCATCCGCACAGACATGTCGTAGTGCTCGGCTTCGTAGCCGAACGCACCCGCCATCCCGCAACATGAGCCCTCGATTGCGCGGGGGCTCGCCCCCGGGATCAGGGCCAGCACGCCCAGAACGGATTCCATCGCGCCGAAAGCCTTCTGATGACAGTGGCCGTGAACCAGGATGGGCGCGGCGGCCGGGTTGAGCTCCAGGGCGAAACGCCCGGCGCGTAGCTCGCGAGCGATGAATTCTTCGAAGAGCATGGCTTGTCGGGCAACGATCGTAGCCGGCTCGCCGAGTCGCATGACCAGCGCCTCGTCTCGCAACCCCAGCAGGCAGGAGGGCTCGAGGCCGACGATCGGCACACCGGCACGGGCGAACGGAGCCAGTGCGTCGATGAGCTCGGACGCTCTGGCTTTGGCTTCGCGCACCATGCCCACACTGAGGAAGGTGCGGCCGCAGCAGTAGTGTCCTCGATCCCGGCGCAGGGTATGCACGACGTAGCCGGCGGATCTCAAGACACGAGCTGCTGCGTGAGCGATCTCCACCTCGAACACGCCATTGAAGGTGTCGACGAACAGAATGGCCGCTTTCCCGTGCTGTGCCTGCGCAGCAAGCGTTTGTGCCGCGCTCGCGAACAAAGATCCATCGACGGCGCTGAAGAACGTGTCCTTGCGCCACTTGGGCAACGGGCGCCGTGCGGCAAACCCGACGCATTTCTCGCTCAACCACGCCGCACCGGGGAGCCGATCGCGCAAGTTGAGCAGCCATGCCAGACGGCTTGCCCTGGCGGCATAGTCGGGCAGATGCGCAATCAGGCGATCTCTGAGCCCATAGCCCCGCTCGGCCTTGTAATGAGCAAGAAACTCCACTTTCATCCGCGCCATGTCCACTCCCGTGGGACATTCGCGGCGGCACCCCTTGCAGCTCACGCACAGGTCCAGCGCCTCGCGCACGGCTTCGCCGGTCAACGCGCTCTTCCCAAGCTGACCCGAGAGTGCGAGGCGCAATGTGTTGGCGCGCCCGCGTGTCAGATGCTGCTCGTCGAGGGTAACGCGGTAGCTGGGGCACATCGTTCCCGCGTCGAATTTGCGGCAATGGCCGTTGTTGTTGCACATCTCGACGGCCTTGGCGAAGCCGCCCGTATTGTCTCCGCCGGTTCCCGGCGCAGTGATCTGTTCGGTGGCCGGATCGTTCTGCACGTCCCAGGCCGACCAGTCCAAGGCCGACTCCATGGGCACGGTCCGATAGGGATGCGGAGCGGATGGCGGCGGAAAGCGCAGCAACGCCAGGTCATCCATTCGCGGCGGGTCGATGATCTTGCCCGGATTGAGCGTACCGGTGGGATCCAGGTGCTGCTTGATCGCACGGAAGGCCTGATTGAGCGCCGGACCGAACTGCCATTCGATCCATTCACCGCGGCACAGCCCATCGCCGTGCTCGCCGCTGTAGGCGCCTTTGTAGCGGCGGACCAGCGCCGCGGCTTCTTGCGCAATGGCGCGCATCTTTGCGGCGCCTCCCTGCGGTCCGCCAACGCGCATGTCCAAAATGGGTCGGACGTGCAACGTACCCACGGAGGCGTGCGCGTACCACGTCCCACGCGTGCCGTATCTGGAAAACACGTCCGTCAGAGCACTGGTGTACTCCGCAAGATGCTCCAGCGGAACCGCGCAGTCCTCGATGAAACTGACCGGCTTGCCGTCGCCTTTCAGGCTCATCATGATGTTGAGCCCGGCCTTGCGCACTTCCCACAGGCGGCTTTGTTCCCGGGGGTCCGTCATTCTGATGAGACGGCCGGGGAGACGCAGATCCTGCACCAGCTCATCGAGAGCGGTGAGCCGGGGCAGCAACGCCTGCGCGTCATCGCCGGCGAACTCCACCAGCAATACCGCTTCGGGCGCGCCCACGAGTGCGCTCTCGATGGTGGCGCGGAATGCAGGGTTGGCGCGGCTCAGCTCGATGATGTTGCGGTCCAGGAGCTCCACCGCCACAGGCTGCAGCCTGACGATGTGCTGAGCGGCCTCCATCGCTGCGCGGAAGCTCGCGAAATTGGCGGCGCCAAGCACCTTGGCGCGCGGCAGGGGCGACAGCTTCAGCTGCAGGCGCCGCGTGAACGCCAGCGTGCCCTCGGAGCCCACCAGCAGGTGAGCCAGATTGACCGAGCCGTCGTCGGTGTAGGGCCTGGGGCCACGGGCACCGAACAGATCGAGGTTGTATCCACCGACACGCCGCAGGACTTTCGGCCAGCGCTCATCCAGGGCCGCGCGATTCTGTGCAGCCAGGCTACGCACGAACTCAGCGACCTGTGCGGCGCGGCCCTCGAGCGAGCGGACGGGGCCGAACTCGATCTCGGTTCCGTCCGACAACCACGCGCTGATGCCCAGGACGTTGTGCACCATGTTGCCGTAGGCGATGGAGCGTGAGCCGCAGGAGTTGTTGCCGGCCATGCCGCCGAGGGTTGCCTGTGCACTCGTGGACACATCGACAGGGAACCAGAGGTTGTGTTGTTTGAGCTGGGCGTTGAGATGATCGAGGACGACGCCAGGCTCGACGACCGCGGTTCGCGTCACGGGATCGACGTGTACGATCCGCCTGAAATGCCGACTGACGTCGATGACCAGGGCGGCACCGGTCGTCTGGCCGCACTGACTCGTGCCCGCACCGCGCGCCAGCACGGGAATCTCCAGCTCACGCGCGATCCCGATCGCACGGGCGATGTCCTGCTCGGCGGCGGGGACAAACACGCCTACCGGCAGGATCTGATAGATGGAAGCATCGGTGGAGTAGCGCCCCCGCGAGGCGTCGTCGAACAGCACGCTTCCGCCGGTTTCACGCTGCAGGCGGCGTTTGAGAGTGGCGATCGCCCGTGAGGAGATCAGGCGAGCTCTCCGGTCAGGCTTTGCGGGCCGCAGGTGCGCTTCCCGAGCGCATCAGCTCGAGGACCGCATCGCGCTTGCGCAGGAGGTGCTCGACCAGAATCGCGCGCAAGCGACCCCCATCGCGCGCAACCAGGGCCTGCAGCATGGCCTCGTGCTCCTGCACGGCGCGCTGCCATTTGGCGCTGTCCTGATTCGTGCGGAAGCGCAGCGACTGCACGCGCGCGTTGATCTCACGATAGATCTTCGACAACAGCGGATTCTTCGCCGCGTCGTTGATGGCGGTGTGGATCAGGGCATTCGAGCGGTAGTAGCCGGACAGGTCCCCTCGCGCATGACAGGCCAGCATCTCGTAGTGCAGCGCCCGCAGCTCCGCCAACTCGCCCTCGGTCATGCGCTCGGCCGCCAACCCACCGGAGATTCCCTCGAGCTCCGCGAGCAGCTCGAACGCATGCAGGATATCGACCTCGCTCAGCCTCACTGCGACCGCGCCCCGGTTGGGAAGCAGGTCGACGAGCCCTTCCGCGGCCAGCAGCTTGATGGCTTCTCGTAACGGGGTGCGCGATACGCGCAGCAACTCGCACAGCTCGCGCTCATTGAGCTTTCCCCCCGGAGGGATCGTGCCCTCGACCAGGAGGGTGCGCAGCCGCGCGGCCACCTGCTCGTGCAGTGCCAGACGGGGGATCTCGAGGAGCTGTGCCATTCAGGGCAATTTTGAATGCGTTTTGGGGCTGAGGTCAATTTCAGGGCCTGCATGAGGTCCCGGGAGGCCCGGATTTGAATTTTGCATGCATCTTTGAAAGACTCGCTGGACCTCAACCGCCCAGGTGGCCGCCGATGCTGCAGCTCGATTCTCACCCCCGGGGCCGTCACTTCCTGCAGATTCCGGGCCCCAGCCCCGTACCCGACCGGCTGCTGCGCGCGCTCAGCCTTCCCACCATCGATCACCGCGGGCCGGAATTCGGCGTGCTGGGCCTGCAGGTGCTCGAGGGCCTGCGCAAGATCTTCAAGACTTCCCAACCGGTGATCGTCTATCCCACCTCGGGCACCGGTGCGTGGGAAGCCGCCCTGGTCAACACCCTCAGCCCCGGCGACCACGTGTTGATGTATGAGACGGGACACTTCGCCTCCCTGTGGGCAAAGCTTGCAGGGAAACTGGGTCTGGAAGTGGAGCTGCTGAGCTCGGGCGGCACCGACGTGCACCTGCCGGACGCGCCCGGATGGCGGCGAGCGGTGGACGCGCAGCAGATCGAGCAGCGCCTGCGCCGGGACAGCGCACACAACATCAAGGCCGTGTGCGTAGTGCACAACGAGACCTCTACGGGCGTGACCTCCTCCATTCCGTCCGTCCGGGCCGCGATGCAATCCGCCCAACACCCCGCCCTGCTGATGGTCGACACGATCTCGGGCTTGGCGAGCGCCGACTACAGGCACGATGAGTGGGGTGTCGACGTCTCGGTGGGCGGCTCGCAGAAAGGCCTGATGCTTCCGCCCGGGATCGCATTCAACGCCATCTCACAGCGAGCACTGGAAGCGACGCGGACGGCGAAGCTGCCGCGATCGTACTGGTCGTGGGATGAGATGCTCGAATCCAATCGCAACGGCTACTTCCCCTACACGCCCAATACCAACCTGCTGTACGCGCTAGCCGAGTGCATCGACATGCTGCTCGCCGAAGGACTCGACAACGTATTCAGGCGCCACGAGCGTTGGGGCGCGGGAGTGCGCGCAGCGGTGGAGCAATGGGGGCTGCCGATTCAGTGTGCGGACCCTTCCGCCTACTCGCCCGTGGTGACCGGAGTCATGACGCCGCCCGGAACGGATGCCGACGCGCTGCGACGACTCATCCTCGAGCGATTCGACCTGTCGCTCGGGATGGGCCTGGGGAAGGTGCGCGGCCGCATGTTTCGTATCGGGCACATCGGCGACAGCAATGACTTGACTCTGCTCGCCGCCATTGCCGGCTGCGAGATGGGTTTGCGACTCTCCGGAGTCGCACTCGCCGGCAGTGGAGTGCAGGCGGCGATGGACTATTTTGCCAGCCACGCGGCGCCTGCCGGGAAAGCGGCCTAGTCGCGCGCTCTCAACGATGGCCACCAAAGCCTTGCGTGCGACCCGGGTCGTGATGGTGCTGCTGTGCTGCATGTACTTCATGACCTATCTGGATCGCGTGAACGTCAGCTCCGCGGCCGCCGGCTTCGGCAAGGAATTTCATCTCAGCAGCACGCAGATCGGCCTGGTGTTCTCGGCGTTTGCCTATCCCTACCTGGTCTTCCAGATCATGGGCGGCTGGCTCAGCGATCGCTTCGGCGCACGGCGCACCCTCATTGTCTGTGGGCTGGTGTGGGCGACGGCCACCGTTCTGACAGGAATGGCAGGTGGGCTGGCTTCGCTGCTTGCCGCGCGCCTCCTGCTCGGGCTCGGCGAAGGGGCCACACTCCCGGCGGCTTCGACTGCGATGTCACGTTGGGTACCCAGGGGGAAACGGGGCTACGCGCAGGGCATCACCCACGCGGCTGCGCGAATCGGTAACGCCGCGGCCCCTGCAGTGGTCGTAGCGATCATGACGGCGCGCGGCTGGCGGGAGTCATTCTACGTCTGTGCTGGTATCAGTTTTCTGTGGGTCATCGTGTGGGCATTGGCGTTCACCGAGTATCCCAAGGATCATCCGCGCATCACGGCGAACGAGCTGGCGGAGCTGTCCGGTGCTGACGAGGGAGCCGCGGCTCAACAGCAGATCCCCTGGCGGCGGCTGCTGAAGCGCATGGCGCCGGTCACTCTGGTGTACTTCTGCTACGGCTGGACATTGTGGTTGTTTCTGAGCTGGCTACCGCAATACTTTCTGCACAGCTACGGCCTCAACCTCAAACAGTCCGCTCTGTTCTCCTCCAGCGTATTTTTCGCGGGAGTCATCGGCGACACGCTGGGCGGCGTAGTGACCGACCGGCTGCTGCGGCGAACCGACAGTCTGCGCCTGGCGCGCAGCCGGATGGTCTGCCTCTGCATGGCTGCTTCGCTGCTCTCGCTCGTTCCGCTGCTCTTCCTGCATGAGGCGACGGTTGCCGTCGTGTGCCTGTCCCTGGGGTTCTTTTTCGCCGAGATGACCATCGGTCCCATGTGGGCCGTGCCGATGGATATTGCACCCGACTATGCCGGAACCGCGTGCGGCATCATGAACACCGGCTCGGCGCTGGCGGCGATCGTCAGCCCTGTGGTGTCGGGATTTTTGATCGACCGGTTCGGCAACTGGGAGCTGCCGTTCATCGCCAGCATGGTGCTGATGGGAGCGGGTGTCATCTTCACGTATGCGATGCGGCCGGAGGAGCGCTTCGAGGGGTTTGCGCGGGACGGGCCGGCCGGCGTGCTCGCCTGAGGCGGTTGAGCACATCAGTCGGGCGAGTTGTACAGCCCGGTCCGAGTCCGTCATACCGGCAGGCGAGCCGGCGAGCTGCCCGCGCGAGACCCCCTGCAGTTGCCGTCCATCGACGACGACGAAGACGCGCGAGCATCTGGAAGTAACCCTTGCACGGGGTTGCTACAGGAGATCCTTCGGGCGAGGCTGACCATCGCGGGGTTGCCGTTGCGTCCATCGCTTCGATGGTCGTCGCGGAAGCGGCGAGCCCACAGCGGCAATGAGCGTGACGAGTCGGGTGGGAACTTCAATCGCCCGAGTCCGGGTTGATGACCCCGAAGCTGGCGGGGACCTGTGCGTAGAAGAGCCGGACGTTCTCGCGAGAGAGAACCTCGAGCAACTGTCGCGACTCATCCTCGGTGACGATGAACTCGACCTCGACGGTGAGCGTTCCCGCCAGCTCGAAGAAATGAGCTTCGTGCAGCAGATGGTGGCGCCCGAAGCCGGCCATCGCGCGGAACGCAGAGCCGCCGCGGATTCCGAGGCCATTGGCCTGCTGCAGCAACCACTCCCAGACCAGCGTGCCTCGATGACGATGCCCTTCGTGCACGTAGAACCTGAGGAAACAGCCTTGCATGATCATTCTCCTCGACGATCGGACCGTCTGATTAAGGCGTGTCGCGGGTGTTCGTCAACCACGCAGCCAGGTCACCGTACCGATGCCGGCGAAGGTCATCAGCACAGAACCGGCGAGGTGCGCGAGAGTCGGGAGTCGGGCATGCTCGCGCGTCCATATCGTCGAAACGCTCGCGCGAGAGCCTCGGTCCCCTCATCGGATTTCACGGCTGCGATCGCAAGGTCGCTGAATCAGTGCTTTTCTGAGAGAAGTCAGTTCAGCCCAGTCGGAGCGACTATCGGGATATGCCGGCTGAGGGAGTCGAACCCCCGACCTACGCATTACGAATGCGCCGCTCTACCAACTGAGCTAAGCCGGCTTCGATGAAGGCTCCGGGTGTGGGGTCCGGAGAGCCCCGGTCGCGGGGCGCGCGAATTCTACAGTACCCGATCCGCCCCGCAACTTCAGTCGTCCTCTTCACGAATCTGCGATTGCGTGTAGTTCTGGATGCCGACCCGCTTGATGAGGTCGAGCTGGGTCTCCAGGAAGTCGATGTGCTCCTCCTCGGACTCGAGGATGGACTCGAACAGCTCGCGGGAGACGAAGTCCCCCTGGGCCTCGCTGTCGGCGATCGCGGTCTTCAGCTCACCGTGCGCCTGCATCTCCAGCTTCAGGTCGCATTCCAGGCACTCCTGGACGTTCTCACCGATCAGCAACTTCCCCAGGTCCTGCAGGTTGGGCAGGCCGTCCAGGAACAGGATGCGCTCGATGAGGCGATCGGCGTGCTTCATCTCATCGATCGACTCCTTCTTCTCGTACTCCTCCAGGCGCTCCAGGCCCCAGTTGCCGAACATCCGCGCATGCAGGAAATACTGGTTGATCGCCGTCAGCTCGTTCTTGAGCACGACGTTCAGGTGCTTGAGGATCTGGGGATTGCCTTTCATGAGCTAGGGCCTCCGGCCCAACCTTCTCAGGGGGATCGCGCTTCGCGCGACCCCCGCAGTGTAGTTGGAGGCCCAGGATCTTGGGCGAATGGATGACGAGTGGCAACCTGCCCCACGGCGGGGGCCTGGCCGCATCGGTGCGCATCAGGGGACATGGGCGTAGTCAGCGGGAGGGCGCAGTCCGGCGGCAGGTGCCGCCGCCGCTCAGGCGGCGCTCTTCAGCTGGGGCCGGCAGGGCGCGCTGGCGACTTGCTCGTCGATGACCTGGCGGGCGGTCTCTTCGCAGCGGCCGCAGCAGCTGCCGATGGGCAAGCGACACTGTACGTCGAAGAGAGAAGACGCCCCACGCTCGACCTCCTCGCGAATATCGCGATCGGTGACGGCATGGCAGACGCAGACGTACATGATCAAGTCCTCTCCAAACGGCCCACGATTGGGTCCGTAGGCATATCCTAATTGCAAATAAGAATGATTGTCAATTGCAGGGGCGAGCCGGTCGGCCGGTCGCCGCAACCCGTCGGCTGGGCGCTTCGAGGGCCCGGGAAGGCCGTAAGAAACTGTAAACTTTCCGCCCGGATAGCCCTCAAAGGCCAGAACCGGTCAACGCTCCGAGCATGACGACAGGGAGATCCCCGTGGGCGCGAATCCCGAACCGAAACTGGACCCGGCGAACGAGCCCAGTGACCCGATCAGGTGGATTGGCCGCGATGCCATTCCCCTGGACCGGGTCACCGTGCAAGAGCCCCCCGCCCATGGGGTCGACGGTGGGCAGCCGGAGACCCGGACAAAGTGGATCGCCGCCGTGGCACTTCTGGTCATCGCGCTTGCAGCGGGCGCGGCCTACTGGAAGATGCGCTCGGGTTCGGCGGCGCCAACGAGCCTGGCGAGCCGCGATTCGATCCCGCTGATCACTGTAGTCGTTCCCACGCTCAAGCCCGTCACGACGGACGTGACGTTCACTGGGACCGTCGCGGCTCGCTATGACATGCCGATCGGAATCGACGGGGATGCCGGAAGAATCGTGGCGGTCAAAGCGGAAGCCGGGGACCACGTCAAGAAAGGGCAGGTGCTGGCGCAGCTCGACACCTCGGTCCTCGAACCACAGGTGAATCGTCTCGCAGCCTCGCTCGAGCAGGCGCGCGCACAAGCTGCACTGTCCGCCGCGGAATATCGGCGAGCGAAGGGTGTAGAGCAGGCCGGAGCCCTTTCGGCTGAAGACATCGAAAAGCGTCGCGCCGCAGCCGTGACAGACGATGCGAGCGTGAAGGTGGCCGCTGCGATGCTCGCAGAGGCGCAAGCCCGCCTCGCGCGAACACGCGTCATCGCACCGACCGACGGAATCGTCCTCACACGCAGGGCCGAAGTAGGCCAGACAGCCAGTGCGGGTGGGGACGCCCTCTTCCGTCTGGCCAGCGGCGGCGAAATCGAGATGCGTGGGCAGGTCGCGGAGCAGGACCTCCCGGCTCTCAAGGTGGGGCAGCCGGCGTCCGTGTATCTGACGGGGCTGTCGAAGCCCTTCGAAGGACGCGTCCGGCTGCTCGGCGCCGTCATCGATCCTCAGACGCGCCTGGGCGACATTCGCGTCTCCTTGAAGCCGGACCCGGCGCTTAGACCTGGCGCGTTCGCACGAGGCTCCGTTACGACCGCGCAGGTTGAGCGCCCTATCCTTCCGCAGACGGCGGTGCTGTCGGACGACGAAGGCACGTACGTGTACGTCGTTTCGGGAGATAGCAAGATACAGCGCCGCGGTGTGCACATCGGCGGGACCACTCCCGAGGGTGTCATCATCTCCAGCGGCCTGACCGGTAGCGAGCGCATCGTGGCAACGGCCGGTGCATTCCTGCGCGCCGGAGAAAGCGTTTCGGTCGCCCCGGCAGTCGAGCCGGAAGCCCGGTCATGAGAAATATTTCCGCCTGGGCGATCAGGCACCCGATCTCCCCGATCGTGCTGTTCGTGGTGCTCGTGTTCGCGGGCATCGTGGCGTTCGTGCGCTTACCCGTCACGCTGAACCCGGACATCGCCTTCCCGCTGGTCACGGTCAACATCTCGCAACCCGGCGCCGCCCCGCAGGAGATCGAGACGCAGATCATTCAGAAGGTCGAGGGCGCCGTCGCCGGGGTCGGCAACATCCACAACATCAATTCCCTTGCCATCGAGGGCGACGCCAACATCTTCATCGAGTTCCAGATCGGCACCCCCATCGATCGGGCCGTGACGGATGTGCGCGATGCCGTCTCCAAGGTGCGCCCGGAGCTCCCGGAAGGGATTCTGGAGCCGCAGGTGCGCCGCGTCGATGTCGACGGCGGGGCCATCGCCTACTACGCCGTCAGCTCGCCCAAGTTGACCGAGGAGGAGCTCTCCTGGTTCGTCGACAACAGCGTCACCAAGCGGCTGCTGGCGGTCGCCGGTGTCGCACAGATCTCGCGCGGCGGAGGCGTGAATCGGGAAATCCGCGTGGAGCTGGACCCCGCCCGCATGCAGGCGCTGGGGATCACGGCAGTCGAAGTCAATCAGCAGCTGCGACAGCTCAACATCGACTCTCCCGGCGGACGTACGCAGGTCGGCGGCGGAGAGCAGGCCGTTCGTGTGCTGGGCGGAGCACGTACCGCGGCCGCGCTCGGCGATACGCGAATCATGCTCTCGGGCGGCAGGTTTGCACGGTTGCGCGACATCGCCACGGTGCGCGATGGCGTCGGCGAGATCCGCTCGATCTCACGGTTGAACGGACGCCCTGCCACGACGTTCGGTGTCTATAAGGCCAAGGGCTCGTCCGACGTCACCGTGCTGCAGAGCACCGAAGACGAGCTGACGAATATCCGCAAGGAAAACCCGGACGTGAGCATCACCAAGGTGTTCACGACCGTCGACTACACGAAGCGTACCTACCACTCGGCCATGAGCGCCCTGATCGAGGGGTCGATCCTCGCCGTCATCGTGGTGTGGTTCTTCCTTACCGACTTTCGCGCCACGGCGATCTCCGCGCTGGCCATTCCGCTGTCGGCGATTCCCGCTTTTGCGTTCATGCATTTCATGGGCTTCTCGCTGAACTCCATCAGCCTGCTGGCGCTGTCGCTGGTCGCGGGGGTCCTGGTCGACGACGCCATCGTCGAGATCGAAAATATCGTGCGGCACATGCGCATGGGCAAATCCGGCTATCAGGCAGCGCTGGACGCCGCCGACCAGATCGGCCTGGCCGTTGTGGCGACCTCGGCGACCATCATCGCCGTATTCCTGCCCGTGAGCTTCATGCCCGGAATCACTGGGCAATACTTCATCCAGTTCGGACTGACCGTGGCGGCGGCCGTGTTCTTCTCGCTGCTGGTGGCGCGCCTGATCACCCCGGTGATCGCCGCCTACACGCTCAAGTCCGGAAAGGTCGAAGCGCACCTCGAAGGCCCGGTGATGGCCTGGTACCAGAGGGTGCTGCGCCTCTCGGTCCGGCATCGATGGATCACCCTCGGGGCGGGCACAGTGTTCTTCGCCGCCTCGATCGGCGGCCTGATGCTCATGCCGCAGTCATTCGTACCGGACGCGGACATCGGCTCCTCCAATCTGCAACTGGAGCTGCCTCCGGGGGTGCGCCTGGCGGAAACGTCAGCTGTCTCCGCCTCCGCCTACCGCATCGTCGCGCGCCAACCCGAAGTGAGCAGCGTCGTCGAGTCGATCGGCGAGGACGACTCCGGCGAAGTGCGGATGGCCAATCTGTACATCTCGCTCGTGCCTCAGAACCAGCGCCATGTGACGCAGAAGCAGTGGGAGGATCGAGTCCTGCCGGAGCTGAAGAAGATTCCCGACGTGCAGATGCACTTCCAGAGGAACTCCGGCGCGGGCATGGGCCGCGACATCACGATCTACATCACCGGCGACGATCCGGCGCTCGTCGACAGCGCCTCGCAGAAAGTCATTCATGAGATGCAGCAGATGCCGGAGCTGCGGGATGCGCGCATCAACGGCGACTATGAGCGGCCGGAGATTCTCATCCGTCCGCGGTTCGATCTCGCAGCGCAGCTGGGCGTGACGGTCACCAGCATCAGCCAGACCATCCGCATTGCAACACTCGGCGACCTCGACCAGAACAGCGCCAAGTTCTCCCTCTCCGACCGCCAGGTCCCGATCCGGGTGAGCCTCCGCGAGGACACGCGCCGCGATCTGAACACCCTCGAGAATCTACCGGTGCCGACTGCAGCCGGCGGCACGGTGCCGCTGAAATCCGTGGCGGACATCGGCTTCGGACAGGGGCCGACGAAGATCCGCCGTTACAATCAGAGCCGCCGCGTCGCCCTGGAGGCGGATCTCAACGGCGTCGAGCTGGGGACGGCGATGGACAGGATCCGCGCCCTGCCCGCCATCCAGCACTTGCCCTCGGGCGTGCGCCTGGTGGAGGTCGGCGATGCGGAAGTGATGAAAGAGCTGTACTCGAACTTCGCGATCGCCATGACGACCGGCGTGCTGATGGTGTTCGCCGTGCTGGTGCTGCTGTTCGCGCGCGTGCTACAGCCGATTACAATTCTTTCCTCGCTCCCCTTGTCGATCGGCGGGGCGGTGGCGGCGCTGGCGATCACCGGGCACTCGCTTTCTCTGGGCGTGATGATAGGCTTCCTGATGCTCATGGGTATCGTGGCCAAAAACTCCATCCTGCTCGTCGACTTCGCGATCGAAGAGATGCGCGCCGGCAAGAGCCGGCTCACCGCTATTCTCGAGGCGGGCCACAAGCGCGCCCGCCCGATCGTGATGACGACGGTGGCCATGGTCGCGGGCATGCTTCCGGTCGCGACCGGATTCGGCGGCGACGAAGCGTTTCGCGGCCCGATGGCCATTGCCGTCATCGGCGGGCTGATCACCTCGACCGCGCTCACGCTGGTCGTGGTGCCGGCTGCGTTCACACTCATCGACGATGTCGAGCGCTGGCTCGCCCCAAAGTTCGGGCGCGTGATCACCGCGCAGCCGCCGCAGTCCGGCGCGGCCGCGCCGGCGGCGGCGCCCTCTCATCCGGCCCCTTGAGGCAATGGCGAGAGAGGTCCCGTCGGAAAGCGCGACTGTCCCCGCAGCTGCCCCTGAGGCAGCCGAGAGCCGTTCGGCCTGGTGGGTGCGGCTCATCTCTGCCCTGCCGCTGAGCTTTCTGTACGGCATCGCAAACGTACTGGGTTGGCTCGCCTTTCGCGTGTTTCCGTATCGCGAGCACGTGGTGCGGGAGAATCTCTCCAAAGCGTTCCCTGACCTCGATGAGGCCGCGCTGGCGTCGGTGCGGCGCCGCTACTACCAGGGCTTTGCGGACGTGCTGGTCGAGGTCATCAAGGCGGTCACCCTCGAGCCCGAGGAGATCCGCCGGCGCGTACGGATCGTCAACCTCGAGCTGGCGCGCGCCCTGCTGAGCCAGGGGAAATCCGTGCTGCTGGTGGCGGCCCACCAGTGCAACTGGGAGTGGATGCTGCTCAGCCTGTCTCTGGAGCTCGGCTTCCCGGTCGAGGCCGCGTACAAACCGTTGGTGGACAGCTGGGCCGAGCGCGAGATGAAGAAGCTGCGCAGCCGCTTCGGCGGCCGGCTCATTCCCGCCAAGGAGCTGCTGCCAGACATTCTCAAGCGCCGCGAGGTCGTGCGCGCGATCGCCATGGTCGCCGATCAGGAGCCCACGACGAGCGAGCGCAAGCACTGGACGCAATTTCTCAACCGCGACACGGCGTTTTACATGGGGCCCGAGGAGATCGCGCGCGTGACCCGGCTCCCGGCCTTCTTCATCAAGATGCGGCGCACGCAGCGCGGCTGCTATGAAATGGAGCTGCAGACGCTGAGCGAGGCGGGTGAGACGTTGCGCAGCGGCGATCTGACCGAGCGTTACGCGCGGCTCGTCGAGGCCCAGATCCTCGCCTCACCGCCAGACTGGCCCTGGTCGCACAAGCGCTGGAAGTTGAAGCGCAACGTGTACGGGAAGCGCTGAGGGACGCCGCTGGCGCTAACCGGCTCCCGCGCGCCGCAGCTCACGCGGCAGCGCGAAGTACACTTTCTCCTCGCGGCCGACGACCTCCTGAGGCACTTCCGCGCCCCACGATCGCAGCCTCTCGATGACTTGCCTCACGAGCACTTCCGGCGCTGACGCTCCGGCCGTGACACCGACGACACGCGCCTTGTCGAACCACTCACGATGCATATCGTCGGGGCCGTCCACGAGGTACCCCTGCGTCTTGGTGCGATCGGCGAGCTCGCGCAGCCGGTTCGAGTTGGAGCTCGATCGGGAGCCGACGACGATGAGGACGTCGCATTCCTCCAGGAGTTTTTTCACGGCGTCCTGGCGATTCTGTGTCGCGTAGCAGATGTCTTCCTTGCGGGGCGTGGACAACTGCGGAAAGCGCTCTCGCAGCGCGGCAACGATGTCGGCCGTGTCGTCCACCGAAAGGGTCGTCTGAGTCACGAAGGCGAGGTTCGCCGCATCGCGGACCACGACGTTGCGGGCATCCTCGATGCTCTGGATGAGGTGCATCTGGCCGCCATGGGAGGTGTCGAAGCGCCCCATCGTCCCCTCGACCTCCGGATGCCCGGAATGCCCGATCAGGATGACATCGCGCCCCTCGCGCGCGTAGCGCTGCACTTCCATGTGAACCTTGGTCACCAGCGGGCAGGTCGCATCGAATACGGTCAGGCCTCGTTCCTTCGCCTCCCGCTCGACCGCGCTCGATACTCCGTGCGCGGAGAAGATGACCGTGCTCTTCCCGGGCACTTCCGAGAGCTCCTCCACGAACACCGCCCCCAGAGTGCGCAGACGCTCGACGACGTGATGATTGTGGACGACTTCGTGGCGCACGTAGATCGGCCGGCCGAACAGCTCGATCGCCCGCTCGACGATGTCGATCGCCCGGTCGACGCCTGCACAGAAACCACGCGGATTGGCGAGTAGGACTTTCATGTGTTTGAGGAGCCTCTGCGGCTGTCGCGTAAAGCATCGAGCAGCAACAGCGCCGCGCCGATGGTAATCGAGGAATCGGCTACGTTGAAAGCCGGAAAGAAGTGGTTGTTCCAGTGCGGAAAGATGAAATCGACCACGTGGCCGAGCCGCACGCGATCGATCATGTTGCCCAGCGCTCCCCCGACGATGAAGGCCAGGCTGCAGGCGAGCAGCCCTTGCGAGCGGGACTTCAGGCGCGACATCCACACCACGATCGCGATGCTGACGAATGAGGCCAGTGCGATGAAGGCCCCGCGCTGCCAACCGGAAGCATCAGCCAGGAAACTCCACGCCGCACCGGTATTGAACATCAGGTTGAAATCCAGCACCGGCAGGATATGGTGGGGCTGGTAGGGCTTGAGCTCCGCGACGACCCACGCCTTGACGATCTGATCCAGCACGATCACCGCCCCGGCGACGGGCAGCCAGCGCAGGCCGCTGCCTTCGCGAGAGCTCGTCGGGCTCAAAGCGGCAGCCCCTGGATCGTTCGCATCGCTCATACGTATTTTCTCAGCTCTCCCGGCCCGTCGACATTGCTGACACAACGTCCGCACAGCTCGGGATGCGTTGCATTCGCGCCCACATCGGGCCGATGATGCCAGCACCGCACGCACTTCGCATGCACCGAAGGCGCTATCCTGAGAAAAACACCCGGCCCGGTGCCAGTGGCCGGCTCGGCACCTTCGAGTACGGATTGAGCCCGATGCACCCGCGCGGCCGAGGTCACGAGGAAGAAGCGCAGTTCCTCGCCCAGTGACTCGAACGTTGCGCAGGCCTGGGCTGCATCGCCCGTGCAGTAGATGTCGACTTCCGCATCCAGCGGCGCTCCGATAGCGCCGCCCTCGCGCAGCTTCTCAAGCTTGTGCGTCACGTCGGCGCGCAGCTTCTGCAGCACTTCCCAGTCGACGCCGCCCGTATCGCTCTCCGGAACCGCATGCCAGGTAGCCAGGAATACCGACTCCGGCCGTTTCCCCGGCAGCAACGACCAGATCTCCTCGGCTGTGAAGGACAGCACGGGTGCCAGCCAACGAACCATCGCCTCGGCGATGTGGTACATCGCGGTCTGCGCCGAGCGTCGCGCGATACTGTCCTGCGCAGTGGTATACAGCCGATCTCTGACGACTTCGATGTAGAAGCCGCCGAGATCGACGATGCAGAAGTTGTGAATGCTCTGGTAGATGGTGTGGAAGGTGTAGGCGCGATAGGCCTCCTCCACTTCCTGCTCGAGCTGGCGGGTGCGCTGCAGGGCCCAGCGATCCAGTGCAATCATCTGATCCGGCCGCAGCAGATGCCGCTCAGGATCGAAGCCATGCAGATTTCCCAGCAGGAAGCGCACGGTGTTGCGCATCCGGCGGTAGGAATCGGCCATGCGCCTCAGGATCTCGTCCGAGACGCTGATCTCATTGCCGTAGTCGGTGGAGGACACCCACAGCCGCAGCACGTCGGCGCCGAGTGTGCTCATGATCTTCTGCGGCGCCACTACGTTGCCGAGTGACTTCGACATCTTGCGTCCCTTCTCGTCCACCGTAAAACCATGGGTCAGGACGCCACGGTAAGGGGGCCGCTCGTACATCGCTTCCGACATCAGGAGCGAGCTCTGGAACCAACCGCGATGCTGGTCCGAGCCTTCCAGATACAGATCGACCGGCGCCACGATTTCCGGACGCGTGGCGCCCACGCACTCGAAGGACACGCCCGAGTCCGCCCAGACGTCCATGACGTCCGGAACTTTCTCGTAATCGGCCGCCTCCGCACCCAGGACTTCCGCCGGATCCAGCGCGAACCAGGCCGCAATGCCACCGCCGCGCTCCACTCGTGTCGCCACTTGCTCGATCAGCTCCTGCGTTCGCGGATGCAACTCGCCGCTGCGCTTGTGAACGAACAAGGGGATCGGCACACCCCAGGTGCGCTGGCGCGAGATGCACCAGTCGGGACGGTTCTGGATCATTCCGGTGATGCGCTGCTCGCCCCACTGCGGCGTCCACTGAACGTGGGGGATATCGCGCAAAGTGTTGGCCCGCAGGTTCGCACGCTCCATGCTGACGAACCACTGGGGAGTGGCGCGAAAGATGACCGGCGATTTGTGTCGCCAGCAATGCGGGTAGCTGTGGCGATATGGCTCGTTGTGCAGCAGACGGCCACGCTCGCGCAGCGCCTCGATGATGACCGGATTCGCCTCATCGACCTTCAGGCCGCCCACGAGGGGGATGTCGCGATAGAACCGGCCGTCGTTGCCGACCGGGCTGGTCACGGGCAGGCCGTAGCGCTGGCCGACGACAAAGTCCTCCTGACCGTGCCCGGGTGCGGTGTGAACGGCACCCGTGCCGGCATCGAGCGTCACATGCTCGCCCAGGATGACGGGCACCTGACGCTGCTCGAAGGGATGCTGGAGCTTCAGGCCCTCGAGCACGCGTCCTGCGAACTGCGCCAGCGGAGCACCGGCAACCCGATCGAAGCGCTGCATGCACGCCGCAAGCAGATCGGCAGCCAGGATCAGCCGGCGCGCCTCACCGTCCTTGCGTGCATCCACCAGCACGTACAGAAACTCATCGCGCACCGCGACGGCCTGGTTGGCAGGCAACGTCCAGGGCGTCGTGGTCCAGATGACGACATCGACAGGGGCGCTTCCCAACTGTCCGGTGGGCAAGCCGATGCGCTTCTCGAGATCGTGGGGCTCCACGACCTGGAAGGCCACGTCCACGGCCGGAGAAGTCCTTTCCTCGTACTCCACCTCCGCCTCGGCGAGCGCCGAGCGGCAGTCGATGCACCAGTGCACCGGCTTTGCGCCCTTATAAAGGTGGCCGTTGCGGATCACTCGTCCGAAGGCGCGCAGCTGCTGCGCCTCGTACTCAGGTGCCATCGTGCGGTAGGGATGGTCCCAGTCGCCGAGCACGCCGAGGCGCTTGAAATCCGCGCGCTGCAGCTCGATCTGCTGCTGCGCGTAGGCGCGGCATTCTTCCCGAAAGGCGGCCGCGTCGAGCTTCTGGCCGGGACGTCCGTATTTTTTC
>Ga0105240_10002182_pt1 | contig 31961 bp, 27 predicted proteins | sample KBSC54metaG_FD_80426 | JGI IMG/M metagenome (GOLD analysis project Ga0105240, IMG submission 80426) | Corn rhizosphere microbial communities from Kellogg Biological Station, Michigan, USA - KBS C5-4 metaG | ecosystem: Host-associated > Plants > Roots > Rhizosphere > Soil | place: Michigan, USA... | reverse complement strand
TGGCGCAGCCGCTGGAGTTGAAGAAGGGGACCCGGCTCGAATGGGTGGCATGGTTCGACAACTCCGCGAACAATCCGCGGAATCCGGATCCGGCGGCGGAGGTACGATACGGCCAGCAGAGTTGGGAGGAGATGATGATCGGGTTTTTCGATGTGGCCGTGCCGGCGCAGATGGGGAAGGCGGACTATTTTTTGCCCGCAGACGGACGATGAATGCAGACTCCGGCGATTGAAACGCGGAGCAGCGTCTGATACCATGCGACGCATGAAACTCTTGCCGCTTCTTCTTGCTGTGCTCCTGACAGGCGCCGCGTTCGCGGCCGACCCGGCTGGATTCGCCATGTACAAGGCCTCCGACATCCAGGCTCGCGCCAAAGCCACTAAGCTCGACGCGAATAAAGCGGGACTCGATCGCGCCGGGAACTGGGGCAATCACGGGCTCTTGATCGTACGCCGCGAGGGCGACGGGGCGGTGGAGGTGCACGAGAATCAGGTGGACGTCGTCACTGTGGTCTCGGGTGAAGGGACGCTGGTGGTGGGGGGAACCGTGGTCGACGGTAAAACCACCGCGCCAAATGAGATTCGCGGGAAGTCTATCAATGGGGGCGTGCGTCATCCCATGGCTCCGGGCGATGTGTTCCATATCCCCGCGAAGCTGGCCCATCAAATGCTAGTGCCGAAAAGCCTGGTTATCCAAGTGGTAAAAGTAGATATGAAATAGCGTCCCGGAGGGACGCCTCCATCCGGCAAGGTGGGATATGATGGAAGCGCAGGTTTAGCTATGTTCATAACCAAAAAGCACCTTTCACGGCGGACTCTGTTGCGGGGGATGGGGGTTGCGGTCTCGTTGCCGCTGCTCGATTCGATGCTGCCGGCGCAGACTCCCCTGGCGAAGACGGCGGCGAAGGGGATGCCCCGGCTGGGCTTCGTATATTTGCCGCATGGAGCGGTCATGAACCAATGGACTCCGGCGACGGACGGGGCCGGATTTGAGTTTTCGCCGATTCTGAAACCGCTGGAACCGTTGCGAGATTACGTTAACGTAGTTAGCGGGCTAGGACACCGGGCGGCGGACACTACGGCTGTGCACTCGCTGAGTCCGACAACTTGGCTGAGCGGAGTGCGTCCCAAGCCGACGCAGGGCGTGGATGCTTACGCGGGCGTGACGGCGGATCAGATCGCGGCACAGCAGATCGGGCAGGAAAGTTTGTTGCCGTCGCTGGAGCTCGCAACCGAGGATAATTCGGCGCTGATCGGAGCGTGCGACCGCGATTACGGATGCATCTATATGAATACGCTGTCCTGGCGGACGCCGACGACTCCGCTGCCGATGGAGATCAATCCTCGTAAAGTTTTTGAGCGGCTGTTCGGATCGGGTGGGTCGCCGGAGGAGCGAGCGGCGCGCATTAAAGAAGACCGCAGCATTCTGGATCAGATCACGCAGGATGCGGGCAGCATGCAGCGCACCCTGGGGGCCAAAGACCAGGCGATGGTAAAGGATTATCTCGAAAGCGTGCGCGAGATCGAACGACGGATCCAGAAGGCCGGGCAACAGCAGTTGGATTCGTATGCGGAGCTTCCGGAGGCTCCGGTGGGAATTCCTTACGCGTTTGAAGAGCACATCAATCTGATGTACGACTTGTTGGCGCTGGCATATCAAACCAATGTTACGCGGGTGTTCACCTTCATGGTGGCGCGCGAGGAGAGCAATAAAACCTATCCGCAGGTTGGCGTCCATGACGGGCACCACGCTACCTCGCACCATCAGAACAAGCCGGAGAAACTGGAGAAGCTGGTCAAGATTCAGCACTATCACATCGGGCTATTCGCGCGGTTCCTGCAAAAGCTGAAAAGCACGCCAGATGGCGATGGATCTTTGCTGGATCACTCGGTACTGCTGTACGGCAGCAACATGAGCAACAGCAACGTCCACAATCATTTCCCGTTGCCGAATCTGCTGGTGGGCGGCGGGGCGGGGACGCTCAAGGGCGGACGGCACCTGCGCTACGAAGACCACACCCCCATGACCAACCTGCTGCTGTCCGCGATGGACAAGGTGGGGATTCACCAGGAGACTCTGGGCGACAGCACCGGCAGACTCGCCGAAGTCTAAGAGGTCAGGGAATGCGAATCATTCTGGGGCTCGCTCTGGCAGCGATAAGTGTATTCGGGGCTTCGATTGGCGGCGATGCACGCGTGGCCGATGCGGTGGAGAAACAAGACGTGGGGGCGGTGCGGGCATTGATCGCGCAGAACGCCGACGTGAATTTCGCGCAGGCCGACGGCACCACGGCGCTGATGTGGGCGGTTCGCCAGGACGACGTGGAATTAGTGGACCGGCTGCTCCGCGCGGGCGCGAAGATCAAAGCTGCGAACCGGTACGACATTACAGCGTTGTATCTGGCGTGCTTGAACGCGAACCCGGCAATGATCGAGAAGCTGCTGAAGGCGGGGGCGGATGCGAACGCTACCGGTCCGGAGGGTGAAACGGCGCTAATGACGGTCGCGCATACCGGTAACGTGGATGCGGCGAAAGTGCTGCTGGCGCACGGTGCGAAGGTCGATGCACGGGAAAGCTGGCGCGGGCAGACGGCGCTGATGTGGGCGGCGGCGCAATCGCACCCGGCGATGGTCGCGGAGTTGGCGGCGCACGGCGCAGATGTCAATGCGCGTTCGGCGCAGCAGGATTGGAAACGGCAGGTGACGGCGGAGCCTCGCGAGAAGTGGATGCCGCAAGGGGCGCTGACTGCGCTGCTGTTTGCTGCGCGGCAGGGGTGCCTGGAGTGCACAAAGGCGCTGGTTGAGAAGGGCGCGGATGTGAATGCTGCCGATCTGGAGGGCGTAAGTCCGCTGCTGCTGGCGCTGATTAATGGGCATTATGATGTGGCGGGATTCCTGATCGATAAGGGTGCGAACGTGAACGCTGCGGATAAGACCGGGCGCACGGCACTCTATGCGGCGGTGGATTTTCACACCATGCCGGTCTCGAACCGGCCGGCTCCAAAGGAAATCGATAATCAGCTCTCGAGCATGGACATCATCAAGATGCTGCTTGCGCACGGGGCTGACGTGAATGTGCAATTGGAGCGGCAACAACCCTACCGCACCAAGCTCGACCGCGGCGACGATACTATGTTCGGGGCGGGCACGACTCCGCTGCTGCGCGCGGCCAAGGCGGGCGATAGCGAAGTGGTGCGGCTGCTGATCGCCAAGGGCGCCGATGCGAAACTCGCGACACGGGCGGGAATCAATCCGCTGATGGCGGCGGCGGGTGTGGGCACGCGCGAGGAAGACACCACGGGCCGGCGGAAGACCGAGTCCGAAGCGATTGAGTCGATCAAGTTATGCCTGGATGCGGGCGTGGATGTAAACGCGGTCGACGGCACTGGGCGCACGGCGCTCTATGGTGCGGCAATGTGGGGCCTGGATCAGGTGGTGAAGTTTTTGGCGGAGCATGGCGCGAGGCTGGATATGAAAGACAAGCGCGGATTCACGCCGCTCGACGCGGCTGAGGGGAAAGCCGGCGGCAGGGGGTTTGACGCGGCCACGGGAGATCCGCATCCGACGACGGCAGCGCTGCTGCGCGAGTTGATGAGCGCAAAGAGCGCCGAGCGGTAGAGCATCGCTCTCAAAGTTACTGGTTGTCCAGCCAGGAGATGGTCAATAGGAAGGCGGATTCATCTAGTGATTCGCCCTCATGCTTAATCGAAGCACCCAGGCTGTGCGATGCGCCGCACATGCCGTTTCAGCACTTGTATGGAAATTGTTCCGTCGAGTGATGTTCCTTAAGCCGGGCGGCCGTCGCCATAGATATCAGAACCGCGCGGAAGTCCCGCTTCTTATAAAGCGTCCTGGTATGGATGCCGGCAGCCGCGCATGGTACTCGTCCTACATAGTAAACTTGACCTCGACATAACACAATTCAGGACCTGACGAAGCACTGATGGCGTTCGCCAACAGTGTCAAATGATCTTCTTGTTAATTGAGGACTGGAGGCCTGGGAACCGCGAGAAATTGAAAGAAGGCACATCGTGATCGAAGCGCTTACGGACACTACGAGTCTCTCTCCATGGTGGAGACACTCGGCCATTCTGGTAATGATTGGTGGCTTCTCGGTTCTAACTTTAGTCACTGTTCTTACCTATACCAACGCGCCACCCATTCCCGAAAAGGTCACGGATGGAGCGGGGGATGTGGTGTTCAGTGGGGCCGATATCCAAAAGGGCCAGGAGGTCTTCCTCAAGTACGGTCTTATGGAGCACGGCAGCCTGTGGGGTCACGGAGCTTACCTGGGGCAGGACTATAGCGCGGAGTACTTGCATAGACTCAGCGAAGTCACGCGGGATACGATTGCGAGCGGGAAGTATGGAAAACCATTTGCGCAGCTCTCGCCGGACCAGCAGAGCGCGGTATCCGCGCAGACCATAACGGTGCTCAAGGAAAATCGCTACGAACCAGCTTCGCGAACTCTCCGGTTCTCACCTAGCGAGGTAGCAGCCTACCGCATACAGCTTCCCGAATGGAGCGAATATTTCACCAGGAAGGACGCGGCCCCCGGACTGCCAGCCCGCTATATCGACAATCCCGGAGACCTGAAAGCTCTGACCGGCTACTTCGCGTGGGCAGCCTGGGCCACAACCGCGAATCGCCCCGGCAAAGATTATTCATACACCAACAACTGGCCCTATGAGCCTGCCGTGGGGAACCGTCCTTCGACGGAAGCTTACCTGTGGAGCGCCTTGAGTCTGATCACGCTCCTGTCAGGGATTGGTTTGATCCTCTTCGTTGTCGGCAAGTTCGACTATTTGGGCTGGCAGGGCGAGGGCACCAGTGCCCATATGATGCACTCGGCCTTATCCAGCACGAGAGTGTCTTCCGCTGTTTTAAAGCTCACTCCGAGCCAGTGGGCCACCGGATGGTTCTTCGCCACGGTGGCTCTCCTGTTTCTGGGGCAAGCATTTCTAGGAGGCCTACTTGCTCATTATCGGGTGGAGACGGGAGCTTTCTACGGGTATGACATCGCCCGCTGGCTGCCCTACAACCTTGCGCGCACCTGGCACTTGCAACTCGCCATCTTCTGGATCGCGACAGCCTGGGTGGGTGGCGGCCTATTTTTGGCGACGTGGGTTGGCGGCGAGGAGCCCAGGCACCAGAAGGCTGGCGTATATGCGCTCTTCGGCGCTCTGGTGCTGGTGGTGGTGGGAAGCATGGCCGGCGAATCCCTCGGCATCAATAACAAGTTAGGGCAGCTATGGTTCTGGTTCGGCCACCAGGGTTCGGAATACTTAGATCTCGGACGGTTCTGGCAGATTTTGCTTGCAGGGGGCCTTATCTTTTGGCTGGTTCTGATGTTTCGGGCACTCAAGCCCGCGTTGCGGAGCTCTGACAAGCGCGAGTTGTCCTCACTCTTTCTATATGCCGCCGTGGCTATTCCGGTGTTCTACTTGCCAGCGGTGCTCTATGGCCCCGATACCAACTTCGCTGTGATCGATAACTGGCGTTTCTGGATCATCCATCTTTGGGTGGAAGGGTTCTTCGAAATTTTCGCGACGGTGCTGGTGGCCATTATGTTCCACCAGATGGGCGTGGTCAGCACCAGGACCGCCACGCGCCTCATCTATCTGGATGCCATCCTTTATCTCACCGGCGGGATCATCGGCACCGGCCACCATTGGTACTTCACGGGTCAGGGAACGCTGAATATGGGCCTGGCGTCGTGCTTCTCTGCTCTCGAAGTTGTGCCGCTAACGCTGCTGACTCTGGACGCTTGGGATTTTATCAATTTGCGGAAGTCGGAGCGCGGCGGCGATATGGTGTCGGGTCAGAAGTGGTCGATCTATTTCCTCATGGCGGTGGGTGTCTGGAACTTCGTCGGCGCGGGAGTCTTCGGTTTCCTGATCAATCTGCCCATCGTGTCCTACTTCGAAGTGGGCACGACGCTCACCGCCAATCATGCACACGCAGCATTGTTTGGAGTCTTTGGGATGTTGGCCCTGGCGGTCCTGGTCTTCTGCCTGAGAGCCATGCAATCCGACACGGTCTGGAAGGGGACGGAAAAGTTCGTCAGAGCGGGCTTCTGGGGCGCCAATATAGGCCTGGCGCTGATGGTCATTCTGGATTTGTTCCCCGGAGGTGTAATCCAACTGTGGGATTCCATCAACAACGGGTACTGGCATGCGCGCCGTCTGACGTTTTTGATGGGGGGCACCTTCCATAAGCTGGAATGGCTTCGAATGGTGGGCGACATGATCTTCCTGTTCGCCGGCGCGCTGCCCATTACACTCGGCGCGCTGCGCAGTGTTTGGAAAAAGGATCTTCCTCCCACCAAGTAACCAAGGAAACGCCTGATAGATGCTTCAGCGGGCGTCGAAGGTATGGGTACTTTCGTGAAGTGAATGCGAGGCTTGGATGGGCGGCACGTCCGGCCGGCTGCGTTTCAAATGGCGGGCGTGGAGTGTTCCGCCTCGCGTTCGAGCGTATGACGGCTTTGGAGCCAGCGCGCCAGGAGCCAGCAGAGAAGTGCCCAGACGGCTCCCGCGGTCCAGCCGGCAAGCACATCGGTGGGCCAATGGACGCCGAGATAGACGCGGCTGACGCCTACCAGAATGGTGAGGAAGACCGCTCCCAACAGAAAATAGGCCTTGACCAGCTTACGTTCCTGAGAGCGCGCCAGAAGGGCTCCGAGAACTAAGTAGGTGATCGCCGACAACATCGAATGGCCGCTGGGGAAACTCGAGTTGGATACGTGGACGGTGAAGGGGACCAGATCCGGACGGGGGCGGTCGAAGTGGTCTTTGAGGAGGGTATCGACGAGCAGACCGCTGAGCACCGAACCGCAGACGTAGAGCGCCATGTGTTTCTTGCCGTCGAGGACCAGGAAAATGCTGACACCGATGGTCAAGAGGCTGAGGACGGTGACGCCTCCGAGAGCGGTAATGTCGCGCGCGGCGTCCTGGATGGCGGGCGAGCCGATGGGCTGCAGATTGCCGGGGTGGCGCAGGGCGAGAAGCAGCGTGCGGTCCAGCTTTTGGGTGCCGCCTTCCATGACTTCATCGGCGAGCGCGGCGAATAGCAACACGCCCGCGGCTAGGCCTCCGACGGCGAGGAGGAGGGCCAACTCGTGGCGGCCAAGCCAGGCGAGGGCACGCACGACCATATTTCGTTTCATTTCCTCTATTGTGCTCCGAGATGGCCGATGAAAAGAGAATAGGCCCTATAATGACCGATAAATTGATACTGCTGGTGGACGATTGCTTGCCCAACTTGAAGCTGACGCAGTTTCTGCTGACGCAAGGAGGCTTTGTGGTGGGGACCGCGGAGAGCGCTGAGCAGGCCTTAATGGCTCTCGCGGAGCGCGTCCCGGATATGATTCTTATGGATATCCAACTCCCTGGTATGGACGGGCTGGAGCTGACTCGTCATCTACGCCGGGATGCATCGCTCCAGGGAGTGCCGATTGTGGCGTTCACAGCTTCCGCTATCAAAGGGGATGAAGAAATCGCCCGGGCAGCCGGATGCGACGGCTATATTACCAAGCCGATCGACACTCGCACGTTTGTGAGTGTAGTAGGCAAATTCGTCAACAGCTAGGAAGCCGCCGGTTCGGGCAAGATCTCGACGACTCTTAGGTAGGCGTCGAGCAATGCGATCTGGCGCGCGAGTTCGGTTGCCGCGCCGTCAGCGGCAGCCTGCTCGATTGCGCTGCCGATGACGGTCACACCCGGGAAGCCGTAAGGGTTGCCGGTGCCTTTCATCTGATGGCCTACGCGGCGCGCGCAACTGTAATCGCTCGCGGCCAGTGCGGCCTGAAGCAAGGGTAGATCTTCGCGGCAGGATTTCAGGAATTGGGCCACTATTTCCCTTGGAAGATCATCTGGTACCGAGACCAAAATTCGTGCAGCGGGTGGCGTGACTGATACGGACTCATCTCGGCCGGACACGTTTTAACGGACTCCAACGCGATACATGCCATGGCTGGGAGTGTGCAGGGGAGGCACCGCCGGACCCGTGAGCGCATTTGACTGCGGTAATGGAACTTGTTGCGCGATCACCCGGCTCAAGGCTACGAATGCTAGGGCCGGGAGGCTATCGGCATCGAGCGAAACCAGGGGGATGTGGGCATGCTGCGCTGCCGCGCACAAGTCCGGCGCGGGTGGAATCACACCCAGAATCGGGATCGCCAGCTGGGCCTCGATTTCGGCGAATGGCAGCGGCGAAACCAGCGGGGAACGATTCACGATCACGACGCCGCGCGAAGTATGGCTGGCTTTCCATCCATCCACGGCGCGAAGCACGAGCTTGGCGGCTTCAACCGCGAGCGAGTCCCGCTCAACCACCAGGGTAAAGAAAGCAGCACCTTCAATGACGACACGGTTCGCCGCCGACAACGACACCGGCAGATCGACGACGACATAATCCGCCAACTCGGTCAAATCCGCAAGGATGGCGTGTGCTTTGGCGGGACTCAGATGGAGCGGGATCTCCGGGTTGCGCGATCCAAACAGCACTCTTAGTCCAGCAAGATTCTTACAAGGCCACAGGCAGGCTTCGACTTCGCCAGTCGGGATCGCCTCCGCCTGAGTTTCCTGGTGAACTTGCGCGCGAAGCAGATCTCCGAGGTCGCGTATGGAGCGGTGCGGTTGGAAGTAATGCGCGAGAGCTCCGATTTCCGCGGGGAACTCGGCGAGAACGACGCGGTGGTCGCGGGCTAAGGCAGCGGCTACGTTTAAGGTGACAGTGGTCGCACCAGCCCCACCTTTGGAGCCCATGAATACCAGCACTTGGCCGCCTTTTCTGGACGCTGCCGCATGTAAGGGGGCCGTCGGGATGGCGGCTTTGGCGGCCACCGACCGCAACACTCTAAGAAGATCCACATCGTAGGCTTCGCGGATCAGAAAATCGGTAGCGCCCTCACGGATGGCGGCTTCGGCCAAGCTCTCGTCGGCCGAGGCGCAGAGGACCACGACAGGTAGGCCCTGAGCTTTATTGCGCAATTCGAGGAACGGAAGCAGGCGTTCGCCACCCGCATCAAGACCGTTCGAGCCCGCCCCGGGAACAACGGAGGCCGGAAGATTGATTAAGACGATATCGACGCCGCCGCCCAGAATGCGGGCGAGAGCGGTGGGCACGTCCTCGACTCGCTGCACACGGAAGTGGTTGGCGCGGTGCGCCAATACTCGGCGAATGGAATCGACCTCCACGGGGCTTTGATCGACCAGAAGAATGAGTGTGCCTTTGTCCATAGAGTTATTCCGAATGGCGTGGTGCGCTCGAGTATCGCAATTAACTCCCTTGTGAAACCGTGGCGCTTTCGGCGGATTTGCGGAAACGCTCGGCGAAAGAAACCAGCGACGTAAGCGTGCTCTTGCGGTGCTCCGGCAGCCCGGTGATTTTGCGGGTTAGGCCGGCGATGGCCTTGCGCAGCAGACTGCTAGCGGCCGGCAGCCGTTTTTGAACGCACGCCTGATGCAGTTCCAAAGGATCGCTCGGGAGAGTGGCGTATACCGGAACTCCAAACATCTGATTCAGAGCGTCGCCGGATACCAGTTGTTTTTCCGCAGTATGATTTATGACAAGACGGATGCGGTCGGTATCAATCGCGGCGACGCGCAAAGCCTCAATAGCGCGCTTGGCGGTGTACAGTGCGGGGATGGTAGACGCCGTGACCACGAACACTTCGCTTTCCGGCCCCAGCAGGTTGAGCGATTGATGGTTGAGCCGCCCCAGGTCGAGGACCGTCCAGGGGTACAGCGTTCGCGTGAATGCCAGGACTTCCCGCAGGCTGTCCGCGTCGATTTCCGGTTCGTCGAGTTTGCTGGAGGCAATCACGTGCAAGCCGCCGGGATCGTCCCGGGCAACCAGGGATTCCCAGCAGTTCGTATCCAGGCGCTGCAGATTGCCGACGGCGTCCCGCAGGGAATATTTGCAGTCAATGCCCATCAGAAAGGGCGCCAGCCCCCCGCTGGGATCGAGATCCGCCAGGAGGACTTTTTGCCCGGTCTGCTGCTGCAATTCGGCCGCTAGGATAGAGGCGATGGTGGTGGTGCCGCATCCGCCCTTGGCTCCGACAACATTGAGGACGCGGCTCGAAATCGATGCGGCTGGGACTTGGCCTACCTGGGACTTGCGACGCACTACGGCGCGGCGCACGGCGCGGGCCAACGCTTCAGCGTCACAACTGCTTTTGACCAGATAATCCTCCGCCCCTTCCTGAATCATCTGCAGAGCCAGCGATTCGCTGTCGGCCGAACTGAGGATTACGATGGGCGTTTTGGGCGCGCGATTCCTGGTTTGGATGAAGGTTTCCATCCCGCTGCAATCGGGAAGGCCCAGATCGAGGAGAATGACGTCGACGCCACCGCGTTCGAGCCGGTTCATGCCATCGGCCAGCGAATCGGTCCAGTTGAGAATGAATCCGGCGGTACCTGAGACGTGGGCGAGCCAATGCTGCACCAGTTGTGCGTATTGCGGGCTGTCCTCAATCAGTAGAACAGTAAGATTGTGGTCTTCCACTTCTTCTCCTCGTTACCAGTAAGCGGTTCCCGGATCGCCGGTTCACTTGCCCTTTTCGGCCCGCGACGCTTTAGTATGAGGCCTCAAATGGCCTGGACCGCTTGGGCCACGCCGTCCTCATGCGCCGGGGGCGGCTTTTCCTTCAGCGCTTCGTGAAGCCGCGCGCGATCGGTTTGCATCCAGTCAACCGAGCAGGGCAAATCGGCATAGAAGCGGCTGCCCTTGCCGGGATGGCTGACCACGCCGACCTTCCCACCTTGCGCCTCGACCAGGCGTTTGGTGAGTGCCAGACCTAAACCGGTTCCTTGCACCTCTTTGGAAAGGCCGCCATCGAGTTGGTGGAAATCCTGAAACAACCGCGCGATGTCATGGGGAGCAATGCCGATGCCGGTATCCTCCACTTCCAGGCGGAAGGTAGTGCCTTCCTCAAAATGTGCGTGGACCGTGACCCGCCCGCCGGCGGGAGTAAATTTCAAGGCATTTGAAACATAGTTGAGCAGGACTTGCTTTAGCTTCTGGGGATCCAGAAAAATCTCAATCGCGGACATTTGTACGTCGGTAGTGAGAGTAATATCGCGTTGCGCGGCGACCAGCCTCAGCCCAGCGATGGTTTCCCGAATCAGGTCGGGCAGACAAATTTGTTCCGGATGGAACGGCATGGTACCGGATTCCACCCGGGCCAGATCCAGCACGTCGTTGATCAGGCCGAGCAGATGCTTGCCATTGGCCAGAATGTCGTGGGTGAAATCCAACTGCTCCGCCGTCAGAGTGCCCACTTTGCCGTCGACCAGCAACTCGGAAAAGCCGATGACCGCGGTCAGCGGCGTTCGCAATTCGTGGGACATGTTAGCGAGAAAAATACTTTTCATGCGGCTGGCGGCCAAGGCCCGGCAATACAGATCTTCAAGTTCGAGATTTTTGCGCCGCAGAGCCTGGTCCGCAGCGATTTTCTGGCGGCGCAGGTCCGCATCTTGGAGCGCGCGCTCGACCGCGGGACCCAGCCGCAAAATGCGGTCTTTGAGAAGATAGTCGGCGGCGCCGCTCTTCATGCACTCGACGACTTTGTCCTCGCTGACAGCGCCGGTCAAAACAATCAAGGGAATAACCAGTCCGGACTCGTGCAGAATTTCCAGAGCACGCAAGTCGCCAAATCCGGCGAGCGAATAATCGGCCAGGATAATATCGGGCCGCTGCTGCAGCCGGGCAGTGAAATCGGCTTCCGTCGACACTCTTTCGCAGCGCGCGTTAAAGCCGAAGCGAATCAACTCGTGGGCGACTAATTCAAAATCAGCGGGGTTATCTTCAAGAATCAGGACAAAAAGTGGACTGGACATACTAAACCATCCCTGGCAGCCCTTATCGGCGCACGCGCAAAATTCTTAAGAACGGTGTCGGGCTTTTCTCGTCTGCCCGCCCTGCCATTGGCGGAAATGGGTTAACCCGAGAGGGCTTCCGCCGGCGGCGGTTCATTGGCGATCAGCCAGAAGGCCCCAATGTCTTTGATGGTCTTCCGAAACTCGTCGAAATCCACCGGTTTCTGGATAAATGCGTTGGTTCCCAACCGGTAACCGTCGAGTAGATCCTGGGCTTCTTTGGAAGAGGTCAGGATCACCACCGGAATAGCGCGGGTGCGTCCATCCGAGCGCAGAGCTTTTAGCACTTGAAGTCCATCGAGCTTGGGAAGCTTCAAGTCGAGCAGAATCAGGACGGGGTACTCGCGCGGCTCCCGGCCCTCATGGATACCTCGGCAGAACAGGTAATCCAGCGCCTCCTCCCCGTCCCCAGCCACCACGATGGAGTTGGTGAGATGGCTATGGTTCAAGGCGTGAACGGTCAGCTCCACATCGGAGGGGTTATCATCTACCAGCAGAATGCTTTTATTCCTATAGGGCATGTGTCCAATTTGCCGCTCGATTCGAACCAGAACTGCACTTGCTACCCCTACATCATGTGGCGCGCGGCCCTATCGGTAACAGTGAGAAATTTCCTGTATTCCTTTCCTTACGGGTTGTCTTATCGGCCTTGTGGCGTCGGAATATGAAGTTTTGAATTGCCTACTCAAGAGAGAAGCTCCGGGAGCGATACGCACCATGAACTAGGAACTTCATGCTCAAGCTCTTCGGGCTGTTCAATACCGGCGGTTTCATGCCGCATGCGATGTGTTATCGCTGGAACGCGGCGCTGATGCGCCTGCACTTCGCGAGCGATCTTCTGATCGGACTCTCGTATGTGGCGATCTCGCTGGCGCTAGCCTACTTCGTAACCCGGGCGAAAAAAGACCTCCCATTCTCCTGGATATTCCTGGGTTTCGGACTCTTTATCATTGCCTGCGGAGCCACTCACTTCATGGAAATCTGGACGTTGTGGATACCGGTTTACTGGCTTTCGGGAGCCGTTAAACTGGTGACCGCGGCGGCGTCGATTACGGTGGCGATCGCGCTGCCTCCGCTGCTTCCGAAAACCCTGCTGCTGATTCGGGCGGCGAAGGAGTCCGAACAGAGAAGACGCGACTTGGAGATTGCCAATGAATCCTTGCTGCGGGTGATTTCCGAACGGGCAAGCGCCGAAAGCCAAACCCGGCAGTCCGCAGCGCGCCTGGAAGAACTGGTGCGCCTGCGCACGGACGAATTGGCTCAGACCAATCGAACCCTGGCGGAGATGGCGATTGCCATCCGGGATTCGAGCACCCCTGCCTGGAGCCTGGACCTCGAGGCTCGCATCACCCAATGGAACCCGGCGGCGGAACGGCTTTACGGCTACTGTGCAGAAGAAGCGCTGGGTTATCCCGCCTCGATGCTCGCGTCGGTGGAGCTGGAAACCGAGCCTGCGGACTTGATCGCTCGCATGCGACGCGGAGAGGTCATTGCTTCCTATGAGACTGTCAAAGAGCGCAAAACCGGCGAACTTCTGCACTTACTTCTCACTCTTACAGCAGTTCGCAATCACACTGGCGAAATGGTGGGTATTTCGGTGCTCGCCACCGATTTCACTGCGCGCCGGCACGCCGAAGAGATGTTCCGCATGGCTGTTGAGGCAGCGCCCAACGCCAAGATCATGACGGATGCGGCGGGAAAGATCGTGCTGGTAAGCGCCCATACCGAGAAAATGTTCGGCTACCGGCACCAGGAACTGATCGGCTGCGACGTGGACATTCTTATTCCGCCAAAGTACTGGGACGCGCACCCGGTTGACCGACGGGAGTTCATGGCGCCGCCGGAGGCGCAGGCGATGGGCACGCGCCGGGGGCTTTATGGCGTCCGGAAGGACGGGAGCGAATTTCCGATAGAGATCGGCCTGAATCCCATCCCCACCGACCAAGGCACGCTGGTGCTCTGCGTGGTTGCGGACCTGACGGATCGCCAGCAGGCCGAGGCCGAAATCAAACGGCTGCAGCACGACCTCGAAAACCGAGTGGCGGAACGCACGGCCGAGTTAATCGCTGCCAATGCTGAACTCGAATCTTTTTCCTATTCCGTTGCCCACGACCTCCGTGCTCCTCTGCGCCAAATTGCCGGTTTTTCGAAAATTTTGGCCGAGGAATGCGGGACCGAACTGAGTGACAATGCGAGGCGATATCTGCAGAGAATACAGCACGGCTCCAAGCACCTGGGGACATTGATAGACGACCTGCTGTTGTTGGCCAAAACGAGCCGGCAGAAGCTCTCTCGCCGTTCGATGCCGCTCGGCGAAATCCTGGAGCCGGTCCTCGAGAATCTAAAGCCGGAGTGGGAAGGCCGGGAAATCCAGTGGCAAGTCGACGCGCTATGGACCGTCTGCTGCGATGCGGGCTTGGTTGCCCAGGCCCTGGTGAATCTACTTTCAAACGCGATTAAGTTCACGCGCTTCCAGATTCCCGCCAGGATCCATATAGGGCAAACCAGCGTAGACGGAGAAAAGGTTCTATTTGTACGCGACAACGGCGCCGGGTTCGATATGGCGTATGCCAGCAAACTTTTTGGAGTATTTCAGCGACTGCACAAGCCTCAGGAGTTCGAAGGCACGGGAGTGGGACTGGCGAACGTTCAGCGCATCGTTCACAAGCATGGAGGCCGCATCTGGGCGGAGGCGCAACTCGGGAAAGGCGCCACCTTTTATCTGACGCTCCCCGAGGTTCTCCCCCAGGAGGCGGACGGCCGCGCTCATATTTTTCCGGCGCCCGACGATGTGTCTTCCTTATGAGCGGAGATTCGGTACTTATCGTCGACGACAATCCCCTGAACCTCAAGCTGGTTCGTGCGGTGCTGGCCGCGGATGGCTATGATGTCCGCACTGCGGCCGACGGTCCGGAGGCATGGAGCGTTCTGGCTCAGTTCCGGCCGCGGCTGATCTTGATGGATATACAGCTTCCGGGCGCCGACGGCTTTGAGCTGACGCGGCGCTTGAAATCGGATCCAGCCACGCGGGACATCATCGTGCTGGCAATCACGGCCTACGCGCTGCCGGGCGACGAAACCAAAGCTCACATCTCGGGTTGCAGCGGCTATATTACGAAACCGGTGGACACGCGCACGTTACCGGCAACCGTCAGATTGCATCTGGGGACTATGCCGGCTGCCCGGCCAGCGTTTGAGGCCGGAGACTACCACGATCTGCTGACGGAACTGCGAGCCAATTTTTTAGTGGAAGGCGAAGAGGAGGCGGGAGCGGCGCTGGCTACCTTGGCGCACACTTTTGATCTGGACCGGGTGCTGCGCATCGCTCATCGCTGGACCGGCATCGCCGGGATTCTGGGCTTCGCGGAAGTCGCCCGCGAGGCGCGCGGGATCGAGGACTTTCTGGCAGAGCCCGGTGGGCGGGAAAACGGTGGAACCGGGCTTGAAATGATCGCGGCGGGCGAATGCATGAGCCGGCTGCGGGCGCACCTGCTGAATATCCGGCAGATGTTTTCGCAGGCGGTCCGGGGAGGCCGTGAGACGCCGGCGCTGCCGGCGGTGGTGCGGCAGACGCTGGCCAACAAGAACTTCGCTGTCATTGGATTCGAACGAGCGGAGGCGGCTCGAATCACCGGGGCGCTCGAGTATGCGCGGGCGTGCTGCCGGGCGTTTGCAGATCTGCCCGATAACGGAACCCTGCAACGCTTCGATGCGGCCGTGGTGAATGTCTGCCAAGGCGAGGGAATTTTCTCCTGGGCCCAGAGCGGGGTCGCCGGCGACAGCATCAAGCCCATTCTCTTTGTGGGATCCGCCGAGACGCTGCTGCGGCGGGAAACGGGGATTCCGGAGCAGAGCTGGGACTTTCTACTGGGTCCTTGGGATGCCGATGAACTAATCTTCAGGGCCCATCGATTGTTTGCGGCCCACCAATGGTTTGCAGCGCACCGATGGTTCGCAGGGCCCCCATGGTTCGCAGATGATCGACCGTCGGCACTCGGCGCAGATCGCGATCCTGGCATCTCCGTTGCCGGCGCCTCCGGCACGGTCCTGGCAGCGGGGGGCACGCGAGACAACCCGCCGCTCCTGCGAGAATTGACAGTTTCCTAATGTTTTCTACTATCGACAAGAGCAGCAAGAATACGCAGCAGCAGGCCAGCTGGGAGCAGAGGCTGCTCAAGGCCACGGGGCGGACTAAGACGGCTCCGACCCCGGAGTATCAAGAGCTGAAGTTCACACTCCACCGCAAACTGGTGGACAAAATCAACCTGGACGCCCTGGCCAGCATGGACAACCAGAAGATGCGCGGCGAAGTCCGCCAAGCGCTTCTTGGGTTGATCGATGCCGAGCCAACGCTGCTGAGTTCCCACGAAAAGCAGCAGATTTGCGACGAAGTGCTGGACGAGGTATTCGGCTTGGGCCCCCTCGAGCCACTGCTCAAGGACCCGACTATATCCGACATATTGGTGAACACCTGCAAGCATGTCTACGTCGAGCGGCGCGGATTGCTGGAGCTGACCACGGTGGCCTTCCGCGACGACCAGCACTTGCTGCGCATCATCGATAAGATCGTGAGCCAGGTGGGCCGCCGCATCGACGAATCGACGCCAATGGTAGATGCGCGTTTGAGCGACGGTTCGCGCGTGAACGCAATCATCCCGCCCTTGGCGGTCGATGGCCCCATCCTTTCCATTCGCCGTTTTTCAACCGACAAGCTGATGCCTGCCGACTTGGTAGAGCGCAATGCGCTGACGCAGGGCATGGTCGAAATCCTAGAAGCGGCGGTTAAGGCCAAGCTGAACATTATCATCGCGGGCGGAACCGGATCCGGCAAAACCACACTGCTGAACGCCCTTTCGGTATTTATCAACGCCAAAGAGCGGATCGTGACCATCGAGGACGCTGCCGAGTTGCAGTTAAAGCAGCCGCATGTGGTGCGTCTCGAAACCCGCCCCGCGAATCTCGAAGGAGGAGGCGCGGTGCGCCAGCGGGAGTTGCTGGTAAACAGCCTCCGCATGCGGCCGGACCGCATCGTGGTAGGCGAGGTTCGCGGCGAAGAGGCGCTCGACATGTTACAGGCGATGAACACCGGCCACGACGGATCGCTCACCACGGTCCACGCGAATTCGCCGCGCGACGCGATCTCGCGGCTGGAGGTAATGGTATCGATGGCCAACTCCAACATGCAGATCAATTCCATACGCCAGCAGATTGCGAGCGCGGTGCACATGTTGGTTCAGGCCAGCCGTTTCAGCGACGGATCGCGCCGCGTAACCAGTATCACGGAGGTGACCGGAATGGAAGGCAACATCATCACGCTGCAGGACTTGTTTGTATTCGAAAAACGCGGCATCAATGCGGATGGCAGGGTGATTGGGCGCTTTGCGGCCACCGGTATCAGGCCTAAGTTCTACGAGAAGCTGGTGAGCGCCGGCATCCGCCTGCGAACGGAAATATTCGAGGAAGTGGTAGAGGTTTGAAGGGCAACGGGAGCCCGGCGGTGAGCGAGTAGGGTAAACTGCTTCGTTGGAGGCCTCATGAAACTTCTATCCGCGGCTGTAGCGGCTACGCTTCTAGCCGGCCTGGTTGCCGGTATTCCCACATTTGCCGAGGTGCAGCAGAAGACCGCGAAGATCGGCAAGACCACGGTTCAATACAAAGTGATTCTGCCCAAGAATTACGATTCGGCCAAGGCCCACCCGGCTGTGCTGGCCTTTGGCGGCGGGCCTCAGACCATGGACGTGGTCGACCGCACCATCCAGCGCAACTGGCAGAAAGAAGCGGAATCGCGCGGCTACATCGTGATCCTGCCGGCGGCGCCCGATGGCGTGCTGTTCTTTGAAGGTGGCGAGAAGATCTTCCCGGAGTTCCTCACCAAAATCCTGGCGGATTATAGGATCGCGGACAACAAGTTTGACGCCGCGGGGATGTCGAATGGAGGGATCAGCGCCTTTCATGTGGCGGCGTTGCACCCGCAATATTTCGAATCGATCACGGGTTTTCCTGGTTATCTCCCGGAAGCTACCCCGGCGCGCCTCAAGAACATTTCGAAGATGTGCATCAAGATGTACGCCGGCGATCTCGATACGGACTGGCGCGACGACATGCGGAAGCAGGCGTCGGAATTTCGCGCCATGGGAATGAACGTGAAGTTCTCGGCCGAGAAGGGACAGCATCATTTGATCGGTACGCTCGCGGGCGACGGAGCGGCGCGGCTGTTTGACGGCTTCGACGAAGCGCGCAAGGGATGCGCGGCCAAGTAGGATTTTAGACCGTCAGCGACTTTAGCGGCCAGACGGCTTCGACGCGCTCACCCCGGCAAGCATACATGACGGTGTAGAGATTCACTGTGGGATCGCAGTGCGGCGGGATGAATTCGAGCTTGTCACCCAGGTGCGGGCGTTTGGCGGGATCGTCAACGTCCACGTACCCGAATTCGTCGCCACCCCAGCGGTAGCCGGAGCCAGTGAGGTTCACTGCCTCGGGCCCATACCCGCGGTCGGTCGAAAACGATTTGGTTCCGGCGTCGACGGTGACAAAGTTGTCATGATTCGCGCTCACGACGCTGGTAAGCACAGCGATCCCCTGCTCGAAATCCACGCCGGCGCGGCGGTAGGCCAGATCCATCAGCAGAAAGGATCCGGCCTGCAATTCGGTGAGTTCGGGACGCGCCGTGTCGATCTGCCAGGTTCCGGTGCTGCCGCCCGAAAGAATCTCCGTCGCAAGCCCTTTGCGCTCCATGGCGTCGCGGGTTTCGGAGGCATGCGCGAATACCTCCTGGGACACGCGGGCGCGCTCGTGGTCCGGAGCCGCGTGGGAACCCACCACCGAGTACGCCTGCAGACCGCGCAGGCTCAAATGGCTCGCGCGATCGACTGCTTCGGCGATTTCGAGGGCCTGCGCAGTGGAGCGGGCGCCGGTGCGGTGGTCACCGACATCGAGATCGACCAGCACATCGATTCTGCGGCCAGCGGCGACGGCCGCATCCTGATACCACTGGGCTTGCCGGATGTCGTCGACCACCACCATAGCTCCGGTTTCGACGATGCGCGCGATTTTTGCGGGATCGGCCACAGGCGAGGTCAGCAGCATGCCCGCGATTCCGCCTTTCGACATTAATTCGGCTTCCGCCAGCGTGGCGACACAAACGCCGCACGCTCCGGCGGCGAGCTGGCGCCTGGCGATCTCGACGCACTTGTGGGCTTTGGCATGAGGCCGCAGCGCTTTACCGGAACGTTGAACCTGCTGAATCATGCGTGCCAGGTTGGCTTCGAACGAGTCGAGATCCAGGAGCAGGGCGGGAGTGAGAATTTCTCGCTTGAGCAAGCTTCCATTAAAGAGCCGCCGGGCCGAAAAAGTCAATTGCTGGCTTGGTTTCGTGTGCTAATCTGAAGTGCTCAATGAGTTTGGTGCAGTTGGAACCCCGAGTCGATGCCACGGCTTTGCAGCGTGAACTGCGGGAGCAACTTGAAGGCGAAGTCCGATTCGATCCCATTTCTCTAGCGCTCTATTCCACCGACGCCAGCGTCTATAAAATCCGGCCGCTGGGAGTGGTGATTCCTAAAACGCGCGACGACATTATTCGGACCGTGCAGATCTGCAGGAGTTACCTGTGTTCCATTACGATGCGCGGCGGCGGTACCTCGCAGGCCGGGCAAGCTATCGGCGAAGGGATTCAAGTCGACACATCGAAATACTACAACCGCGTGCTCGAAGTGAATGTCGAGCAGCGTTGGGCGCGCGTCGAGCCGGGCGTGGTACTGGATGAGTTGAATGCGCAACTGGCGCTGCACGGGCTGCGCTTCGCCCCGGATATTTCGACCGCCAGCCGCGCCACCATCGGCGGCATGATGGCCAACAATTCCTGCGGTGCACGGAGCGTGATTTACGGAAAGACCATTGATCACGTTCTGGAGCAGACGGTTCTGCTTTCCGACAGCAGCATCGTACATTTTCGCCAGATACCGCGCAGCGAAGTGCCGTTGGGAGATACGCTCGAAGCCGCCTGCTACCGGACGGTGCTGGGACTTGCGCGCGAGCACGCCACTGAAATCGAGCGCCGCTATCCCAAGGTGGTGCGCCGCGTGGGTGGCTACAACCTCGACGAATTTGTCGATCCGAACCAGCCGGTCAACTTGGCGAAGCTGATGGTGGGCTCGGAAGGCACACTGGGTGTAGTGCTTGAAGCCAAGCTCAACCTGGTGCCGCTGCCCAAGGCCAAGGCGGTGATGGTGATCGGTTTCAAGGAGCTGCTGGAGTCGCTTTCGGCGGCTCCAGTGATCCTTCAGCATAAACCGTCAGCGGTGGAAGTGATGGATAAATCCATCCTGGACCATACGCGCCAGAACGCCGTGCTTGACCGGATTCGCAATACCTATGTTTCCGGGGATCCGGGAGCCACGCTGTGCGTCGAAATGTACGCGGACCAGAAAGAAGATCTTCTTCCGCGTATGCGGGCACTCGAAGAAGATCTTCGGGGACGCCAGCTCGGTTATCACTATCACATTGAGACCGAATTGCCGGGGCAAGCCCGCGTATGGAGCCTGCGCGAAGCGGCGCTGGGCTTATCGACCGCAATGAAGGACGACGCCAAATCCATTTCGTTCGTCGAGGACACTGCGGTGGCGCCTGAAAAACTGAGCGAGTTCATCGGCCGGTTTTTGGAAGTGGTCCGGAGGCACAACACATCGGCGGGGGTTTACGCGCACGCCTCAGTCGGGTGTTTGCACGTTCGGCCGGTCATCAACATGAAGACCGAACAAGGTGTACAGCAATTCGAGTCGATCGCTCAAGACGTGGCGAAGCTGGTTCTCGAATTCGGAGGCGCACTTTCGGGCGAGCACGGCGATGGATTGGTGCGCGGTCCTTTCATGCGGCAGATGTTCGGCGATACCTTATACCAAGCGTTCCGCGCAGTGAAGCGCACCTTCGATCCGCAAGGCATTTTCAATCCCGGTAAGATTGTCGATTCGCCGCCGATGACCTCGAATCTTCGCTTCGGGGCCGGCTACCAGACGCCCAATCCCAAAACCTGGTTCGACTATTCGGAGTATGGCGGCTTCGGTGGCGCCATCGAAATGTGCAGCGGCGTGGGCGCCTGCCGCAAGAAACTGGCCGGCACCATGTGTCCCTCGTATATGGCGACACGCGAAGAGTCGGATTCGACGCGGGGCCGGGCGAATGTGCTGCGGCTCGCCATGACGGGTCAGGTGGATGGCGAGTCAGGACTCGGCGACGAGGGCGTCTACAAAGCGCTGGACCTGTGCCTGGAGTGCCGTGCATGCAAGGCGGAGTGTCCCGTGGGCGTCGATATGGCGCGCTACAAGAGCGAATTTCTGGCGGATTATTACTCGCGGCATGGTACGCCATTCCAAACGCGCGCGCTGGGCAACACCGCCAATTTGGCGAGGCTGGGCAGCGCGTTCGCGCCGGTTTCGAATTGGGTGGCGGCCACGGGGTTAAACAAGAAGTTGTTGGGGCTGGACCCGCGCCGCAAGCTGCCCGAATGGAAGCGCCACACGTTTGCACACTGGGCCGCGCGTCACCCGACAGCCAAGGGCGCGAAGGGCATCACGCTGTTCAATGACACTTTTACCAACCACTACGACCCCGAGATCGGCATCGCGGCTGTGGAGATTCTGGAGCGCGGCGGCTGCGCTGTCAACGTGATCCGTCCGGGGTGCTGCGGGCGCCCGCTGATCTCTAAAGGCTTGCTGGCGGAAGCGCGCGCCCAAGCCACGCAGTTGGTCGAAGCGCTCCATCCGATTGCCGCCCGCGGCGAAAAGATTCTGTTCTGCGAGCCGAGTTGTCTTTCTGTGATCAAGGAAGACGCAGCGTCGTTGCTGCGCGGCGAGCAGCAACAGAAGGCCCGGGAAGTTGCCAAGGTTGCGTTGCTGTGGGAAGAATACGCGGCAACGCTGGATCTGCCTCTCCGCAAGGGCCCGGAGAAAATTCTTTTGCACGGGCACTGCCATCAGAAGTCCATGGGACTGCTCGAAGCTACGAAGTCGCTGTTGGCACGTATTCCTTCGGCGACTGTCGTGGATCTAGACGCGGGCTGCTGCGGCATGGCGGGATCTTTCGGCTATTCGAAGGATCACTACGACGTGTCAGTGGCGATCGCGAACCGCAAATTGCTGCCCGCGGTGCGGGCTATGAAATCGGGCGAGGCGCTGGTGGCCGTCGGCACTTCCTGCCGGCATCAAGTGGCGGATCTGGCGGGGGCCTCCGCTCTTCACCCTGCGGTTTTGATCCGCGGTCTAATGGAGTGATCTTCGTGCGTGCCGCACGCGAGGCTGCGGCGCGTATACTGCTCGACCGCGAATGTAAGGGGATGGTATGATCACTCGGTTGTGGCAATTCAACCGCCAAGCCCGGTAACACAGCCCGCTGCCGGAACCGGCTCGCTCTCGCGAGAGCACCCCACGCACGTCCGCCACGTGGTCCTCGGCCTTACGGTGGCGGCGTACATGATCACTTATATGGACCGCCAGGTCCTGGCTGTGGCGCGGCCAGTGATCAGCAAAGAACTGGGAATCTCTCTGGTGATGATGGGATGGATTACATTCAGCTTCCGCATTGCCTATGCGCTGTTCCAAATTCCGGGCGGCTGGATTGGCGACCGTTTCGGAGCCCGACGCGCGCTTACGTTGGTGGTCACATGGTGGAGCATTTTCACGATTTTAACTGGCCGGGCATGGAATGCGGCATCGATGCTGGTCATTCAAGTTTTTTTTGGCATGGGGGAGGCAGGTGCGTTTCCCATCGCCACGCGCTCGCTGGCGCGCTGGATGCGGCCTACCGAACGCGGATTCGCACAGGGCATCACGCACGCGGGGTCGCGGCTGGGCGCGGCATTGACGCCGCCCATTGTAGTGCTGATCATGGCCAAATTTGGCTGGCGCGCCGCTTTCCTGGTTTTCGGGTTGCTCGGCGTCGTGTGGTCGGCGGTCTGGTATTTCTACTATCGCGATACGCCTGAAGAACACCGCGGCGTCAATGCCGCGGAGCGCGAACTGATCGGTTCGGGGCGTAAGCGGTCCACCGAGATTCCATGGCGCAAGATTCTCGCGCACAGCAACCTCTGGATTCTCGCGCTGATGTACTTCTGCTATAACTTCAATCTCAACGTCTATAACGATTGGTTCCCTACGTATCTGCACGATTCGCGCGGCATGACGCTTGCGAAAATGGGCCTTTATGCGAGTCTCCCGCTGTTTGCAGGTACGCTGGGAGATTTAGCGGGCGGCTCGTTTTCCGACCGTGTGCTGCGGCGTACCAGCAACGTGAATTTAGCGCGGCGCTGGGTAGCCATCGCCGGTTTTCTGCTGTCGGCTGCCGCCACCATTCCAGCGGTTCTCACGCACGATCCACGAATTTCCGTGGCGTTTTATTGCGTGGCCTTCTTTGGTCTCGAATGGACCGTGGGTATTTCCTGGGCGGTGCCGCTCGACATCGGCGGCGATTTTGCCGGGTCGGTTTCGGCGGTGATGAACACGCTCGGCAACGTGGGGGGCGCAATGTCGGCGGCGGTGGTGACGTACGCCGCCACGCGGTATGGATGGAACGCGCCGTTCTTCATCACCAGTGCGCTGTGTCTGATCGCCGCGGTTTTATATCTGAAAATAGACGCGACCAAGCGCATTGCATGAGAATCGATCCGGACAAGTGCGTCGCCTGCGGGAACTGCACATACGTCTGCCCGGTGGGCGCGATCTACATCGATCCGGCGACTCGGCGAGCCACCATTCAATCGAAGGAATGCGTGGAGTGTTACGCCTGCTACAACGGACTGAGCCAGGAACATCTAAACCCTACCTTCGTCCGAACTTTACGCAAAGTTTTTCAAGCGCTACGGCTGCGTTTCGATCCCGAGCCCGATGTCTGCCCTACGGCGGCGTTTGTGCCCGATGAGCTGGTGTGGCCGCGCATCGTGCGACGGGCGTTTTCCGACCCGCGCGTGGCACACGAATCGACCGGCGTGCATGGCCGTGGAACCGAGGAAGTGAAAACGAATGACGTCAGCGGACGCGTGAAATCCGGCGAGGTAGGCTTCACCATCGAGTTTGGACGGCCCGGGGTAGGTGTCTGGTTCCGCGATCTGCAAACCATATGCGGGGCATTGGCGCGCGCCGGCGTGGACTTCGAAAAACGCAACCCGGTTACATCGTTGATGAGCGACTCCGCGACTGGAACCATCCGCGAAGACGTCATGAACGAAAAAGTGCTTTCCGCAATTATCGAAATTAAAGTCCCGGTGGCGCGCGCCGAAGAAATTATTCGGCTGGTGTGGGACGTCGAGAAGAATATCGATACCGTGATGGCGCTCGGCGTGAGCGCGCGCTGCGACGCAAATGGGGAAGAGGACGTAGTGGCGCCCATCCTCGAAAGACTGGGATATCGTCCGCAAAGGGCGAAAACCAACATCGGACTAGGACGCTTGAGCGCATGACCAATACTCTCCACCGCTTCGGAGCGTCGCAGAGCTTTGCCGACGACTATATTGTTTTTGCAATGTGCGCTCGCGGTAAAAATGATACGGGCGCACTGCCCAAGCTGCGCCAATTCCTCGAACTGGCGGTGCCGTTTAAGCCCGTGAATTTGGGCGATGCGACTCACGGAGGTGCGTTGCGGCCGTCTCGCGAGCTGAATCCGCTGGCACATTGGAAGCGCGATTCCGGTGTCGATTTCAAAACCGTGATTGCGGGCCTGGATACACTGACTACGGTCGCCGCGGTGTTCGACAACCGGATAGCCGCGGAGGATTTCGTGAAGGCGGTCAAGCGTGCCGACTTGGGTTTGAGTATCAATATTTCGACATCCATAGATGGGGCCGAGCAATGCTGCTTCGCCGCCGGCATTCCGCGGCACAGCATAGGATACTCGCTGGGCTTCCAAGGCAAAACCGAGAAGCTCCCCAATGCCGATGTCTTAGTGCTGTCGACCATGTGCGGGCATGGCATGGTAAGCCACTCACTCGCGAAAAAGATGATCGATTGGGTAAAAGAAGGCCGCCGCACACCCGAACAGGCCGCGGCCTGTCTGACGCGATTTTGTTCGTGCGGGGTATTCAACCCGGCGCGCGCGGCACGCGTGCTGGAGCAGGCGGCTCGCGGCGGCGAAACGCCATCTTCATAATGGAAGTATGGGCTTCGCGCTGTGGATCGACTCCGAGCCCGGCCTCGCGTGGGCTCAGGGCACGCATGAATACCGGCCTCTGGGCACGGCTGTAATCTCCTTCACGGACCAGTTCCGGGCGCGCGATTTTCGGCAGCTCCGGCGCCGCCCTGGGCATCTAAACCATGCGTTTGTGGGATTCTTCGGCTCGCTTGAGGAAGTGAACGCATACTTGCGTTCTGAGACTCCACCGAAGCCGCGTGCGACGCCGGCACATTTGCTATGAGTTCTGCAAAATTGTCACTTCTTGCCCTGCTCGACGAGGCTTTCGACAAGAAGTCCTGGCACGGCCCCAACCTTCGCGGCGCGATTCGCGGGGTAACGGCGATCCAAGCGGCCTGGCGTCCCGACGCCGATCGGCACAACATCTGGGAGCTGACATTGCATGCGGCTTACTGGAAATATGTAGTGCGGCGGCGGATTCTGCGCGAAAAGCGCGGCTCCTTCGTGCTCGCAGGCAGCAATTTCTTCGCACGGCCAGCGAACGGTAGCATTGCCACCGAATCCGCATGGAGGCAGGACATTGCGATCCTCGAAACGGAACACCAGAAATTGCGCGGGACGATCGCAAAAATAGTGGATCAGGCATTCACGCCCGCTGCGTGCCACTTGATCCGAGGCGCTGCCGCTCATGATCTGTATCACGCAGGCCAGATCCGCTTGCTGCGCCGGATGTCGCCACGCTAGGTCACCACGCTGCGGCCAACGCGCTCGATCTATTACGATCCGAGAGACCTGCTGGCAGCCTGGTTTATGACATCATTGGTGGCTACCCAGATGCCGTGAATCGATTGAGCGTTTACCAGAAAGATTCCGGTTGCCGCTAGGACCACAAACGCCAGCAGGAGTCCATATTCGGTGAGGTCCTGCCCCTGTTCGTCTCTCCAGAAACAGCATGACAAGTTCCAGATTCGAAGCCCTGTCCGTATCGTTTTGGTCGGCATAGTAACTTTTCGATATTGTACGCCCAGATGCTATGAATCAGTACGTGCCCACGCATTTAACGCGCCGTGCAGGCCGACGGACTGAATTTAGAAGCGTCACGTTCTTTCTTGAAGTCCGTGGTGGTAACGAAGGGGATGCTCAAATACACCGGGTCGGTCACAATCGTAGTAACCGTAAACCATTGATCGCCATTGGGTTCGTCGAAACGGTCGAAGTATTCAGTCACACTGGTACGGTCGCTATACGGTACCCCGTTCTTTCGCAAATAGCCAGCGCGAAGCTGGGTGGTGACGACTTCCAGACTGCGGGATTCGGTCCCCTCGCTGCGGGTTCCGAGCCCAAAGCCGCCCGATCTCGGGGGTCCCGGTTCCCAGCGCGCAACCGAGTAACCTTGCCAGGACGGCGCGGCGCTCGGCGGAGGCTGGCCACCAAAATGGAATGTCCGGATCTGCGTACCAGAATCGGTTTCGATTTTTAAGGTACTGTCGTCCATCCAAGAGATGCGCAGGCGCCCGGGGACGCGCATAATCGCGGGCGCTCCGTAGGCTTGACATTGCAAGCCGGCGGCTTCGTCCTTGGCGGGATCCCAGGCTTCCACCAGTTTGAGACCGTCTCTATTGAGAGGAACGCTAGCCGAATCACCCTTGAGCGGCGTCACCATGCGCCAGCGGTAGTCTTCCGTAACCACGGAAACCCAGTTGCCGGTGAGGTCGATGGGAGCGGCTTCGCGCGCTGGCCGGGGCGGAGGCGGGGACCCTCCCCGGCCTTGCGCCTGAATCGCGGCCGGTAGGGTGGCGAGGACTAGAAATACCAGAAGTGCTCGTTTCATGATTATTTACCTGTGATGCTGCGATAAATCGACTCGATGAACTGGTCGGCTTTCACGAAGCTGGCGGGCGTGATGTATTCGGTATCGTAATCGAGTGTCGGCTGGGCAGCTTTGATCTGATCGAGCGTTTTGCCTTCCTTGAGCATGGTTTGAATCCGGTCGCGCACAATCACCACCATGTTGCGATACTCCACCACGTCAGCTTCATCGCAGATGCGCCCGTGACCGGGAATCACGTAGGTTCCGCCTTCTTGGGTATGCCCGGGAACCGTTAGATCCAGGATGTGATCCAGGGCATCGATTTCGCCCTGGATGCTGCCGCCGCGGTCCAGATCGATGAAAGGATAGCCGCCGGGCGTGAAGACATCACCCGTGCTGACGACGTCAGAGGCGCGAAACTGCACGATGGTATCGCCGTCGGTATGGGCCTTGGGCTCATGGTAGAGGATGATCGCCTCGCCGTTGAAGCGCAGATCCTTGAAGGGAGTAAAGTATTCGTCTTCCGGCAATCCAAACTGCGGCGGCTGAGTTTCCTTGCCGGTGGGTTTGGTCATTCGATTCAGCACGTTCTCATGGGCGATGATGCGGAGCGGCTGATCGCCCTCGACTCGCCCGTTGCTGGAGACATCACCGCTCGCACCGGCTTTGGCGAACGCTTCATTCCCGCCTACATGGTCGGGATGAACGTGTGTATTGATGATGTAGAACACCGGAGCGTTGGTCAGCTTGCGGATTTCCGCCATCACTTTGGACGCCATGGGCGCCAGGCCGGAATCCACTAGTAATACGCCTTCCTTGCCCACTTGTACGGTAATATTTCCGCCCGCGCCGGCGAGCATATAGACGTTGCCTTGCACCGGGTACATGGAGAGCTGTGCTGCGTCCGGATTGGGCTGAGCCCCGGCGAACGCCATCCACAGTAATGCCGGAAACACAATCGTGAATATCGTCCTCATGTGAGTTCTCCTTCGCTTGGCTAGCGACGCGTCGCACCGAGCAGGCACGCGTTATTCCCGGTGGCGCCGCAGTCGCAATACCGTTCACAGGATTGTTTGGGATGCTCTGGTTTCGGCATTTTCTGACGGTATTCCGGGTACAAGGTTTCGGCACCGCCGCGCGTGGCCTCAAAGGGCAGGCCATACCAGTCCGCCACTTCGTGCAGGAAGGGGTTGGTGCCGGGGAAATGGGCGGGCACATAGTCCGCGCGGGATTTGGGCACCTCGGGACCGTATTCGCAAATGTCGCGTCCCATGCGCTGGGTGGGATCCAAAATCCAGGTTTGGCTACGCGTCATCGGTTCGGTGAGGAAGGCGGGATCGGTGATGGTGGTTACTACCGTGAGGTAGTTGCCGTGCCGGACCCAGTGCTCCGTGAAGCTGGCCTTGTCGCTGCGGGGGAGCCCGTTACGCCGCAAGTAGCTTTCTTTAAGATGAGTCGTGTAAACATTCATCATGTTTTTATCCCAGGAAGCTGTAGAGAAGCCTTGCCAGGTGTGCGGAGCAAACTCCGCCGGGTGAGGCCGCTGATCCATCCAGATGGTACGCTCCATTTCCTGGAAGTTCATGCGCGTGTGCCACGCCACCAGCCGCTGGGTCACCGGATCGATGATGGCATCAATGCGCATGTTGGATAATCCACGCATCGAATAGTCTCCGCCATGCGGCCGGCACTGGTACTCCTGCGCTACTGAAATGCGGTCGGGGTCGTAGCTATCGCCGCGCAGCCGGGCGGCGGCATTGATGGGGATGCCCATGTAGTCGCCGAGCTCCGGGCCGGGCAGCCGTTCCGGCAGGTCCTCATGAAATAATGGCACCCACTCTCCGGCGAAATCGGCCTGACCCCACGCGGGCAGACTCAGGAGTGTTGGCAGCGCCAAAAAGCCAGCGATCGTTACGTAACGGAAAGTTGCCATCCAAACCTCCTCAACTGACCAATCCGGACATCGTTTAGGTATAAACGACTTCCAGGACAGTGTCAACTGTGTTCCGATTGGCCGGCTGCTTTGACGATCAGGCGCGCAGCCGGGTTAGCAACGCTGCAAGGGCGGCCGCCTGAGACTGACTGAGCGGTTGCATCAAGCTGGCGATCAACCGCATTTGCCTGGGCAGGATACGGTCCACAATCCGTTTGCCGGCCGGCGTAACGCGCAGCAGGTTCACCCGACGGTCAGTTGCCGACGATTGGCGTTCCACCAATCCGCGTGCACTCAGCTTATCGATCAAACCCACCACATTGCCCTTGGTGACCACCAGGTGATTAGCGAGTGCTTGTTGGCTCATGGGTCCATATTTCGCCAGGGCCACCAGCACGTCAAAGCGAGCCAGCGTGAGATCGGCACCGCGCAGATCCGCCGAAATCCGCGCCTCCATATAGTTATAGGCACGCACCAATTGAAGCCAGGCCGGGAACCCGTGTACTTTCGCGTAGTTTGTACCGTTGTACGGTTTAATGGGCATTAAGTTTAGGTTAGCGGGCGGCGCATCCAGTGAGTTTTCATGTTCACGCTCCCAGACTTAAGTAAGATAGTATACGCCTAAACCTTCGGAAGGGGCCCGATATTCCGAATGGAGGTTGACGATGGTGAGGCGGGTGTGGCATCATCGCCGCGATTCCTTGAGGTGTGAAATGAAGAGTACGTATTTGAGCTTGCTGCTGATGGCCGTGCTGGCGATACCGGCGTTTGGCCAGTTCGATCTAGCTGGTGAATGGGGACAGCGCCAGCATGAGGATGGCGCGGAGCGCGGGCAAGGTCCGCCGATCGGCGACGATCTGGGACTCCCCATAAATCACGCGGCGCGCCTGCGCGAGGAGGCCTGGGACGCTTCGCTGCATACGCTGCCCGAATGGCAGTGCCGTCCGCATCCGGCTGACTATGGAACCCGCGGGCCGTCCGATTTGCGGATCTGGGATGAAATTGACCGGGACACGCAGCAGTTGATTGCGATCCACACGCACGTTTCCTGGCAGGCGCAGGAACGCACTATATGGATGGATGGGCGCCCCCATCCACCCGAGGACGCGCCGCACACTTGGCAGGGCTTTTCCACCGGCAAGTGGGAAGGGAACATGCTCACCGTAACCACTACGCATCTGAAGGAAAGTTATCTGCGGCGCAATGGGACTCCGCGCAGCGATAAAGCCACTATGACCGAACACTGGATGCGGCATGGCGAATTCCTGACCCTGCTGCATGTCGTGAACGATCCGGTGTATCTCACCGAACCACTGATTCGCACTACCAACTGGCAGGCCGCGCCGGAGCAAGAACTTGAACCGTACCCCTGCGAGGTGGCCGAAGAAGTGGAGCGGCCCGAGGGCGTGGTCCCACACCATTTGCCGGGGACAAACGAGTTCCTAAAAGAGTTTGCTGACAAAGCCGGGCTTCCGCTCGAAATCACCCGGGGCGGCCCGGAAACCATGTATCCCGAATTCATAGCCAAGGTGCAGGGTAAACCGTATACGCTGGCCGCGAAGATCTCGGCAGTGGTAACGGCTCCCATTCCGGAGCTGCCTAAGGGGGAGATCCATACGCAGCGCGTGCGGGGCAACGTATATATGCTCTACGGCGCGGGCGGTAACATCACCGTGCAGGCGGGGCCGGACGGTGTATTCGTAGTCGACACCGGTCTGCCCAATATGGGCGATAAAGTGCTCGCGGCGATCCAGAAAATTTCGAATCGGCCCATCCATTTCATTGTCGATACGCACATGCACGCCGATCATACCGGAAACAACGCCAAGCTCCGCGCTGCCGGCGTGACTATCGCCGGAGGTGACGTGGCGCGCATGGATACGGATATCCGTGAGGGCGCAGCGATTATCGCGCACCAGGAAGTTTTGAACCGCATGAGCAAGGCGGATGGCGCCCAGCCTGCCGCCCCGTTTGCTCAGTGGCCGACGGACACCTACTTCGGCAGACGCAAGGATATGTTCTTCAATGACGAAGCGGTGCAGTTGATCCATGTCAAGAACGCGCACACCGATGGTGACACCATGGTGTTTTTCCGCCGGTCGGATGTCCTGGCGGTGAGCGACATCTTCAACGTCGATTCCTATCCGGTGATCGACCGCGCGCACGGCGGGAGCATCCAGGGCATCGTCGATGGGCTGAATCAGATCCTGGATCTGGCTGTGCCGGGCGCCAAGGAAGAAGGCGGCACCATGATTGTTCCCGGCTCGGGCCGGCTGTGCGATGCCGCCGATGTGGCTTATTACCAAAATATGATTACCATCATCCGCGATCGCGTGGAGGATATGATCAAGCGGGGCATGTCGCTCGATCAGGTGAAACTAGCCAAGCCCACGGCCGACTACGATCCGCGTTACGGCTCGACCACAGGACGCTGGACGACGGATATGTTCGTCGAAGCCGTCTATAAAAGTCTGGGTGGAAAGTAAAGCGACTATGCGGCCGGCCTACTTCGCCGGTTTCTTTCGCGCGGGCTGAGCGGTTCCTTCCACCGCGCCGCCGTCCACCCACTTTACGATGATGTCGATTTCAGCTTGGCTCAACCCGTCTTCCCGCGTCAACATAATGTAGTGTGGGTTGCTGACCACCGGAGGCATCTTCTGGGCAGCCACCACAGCCTTGATTTGGGGGGCCCACGGCCGAGTCGTTTCATAGGTCAGGAATGACATGGGGGCGATCTGTCCCGGGCGGTGGCAGCCCACACAATTCCTTTCGAGAATCGGGAGGACGTCGCGCGTATAGGTCACTCGGCCGTCGGCCACGTCTGCCGCGAACCCAACCCCGGCGAGTAGAAATCCTGCGGCCAGCCAATGGAACATAATGGCACCTGCCAGTTCAAGACCTAAGGGAACGACGGCCCCCGGAGGGACCGCCGCTGCGCGGGAGAGGCCAATCATCCCGCCCGAGAGGCTCAGAGGGGAACCTATCCCCGAAGCCAATTTGCTTACCCGACGCGCTGTTAAGCCGAAATCTCGTCCACGTGTTCGCCGTAATTGCAATTGAAGGTACGGGCTTCATCGAGGTCATCTTCCTTGGCTTGGCACTCCGCCTCAGCTCTACGTTTGTTTTGGTTCCGTGACTACGCCGTTCCAGTAGCATTCACGACTCCATTCGCAAGCCGCTGAATTTCCCTAACTGTCTATCGCAAAGAATTGTCAAGC
>Ga0105240_10002181_pt1 | contig 31963 bp, 28 predicted proteins | sample KBSC54metaG_FD_80426 | JGI IMG/M metagenome (GOLD analysis project Ga0105240, IMG submission 80426) | Corn rhizosphere microbial communities from Kellogg Biological Station, Michigan, USA - KBS C5-4 metaG | ecosystem: Host-associated > Plants > Roots > Rhizosphere > Soil | place: Michigan, USA... | reverse complement strand
TGGCGGCGAGTGGCATAAAGGCGCCGGGGAAGCGCAGTAATTTATTCCCCGCCAAGGCGGCGCGCAGCGCGGCGCGTTTCTCTGCTGCTGATTTCAGAATCATGGCATAAGTATAATCTCAAAACCCGGGACGACGAACCGCATGTTTTTCATCCTCAGTAAAATTTTCTGGACCCTGGCGCAGCCGGCCAATCTGCTGCTCGTGTTGTTGATTATTGCAGGCGTGATGCTGTGGCGCTGGCCGCGCGCCGGACGCGTTTTCACGATTGCGCTGGTGATTGGCGTAGTGCTGGTTAGCACGCTGCCGATTGGAGATTATCTGTTGCGCCATATTGAAAACACTTATCCTGCCCCAGTACTGCCTACGCGCGTGGATGGCGTGATTGTTCTAGGCGGTTTTGTTTCTGCGGAGGGCAGTGCCGCGCACCACAAAATTCAAATGAATTACAAGGCGGAACGCCTGATCGAATTCATCGCGCTGGCGCATAAATATCCGCATGCGAAACTGGTTTTTTCGGGCGGTTCGGGCAACCCGATGGTGCAGGATTCACGTGAAGCCGATTGGGTGCGCCGCGCCTGGGTCGATATGGGATTGGATCCATCGCGCGTGATCTGGGAGCGCGACAGCCGTAATACATTTGAAAATGCGGTGAATGGCAAAGCGCTGGCACATCCGAAGCTGGGCGAAAATTGGGTATTGGTGACATCGGCCACCCATATGCCGCGCGCAGTAGCGATTTTTGCACGGCAGGATTGGCACGTTATCCCGGATCCGGTTGATTTCATCACCACCGATACGCCCATTTGGCAGCGTGAATTTAGCTTTTCGGAAAATCTATGGCTGCTGACGGAAGCGCTGAAGGAAATTATAGGCAAGGCCGCCTATCAGCTTTCAGGTAAGGCGGATTGAGGTTTCTTTTTTGAGTAGAATTTGATATGAACGGGTGGCAATACGCCCAGATTTTCTGGGCGCGTCCGCGCCCGTAGCTCAGTGGATAGAGCGCTGCCCTCCGGAGGCAGAGGCCGGAGGTTCGAATCCTCCCGGGCGCGCCAATTACTTTCATGGCTTGCTTTTAATCCTATAATATGGTATAAGTTATAATATATTTGTAACATTTAGGGAGATTTTTATGAACCAATTGAATTGGGAACAAATAGTAGCAATTACTAATATCTTATTACGTTATCCCGAAGTTGATCTTTACAAGGTTGCCGTAGCGGCAGGTTCCGATTGTGAAAATAGCGTATCTCCCAATCAAAATCGTAACTCTCAGACTGCTGCCTTGCTGCGATGGAGCGCCACATAGGAGGAGTCGGACCCGAACAGAATTTTAACTATGATTGCAGCTGGATATAAACAGCTGAATCCGCCAGGGAAGGCTGAGTTACAGAAATACATTTATAGCATTTCTGATAATCAGCCTCAGCCCCCTAACTACACTGAAGCTAACGCCCAAGAGCCCGAACGTCCGACTGCAAGACGCGCCGCGGCACATACCTGTGCAAATGCAGGTCAGACAATCTTTTCTCCTCCTATTAATCGGGGAGCGTCTGCCAGTGAGAATTTAAAAGAAACAACCTATGATCCTAAATCTGCAGCTGAGTTATTAGTTTGGTTAATTGACGCAAAGTGCGACGAAGGGGATGTTGTGGAGCTTTGTAGGGCCCTGCGTGTAGGTTGGACCACTGCAAAGTCGAGTTTGCTTTCAGAGCTTAAGACAAAAGTTGAGCAAGATTTAAAAAGTCCGGCAGGGTTTATGGTACAGATGGAAGGAATTGTAACAGATTTGGCTAAGGGTGAGAAATGGATAACTGGCCCACGATCTGCTTTTAATGACTGGCGCGAAGAGGTTAAATTCCAAGCTCCTGCACCGCGCGGTGATGCTCCTAAACCATAATATTTCAGTTGATTTCTCACGTTACTTTAATATAGTCATAAAACCAAAATCGCTATGGCATAAACAAATTTAATCGTTTATATGCACGGTTATTGAGGTTTTAAATCCATGCCCATCATCACCAATATCGCCGCACGTGAAATTCTGGACAGCCGGGGCAACCCGACGCTGGAAGTGGATGTGTTTTTGGAAAGCGGCGCCATGGGGCGCGCGGCGGTGCCCTCGGGCGCCTCCACTGGCGCGCATGAAGCGCATGAGCTGCGCGATGGCGATAAAAAACGGTTCGGCGGCAAGGGTGTGCAAAAAGCCGTTGCGGCGGCGAGCGGTGAAATTGCCGAACTGGTCACGGGCATGGTGGCCCTGGATCAGCGTGAAATCGACCAAGCCATGACCCGGCTGGACGGCACGGCGAATAAATCCCGCCTGGGCGCGAATGCGATTTTGGGCGTGAGTCTGGCGGTGGCCAAGGCCGCGGCGGATGAAACCGGCCAGCCGTTATACCGCTACCTGGGCGGCGCGAATGCGCATGTGATGCCGGTGCCGATGATGAATATTTTGAACGGTGGTGCCCATGCGGACAATCCGATTGATATCCAGGAATTCATGATCATGCCCGTGGGCGCGTCCAGTTTTTCCGAAGCATTGCGTGCCGGATCTGAGATTTTTCAATCACTTAAATCTAATCTTAAAAGCAAAAATTTAAGCACCAATGTGGGGGATGAGGGCGGTTTCGCGCCAAATTTGTCCAGTGCGCGTGAGGCGCTGGATATTATTGTGAAGTCAATTGAAGGTGCTGGATATAAATTGGGCACTGAGATCGCGCTAGCATTAGATGTTGCGGCAACCGAGTTTTACAAAGGCGGCAAATATCATCTAACAGGTGAGAATGCCGTGCTAACTTCCGAACAGATGGTTGAATATTATGCCAAACTGGCGGCGGATTACCCCATTATTTCCATTGAAGACGGCATGAGTGAGGATGATTGGGCCGGATGGTCGGCGCTCACCGCGCGGCTGGGCGGCAGCGTCCAATTAGTGGGTGACGATCTGTTTGTGACCAATCCGGTACGCCTGCAGCGCGGCATTGAAACCCGCACCGCCAATTCATTGCTGGTAAAATTGAACCAGATCGGCACGCTGACGGAAACCCTGGACGCGGTGGCGTTGGCGCAGCGGTCGGGTTATACGGCAGTCATTTCGCATCGTTCAGGCGAGACCGAAGATACCACCATTGCCGATCTGGCTGTGGCGACCAATGCAGGACAGATTAAAACGGGTTCCCTGTGCCGGTCCGACCGCACGGCAAAATATAATCAGCTGCTGCGGATTGAAGAAGAATTGGGCGACCAGGCGGTTTATGCAGGTTCGAGTCTTGCGGCCGCGCGCCGTCAGCCGGTCAATGCAAAGTCAAAAGCTGCCTAATAGCCTTTCGCAAGTAATAAAAAATTTGCAAAAAAGCGATAAAATGGGTAATGTCAGGCCATGCTTAATTCTACAGTTCGCGTGCTTTCAGATAAAGGCGTTACATTCCAAGGGGTTATTATCCAACTTTCTCAAATTCCGGTGCAGTCATTAGCACGTGCTGAACGAAGAGTTGTAACCACTTGTGCAAATGCAATTCGTGAAGGTGAGATGGCTTGCGATGATGTTAGAGAGGCCAGCAAGGCTTTTCGCGATTGTGGGCAAAGAGATTATGCGATTTTGGCCATGCAAATTGGACAGCGCATTGCGATAGAATTACAAAACCGCGATGAACTAGGTTATTTTTATTCACAATTGGTTAAAACTTGTCTCCATTTCGGTGAAGCCACCTTAGCGGTGGAATTTGCGCGCAGATTTGCTTCTAACTTTAACGGGTCTGATAATGACGCAAGTGTTGCCAGGAACCAATTGGTTGGAGCCCTGCTAGCAAACGGTCAACGTGATGAAGCGCTTGCACAGGTGCAGCAAAATGTAACTGAATTCGGTGGCGATATCGATTCCGCTTATAACGCAAACATTGCCAAAAACCAATTGGTTGAAGTTTTATTAGCAAACGGTCAACGAGATGCAGCTCTTGCGCAGGTGCTCCAAAATGTATCGGAGTTTGACGAAGATAGCAGGGAGGGAAGAAGCGCCAGAAACCAATTGGTTGAAGTTTTATTAGCAAGTGGTCGACGCCGTAAAGCCCTCGTTCAGGTGGCCCAAAATGTGGCGGATTTTGACATAGATAGCCGGGACGGAAGAATTGCCCGATGTCTGTTAGTGGAGGCTTTATTGGCAAATGGGCAGCCTGGTAATGCGCTTGCTCAAGCGCTCCAAAATGTGAATAATTTTGGCGAAGAAAGAGACGAAATGGGCTGCAGAAATCAATTGGTTATCGTTTTTCTGGCAAACGGCATAGCGGATAGAGCGCTCCAATTGGCGCAACGGAATGAGAGGGATTTCGGCCAAGCGGGTAAGAGTGGAAGAATTGCCAGAACCCAATTGGCTATGGCCTGGTTGGCAAATGGCGAATACAGAACTGCCTCTGCGCAGGCGCGCCGGAATGTGGAAAGCTTCGGCGCAAATACGAGAGACGGAAAGATTGCACAAATCTTATTGGATAAGTGCGAAGGCTTTGTCTGCAGGCAAGGCCAACCTCAAGCAGGTTCAAATCAAGGTGATTTATGGGATGAGACGAGAAAGTTCGTTGAGGGAATAGTTCGAACCCGCTGGACTTCACGTTTTTGGGAACAGGGAGTTTACAATTTTATATCTAGAAATAGAACAGCCGGCATGGTTGCCGGAAATGGCCAGGGCCCCACGCCTTAGATAAGCCAAAATCTATATTCGGTTACGATTTTGCGTATAAGAATGAATTTCAATATGCCATGATAATCCTATTGACCGTTTGCGGATTTCTGTGGCGGCATAGGTCATGCATACGATTTTGCTTTTGATTTTGTCCAATAGCTTCATGACTTTTGCCTGGTATGGGCATTTGAAAGATCACAGCCGCCCATTGTGGCAGATTATTTTAATCAGTTGGGGGATTGCGCTGTTTGAATATGCCTTGGCCGTACCCGCGAACCGCCTGGGCTATGGTGAATTCACCTTGGCGCAACTGAAAACCATTCAGGAAATTATTACTTTAATAGTGTTTGCGGCCTTTGCCACCTTCTTTTTCGGCGAGAAGCTGGCCTGGAACCACGCGGTTGGATTTGGCTTTTTGGTTCTAGCCGCTTTTTTTATTTTCTTGAAAAAGGGCGGTTAAATGTGTTTGTTCCGATTGACGGAATCGGAATTTTATAAGATTCTTATAAGGTTATGCTTTCGCGTTCAGCCATAGGGATGAGATTACGATCAGCAGTGGTGGTGCCCTTACTGGCATCGCTGCTGATCGGGTATTTCGCGTTTTATACGTTTTTCGGCGAGCGTTCCTTGCTGCGCATGATGCGGCTGGAAGCACAAATTCAAACTACGCAAGCCAAACTGGACGGCGTAAAAGCGGAACACGACGCGCTACAAAACCGTGTCACGCGCATGCGGCCCGCCAGCCTGGATCCCGATTTGCTGGACGAGCAAGCGCGCCGCACATTGAATTACACTGCGCCAGATGAGGTGGTGATTTATACGAAGGCTGATGGGAAAGAGTAATATATCTCGCCGGATTAGGTTAAGGCGGAAGAGGCAAGTATGAATTTTGATGGCCGGCCCCCAAGCGCGGGAAAATCTGGGCCTTTGCGTGTTCTAAATCCCTGATTAAATCAGATGCAACCTCTAGGCCAGCATGAAAGCGAAACATCTGTCCTTTTGGTATTGCGCAAAGTTCGCGTTGCGGATGGGCGGGCAGGGCACCGGATACATGGCCGCCCCAGCTTTCAAATATCCGAAACAATAACATTGTATCGATGAATGCGTTGACCTGTTTTTCCGTAATATCTTCTTTGAAAACAATGGTGAAAAGGCCGTTACCCTTGCCGCCAAAATATTCATGAAAGCGCGCATTGCCGGGCGATTCCGGGCGTGCCGGGCACAAAATCTCCGCCACAAAATCTTGGCGGGCAAACCAGTTCATTAATTCCAACGCCGTCGCATAATGCCGGTCCATGCGTTCGGCCGTATCATCCACGCGGTGATATAACCGCATGCACATGCCGGGATCCACCGCGCCAACACCTAAAACCCGCGATGCCCGCCTGATGCTTTTCAGGTCTTTTTCATTGGCCGCAATGACGACGCCGGACGGCGTATCGGCGTAACCGCCTTCATGTTTTGTCGTGGCCTGAATGGCAATATCAATGCCATGTTGCAAAGGTTGAAAACGAACATGGCTGGCCCACGTATTATCCATGGCGATGCGGATGCCGCGAGATTTTGCTAATTTTATAATTTCATTAATGTCAGGGATGTTATAGGTTTGACTGCCAGGTGCCTCTAAATAAATTACGTCCGTGCGCGGATGACGTTTCAATAGTGCTGCCATATCATTGGCAGAAACGTCACCGGGATACCGGTGGATTTGAATTTCGGGTGACACGCCAAAACAGTCCAGCAGCCGCAACAAAACATGTCCCGCGGTTTTGAGATTTAAGTAAGGTTCACGCGCCCGTTGATTGCGGTCGTTCAAATAACGGAGCAAGGGCGAATAAACGCAATCCGGTATCGCGATTTCCCTCGGGTTCAGCGCGTGTAACGTGGTCGTGATCGCCGCCAAACCGGACGGGAAAATCGCCGCGCCCACGCCGCCATGCAGCGTCGCCATTTTTTCGCAAACCAAATCGGCTTCACGCGATTGCACCACCGCATATTCCGCACCGCCGTAGGGAGATTTTCCGGTGCGGTCTGCTTTCGCATGGGCTGACACGCTTTCAAAGGCGACAGAACCTTGCCCGGAACTGTGGGTTGTGCACGAAAATTGCAATGCATTGCCCAAACCCGCAGGGTTTAAGTGCCCATTCACCTCGGGATCATAAGGATCCACAATCGGTTCGTGAATTTCTTGCGTAGCGGGCGCACATGTTTCCAAAAACGCGCGGCGGCGCGCGATCTTGTTGGCATAGGGATGATTGTCGTTGGCGTTCATTTTTTTGCTAGTTACAAAGATAAGTTTTGTCTTGACTTTGGCGTATGATAAAGATTTTTCGGTATCGCTGCTAATGCCTGCGCGAAGGCAGCTGTGATAATTCCCGCATCCTGCGTGCCCACAGCAACCCGCAATGTGCCCTCGGTAATACCGGCGGCTGCACATTCTTCCTTCGACATGCCCCGATAACGTGACATCTGGGTACGCATATAATTTACGAAGGTAACTGGCAGGCCGAAGCTATCCGCAGGTCGAATAATGCGACGTTTTTCATCGGATAAACCTACACAATAACCAGTTAGGGGAACTTCTGTCGCTTCTATAAATGCTTCTGCTGCTGGCCTGCCGCCCTTCAGTTCAATTGTCATAAGGCCGCCATGTAATCCATCTAGATACTTTTCTGCTAAAGCAGTTTGCGGACTTTGATCCAGGCCTGGGTAATAAACTTTAGCAATTTGCGGTTGTTGTAAAAACCATTGCGCTAGATATTTGGTATTACGTGAATGAACTCTATAGGATTCTACAAGAGTGGTCAGACCGTATAATGCCGAAGTAATGACGTCTGCGCCGGGGAGCGGGCCGCTGGTATTGCGGTAAGCAATAAATTTTTCCAGCAAATCGGTACGATTTTTATTCAAAATAATACCTCCCGCAATAGCGGTATTTTCCGTAAAATATTTTGTAAGGGAAATCGTATCAATATCAGCACCGTGCAGGACAGGGCGGGAAAATGGCGCCAAGGTGCTATCGGCGACGGTGATGATGTTTCTATCTTTTGCAAACTTAATAATTGCATCAATATCTGCGACATGTGTGAATGGATTGGTCAGGGCTTCAAATATAATGGCATCGGTTTTGCCGCCCTGCTGCTCGTATGCATTTTGCAATGCAGCTTCAGTGCTATCTTGGGCATAGACAATATCGATGCCTAATTGTTTGATTAAACCCCGAGTTCCGCCGTAACAGTCATCTGGTGCAACGATCATAGAAATATCACGTTTATCTTTAAGATTTTGCAGCAATGTAAAAATGCTAGAAAGCGCCGACATACCCGAAGGCAATAAAACTGCTAAAGGGTGGTCAAACAGCACTCCCGTGCCGCCGTTAATAGATCCTGTTTCAACGCCTTGTGCGATAAAGCTAAGGGCCTTTTCTACTGCCATTTGCGCTGGCGTGCCGATATAGCGACCATAAGCAACGCCATTATCACCTTTTGGAAGGCCAAGATTTTTACCTTTACCATGAACTTCATAAGGAACGGCGCGGGACGTGCTTAGACCGCCTATGGCATGGGTATGTGGATCTGTGGGAAAGGGGACAGCCTTGAGGTAACAATCTATTTCGATTAACGCAAGCGCTTGCGGCGAATAACCCGCATAATATTCTTTTTTAAAATTTAAACCTACTTTTTGAATGGCCAGTCGTTTTCTTGCAAGCATAAAAAATAACTCCGCTATGTTAGCGGTGGCAACAGATTGGAAAGAAAAGACTAAACTTCTCCATTCACACCATAGCCACCATCGTTATGGGACTACAGCAGGAGACCAAAGGCCTTTAGCCGTAGCGCTTTAGCATATTTTACGTGGTGCAAGCTGCCCCTCAAATCCCACGATTGCGCCCAACGGCAACAATGAAGTAACTTAGAAATATAACTGCATCTTTGTCAATAAAAATCGTAGTTTCGTTTCTACAGCCATAGGTTGTTGATTAAATTATTACGCCCGCTTGCGTTTTTTCGGTGTACTTTCCAGCATGGCTTGATTTTGCAAATAGGGTTTCAGGTATTTTGCGGTATAGCTATTTTTTGCGTTCGCGACATTTTCGGGTGTGCCTGCGGCAACGATAAATCCGCCGCCATCGCCGCCTTCGGGGCCAAGGTCGAGAATCCAGTCCGCAGTTTTGATGACCTCCAAGTTATGTTCAATCACGATAATCGTATTGCCCTGATCGACGAGGCGGTGAAGGACTTCGAGAAGTTTTTTAATGTCTTCGAAATGCAAACCTGTGGTGGGTTCATCGAGAATATACAGCGTCCGGCCCGTCGCGCGTTTGGATAATTCTTTTGACAATTTAATCCGCTGCGCTTCACCGCCGGATAGCGTGGTAGCTTGTTGACCGACATGGATGTAACCCAGGCCGACTTGTTGTAGCATTTCGAGTTTGTTGAAAATGGTTGGGACGTTTTTGAAAAACTCCGCGCCGTCGTCGACGGTCATGTCCAATACGTCGGCGATGGATTTGCCTTTGTAGTGCACTTCCAATGTTTCGCGGTTGTAGCGTTTGCCGTTGCATTGATCGCAAGTCACAAACACATCCGGCAGGAAATGCATTTCGATTTTTTTTACGCCGTCCCCTTGGCAGGCTTCACAACGCCCGCCCGCGACGTTGAAAGAAAAACGGCCCGGCTGATAACCGCGCGCCTTGCTCTCCGGCAAGCCTGCAAACCAGGTGCGGATGGGATCGAACGCACCGGTATAGGTCGCCGGATTGGATCGCGGCGTGCGGCCGATGGGGGATTGATCGATATCGATAACTTTATCCACATGTTGCAGGCCGGTGATTTTTTCATGCGCAGCGGGCGGATCGAATGTGCGCATCAATTGTTTCGCAGCTGCTTTGTAAAGCGTTTCAATCACGAGCGTGGATTTGCCGCCGCCCGATACGCCGGTGACGCAAATGAATTTTCCCAGCGGGAATTCCGCCGTCACATTTTGCAAATTATTTTCGTGCGCGCCGTAGACGATGATTTTTTTATCACCCTGGCCCGCACGGCGTATGCGCGGAACGGCGATGTGTTTTTCACCGCGCAGATATTGCCCGGTTAAGGATTTTTTATTATTGATGACTTGTTCAGGCGTGCCCTGAGCAATAATTTCCCCGCCGCGCGAACCCGCGCCAGGGCCCATATCGATCACGTAATCGGCCTGGCGAATAGCGTCTTCATCGTGTTCGACGACTAGCACGGTGTTGCCGAGATCACGCAAACGTTTCAGTGTGGTGAGCAAGCGGTCGTTATCGCGTTGATGCAAACCAATTGACGGTTCATCCAAGACATATAATACGCCCGTCAGTCCTGAGCCGATTTGCGAGGCCAGGCGGATGCGCTGCGACTCTCCGCCTGACAGCGTTCCCGCGGCTCGGGAGAGCGTGAGGTATTCGAGGCCAACGTTGACCAGAAATCCAAGGCGGTCATTAATTTCTTTCAACACTCGCACGCCGATTTCATTATCGCGTTTCGACAAATGTTTCGGCAGGGCGGCAAACCACGGCGCAGCATCGCGGATCGCCATTTCGGTCGCCTGGCCGATGTGTTTACCGTGAATTTTTACTGCCAGCGCTTCGGGTTTCAGGCGGTAACCGTGACATGTGGGGCAGGGATTCAGGCGCATGAAACGCGCGTATTCTTCGCGCAGGTTTTCCTTGTCCGTCTCGCGCCATTTGCGGCGCATGTTAGGGATGACGCCTTCCCATTTTTTCTTTTGATTATAACTGAACCAGGAATCCGAATATTTGATGTGAATAACGTCTTTCGAGCCATGTAATAATTCTTCGCGGAAGGTTTTATCCAAATCCTTCCACGGTTTATTCATGCTCTGGCCGTAATGGCGAGCCAAAGTTTCCAACAGACCGATGTACCACGCACTCGTGCCCGTGCTCGCCGTGGCCCAAGGCAAAATCGCGCCACCAGCCAGAGATAATGTTTCATCAGGAATAATCAGATCGGTGATGAATTCTTCGTACGTACCCAACCCGCCGCATTCCGGGCAGGCACCATGTGGCGAGTTGAATGAAAACAATCGCGGTTCGATTTCCGCGATGGTGAAACCGGAAACGGGGCAGGCGAATTTGCTAGACAGCAATTGTTCTTCGTTGGTGTCGGCGTCTTGGATGATCAATAATCCTTCGGATAATCGCAGCGCGGTTTCGACGGAATCCGCCAGGCGGTTGCCGAGGTCGTCGCCCAGTACGACGCGGTCCACGACGACATCGATGTCATGTTTGAATTTCTTATCAAGCGCGGGCGCATCTGCGATTTCGTAAACCTTGCCGTCTACGCGCACGCGCTGAAAACCTTGACGTTTCAGCGCATCAATTTCTTTTTTATATTCGCCCTTTCGCCCGCGCACGATGGGGGCGAGGATGAGCAGGCGCGAGCTCGCCGGCATCGCCGCGATGCGGTCAACCATTTGCGTCGACGTCTGGCTTTCAATCGGCAGGCCGGTGGTGGGGGAATAGGGCACGCCGATGCGCGCGTATAACAGGCGTAGGTAATCGTAAATTTCCGTCACCGTCCCGACGGTGGAGCGCGGATTTTTACTGGTCGTTTTCTGTTCGATGGAAATCGCGGGCGACAGACCTTCGATTAAATCCACATCGGGCTTTTGCTGCATTTCCAAAAACTGGCGCGCATAGGCGGACAGGCTTTCGACATAGCGCCGCTGCCCCTCGGCATAAATCGTGTCAAAGGCCAGCGAGGATTTGCCGCTGCCCGAAAGACCCGTGATCACCACCAGCTTGTCGCGCGGGATCTCCACGTTGATGTTTTTCAGGTTATGTTCCCGGGCGCCGCGGACGATGATATTTTTCTGGGTCATTGGTTCATATATGGTTATTTGGGCGTCTTTTTCAATGCATAGGTTGTTTGCCTGCGGCAAAATCACTATAAAAGCTGTGTTTAGCATTTAACGTATGGAGAATCGTATGAACTTCCGCAACGCCGCTGCCTTAACGGCTGTCATGTTAATTCCAGCTTTGGGCAGGGCTCAAGATTATTCTTTACAAGATCTTTGGCCCAAACAGCAAACAGGTACAATTATGCGGAATGTAAAGCATGGGAATAAAAATACGATTGAACTTGTTATGGCAATGAAGAAATCAGAAGGTAATAGTTATGTGCATGAAAGTGCGAGTGATTTAAAAAAGGAAGCGATTAACGCCATTATAGATGGTAAAAAAGAGGACGCTTTGCGAATTGCGGGTAATTACGATAAGCTTACGCTAGCAAGTAAGACCCCGAACAATTATTGGTTTGTTTCTCCTTTTGTCGCTAAAGAAGCGGCTGATAGTAAACTTGTTACCATAGAAAGTGTTGGAAAGCAGTATGGCAATCCTAGTTGGTATCTAAAAGTTTCAGACCAAATAAGCCATTCTAAATCTGATTTCACTTCTCTTATAGTGCCTGGAAGTTTGGAGCAGGATTTAGTTTCTGTTCCTAACGATCCTACTGATATTGCCAGTAGTGGAGGTGGGTTATTTCCAAAAAATGGTCAGATGCCAGATCCTGCAGTTGTTAAGCGGAAAAATGACTTAGATAAAATGTCGGCTCAGGTTAATCAAGCGCTGAAATCTGGTGCTTCTATGGTTGGCTTTGTTAAGCAACAATTGGGCATATTGGTTTTCAAAACTCAATCTAAGCATGGCCATCAACTAAAACCATAGTTTTTGCTTGTTTTGTGGCAGTGATAGGCATATCTAAACGGTATGCTCACTGCTGCCGCTGCCGAACTTCCCTATACGTCTGAAATCGCGGCGGCCACTGCGCCGCTGTATGACCGTGTCAAGAATGTGGTGTCGCAGCTCGAATGGCCGGGCTATGCGCCGATTATTCATGAAATTAATCGCCTGAAACGCGAAAAGAACGCCGTGATCCTCGCGCATAATTATCAGTCGGCACAGATTTTTCATACCGTGGCGGATGTGGTAGGGGACAGCCTGGCGCTCGCGCGCGATGCGGCGAAAACGGATGCCGATATTATCGTCATGTGCGGCGTGCATTTTATGGCGGAGACGGCAAAACTCCTGAACCCCAATAAAAAAGTTTTAATCCCGGATGTGAAGGCGGGCTGTTCGTTGGCGGAATCCATTACGGCGGCGGATGTGCGCCTGCTGCGCGAACGCTATCCGGGCCGGCCGGTGATTACTTATGTGAATACCAGTGCGGCGGTGAAGGCGGAATGCGATATCTGCTGTACGTCGGGCAATGCGGTGAAGATTGTGGAAAGCCTGGGCGCAGAGGAAGTCATTTTTTTGCCTGATGAATATCTGGCGAACTATGTCGCGACGCAAACCAAAGTGAAAATCATCGCCTGGCACGGCCATTGCGAAGTGCATGAGCGTTTTACCGCCGAGGACATTCAGTTCTTCCGTAAAAATAATCCCGGCGCGGTCGTGCTGGCGCACCCAGAATGCCCCCCTGAAGTTTTGGCGGCGTCCGACTTTGTCGGATCGACCGCTAATATGCAGGATTACGTTGAAACCAAAAAACCACCGCGCGTCATTTTGCTGACCGAATGTGCCATGTCGGACAACCTGCGCGCCGCCAATCCCGGCACGCAATTCACACAGCCGTGCAATTTATGCCCGCATATGCAGCGAATTACGCTGCCGAAAATCCTGGCCGCACTTCAAAATGAAGCACCCGAAGTCTTGATTGATCCCGCCCTGGCCGACCGCGCACGCCTATCGGTTGAACGGATGCTGGCGGTAAGATAATTTGATATTTCTTGATATAAAACATTTTCTTGACATCCGAATCAATATTAATGTATACTGAAGCTTGACAAATCATGATGGAGCATGATATCAATGTTAGATATTGTTATCCCGCCGCGCGCCAAATTCGCTACCCAAATCCGGGAGGATTTGCTCGAAGCTTTGCGGAAAACCGCTAAAATGGAAGGCCGGCTTGTGCAAAGCCTGGTGGAAGAGGCTGTGCAAAGTTTGCTTGAAAAGCGTCAGAGAGGCGGCAGTCCACTGGATAGTATGCGGCCGCATGTCCGGCAAGCCTACTTGGAAAGTCTGGAGCAATATGCGCCGCTTTATAAGGCCTTGGCTGAAACCCCGCCGCGCTAGCGAGCTTGCCGCATGACAAATTATTTGGAGTTGGATGACGTTCTTGCCATCCACGAAGATCAAGTCATGCGTTTCGGCGGTCAACTGGGGCTGCGCGATCCCGGATTGTTGGAGGCAGCGCTATACCGTCCGCAAACAGGCTATTACGCCGATGTGCTAGAGAAAGCGGCGGCGCTGTGGGAAAGCCTGTCCCAAAACCATCCTTTTATGGATGGGAATAAGCGCGTTGCTTTCGCGGCCGTGGATACGTTTTTAAAGATCAATGGCAAGAAAATTACTTTCGATCCCATGGCGACCTATGACTGGATCATGTCTTTGCATGAAAGGGGCGAATTTGATTTCGCCCATATCCTTGTCTGGCTGCGGCAGAACGCGGCCTAGATATGCTGGATGCACGGCAATTAATACAACTCGCGCTGGCCGAAGATTTCGGCGAGGTGGGGGATGTCACGACTGCCGCTCTGGTGCCGCCAGACGCGCGCGCAACAGCACATTTTGTGAACCGCAAAGCAGGCGTGATCGCGGGTTTGGAAATCATCGGACAGGTGTTTTCTGTTCTGTCATCCTCGGCCAAAGGCCGGGGATACAAAAGCGTAGAAATTAAAACTGGATCCCCAGATGCGATGCATCCGAGGATAACAAATGTGGAGTGCATTTATCATATCAAAGATGGTGACATGGTAGCGCCCCAAACCAAACTTTGTACAGTCATTGGCAGCGCGGCGGAGATGTTGACGGGCGAACGCACAGCGCTGAATTTTATTTCTCATCTGTCGGGCATCGCGACGGCGACGCATGCTTTGCAACAGAAAATCGTGCACACCAAAGCGAAAGTTTGCGATACGCGTAAAACGACGCCGGGCCTGCGCGCGTTGGAAAAATATGCCGTGACTTGCGGCGGCGGCGCGAACTACCGCATGGGTTTATTTGATATGATCATGATTAAAGATAATCATATCGTGATGGCTGGCGGCGATATCGATACGGCGGTGGCGAAAGCGCGCGCCTATATTTCTTTTGGGCAACCCAATCTAACCATCGCGGTCGAAGTGGAAAATCTGGAACAATTACGCGCGGCGCTGACGGCTGGCGCGGACCGGATTATGCTAGATAATATGGATATCGTCATGATGCGCGAAGGGGTTGCCATGGCCGACAGCAAAGCCGTGATGGAAGCCACCGGCGGCATCACGGCGGACAACATCGTCGCGGTCGCGGAAACGGGTGTGGATTTTATCTCGGTTGGCGCCATTACCCATTCCGCGCCAGTGTTGGATATTGGACTGGATTTTGCGGAAATAACCAAGTAATGCTTTACAGGCTTGCAAATTTTAAGTAAGAACATAACAGGAACACCGTACCGGGAGACAGACATGGCAGGATCACTGAATAAAGTAACCATTATCGGCAATTTGGGCAAAGACCCGGAAATCCGGTCGTTTCAAAATGGCGGACGCGTCGCGAGTTTTTCGGTGGCGACCTCGGAAAGCTGGAAAGATAAACAATCCGGCGAGAAAAAAGAGCGCACGGAATGGCACCGTATTTCCGTGATGAATGAGGCGCTGGTCGGCGTGGTGGAAAAATATGTGCGCAAGGGCACCAAAGTTTATCTGGAAGGCCAGTTGGAAACGCGCAAATGGACCGATAAAGATGGCGCAGAGAAATATACGACCGAAATCGTACTACGCCAGTATCGCGGCGAATTGATCCTGCTTGACCGTTCTGGTTCCGGCGCGGGCCAGGGCAATGACAATTACGGCCAGGACAGCATGGGTTATCAGGCGACTGGCACAGGCGGCAATGGCTCCTTCGGCAGCGGCGCATCGGCTGCCATTCCATCCGATTTTGACGATGAGATCCCGTTTTAATTCAGCTGGTATTTCAGACTAAAAATTGCTAGAAAACAGGGGTGAATTCGTGCCGGATTCGCCCCTGAATTTCTTGGGAATTCCTTTATTTTTGAGACTTGAGAAACGCCGATTATGACCGCCGAAAACGCCGCTGAATTACCACCTGAAAATATGCCACCTAACCCCCCAGGCCCATCTGGAGATATCGTCGCGATTACTCTCGAAGAGGAGATGAAACGATCGTATCTGGATTATGCGATGTCGGTTATTGTCTCACGCGCGCTGCCAGATGTGCGCGATGGTTTGAAACCCGTCCACCGCCGCATTTTATATGCGATGAAAGCGGGCGGATTCGATTCCACCAAGCCGTACAAAAAATCCGCCAAAATCGTCGGTGAAGTCATGGGTAATTATCACCCGCATGGCGACAGCGCGATTTACGATGCCATGGTGCGCATGGCACAGCCGTTTTCGATGTCCCTGCCGTTGATCGATGGGCAGGGTAATTTTGGCTCGATGGATGACGATCCCCCTGCGGCAATGCGTTATACTGAGGCACGCCTAGCAAAATCCGCCGAAGCATTGCTGGAAGACATCGATAATGAAACCGTCGATTTCCGTCCCAATTACGACGAAAGCCAGCATGAACCGGTCGTGCTGCCTGCGCGTTATCCAAACCTACTTGTTAACGGCGCAGGCGGGATTGCGGTGGGGATGGCGACGAACATTCCACCGCATAATTTGGGTGAAGTAATTGATGCTTGCTGCGCCTATGTTGCCAATAACGACATTACAATTGAAGAATTAATGACGCACGTGCCTGGGCCGGATTTTCCGACGGGTGGACAAATTTTAGGGCGTGCCGGAATTCGCAGTGCTTATCTCACGGGACGTGGCAGCGTGGTGATGCGCGCAAAATCGCATATCGAAGAACTTCGCAAAGAACGCCAAGCGATTATCATCGATGAAGTGCCGTACCAGGTGAACAAGGCAGACGTCCAAGCGCGCGTCAAAGAATTGGTGAATGATAAGGTGCTGGAAGGTATCGCGGATATGCGCGATGAGAGTAACCGTTTGGGCGTGCGCGTCGTATTTGAATTAAAACGTGATGCACAAGCCGACATTGTGCAGAATAATTTGTTCAAGGCGACGGCGTTTCAAACTTCATTTGGCGTCAATATGTTGGCGCTGAATAACGGCCAGCCGCAGATGATGAATTTGAAAGACATCATTCGCGCCTTTGTTAATTTCCGCGAAGAAGTGATTACCAAGCGTACGGTTTATCAATTGAATAAGGCACGCGAACGGGCACATTTATTAATCGGCCTCGCCGTTGCCGTCGCGAATATAGATGAGGTGATTAAATTGATCCGCGCTGCGCCGGACGGGAATACCGCGCGCGAACAATTGATGGCGCGTGAATGGCCCGCGGCGGATATCGCACCGCTTATCGCTGTGGCGGGTGGCGAGGGCCGCCAATTTGACGGCGCGAATTACCGCCTATCAGAAGCGCAGGCGAAAGCTATTCTGGAACTACGTCTGCAACGTTTGACTGGACTTGAGCGTGAAAAAATCTCCGGCGAGCTCCATGAAGTTGTTGCCAATATTACTGAATTACTGAGCATCCTGGCCGACCGCCAAAAGATGCTGGGTATTCTGACCATTGAACTGCATGAAATGAAAGCGAAATTTGCCGTACCGCGCCGCACGGAGATTTTGGATTTGGAATTCGAAGCGGATATCGAAGATCTCATCCCGCGCGAAGAAATGGTGGTTACAATTTCGCATTCCGGTTATGCAAAACGTGTGATGCTTGATACCTACCGTGCGCAGGGCCGCGGCGGCAAGGGCCGTAGTGGTATGGCGACGAAGGATGAAGATTTTGTCACCGATCTGTTTGTCGCCAACACCCATCAATGGCTGCTGTTCTTTACAACTAAAGGCATGGCGTACCGGCTGAAGGTTTACAAATTGCCGGTGGGTACGCCGCAATCGCGCGGCAAGGCATTGGTGAATTTATTGCCGCTCGCTCAGGATGAACGGATTTCTGCAGTCCTGCCGATGCCGCTGGATGATAAAACTTGGGCGGATCTGGATATTATTTTTGCAACATCAGTTGGTAACGTGCGGCGGAATAAACTATCGGATTTCGACAGTATCCGCAGCAGCGGTATCATTGCGATGAAACTCGACGGCGAAGAAAAACTGATTGGCGTGCATACTGCGAAACCGGAAGATGATATTATGCTTTCAACCGCACTGGGCCGTGCAATTCGTTTCACGGTAGATGACATCCGTGTCTTTGCAGGCCGCGCGAGCAATGGTGTGCGCGGGATTAAACTGGCGGATCGGGACAGCATTATTTCGCTTTCTATTTTGCATGGCATTGCGGCTTCGGCGGAAGAGCGCGCAGCTTATTTGAAAGCCAAGCGTGCCGCCAATGATAATGGAGATGAGGAATCTGCCTTCGCTGAAGCTACGACGGATAAGGAAGGAACAAATGATGAGGAGGAAGTCATCATCAACCTAACTTTATCGTCCGCACGTACTTCAGAACTGGAAATTGCCGAAGAATATATTTTAACGGTGACGAGTAAAGGTTTTGGCAAGCTGACTTCGGCTTATGAATACCGCACATCCGGTCGTGCAGGGCAGGGTATTGCCAATCTGAAAAACGCGGAGAAAGTCGGCGAGGTGGTTGCAACCTTCCCTGTGCAGCCGACGGACCAGGTCATGCTCGCGACCGACGGCGGTACGCTGATCCGTTTGCCGTTATCTTCCGTCCGCATCACCGGTCGTGCTGCGAGCGGCGTGATTTTGCTGCGCGTTTCCGAAGGCGAAAAAGTTGTCTCGGCCGTTCGGATTGAGGGCGGTGAAGAAGCGGTCGATGCAGTCGAGGAAGTGTCTGATACGGTGCAAGACGCATCATGACGTCCCGCGCGGTTTATCCTGGCACCTTTGACCCCATTACCAAGGGGCATTTGGACATCATCCATCGTGCCGTCAGCCTGTTTGATGAACTGATCATCAGCGTGGCTGAGAATGCTGGCAAAAATCCAAAGTTTACAGTGGCCGAGCGCGTTGCGATGGTTGAAGCCGATGTCAGACTTTTGGTGCCGGAATATCAGGCAAAAATCCGTGTGGAGCATTTTAATAATCTGCTGATGCATTATGTGGAAAGCAAGGATGCGAAAATGATTATTCGCGGGCTACGTGCCGTATCAGATTTTGAATATGAATTCCAGATGGCGGCGATGAATAACCGTTTGAATGCCAAGGTTCAAACCGTATTCTTGATGGCGTCTGATAAATTGCAATTTATCTCTTCGCGCTTTGTGAAAGAAATCGCCGCATTGGGCGGGGATGTCAGCCAGTTTGTGAGTGCCAACGTCGTTAACGCTTTAAAAGGATAAAATATGGTTCATAAACCTACGCCCCTTGCTGAATTAAAAGCGCATCACAAGCCGCCGCGCAATGTGAACAAGGAACACGCGGACAGCATGTCGGCGTTGGACAAATTGGCCATCTGGATTACCGACCATGTCGGTACGATGGGGTTCTTTTTAATTATTTTGATCTGGACCATATTCTGGCTCGGCTGGAATTTGCTGGCACCCAAGGAAATGCAGTTTGATCCGCCCATGGGGTTTGTTTTCTGGCTGTTTATTTCCAATCTGATTCAAATCATGCTCATGCCATTGATTATGGTGGGGCAAAATATTCAGGGCCGCCATGCGGAACTGCGCGCTGAAAGCGATCTGGAAGTAAATATTAAGGCAGAAAAGGAAATCTGCGTGATATTGGAACACCTTGAATACCAAAACGCGATACTGATGGCGATGGTGGAAAAACTGGGCGTTGACGCGCACCAGGCCTTGGGGCATGAAGACGCAAAACCGAAACATTAGACCCAGGAAATCCAATGCCCATTCATGATCTACCGATCGGCAAAAACGCGCCCAAAGAAGTCAACGTCCTGATCGAAAACCCGATGGGTGGCGCACCGGTGAAATATGAACTGGATAAGGATTCCGGTTTCCTTTTCGTCGACCGATTTTTGCATACCCCGATGTATTATCCCGGCAATTATGGTTTTATTCCGCACACATTGTCCGAGGATGGGGACCCAGTGGATGTGCTGGTGGTAAGCTTATTGCCTGTGACTCCAGGCGCGGTGCTGCCGTCCCGCCCGGTCGGCGTTTTGCTGATGGAAGATGAAAAGGGCAATGATGAAAAGATTATCGCCGTGCCGACAACGAAAATGTTTCCGTACCATGATAACATCAAAGATTATCAGGACATCCCGCAGATCATCCGCGACCAGATCGAGCACTTTTTCACGCGCTATAAAGACCTGGAAAAAGGCAAGTGGGTAAAGGTTGCAGGTTGGGGAGGTGCAGCAGATGCTGAGCGGTTAATTACCGAAGGCATGGAACGTGCCAAAACCGCCAAGGTAGCGTAAGTAATTTACGCCGCCTGAATTTTGGTAATGCTGGCTGGGACAATGCCTGCCAAACCGACCGACCGCATTTGCGCCTGAAGTACCGTTAAAGCCGCCATATTCAGAATGCCGCGCACGGTAGTGGATGGCGTCAGAATATGCGCTGGCGCATTCACACCCATCAGGATAGGGCCGACAATCACACCTTCTCCCAGCAGCCGCAGCATGTTGAGGGAGATATTTGCAGATGACAGGCCTGGCATGATCAAAACATTCGCCTGGCCTTTCAAACGCGAATTCGGGAAAGCCTTCATCCGCGCGACTTCATCCAGCGCCATATCAGCATGCATTTCACCTTCGATTTCCAGCGCTGGTTCGCGGCGGCGGATTTCCGCCAGAGCGTCGCGCATTTTGCAGGCGATTACATCATGGTGCGTACCGAAATTGGAATGCGAACATAGCGCAACCTTCGGCTCCATGCCGAAATGCTCGGCCAGTTCAATGGCCATCAGTGTCGTATCCACCACCTGATGGCAGGTGGGCTCGGGCTGAATTTGCGTATCACCAATTAAGAAAGTTCCGTTCGCTAGAACCAGCAAGTTATAAGCCGCAGCCGATTGCACATTCGGCCGCAAACCAAAGACATCGCGCACAATTTCAAAATGTGAATGATAACTGCCGTACATGCCGCAGATCATGCCATCTGCATCCCCACGTGCCACCATCGTGGATGCGATCACCGTATTATTCGTCCGCATCGCGAGTTTTGCATCATCCGGTGAAACGCCCTGGCGTTCCATTAGATTGTGATAATGCGTCCAGTAATTGTGATACCGTTCATCAGAATTCGGATTAACGAGTTCAAAATCTTTAACAGGCTCAATGCGCAGAACTGCGTTTTTAATTCGTCGCTCCACGACTTCTGGCCGTCCGATAACAATTGGCAGGCCTAGGCCGTCATCCACCATAGCCTGAACGGCGCGCAATACGCGTTCATCCTCGCCATCGGCGAAGACAACCCGTTTAGGATCCTGTTTGGCACGGATAAAAATATTCCGCATGACAAAACCGCTGCGGTAAACAAATTGCGACAGCATTTCACGATATGCCGCGATGTCTTTAATCGGGCGTGTTGCGACGCCGGATTTCATTGCGGCTTCAGCCACTGCGGGCGCAATACGGATAATCAAACGCGGGTCGAAAGGTTTCGGGATAAGATATTTTGGACCGAATTTTAATTCTTCACCGACATATGCGCTCACCACCGTTTCTGCAACGTCTTCGGTTGCCAGATCGGCAATCGCGCGAACGCAGGCGATTTTCATTTCTTCGTTAATCGTTGTCGCCCCGACATCCAGTGCGCCGCGGAAGATAAATGGAAAGCATAAAACGTTATTCACCTGGTTTGGATAATCGCTGCGGCCTGTGCCAATAATGGCATCTGGACGCAATTCAGCGACCAACGCGGGATCAACTTCGGGCGTCGGATTTGCCATCGCCAAAATTAAAGGCTCTTTGCCTAGAGCTTTTAAGTGCTCGGCTTTCAAAATATTGGGACCAGACAATCCCAGGAAAACATCAGCACCCTTTAAGGCGTCCAGCAATGAACGTGCTTTCGTATCATTGGCAAATTTTTCTTTATAAGGATCCATATATTCATTGCGGCCTTTATATACGACGCCGGTGCGATCCGTGATGATAATGTTCTCGCGCTTCATCCCCATGCCGACCAAAACGTCGAGGCAAGCCAGAGCCGCAGCGCCGGCGCCAGATGTCACCAATTTAATATCTTCAATTTTGCGTTTGGACAGACGCAGCCAGTTATACATGGCCGCCGCCGCGATGATCGCCGTCCCGTGCTGATCGTCATGAAAGACGGGAATATTCATGCGCTCTTTTAATTTGCGCTCAATTTCAAAACATTCAGGTGCCTTGATATCCTCAAGGTTAATACCGCCAAAGGTTGGCTCCAATGATGCAATGATATCAACCAATTTATCAGGGTCTAATTCATCAATCTCAATATCAATGGAATCAATGCCGGAAAACTTTTTGAATAAAACCGCTTTACCTTCCATCACCGGTTTTGCGGCCAACGGACCAATGTTTCCTAAACCTAAAACAGCAGTACCATTTGTAATCACGGCTACTAAATTTCCGCGTGAGGTCAGACGGGCGGCTTCATTCGGATCGGCTACAATCGCATCACAAGCCGCGGCCACACCAGGCGAATAGGCGAGCGATAGGTCCCGCTGGTTCGTCATGGCCTTGGTCGGTGTGATTTCCAGCTTACCCGGCTTTGGGAAGCGGTGGTAATAAAGGGCGTTATCGCGAAGCTGTTGATCCATGCAGGTTTAGCCAGTCCAGGTTGTATCACGTTGATACAAAAGCCATGGCCTTGCCGCAAGCGGATTCGCATACAAATGGCGGCTTTTGTGTGTAGTTGTTGTGCGAGTGCGAAGGCTCGGGCAAATTTAAAGAGTAAGATAAATTTTCAGTTGTTTTTGTAGCGGCTAACTTCTATCTTCTAAGGCTTGGTGAGCGGCTATGGCGGAATGGTAGACGCGCAGCGTTGAGGTCGCTGTGGGGGCAACCCCGTGGAAGTTCAAATCTTCTTAGCCGCACCATTTATCTGGCGACTGAACTATCGGCCGCCACACCACCCTAATAGCTCAATCGCTGGGATTTTCCAAAAATGGAATGGAAAGTATCTGATCAACTAATCGCCTATCCCGATGCGCTGGCCTTTATGGAGCGGCGTGTGGCAGACATTCGCATGGGCATGGCTGAGGAATGCGTCTGGCTGTTGGAGCATCCACCGCTCTATACGGGCGGCACGAGTGCTAGGGCGGCGGACCTGCTGGAGGCGCGGTTTCCGGTTTTTGAAACTGGCAGGGGCGGCCAATATACCTATCATGGACCGGGTCAGCGCGTGGGCTATGTAATGCTGGATTTGAAAAAACGCGGTGCACAGGATGTGCGGAAGTATGTGCGCGATCTGGAAGAATGGATTATTTTATCCTTGCGGGAATTAGGTGTGACGGCGGAGCGCCGTGCAGAACGCGTGGGCTTATGGGTTGCGGTTGCGAATGGACGCGAAGATAAAATCGCCGCCATCGGTGTGCGGCTGCAGCACTGGATTACGTTTCATGGCGTTTCCATCAACGTGAATCCGACTTTGTCCCATTATGCAGGTATCGTGCCATGCGGGATCAATGAACACGGTGTTACGTCGCTTGCAGCTTTGGGTGTCGATGCGCCGATGGTGGATTTGGATGCGGCGTTGGAAAAGAATTGGGGAAAAGTCTTTCAACCCTAATCCGTCATCCCGCTTTTGCGGGGATGACAATCGTTAGGTATTACGCCGCCTGACGGTGGGCGTCGCTTTCGTACAATTCCAGCACGTAATCCCAGTTCACAAGATTTTGCAAAAACGCTTTCAGGTAATCCGGGCGGCGGTTGCGGTAATCGATGTAATAGGAATGCTCCCACACATCGCAGCCGAGCAGCGTGATTTTACCATGCGCCAGAGGGTTTTCACCGTTCGGCGTTTTCATGATTTCTAATTTGCCGGTTTTGGGATCTTGCACGAGCCACGCCCAGCCAGAACCGAACTGGCCAACACCAGCCGCTGCGAAATCCGCCGCGAATTTTTCCACGCCGCCCAGATCCTCAGTAATCTTTTTCTCCAGTGCGCCGGGGATTTTATTACCACCGCCATTTGGCTTCATCCATTTCCAGAAATGATTGTGGTTCCAATGCTGCGCCACGTTATTGAACAGTGGTTGCAATTCTTTTTTTCCGAACGACTGTTTCACCATTTCATCCAGCGACAGATTTTCCAATTCGCTGCCCGCCAGCAACTCATTGCCCTTGGTCACATAGGCCTGATGGTGTTTGCCGTGGTGGAATTCCAGCGTCTCCGCCGACATATAAGGTGCTAGCGCGTCTTCCGCATAGGGCAGTGGGGGCAGGGTGAGTTGGGTCATGGCGGTCTCCGCGTGAAAAAGTGAATACGTTAAATTAAATAGCGCGTTTCAGGTAAAAAGACCATAATGTTTCATGGGAAGCATTTAATTTGCTATTTATTTTTTCTTACAGATTAAGAGTATTTAAGGGGGAGTTTAATGGTAAGGAATATATCCTAGCTCCCGGTCGCTGTTTAGTCTGATACGGACTTAGATTAGAAAGTATGGGGCCAAAATCTTCCATTCGACATCCCATCCCTCTCAGGGTTTCTTGAAAATGTGGAGGAATAGGAGCCATCAATTCTTTGGGTAAAGAAATATCTTTAAAGTAGTCACACAACCCTGGGATAAAAAGCTTATAGGCGTGGAGATGCATGAGGGCATTTCGGTCAGCACAATTAGGATTATACTGAGGATCGTTTAAAATCGGATAACCTATATGTGCAAAATGCGCCCGGATTTGATGGCGTCGACCAGTTCGGGGTTTTGCTAATATAAATGATAATTTATTCGAAGCAGCCAATACACTATACTCCGTTAATGCGGATTTTCCACCTAAAGGACTATCAACTTCAACTCTATAATTAAATTCATCAACAGGCCTATCATTAATAGGCAAATTAATAGTGCCTGTCTTGCCAACTGGTAATAGACCTTCAACAGCAATAAGATACCACTTCTCAAGTTTTCTAGTTGGTTGCGTATTGTTTTCATTATCAGATAATGGGTCTTTATTTGGCTCAAATAATTTACTTAAAAAACGGGCGCTTAATTTATCTTTTCCAAAAAGATTTATGCCAGATGTTAGACGATCGATCCGATGAACAGGTCGAATAGGATGTTCACTGTAGGGGCGACCCTGCCATTCAAGTAACATTGTGTATAAGGTATTTTCACCCACAGCGCCGCCACTGCATGTCAATCCTGATGGCTTGTTGCAAACGACAAAACGATTGGTCTGAAATAAGATAATATCTTTGGGATTGAAAATTCTTGGTGCGGCCATGGATTATACCTAAAAAGTAGTTCTATCTAAGGCTAATCTACTTCAGAGGACTTTTGCAACTAATTTTTATAGTTTCACTCGGCGCTGGCACTCATAGAGCCCAATCGCAGCAGCGTTGGAGACGTTTAAAGTGCCAAATTCCGCGCGCGTCGGCAGGGAGGCAGCGAGGGTTGCGGCCGCGCGGACGGAGGGGCGTAGGCCGTCGCCTTCAGCGCCCATCACCAAGCAAACTTTGGGTGAAATATCCAGGGTGTGAATGGGCGGTGCGCCTTCATCCAGCGCAATGCTGGCACAACCTGCTTCTGCCAGCTCGGCCAGGGCGCGTGACAGGTTAACCACTTCGCAAATCGGCAAAAGCTCCAGCGCGCCTGATGCAGCCTTGGCCAGCGCGCCGGCACCGTCTGGCGCATGGCGATTTTGCAAAATCATCGCATCCGCGCCAAGTGCATAGGCAGAACGCATAATGGCGCCGACGTTTTGCGGGTCCGTGACCTGGTCGAGCATGATGAACGTCACGCGGTCGCGCACCTTTACCATGCGCACCAGATCCGGCATGGCGAGCGGTTCCAATTCCGTGACTTCCAGCGCAATGTTTTGAAATACGGCGCCTTTGCCTAAAATCTTTTCAAACTTGGAACGATCAGCATATTCAACGGCTGGGCGGTGTTTGCCCACCGGCATCTTTGCGCGTTCTTGAAATTCACGCCCGCTGTCGAGGCCCAATAACAAACGATGGCAAATGCGCGCGGGATTAGCCCAGGCTGCCAGCACCGCGTGCCAGCCGTAAAGCCATTGTTTTTGAGGTGCCTGCCGTGCCATGCATCGGATTTACGCGCGCAGGTAAAGAAAGTATAGCTGCTATATGCAATTGCAATGGCAGAAACCTTGGGATGAAAATACAGCGCGCAAATGGCGGCCGTTTTTCTTTACGCTGGGTTTGGTAATTGTCATGATTAGTTGGTTCGGCACGCGTGTTTATTTAATTTACAATTTTCAGCCCATGCACCACGCCATGACCAAGGTGTTCAAGGATATGTCAGTAAGCATGGACGAAGGTCGTCCGTTTGGTGAAATTAATTTAAGCCGGGTGGCACGGAATTTGGATTTTTCGCCCGTGCAAGTTTATAGCCGCGCGGCGGCGCCCGGCGATCATTATTGCCAATTCAAAATATTGGATCCAGGTTTGGGCATCGTCTATGCGACGGCGAATAAGGCTATGTTTTTTATTCCTGATACGGAGATGCGAATTGTTTGTGTGCAGTTGTTACTGGATGCATTGCTGGTCGTATTTTTATATCTAACTTTTTATCGCTGGGGATGGCTGCCTGCAGTTTTTGCCGGTGTTCTCTATAGCTCGCATAGTATTTTTGCCATGAGCGCGGATACAGCCTGGTATCATTTTTGGGATGGCATGGTTGCCACTTGGTCCATGCTGTTGCTGTTATGGATTTACCGTCTGGCTAAGGCGCCGGAGCGGATGCCCCGTGTTATCATCACAATCGCAATTTTACTTGGGCTGGTTTTGGGGGCGGGTGTTTGGATTCGCAGCGGGTGGTTTATTTTCGTGCCAGTTCTGCTGGGGTTTTGCCTATTTTTTAAAACGCTGCGACCCTGGATCAAATATGCCTTTGTGGCTTATTTAATTTTTGCCGCCGGGATGCTGTGGCGCGCGACCGAATTGAGTGGGCATTTGGCCTATTCCACGCGTATGTCGTGGCATACGGCTTTTCAGGCGCTAGGGCGCTATCCCAATCCGTATGGATTGGAAGATGACGATTTATATTTATTTGAACGGTCGCATCGTGAAGATGGCGTGAATTACAGTTTGTGCGATTATTCGCATGAAGATCAGGCGATGAAAAAGAAATACATGGCTCTGTGGCGGTCGGATCGGAGTTTTGTAGTGCATTCAGTCGCGCAACGTATGTTTAGTAGTATTTTCGGAAATTTCAGCGATCAAAATTTTCAATTCTGGGACCATTATGTTTTGTTTGCCGCCTGGTTGGGCGTGATGTTGGGTTTATGGCTGGGAGGTGAATTCCAGTTTTTCGCGCTGGGTGCTGCCTTGATGTATATTGTTATCAATGTTGCTTATTCGTTGGTCTATTATATTCACCACGAATATTCATACCCTACGCAGATAATGAATATTTTCGGCGCTACGGTTGCGGTGGCGGGCTTATGCAAATTGGCGCGCCGTGCGATTGCTCACGATTGGCCGAAAATGAATCCGGATAAAATTCATCCTGCTGCCATAGGCCTATTAATTTCAGCACTGCTCGCCGTAATTTTATTTCTGCCGCCTGTGCAAAAATATTTTTCTCCTAATCTCGTAATTACCTACCGCTGGGATACGCCGCCAGGAATGATGGCATCTGATTACACGCAAATGCTGGCGCGCGTGCACGCCTTACCGCTTGCCACGCGCGATCGTCTGATAACTTTTTTCAAATCTCATATCCATAAGAAATTCAACGGGCCGGATGAGCCGCTGTTTCAGTTTGCGATGGGCAATTTGCGCAAAGGCACTTTTACCAATCAGGACCGACATGTGGGGGAATTCTGGTATAATCAGAAGATTAATATTGATACATATGAAGCGTTGGCGCGTTCCGCAAAATCCATTGCGGGTTTGGGGTATGATTGGATCAGTGGTTTTGACGCCGCGCGCTCAGAAACCTGGGAAGGGAATGAGTTGCGGTTTAAACTTTTGCCTAACGCGCAAATTCCAATGGAAACCGTGGATCATCTTTTAATCGATAAATTTGCCATGTGGGGATGGGCGGTGCGGCCTCTTGGCCAGGGAGAATATCTGGCTGTTCATACACAGGATGGTTGTTCCGAGACGCGAACGCAGTTAGCAAAATATTTCAATCATCAGTGCGGGGAGTTAACGAGTAATGACTATCAGCAACATTAAATTAGTCAGCCCAAAATTATCGCAGTGGCTGACCTTATTGGCTTTAACTGTTTGTATCCTCGCCTGGATTATCGTGCGCTTTAACAATGTTTTCTTTTATCAAATTCCTCCGAACCAGACGATTCACCCCAATTATTACACATTTCATGATATGTCACAAAGTTGGCTGGATGGTAAAAAGCTGGGTGTTATCGACGTTAGCCGTTTGCTGATTAACATGCACTTGCCGCAAACCAGTGATTATTTCTTTCACGATGCGCCAGAAGACGGACATTGCACTTATTTGGCGCTGGACCCGGGGTTTGGAGTTATTGTCGCTGCAGCCCGGCTTTTAATTACGGGCGTGCCAGATAGTTATTTGCGTACAGAATGTCTGCAAATTATTTGTGATGGTATGATGTTGTTTGCGATATTTTTTACGTTTCTGCGGATGGGGAATATTCCTGCTACCATGGCGGGTTTGTTTTATGCGGTTCATCCCGTTTTCGCTTATCAAGCAGTTTTCCCTTTTCAGTATTTCTGGGAAGGTTGGCTGGTGTTGGTTGGGTTCCTGTCTCTTATCTGGGCGCGGCGAGCCTTGTTAGAGAAACGTAGGATTGTCGCCGTTCCTTTAATTATTTTATCTGCACTAACGATTGGTTTCACGCTTTGGGTTCGGTCGACGGCGCTGATCGTCGCTCTGACATTTATTTTAGTTTTTTTAACTGTTCCCACATTGCGTCGTTATTGCGGGATTTTCTTTCTAGTGTTTGCCTTAACAATCGCGCCGCAGGTCATGCGTTCTTCCAGCGTTATGGGTCATTTCGCGCTCTCGACGCGGATGTCTTGGCATACGGCGTTTCAGGCGCTGGGGCATTATCCCAATCCGTATGGCCTTGAGGATCAGGATTTATACGTTTTCACCAAAACCCAAAATGACTATGATATTCGTTATAATTATTGTGACTACGGCAAGCACGATGTCGCCGCGAAGGCCGAGTTTATGACCATATGGCGCAAAGATCCCGCCTATGTCATTCATTCGATTGCGGCCCGAATTACCAATAATATTATTTTCAATTATGATTATAATCATTCCAGGGGTGACAGCATCCTTTTGACGCTGGTGGGGCTGGCAGCCTTGTTATTTGCGCTGCGGCGGCGCGGAGAAGATTTATTTATTGCGGGTACGATGACGCTGGTTTATCTGGGTTACAACGTTGCGGTCGGGTTGGTTTATTTTATGGCAATGCCCTACGCCTATGTCGCGCAATTGGCGCTGTTATGTATGATTCCGTCCTTTACGCGTATGGTAATTGATAGCGGCGGTGTTTTAATAGATCATCCGTCGCAGTTTCTTTCGCGGGATTATTGGCATTGGCCGCGGTCTGCGCCGATTGCAAAAACTGCCTTTATTGGCGTTGTAACAATCAGTTTAATAGGGGCTGGATTGTTATGCGTTCCGGTGGTTAACCGTTATTTCTTCCCGGCTGGAGCTTATCAGGATCTATGGGCCGGTTATAAGCAGCCCAATTTGGACGATAATCAAAAACTTGTGAATGATTGGAAAAACATGTCACAAGAAAAGAAATTGGATTTTCTGAAACGCGTATATAAAACTACGCCACGCACAACCAACGCATCCTATGACGTGTCGCGCTATATCGCAGAAAATCTTTTCACGATTATTTATCGCGATGATGACGATAACCATCAGGTAAAGGCATTGTTTACTTCTGGGCCTTATAAGATCGATGCAGTGGAAGCGTTAGAAGCGGTCTCACTCAGTATCCTTGGGTGGCGGATTGAGGAAATTTCCATTTTTAAAATGAACGACCCCAGCAGCTGGGATGGCAGGACGATCCACATTAAGCTGATGCCGACATTGGAACGGGCGGGGGTGGATTACCAGCGTATAGCCAATGAAAAATTTGCACGATTTAATTATAACGTAACCTGGTTGGGGCCAAATGAATTGATCGCGCGCCATAATGGCCGGGCTTGTGACGCTTTGCGGACTGCGCTGGCCATGTATTTTCATGGCCTTTGTCCCTATGATCCAGCGACGGGGCCAAGTCCCCTGACCCCAGAAAATGATCCGGCCATGCGTGCGAAAAGCTTGACACCGGCCGCTAAAACAGCTTTTTAGCACTTCGTTTAGATATTTGGATGGGTGGCCGAGTGGTTAATGGCAGCAGACTGTAAATCTGCCCTCGTGAGAGTACGAAGGTTCGAATCCTTCCCCATCCACCAGTTAAATTGTTGAATATAAAGTAAATTTAAACTATTCCATGTTAAATAATCGCAAATCAACGAAGGTTGGCGTACTTAACAGTGCAGAAGAAATTCTGGCAAAATCCATGAAATCGATTGATAAATAAAATCAAAAATCTTAGAAACTAACCATCTTAGAGATACTCGAGCTGCACAATGAATAAAAGGATTTATATTATACTGGTGCTGTTTCAAATCTGCAGCATAAATTCGGCCTTCGCTGAAACGTCTGTAACGGTTGGGTTCTCTCCGCACGGCCAGGCGATTGATCTGGTATTGCAAGCAATCGAGGCTGCAAATCAAACCATTGAGGTTGCAGCATATAATTTTACTTCGCCTAAGATTGCCTTTGCCTTAGCTGAAGCCGAGCGGCGCGGAGTTAAGGTTCGAATTTTGCTCGATAAAAAATCAAATGCGCATGGACACCCATCAACCGATACAGTGCTTGCTGTACATATTCCTGTCCGTCTCAATGGCCATTATGCGATCATGCACGATAAATATATGATCATTGACCGTTCCATTGTCGAGACTGGATCATTCAATTATACGGCTAGTGCTGAGAAACGAAATGCCGAAAACGCGTTAATCATTAAAGGCGATAAGGATTTAGCAGGAGAATATTTGAACAACTGGGAGAAATTATGGAGTGAAGGTGAAAGTTTTCAATAGTTATGATGAGACGACGGCAACGACAACTAAAGAAAAATCTTAAGGCCAAAATCCACGCACTGGCAATGGTATGCGTTATTCTAACAATGCCCAACATTGAATCCAAGATTGCTTTGTGATATTCTTCTCGTATTGATGGAGTTATTCCCACCATTAGTTCGGACAAAAAACCTATCCTCGGGATAGGGAATGCTATTGGCTGCCTCGGGTTTATTTTCAAATTCCATATTTACTCGCCTTTCAAAATTCCGTTATGGCGACCGATTATTAGTAAATTAGGGCCATGGCAAATGGTAAGCCTGACTGCAATCAAGGGTTGATTAGCACTTTTTTATTTAAATTTGCGCAGTTTTATCATAGTTGGAACTGATTATGACCATGAAAGTATTTTTGTGTTTGTATTTGGGAACGATTTTAAGTTAAAATTTATAAGATTATGGCAACGGAACCTTCAAAACTATTGATCCAGCCGCGGATACCGTCCGTAGTACAGGGGGCTGATCTTGTGCGCAGTCCTGAAAGCTTTAGGCGCTTGCTGCCATTTGCCGATGTAGTGGATTTTACGGATCTTGATTTTGATACCCAAGCAACTGCCGTCGCAACCTATATGAAACTTTATAAAGCCGTTCCGCAAAATAGTAGGGACTATTGGCTGCAACAAGGCATTTGTGATCGACGCCGCAAGGATTATTACTGGGCAGTCTTATGTGATAATAGGCCTGATTTAATGCATAGTTTGATGATTAGAGGGCAATGGAACGAACAACTTCACCAAACGAATTTATTGGTTATTTCTAATCCAGAAGTGTCCAGTCCATTCCTGAACGTTCAATTAACCCCAAGTGATTCAATCCGTTATGATTATTATCCACGAAGTGGCGGCGGCAATGCCAATTTCCTGGTTCTGCCGCATGCTATTCTTTCTGGTTTGAAGCCAAAAACACGAAAAGCTATGGTGCACGGCATAGGTCGGAATATGTTTTTAACAACCCATGACGACGGTCATGATATATTTGGTAATATTGGTTCATATGAATCGTCCTTGCGGGCCATGAC
>Ga0105240_10002180_pt1 | contig 31969 bp, 16 predicted proteins | sample KBSC54metaG_FD_80426 | JGI IMG/M metagenome (GOLD analysis project Ga0105240, IMG submission 80426) | Corn rhizosphere microbial communities from Kellogg Biological Station, Michigan, USA - KBS C5-4 metaG | ecosystem: Host-associated > Plants > Roots > Rhizosphere > Soil | place: Michigan, USA... | reverse complement strand
CATAATCGGTAATATCCAGCTCGAACCCGCTGTAACCACTGGCATTGCCGCCGAGATAAAATCCGTTGATCCAGATCTTGCTGTCGCGGAAGACGCCATCGAATCTTACCACCCACCGTCTGCCGCTGTCGGCCGCGGCCAGGGCAAAATGTTTCCGGTACCATCCGATGCTGGTGCGGGGATAAAGACCTCCCACGGGCTTATAGCCATGCGCCATGACGTCCGTGTCGGGAGAATTTTCAAAAGGCAGCTCCACGGCCCAGTCATGAGGCAGCTGCAAGGTCCGCCAGCTGCTGTCGGGGAACTCGGGAGCGATAGCCGTTCCAGCCGCCCGCCCGGACTTGGCAAAGATGGGAACCAGCGAAAAATTAAAGTCATGGGCAGGATCAGCCGCATCGCCAAAATGGAATTTCCATCCATCGTCGATGGATTGATGGTGGCGCAACGAACCTTCTACCGCTGCCATCGTTAGCCCCTGCGCCCCTGAAAGAGTATGCAGATCCATTACATGTTCAGAGTTGCCTGGTTGCGCATAACTCTGTACCGCCATCATCAGCATCCCCACGATAATACCATGTATTTTCAAAAGACTTAATTTTTATTAATGAGAAAATGCATTCATCGCTGCCGTAGGCTTGCCCGTGTCGTCGAACGCCCCCAGCTTATATCCCTGCCAGCTATTGTAGGATTCCGGTTCCCAATAAAAGACACCCAGTCCATTCCCGCCCGATACAGACCGGGTCTTACTGATCATGTCGGATAAAAAAGCCTGACAGACCGTCGCCTGGTCCGCCGGCATGCCTACTTCGCATATCATCACGGGTTTGTTATACCTCGCCACCATATCCTTCATATTAGAAAGACAATTACCATCATAGGTCTGCCAGCTGTCCACAGGCGGGTATAGCGACATGCCGATGATATCCCAACTGGCGCCATTGGACTTTAGCCCATCGAAGATCCACCGGAACAAGGAATTGTCATAACCATTGGCGATGTGTACGATGACCTTGATGGAGTCGTTGATGGATTTGACGGCGCGGTATCCCGCATTGACCATCGCGGCAAAGGCGGCCATATGTTTGGAAGCCTGTCCATCCGGCCAGAGCATGCCATCGCTGGTCTCATTGCCTACCTGTACCCAACTGGGCACCACACCGGCAGTACGGAGCGTATCAAGTACGGAAAAAGTATAATCATGCACTTGCTGGACCAGCGCCGTGCTATCCAGTGAAGCCCATGCGGCCGGCTTTGTCTGAGCCCCGGGGTCTGCCCAGGTGTCGCTGTAATGCAGATCGATCATCAGTCGCATCCCCAGCTGCTTCACACGTTTGGCCTTTGCCACCACATCTGCATTGCTGTTCCATCCACCGGCGGGGTTTACCCACACCCGCAGGCGAATAGCATTGATGCCAAGGCTCTGCATGAGCTGCATACAATCCATGGCCGTACCCGACGAATTATAAAATTTTAAACCCTGGGACTCCATCTGCGTCAGCCAGCTGATGTCCACACCCTTTATAATGGGTGTGTCGGCGACAGGAGGTGTTACAACGGCCCCTCCGGAATTTTTTCCACATGCCATCAACGCCATGATCATACAGCCCCACACGAATAGCTTCATAGAGATGTTTATTTTGCAGAAAACGTATAATTGCCCGCAGCCTGGCTCAGATCCAATGTTACGGTGAAAGTACCGGTCTTGGCCGCAATGATATTCCCACCGCCAAACAGCAGATTGCTTTTGCTGTCCCATCCGAGCTCGGCCGTCCAGTTGCCATTGCCTTCGAACTTGAATTTATCACCTGCCGTCATGCTCACACCCGTGGCCGTCCACAGATTCGTGCCGGCATCAAAGGTCATCGGTGTAGCGGACAAGCTCCAGCCGTTGAAATCCCCCGCTATCCGAAAAGACTCGGGGTCATAGGATATCGTCAGGTCCTTTGTATCAGCCACCACGCGACAATACCCGGGACCGCCGAACCAAAGGTTACCGGCCGAACCGCTGCCGCTCATGGTAGTTCCACTGCTACCCCAGCCATAGTTGGTGCCATTCCAGTCCAGCTGCGTACATAATTTAAAGTTATTATTTGCATTGGGGAAATTTATATATCCCTCATAGCTGCCGTCGCTCTTCACGGATGCCAGTATCCAGCCGGGCTGGTCCTTCTGCGTCCAGTTTGGGTTTAGAAAATCACCCGCCGCATACAGCTTGGGATAAATGAGCACCACATGATAGGGGGTCACCGTAATGGGAAGATCACTGAAGATGGAGGACACGGTGGAAGCAGCGCCCGTGCTCTGGTTGACGTCAACCTTCAATCGCACCACGACGGTGCTGGCCACACCGGGATCGAGGCCCAGCTGGTTCAGCAAATGGTTGAAGTCCGTACCCAGCCAGGACTTGCTGAGACTGTCCGTGGCAATGGTCACTTTCATCGCGTTGGCCCAGCCCGTGGCGCCGCTGGTGTCGGATGGAACGTCGAAGAGCAGCGTATAAGTGACGGCCGCAGAGAAGCCATAGTCGGGGGCCTCCCAACTGAATTTTGCCACCATGGCTGAATCGTTGACAGACGACAGCACGATCTGGCTGGAGGAAGCTGCGAATCCCTTAGGGGACGCCGGCGCCTTCAAGACCGCCCTTGTTTCGTCTTTTTTACAGGAGGCAAACAGGATCGCCGCCGCCATTATAATAAGTATTTTTTTCATGGCTTAATAACCGTTGTTTTGTTGCAAATTAGGATTCGAAGAGAGGTCGGTGCTGGGTATGGGGAAGAGATTGTATTTGTCCGCGACGGCGGTGCCACCTTCCACGCCACCCTTCCAGGCCCACAAATAAGTAGAAGTGGTAAACTTCTTGTAACGGACAAGGTCCGTACGACGACAGCACTCATAATACAATTCACGTCCCCGCTCGTCCAGGATGTAGTCGGTGGTGAGCTGTCCGCTGGTGATATCTCCCGACGTCCCACCATAAGCCCGCTCGCGCAGCTTGTTGATATATTGGAGCGCAGTCCCCGCATCGCCGCCGGTGCCACCCCTCAGCACGGACTCGGCATAGATAAGATAGATCTCGCCCAGCCGGAATAAGGGGAAGTCGATGTCGGAAAAATCCTTTTTTGAATCCTGGTGCGCAGGCGCCAGGGAATCCCGGGTCCAATTCCTGAACTTGAAGGTGGACAGGCCATTCGACGCGGTATACAGATCCTTCATCGCCAATGTTTGCGTGGAATCCCAGAACTGCGCCCGCTGATCCGTATTGCCGCTGTGATCCGGGAAAAGAGCGATAAAATTCTGTGTGCAGCGTAGCCCGGACCAGGACCCGCTGGAATTGGAAACATAGGCAGGCACATTGGCAGGTCCATGCAGGAGGTAGGTAGTACCTCCATAATTCTGTGTATACAGGGCATCGTAATTGATGGTAAGGATGAACTCATCCGTATTCAGGTTATTATCAGCCAGCATCAGCTCCCTGTAATCGCCATGAAGCGTATACCCTGCCTGTATGATCTTATTGCAATAGGTGATGGCATCCGTATAATGAGCGGTGCCGGTATATACTTCCGCATTCAGGTACATACGCGCCAGCAGGGCCCAGGCAGCCGCCTGATCGGCACGTCCATATTGGTTCTTACGCGCCTGTACCAGGTCGCCGTCGATGGCTTTCAGCTCCGACTCCACATAGGCGAAGAGATCGCTGCGGCTGATCTGTTTGGGGATGAAGCCGCCTACAGGATCGTTCTCCGTAGCAAAGGGAGGGTTGCCAAAAAGGTCCATCAACACCCAGTACTGATAGGCGCGGAGGAATCGGGCTTCGGCCCTGTAGTTACGGATGCTGTCGGCGCTTGCTCCCGTGATGCCGCGGGCGGACAGGTTGGCATCGGACGACTGCCTGATAAACTCATTACACAGTGTGATCTGGAAGAAGCTCCTGTAGTACAATCCATCCACGATGGGATTGATGGACGACCAGCTCATCTCATGCAGCCCCTGTATACCGGCATCGTTCTGCCAGGTCCAGGCCGCCTCGTCCGTGGTCAGCTCCTGCAGATTGAAATACAGCCGGAGGAAATCCGAGTTGCCCTCGTCGGCAATGATCTGTGTTGGAATATCCGGGCTACCGGTACCGCCCGTATTGCCCGTGAGCGCAAAGGCAGCATACATCTTGGCAAGGCCCTGTTTGTAACCCAGCGGCGTGCTGTATGCCTGCGCAGCAGTGGTGGCGTTGTTGGGCGTCTGGTTCAGATTTTTTGTGCAGGACGCCAGCATCAGCAAGAGGCCCGGTGAAATGATACGAAGGAATATTTTCATAAATTATTTTTTGATATTAAAAGTCCAGGCTTGCACCTAATGAATATGTTCTCGGCCGGGGGTATATATTGTTGTCGATGCCAGGGTTGTTCCCCGTACCGGCTCCGATCTCAGGATCGAGTCCGGAATATTTCGTAATGACAAACACATTCTGCACCGTGGCGTTCAGCCGCAGACGCGCCCTGGTATGCGCGATCTTACCCAGGTCATAGCCTATATAGCAATTATCCATGCGAAGGAAGCTGCCATTCTCCAGATAATAGTCGCTCAACAACTGCTGCGCATTGCTACCCTTGAACTTTGTCACGAGGTAATTGGTGCTGCCGTTGTACAATACGGAGTTGCCCAATATCTGATTCTGTACACCTGTCTGGCTATAGATATTGTTGTATACATAGTTGCCGATGCTGCTGCGAAGGACAAATCCTGCATTCCATTTATTATATGTCACGCCGGTGCTGAACCCGAGGAAGACTTTCGGATCGGCCGGCTTGCTTTTGAACAGATCGTTCTGATTGATGATGCCGTCGTGGTTCTTGTCCACAAAGACACCTTCTATCGGTGCGCCGGCGGAATTATACACCTGTTTGTAGAGATTGAAGACATTTTTGCTGTATCCCACCGCATTGATCAGCGCAAACTGTCCTCCTATACCACCGGCGATGCTTCCCGATGCAAAACCAGGGTAGTTAGGATCATCCGGCACTACGGTGAGATTGGTGATCTTGTTCTGATTGTAGGTGAAGTTGAAGCCCAGGTCCCAGGTCAGGTCCTGCCGGTGAATGGGGTGCAGGTTGAGGTCGAACTCGACGCCTTTGTTCTCCATGCTGCCCACATTGGCGACAATATAAGCGGAGAAATTACTTCCCGCGGGCTGCGCCACCTGGTTCAGCAGGTTGGTGGTCTTCTTCTGATAGAAGTCGATGCTACCCGTGATCTTGCCGTCCAGGAACCCATAGTCGGCGCCAATGTTATAAGTGGCCGTCTGTTCCCATTTACGATTGGCATAGAATCCTGCCGGACGATAGCCCTGGTAGAAGGAGGTATCGAACTGGTAAGAAGCGCCCGCATTGCTGAGATAATAGTAGGAAAGATAATCATAGTCCCCGATGCCATCCTGCTGACCGGTGACGCCATAACCCGCACGCAAATTCAGGGAGCTGATGACATTGCTGCTCTGCAGGAAACTTTCATCCTTGACCTTCCAGGTAAAGGCTACGGAGGGAAAGAGTCCCCACCGATTGCTGGGAGCGAATCTGGAGGATCCGTCCCGGCGTAATGAAGCACGCAGCACATACTTGTCATTATACCTGTACTCAAGCCGTCCGAAGTACGAGATCAGCACATGCCTGAACTCTGTCGTAGGAGTGGCGGGATCGGAGCCGGGGAACTTTACGCCCTGTGCATTGAAGGTAGGGTAATTGTAGACGGTGGTCTGATAGTCGTAGTACGAATAGCCGGGTGTAAATTCAAGATGGCTTTTGATACTCTTTATATCTTTTGTATAGTTGAGATAGAACTCGAACAGGGTATTTGTCTTGTTCGTCTTGTAGGGATTGTTGCTGCCGCCTGTACCACCTGCCACATATGCCTCTGCCGCGCTGTCCGTGATAAAGGTGCTGCCCTGTCCCCTGGATACATCATAGCCTGCGTTGACGTTGGCGTGGAGGTCGGGGAGGAAATGGAATTTATAATCTACTTGTATATTGCCGATGCTGCGTTCAGGATGGCTCTTGTCATAATGCTCTTCCAGCAGTCCCAGCGGATTCCTGCCGGCCAGGTTGGTAAGCCCTGTGGGAGAGCTGGCATCCAGCCATTCATAATACCCGCCAAAACGGGGGCTCTTTACATACACGGGTTGGGTGGGATCGAAGCTGACGGCTCCGCCGATGGCGGCCTGGTTGGCAAACCGGGCGTTCTCCTTGCTGCCCTTCACGCTCAGATCTACCTTGAGATGATTGTCTAACGTCATTGCGTTCACCGTCAGTCCCAGTGACAGGCGTTTGAGGTTGTCGGTACGAAGGATGCCATTCTGATCCTGGTAACCTACGGACAGCCGGTAGGGTAGTTTTTTTATGCCGCCGCTGATGCTGAGATTATTATTGGTGCCCAGCGCATCCTGGAATACTTCGTTCTGCCAGTCGGTGTTGGCGGCTCCCATCATCGCCTTTTGTGTGGCGGAACCATTGGCATTGACGGCGGACCTGAACTGTGCCGCGTTCAGAACGCTGACCTTTTTGGTGATGTCAGCGAGTGAATTGACAGTATTGAGATTGACCCTTGGCGCGCCAGATTTACCTTTTTTGGTGGTGATCAGGATGACCCCGTTGGCGGCCCGTGTCCCATAGATGGCCGCGGAAGAGGCGTCCTTTAGTACGGTGAATGATTCGATATCATCCGGATTGACAAAGCTGAGGGGATTGCCCGCGCCCGCGATGACGCTCTTCTGACCGGGAGCGATATCATTGTCTATCGGTACCCCGTCGATGACGATCAGGGGGTCATTGCTGGCATTCAGGGAAGAGCCGCCCCGTATGCGGATGGTGCTGCCCGCGCCCGGCTGACCGCTGTTGGAGATAACGGAGACGCCGGCGACTTTGCCCGCGATCAACTGCTCGGGCGTGGTAAAGCTGCCTTTCTGGAAATCTTTTTCGGTGACAACGGCTACCGAGCCGGTGATGTCTTTTTTCCGGGTGTACCCATATCCAATGACGACGATCTCATTGAGAGAGGCATTGTTGGATGTGAGCGTGATCCGTAACGGTGCATCGCCGATGGATATTTCCCGGGTGCCATACCCTACGGAGGAGAAGATCAGGGTCCGGGTGGAAGGATCTACGGCAATATGAAAGCTGCCATCCGACCCCGTTGTGACCCCTGTTTTTCCGCCCTTGGGCAGGATGCTGACCCCCGGAAGAGGTGCTCCATCCTTTGCGTCGGTGACAGTCCCCGTGACGGTCCTTTTCTGAGCCCAGGCGGGCGACCCCATGAGGACAATAATTAAAAGGATAGGAATCCTTACAAGCAATCGTTTTTTCATTTTCCGTTAAGTTTTGGAAGTATGCAAATTATCAGGAACGCTACTTTTACCTTGATCCTATCGTTCATTTCTCTGGTTCAAATTGACAATTTGGGCCATATAAGGCAAAAGCTTAATAAATTTGGAACCAGCCCGCAATGAGATTAAATATTATTATATGCATACTACTTGCCCTCCCCGCTACCCTCTTCTCCCAGGGGCAGGCGCCTAAGTTGCGGTTTACCCATATCTCCCAGGAACAGGGTCTGTCCAACAGTACCATCGAGACCATCTTCCAGGACAGCAGGGGATTTATCTGGTTTGGCACCCGGGATGGGCTGAACAGATATGATGGCAGCGAGATCATGGTCTACCGCAATGATCCTGCGGATACCGCCAGCCTCAGCGATAATTATATAAGGTGTATCTATGAGGACAAACAACACAACCTCTGGATAGGGACCATCAATGGGCTCAACAGATTTAACCCCGGCGCCAACAATTTCATCCGGCTGAAACACCGGGAAAAGGATAATACCAGTCTGAGCAATAATCTTGTCACCAGCCTGGCGGAAGATGCACAAGGTCGTCTGTATGTGGGCAGCTTTGGGGGAGGTCTGCAGCGTATCGATCCGGGGAGTAACAGACTCACCTCCCTACAAGCCCATCTCTTTATCAACTGTCTCTACCAGGATAAAAATGGACGTGTCTGGGCTGGCGCCCGGACAGGCCTCTATAGATTGGACACTCAGGCGGGTTATACACCAGGGATCGATTCCCTTGTTCATATTCCTGATCCGGCGACCACCGGCGACGACAACATCACTGCCATCCGGGAGGACAGACAGGGCAATCTCTGGCTTGGCACCGAGGACGACGGTCTCTTCCTTTTCGACCCCGTTCAAAACACCCGCATCCGTTATGGTCATTCCGACAAACAGCCGGGTAGTCTGGGCAGCAATCTGATCCGCTGTCTGCTGGTAGATAAAAAAGGGCAGCTCTGGGTAGGCGGTATCAACGGCGGTCTGAATCTGTTCGATGCCCGGGCCCGGCTTTTCTTCCATTATGAGAACGAGCCCGGCAATGTTTCCAGCCTGTCTCAAAGAACGATATCGGCCCTCTTCGAGGACCGTCAGGGTAATATCTGGATCGGCACTCACCGGGGTGGGGTCAATATCTATTCACCGGGCATGGAGAAATTTAATCTCTTCCGTCAGGAGTCTTCGCCGTCCAGTCTGGGTTATGATGATGTAAAGGCATTTTGTGAGGACAGGGATGGCAATATCTGGGTAGGGACGGATGGAGGAGGACTGGACCTTTTCAACCGGGACAAACGCAGCTTCCGGCATTACAGGTATGATCCATTTAAGGACAACAGCATCGGCTCCGACGCGGTGCTGGATATCATGCAGGATAAAAAAGGTAATATCTGGGTATCCACGTGGGGCGGAGGTCTGGACCTCCTGCACAAGGACGGGACCTTTACCCGATACCAGAACAACCCCGCCGACAGCCATTCCATCAGCTCGAACTTCGTACAGAGCACATTCGAAGACTTCGAAGGCCGCCTGTGGGTAGCTACTTACTATGGAGGCCTGAACCTGTTCGACCCTGTAAAAAAAGTATTTACCCACGTAGTCAGCGATCCCACGGGTAAGACCAGTCTCACGGGGAGGAATATCGTCTCCATCATGGAAGACAAGGAAGGGCATATCTGGATCGGTACGGATGATGGGGGTCTCAACTGTTATCACCAGGCGACGCGTCACTTTACGCATTATTTCGACAGGGGGGAGAAAATGCCCGACCTGCGGGTGTTGTTCACGGATAATAAGGGCAGGTTGTGGGTGGGACAGAAAGGCCTTTATCTCTTCGACCCTTCCAAAGACAGCTTCTCACTTTACACCGACAAGGCGGGCCTCTCCGATGAATTTATAAAAGGCATCACAGAAGACGAATCGGAGGCGTTGTGGATAGCCACTTCCAACGGCCTCACCCAATTCAATCCCGACAACTACAGCTTTAAAAAATACAACACGGGCGATGGACTGCAGGGTCTGGAGTTCGAGGCCAATGCCTGTATGAAAACAAAGGATGGGGAAATGTATTTCGGGGGCGTCAATGGGTTCAACACGTTTTATCCCGCCGGCATCCGCGCCAATCCCTTTATACCGCCCGTCTATATCACGGGTTTCCAGTTGTTCAACCAGAAGGTCCGCGTGGGCGGGAAGGGTTCTCCCTTACGGGAAGACATCAGCCTCACAAAGGAGATAGTGTTATCCTACAAACAATCCACCTTCTCCTTTACTTTTTCAGCCCTGAACTTTACGGCTCCGGAAAATAACAGCTATGCGTATATGCTGGATGGGGCGGAAAAGAGCTGGAACTATGTGGGTAAGGAAAAGAAATCCGTCTATACCAATCTCGCCCCCGGCGAATATACTTTCCGGGTCAAGGCCTCGAACAATGACGGGGTGTGGAATGAGGACGGCGCCTCGATCAGGATCATCATCACACCTCCTTTCTGGAAGACGACCTGGTTCATTACCCTGTTGATCCTTCTTGCTCTTGCAGGTCTTTACGCCTTCTATAAGTACAGAACGAAATTAAAGATCCGGCAACTCGAGGAGGCTAAGAGACAGGAGATGCATAAAGTGCAGATGCAATTCTTTACCAATATCTCCCATGAGTTCAGGACACCTCTGTCCCTGATCTTAGGTCCCCTGGAAAAGCTCATGAAAGAAAATGCAAACGCCGGCCTGCAACATTATTATGATCTCATGCATCGCAACACCCAGCGGCTGCTGGACCTTATCAACGAGCTGATGGATTTTGGGAAACTGGAGAGCGGCGCCCTGAAGCTGGCCGTGATGAAAGGCAATTTACCCACTTTCCTGGATGAGCTGGCGGAAGAGTTCCGGGACTGGGCGATCCAGAAAGAGATCCATTTCACCGTGGAAAAGACATCGATACAACAGGACACCTGGTTCGACAGGCAGATACTGGAGAAGATCATCCTCAACCTGCTGCACAATTCCTTTAAATACACCCGTCCCGGCGGCAGTACCCATCTGGAGGTGATCTCATCGCTGGAGAATTTTCAGCCTTCTTTTGCAGGGGAGCTTATCCTGAAAAACGAATTTCGCGGCCGGGCCTATGCTTATATACGGGTGGCGGACTCGGGCATCGGCATCTCCCGGGAATCCCTCCCCCATCTTTTCGAGCGCTATTACCGGATCACGGATTCACATTTAGGTTCCGGCATCGGGCTGGCCTTTGTAAAAAGCCTGGCGCTGCTGCACAAGGGCGATATCTATGTATATAGTGAAAGGCTGAAAGGCACCGAGATCATTATCGGCATCCCTGTGGACAAGACGGACTATGCTGCAGAAGAAAGACGGGAAGACAATGCGCCGGTGACGGGGGTGCGGCTGGAAACGCTTACCACGGGAGAGCCACACGCTTCTTTGGCGGATGCTCCCGAAACGTCGCCCACCGACGCGGTACTGCTGGTGGAAGACAACGATGAGCTGCGGGAATTCCTGAAGGACAGTCTCGCTCCGCACTATAAGGTCATCGAAGCTGTCAATGGGCAGGAAGGGCTGGCCAGGGCCAAAGAGCATCACCCGGGCTTTATCATCAGCGATGTCATCATGCCGGGTATGGATGGGATCCAGCTCTGCAAGGCCATCAAGCAGGACATAGACACGAGTCATATCCCCTTTCTTATGCTGACGGCCCGGACCGCCCTGGCCTCGCAGGTGGAAGGTCTCGACTCCGGCGCAGATTATTATTTCTCCAAGCCCCTCAATATGGACCTCCTGCTGCTGACTGTCCGCAACCGGTTCGAGCAGGCAAAAAAGTTGCGGCAACGGTATGCGCGCGAGTCGAATATCGAGGCCATGGAGCTGGTGCACTCCGGGAAGGACAAGGAATTCATGACGCGACTGCTGGAGATCATCGATTCGCAGCTGGTAAATCCCGACTTTGACATCGAATGGCTTTGTCAGGAGATGGGGATGAGCCGGACCAGCCTGTATCAGAAAATAAAGAATATCTCCCAGCAATCCATCGGCGACTTCATCCGGACCATCCGCCTGAAGAGGGCGGTCCAGATCATGACCCATGAGGATGTTTCCCTTACAGAGGTGATGTACCGGATAGGGATACAAACACAGTCCTATTTTACCAAAGCGTTCAAAAAAGAGTTTGGCAAGACGCCCACCCAGTTTATGCAGGAAATAAGGTCTCCCCGTGGATAACAACTGGGTAACAACTGTTTGGTTTTCCAGATATAAAATAGTAGATTACATATAGAATCTCTCCAAATCGCCGGAACTCCCACTGATCCCTCCCTATCTGACCATCTACCCCTTGGCTTCTGTTTTTGATAAATTACAAAAACCAGGTTGTCATGCCTATACCTTATACTCCTGGCGTACCCCGCCTTCTAACTGTCGACGATGCCTGCCAACTTAGTCTGGCCAACGTCACCGAACTTTTCCGTAGCCATATCAGCCCCGGTCAATACCAGATCCTGCAATTACTGGGTTTTAATGAAGTGCTGATCGACCACGCCGAAGGCATGTATTACTATGAGGCATCCGGCCGAAAGATACTGGACTTCTTCGGCGGTTTTGGCTCTCTCGCCCTTGGTCATAATCATCCCCGTATACTGGCTGCCCGCAAACGTTTCGAGGAACACAAAAGACACGACATCGCACTGTCCTTTATGTCCCAATACGCCTCCGCGCTGGCAAAAAACCTGGCCACCATCGCGCCGGGTGATCTGGATATGGTCTATCTCTGTTCCTCCGGTTCCGAGGCTGTGGAAGCCGCGCTCAAGCTGGCGGAAAAGGTGCAGGGACCGGCAAAGAACACTATTGTATATGCCAGTGCATCTTTTCACGGCAAGACCCGCGGCTCTCTTTCCGTGACGGATTCGAGTCTCTATCAGTCTACCTTCGCCCTGATTGGCAACAGGACGCGCGTACCTTTTGGAGATGTAAAGGCCCTGGAAGAGGCGTTGCGTCGTGAAGCGACCATCGGCATCATGATCCTGGAGACCGTCCAGGGCGGAGCAGGCATCATCGTCCCCCCGGCAGGGTATCTGCAGGAGGTGAGAAAATTATGTGACCAGTACAATGTTTTGCTGATCCTCGATGAAGTACAATGCGGGGTCGGAAGAACAGGGCGTTTTTTCGCCTTCGAGCATGAACAGGTGATGCCTGACATCGTCACCCTGGCAAAATCCCTGGGCGGAGGCAAGGCGGCCATTGGGGCCATGATCTCCCGGCGTCCTCTTTTCATGTCGGCCTATGGTACACAAAAGACCTTTCTCACCGGCGGGTCGTCCACATTTGGCGGGATAGGCGAAACCTGTATAACAGCCATCGAGGCATTGAATGTATTATATGACGAGGATCTGATGGAGAATTGCAGGGTCATGGGTCATCATCTTCTCACGGGTCTGGAAGCGCTGCAAAAAAAATACCCCTTACTGATCAAGGAAGTCCGTGGAAGAGGGCTCATGGTAGGCATCGAGTTCCACAACATCAGCAAGAGTCTGCCTCTGGGCTTGCGGCATATGGTAGCCACGCTGGATCATCGTCTGAAAGGCAGCATCTGTGGCTTTATCGGTAAGGCGTTGTTGAAGGACTTCGATGTTCTGGTGGCTTTTACGGAATACAATCGCAATGTCATGCGTCTGGCGCCTCCGCTCATCGTCACCAGGGAACAAATAGATACATTCCTGCAGGCCCTGGACAGCATTTTGAATCGCGGGGTTTTCAATATGATCACAAGATTTGCACTTTCCATGGCAAAAAAGAAGATCCTTCCCACTAAGTCCTAAATTGCCATATGATCAATACGACTATCAGACCCGTAGAGCGGGACGACCTCCCCGCAGTATATGCTTTATTCCAGGAATTCGCCGTCTTTCAAAAGACACCGGAGAAATTATACATCACGCTCGAAGAGCTTGTGGCGGATGCAGAACAATTCAAATGTCTGGTAGCCGTCGCGGATGGGCAGATCGTGGGGTTCGCCACCTGGTTTTTTGCATACTACTCCTGGACGGGACGCGGTGTCTATCTCGACGACCTGTATGTCCGGGAAAGCCATCGTAAATATGGTATCGGCCGGCAGCTGCTGGATGCCGTCATTGACCTGGCGCGGGAAAATAACTGCAGGACGGTGCGCTGGCTTGTCTCCCGGTGGAATGTCAATGCCATCGAATTTTATAAGAGGATAGGCGCGTACGTGGATGACACGGAAATGACGGCGGTGCTGCCGCTGTGATCGCATTTCCCTTATTCACAATTTGGTATCGTTTTCATCAGCTCCCAATATATTCTTGACTTCTCCGCATTAGCCTTTGCCGGCTGTGTAGGATATTGCTGGTCTATCGCTACCATCCTCGACTCCGCCTCCTGCAACAGGTTTACCTGGTTGCCCAAACACCCAACCCTAAACCCATCCTGCGGAGCGTGTTGAGGATATCTCAGCATATCCTTCTGTGCGTTGCACATCGCAAGCTTTGCCTTCAGGATACTCGACCGTACGCTCTCCAGCGGGTCCATCATGCCAAGCACAGCTTTTTGAGCAACCGAGTCCTGGTATAGATTGCCATGCTGCATTTGGCGGATCCTCTCCTCATGCTTCTGGTTCACTATTTTTTCATACTCCACGATCGCCTGCTTTTCGGGGATACAATCTCCGGAGATACGGCTCTCTTCCGCCGCCACCTTTGCCTGTTCATGCTGCAGCTCATCCTGCTGTTTGGTCACAGCCACGTTTTCCATCACCTGGTAGGCCGATGGGTCAAAACAGTTATTTACGTTCTCCATCGACCCTATCCGTACATAGTTGGAGCCGAAGTTCAGCTCCATGACCAGGTAAAGCCCTTCTGTCGTGTACATATAGCCTACGCCAAAGGGACCAAAAAATTTCTGGGGATGCAATTGGGCGGGGAATCGGTCACCATATACGTACCAGGTTGTTGTCCCGCCGTCATATTTGTAGGCCTGCGCCGTGATCTTTCCGTCGCAATAGGTACGTGATTCCGACTTCCTGGCAAGGGCCGCCCCAGCGCCGGACTGTGTAGGCGATTGATAAAGGAAACTCTGTGTATTACCTGTCCGGACCCAATGCTCGATGACATCGCCCCTGCCTCTCGCGTTCTTATAGCTATATATATTCCCCTTCATGCTCATGACGGTAAAGCTGAAGTTGTCCAGTTGCGGCATGATCTGCGTGACCGGTATACCCTGTCGGGAAGACGGCAGGATACCCGTAAGTCCGTTATGGGTGTCCAGATAAGCGCATTGTTCCGCCATACGGCCGCCGACGGTCATCTTCAGGTTCAGCCGCTTGTCAAAACAAAACTGTCCGCGATTGGGCACGATGATGATAGGCTGGCTCCCACCTGTCAGTACGGGGGCTCTCACGATCTGATTTCTCCATTCCCCGAATGGCACCGTATCCCTTCTGTGACGCTCCTGCCCCCTCACCATACACACCATCCCCAGCAACATACAACAAAATATATACTTCATAAGGTCAGAGTTTTACGAATTCGACGCGTCTGTTCTTCGCCTTGCCGGTATCGTTGGTATTGGGAGCCACAGGTTGTGTCGCGCCCTTGCCGTCAGACTGGATACGGGAATCGTCGATGGAAAAATGGGTCATGATATAGGTCTTCACAGCTGCTGCCCTTCTTTGGGAAAGGTCCATATTGTGCGCAGCAGCGCCATCGCTGTCCGTATGTCCTACTATGAGGATCCTCACGGAAGGATTTTGCTGCAGGGCCGTTCCTACCTGGTCGATGATGGAATAGGAAGAGGTCTTGATCACGTCGCTGTTGACGTCGAAGAGGATGTCATTGGTCACGGCCTTGCCGTCCTCCAGGAGCTGTTTTACCAGCAGGCTGCGGGCATCTGTCTCAGCGGAGGCGATGCGCATATTGCCTATGAGCACATCTATTTGCGGAGCGGGCACCATCGACACGCTGGAGATATAAAAATTGTTTCGCATGGCGGGTGTCAGCGCACGGGGCAGGTCCACCAGCTTGACCTGGTCGGCATATACCCTGATCCGGGTCTTGTTGACCGCCATATCGATATGTAATACACGCCCGGCATAGGACAGCAGGGGGAAGTCGTTTTTATTGCCGACTACATCCCTTAGCCCATATTCCAGCGAATGACCGTCATTCTCATTGTACCGGCTAATGTTTACAAAGAACTTATCCTTGTAGGCGATGTCCTCTTTCAGGATGTCGGACACGGAGGTGAGACCAAATTGTATGGTGGGTGTGATCTGATCCCCTTGTACCATCATAAAGAGGTCGAACCCGATGGTGCAATTTTCCGGGAGGGCCTTGTTCAACACCGGATTGACAAGGGAGTTGTGCGCGATGTCCAGCCATTTGCCCTGCTGGCCATCGATGTTTACCACCTTGCCGGAGCCGTTGGTATTCCATTGTGCGGGGAAGTCGAGGAGGGCGTCCTTTTCGAAATGCTCGTCCATCAGGACGTTGGCGCCAGGTGTAAAATCACCATAAGGCGTGGTTCCTCCGGAAACGCCACCTACGGGAGCACCACCGGCACTGCCTACGGCAGTGGTCCCCCCGGTGGCGCTCCCGCCTGTGACCGACCCGTTGGTCACAGGGTCTGGCGTAGTTTTTTTAGGTTTCTTTTTAAATAAATTGCCAATAGCGCGTCCCGCCTTGTTTACGGAGCTGTCGATGCCATTGTTGATCGTCTGATCCATCCGATCGCCCGTCTTTTGTTTGGCGGTGCTTTGTGCTCTATCGCCCAATGTCTGGGCATTGACGGCCAGTCCAAGGTATAAGAGTGCGAATAAAATATATATTCTTTTCATAGTAATGATATTTAATGGTTAGGAGGTGTAACAAGTATCGGTGTGGAATAATTATTATTCTCGTTGGACTCTTTGGAGTTGTTATAAAAATCCGCCAGCATGATCAGATAGAACTTCCCATGAACATCACTTGCCAAAACTTCAAAAGTGAGGTCGCCACCCCAGCTCATCCCACCCTTGACGATAGGAAGCTTGGGTTCTTCGGGACAATAAGTCCAGGGACCGAGATTACCATGATTCGGGTCATTAGCGGCAGGAGGCAGATGTGCCGGGGCTTTCACAGTACCCGCGGCGCCGGAGAAAAAACATTTGAGGACCGTGAGATTGTTCGAAGGCAGCTCTCCGTTATTCCGCACCGTAACATTTACCGTGACAAAATAGGAGCCACGGTTGGGATCATACGTAACGCTGCGCACGGCAAAGTAGGTCACCGTCAGATCGGTAGGCTGATAATACCGGATGTTGGGGGTCACGGGTTGAGGCTTGCCCGTCAATTTGGGTGTAACCTGCCCGAACGATACCATACAGCACAGCATCGTCAGGATAAACAATAGTGTTTTCATTGTAAGGTGATTTTTCGTATACACTTGTTAGTCAGGTCTGCCACATAGATCGCGCCCGACGGATCTATCACGATGCCACAGGGCCGGCTCAGGTTGTTGGTTTGTCCGGTCGGTGTGCTGACGGCGCCATCCCGTGCGATCTTGCGGATCCGGTAAGGCATATAGCTTACATTATTTGGGTCGTTGCTTTCCGTTACATAGAGGACGCCGGTGGCATCCATGGCAATACCCGACACTCCCTGGAACTTTACATCAGAGCCATAACCATCGGACAGTCCGGCCTGACCGCTGCCGGCTACAGTGCTGACCATGCCCGAGGAAGATATTTTACGAATAAGATTGGTGCCGTCTGCTACATAGATATCATGACTACTACTGACAAGGATACCATTGGGATTGAGAAAGCTCACGGAAAGGGCCGGCCCCGTCAGCTGATTGTTCCACCGGCCCACGCCAGCCACCGTGCTCACATATCCCTGCGGCGTTATTTTCCTGATCCTGCCCTCATCTGCGAGGTAGAGATTGCCAGTGGCATCTATACTGATGGCATAGAGGTAAGCAAATTGGGCTGTCACACCGGCGCCATCCGCATAACCCTGTTTACCACTGCCGGCCAGTGTCGATACCGTCCCGGAGGGAGTGATCTTACGTACCCGATAGTTCATGTAGTCTGTGACATAAACATTTCCCGCTCCATCCACAGCAATACCCCCTGGACTGCTAAACTGTGCTGCCGCACCCTGGCCGTCCGCAAATCCACGCACACCGCTGCCGGCCAATACCGACACTTCCCCAAAATTGTTGACCTTAAAAATTTTATTGGCTGTCGGGTCCGCCACATAGAAGTATCCGGCTGCATCCCTGGCGATGCCCATTGGACCCTGCACTACTACGGAGGATCCCGCAGTAGGAGCAAATGTGGAGATATTGGCCGCCCAGTCATACTGGAAATAGCTGCCCGACACCCATTTTCCCTTCACGGCCACAGAAATGGCGCCGCTGCCGCATCTGTCCGGTACGACACAGGTGATCTGGTTGTCCGACACACCGGTGATGATGGCCGAAACATTGTTGATCTTCACCTGTACATCCGACTGTACACTCCCAAACTTCGTTCCGCTGATGGTGATGGCGGTAGCCCGTGGGCCTTCCGCGGGTATCACGCCGCTGATGCTTTGCGCACCGGTGATCATGGTGGGGGCGTTCTTAAGAACAGGGGTTGTCGCCGCGGGCTTTAGATTATTGTTAGCCATTGGCTTAACATTGGCGTTAGCCACAGGCTTTATAACGCCTTGTGCCCATACATTAGCGGCACTTATTACACATAGGAGGAGTAGGTATCTTTTCATGGTACCTAAAAATACCCTCCGGGGGTGGAGAGCACAACTACATCATCATGTAGGCTCTATCCAACTCCCTTAAAACAAAAGACTTATCAATTTGCCCTTGAGCCCCTTGGACACCGCCTCGGGGGCGGAATGTACGTGCAGCTTGTCGTAGATGTTCTTGATGTGAAATCGTACGGTGTCCATGCTTACTTTTATTTCAGAAGCGATCATCTTGTAGCTGAAACCACGCGCCAGCAACTGCAATATCTGCACCTCGCGCTGCGAAAGATTTACATCCTCCGTCTCCGGACCTTTGGCCGCCGGCACCATCTGCAGGACCTTACGCGCTACGACACCCGTCATAGGCGCGCCGCCGCTAAGCACGTTCCGGATGGCGCCCGGTATCTCTTCCGAAGCGCATCGTTTTAAAATATAACCCGAGGCCCCGGCGCATACGGCGTTGAAGATATTCTCGTTGTCGTCAAAGACGGTGAGCATGATGATAGGCAGGGCCGTATCCACCTGCCGGATACGTTTTACGGCCGACACCCCATTCACGGCAGGCATATCGATGTCCATCAGCACCACGTCGGGTTTTAGCTCCCGGATGTCCGTCTCCACCGTCTCAGCATTGGACATGGCGGCGATGATCTGCATGTCTTCCTCCTCACGGATCAGGGTCTCCATGCTTTGTCTCAGCGCTTCATTGTCGTCATATATTAATACTCTCACTGACATATGTTCTCAATATACAGCGTGGGGTTCGCCTCCGCTCCTACATTATCATGTAGTCGAACAGCCTACCAGGTAAGGTCAAGCCATGGGCAGGTCCAGCTGCACGGTCGTCCCCTTCCCCGGCGCGGCCTGTATCCGGCATTCCCCCGACAGCGAGGCAGACCGGGCCCGCATATTGTTCAGCCCATTGGTCGACCTCAGTTGATCCGGCTCGAAACCCACTCCATTGTCCTTTACCTCCAGGAGAATTCGTCCATTGCACAGCCGGAAGGATACTTCCATCAAGGTACAGCCGGCATATTTAGCGGCATTATTGACGGCCTCTTTGAAAACAAGAAAGATATCTTTCCGCTGCTGCATAGAAAAAGAATAGCCCAGCAGCTCTTCGGCCGCCTCAAACCGTATGGCGATATTCTTTGCTTCCAACGTCTGTGCCAGGTATTCCCGCATCCGCACCATCATATTCTCTATCTTGTCATTATCGCTGCGGATGGCCCATACGATATCGCTCATGCTTTGCTGCATCTGCCGGGACTGCTCGGTGATCTTCTCCAACAGGGAATAAGCCCTGCCCTCCTTGTCCACCTGAAGGTGATTGCGCGATACCTGGGAAAGGATATGAATGCTGGTAAGCGTAGACCCCAGCTCGTCATGCAGATCGCGTGCGATATCATTTCGCATCTCCAGCAAGGCCTGCTGCTGTTGCAATTTCTTTTTCAGCTGATACCTGTTAAAGACGCCGGCTGCTATCAGCGCAAGCAGGATGACACTGCCTATGATGATATTCCTTGTCTGTTTCTGCTGCTGCACCATGGCCTTCTGCTTTTCTATCTCCAGCTCCTGGATCCTCTCACTGGCCTGCAACTCCCCGATGGCCTTGTCCTTTTTCTCCGTCTCGTATTTGGCCTGCATCTCAGCGATATTGCGGGTGGTCTCCTCATTCAGGATGCTGTCCTTATAGACATTGTATTTCTTGATGTTCTCATACGCATTGTAAAAATCCTTTCTCTCCTTATAAAATATGGTGCGGTACAGATAGAGGTCCCGCAGATTGTATTTGTCATCGATGGCCAGCGCGACACGTGCAGCTTCATCAAAGTATCCAACGGCGGCAACAGAATCTTTCAATGTCCCGGAGATAATGGCGGCGGCAATACAACGCCTGGCCAGCATAGCGGAATCTCCCGTCACACGGCAGATGGCAATGGCTTTTTTCTCGAATTCCAGCGCCTCCCTGTTCTTACCCTGTCTGTTCAGCAACAGCGACATGCTGGTATAACTTTGTGCCAACAGCCGCTTGGACCCGCTGAGTTCGGCATATCGCATCCCTTCCTTTTGGTAATGAATGGCCTGGTCCATGCTGTCCGTTTGAAGATATATCTGGGACAGGTTGTTACAGGACAGGGCCAGCACATCCATATCCTGTCCTTTTTCACGAATGGCCAGCGCCTGACGGGCATATGTGATAGCCAACTGCTTGTCGCCCAGTTCCAGGCTGCTACCTGAGAGATTGCTCAGGACCTCGGCCATACCGGAGGAATCACTTACCTTATCATAAAGACGCATTGATTTAAGATACCATTCCCGCTGTCTATCCAGCTCGCCCTTGCTGCCATATAAATACCCTATGTCGTTGTAAACAGCCGCCGTGTAAGAAGATTGCTCCTTTTCAAATCGTATGTCCAGCGCCTGCTGGAAATATTTTTCGGCGTCGTCCTTCCTGTTGATCTCCTGCGACCACTTTCCCAGCTCATAATAAGCCAGGGCGATGACAAAACTATCTTTTTGCCTCAGCCCCATTTGCAGTCCCATTGAATCCTCGGTCTTCATGGCCTGCCATTGTTGATGCCGGTAGTAGACATTTCCCTGGTCCAGATGGGCCAGCGCCAGTTTGCGTATGGAATCCTGAACAGTAGATAGCCTCTCAGCTCCGCGATCAGACCGGGCGGTCTTTACAGGCTGGGCAACGGTGGTAGAAAGAAGTAAAAGAAACAGGCCGGTTAGGAGTCCGGGCCAATATCTATACTGGCTCATTTTTTACACCCCTGAAGATACAAAAAAGCCATTTATTCACCCTCAGGAGCCAAAACAAAACCGATCTTTTCCTTTTGTTCCTGTAATAAAGGTTCCAGTCCCTCATATACCACCTGCACCATCTGTACCAGCTCGTGCACCTCTTCCTCTCTATCACAGTGTACTATGATTCGTTTCAGAACATCCAGCAGCACCTGGGACCGTAATACCCTGGCCCCTCTTTTGATCCTGCTGGCCCAGTAGCGTGTTTTTTTATAATGGCCTTCCGCACGCCTCATCTCTTCGATCTGTATGGGGGTGTCGGAAAGAAAGGCATTCAGCCTGTCCCATAGATATTGTCTGTCGTCCATCTGCCGTAACAGCCCCAGGTCATAGGCCTGTCCGAAATTTATGGCCCCAGGTTCGCATCTTTGGCCATCGCGGAGCAATGCATTGATCGTCTTGTAAAGCTCCTTGAAGTCGAAGGGCTTGGTCATATACTCATCGATACCTGCGTCCAGACAACGCACCTGCTCCCCTACAAGGGCCGTTGCCGTCATGGCGATGATCGGTGTCTGCAGCAGCATTTCATCCCGGATGATCTTCGTCGCTCCATATCCATCCATCTCGGGCATCTGCAGGTCCATTATAATAAGGTCATAATTTGTACTCTGCCGCAGGAAGTTCACTGCTTCCGCACCGTTACCGGCCAGCTGTACGATACCGCCCGCCTTGGTGAGCACATATTCCACCAGCTTCTGGTTGACCTCATTGTCCTCAGCCACAAGGAATTTCCATCCCGCCAGCAGCTGACTGTGGTCCGTCATGCCCGTCGCTACCGCTGCCACAGCTCCGGGTTCCTCCCGCTGACTATTGCCATAGGCTATGCGGAAGCTGAATACGGATCCCCTGCCTTGTTCGCTGGTGAGAGAGATGCTGCCGCCCTGTAATTGCAGCAGCTGTTTGCAAATGGCAAGACCAAGACCCGTTCCGCCGTATTTGCGGCTGATGTCCAGACCCGCCTGGGAGAAATTGTCAAATATCACGGATATACGGTCAGCGGGTATGCCGATGCCGGTGTCAGCCACCGTGAACAGCAGTTCTGCCTGTTCGGCTGTTCGTTCCTGTAAGCCCACCTTTACCCGGATGGAGCCGTTGTCGGTGAACTTGATGGCATTGCCGATGAGATTGATCAATACCTGGTTCAGCCGGTGGGGGTCCCCTGTCAACAAAGGCGGTATCCCGGGGTCTATCTCCACTTCCAGCAGCAGACCTTTTTTTCTGACCCTGTGGTTAAAGACCGCCCTTACATTGTCCAGGACATCCTTTAACCTGAAATCTATTTTTTCTATAGTGAGCTTGCCCGCCTTGATCTTGGAGAAGTCCAGGATATCGTTGATGATCACCAGCAGATTGTCCGCACTGCGTTTGATGATATCTACAAATTCTTTCTGCGGCTCCGACATGGAAGTCTCCAATAGAAGGTTGGTCATGCCCTGGATACCGTTCATAGGTGTGCGGATCTCATGGCTCATATTGGCCAAAAATTGTTCCTGCATCCCCTTGGCCTCCTGCGCCTCGCGTGTCGCTTCGATCAGCTGTTGCTGATAATGCGCCCTGGATTTTTCCAGCTCCAGCTTCATACGCTGTTTCTCCGAGATGTCGCGGACAATACACTGGAAGCCCGCGGGCCGGCCCTTACGCAGCACCAGTACGGCGAATTGTTCCACCCATTTTATCTCCCCTGTCTTTGTGATGGTCTTGAAGCTCAGCGTCGATTCTTTTTCGCCTGTCTCCAGCTGATGCAGATAATGACGTGAAACCTCCATCAGACAGGAGGGTTCTACCAGCATGGAAAAATGTCTACCCGTCAGCTCCTCGGGGGTATAGCCCGTCAGTTCCTCGGCCTGAGCGCTGGTGAAGGTGATATTTCCCTCCTCGTTGGTGGAGTAGATCACGGCCCCGGCATTCTCGATGAGCATGCGGTATTTCATTTCACTTTGCAGGAGCTTTTTTTCCGCGGTCTTGCGGAGGAGTATATCACTGTTGAGCTGAAGGAGAATAATGACGATGAAGAGGAAGGCCAGCAGGCTGCCGGTGATAAGCGTATAGGTGCTGCCCAGCTCGCTGTTCTTGCTGGCGGACTGCCGCACGTTGAGGAGATTACGCTCCTCCCGCATCATGGAACGCAGGGCGTACTTCATCCGGTGGATCATGGCTGCAGCGCGTATACCAGCCTTCTCGTTCTCGTAGGCTTTTGCCTCTACTGCTGCCCAGTTCTTCTCCGGGGGGTCCGGTCCAACCCGCCCCACGACCTCGGGTCCAAGGTATACGAGGCTGTCTACAAATAGCCCCAGCTGATGTGTATAGTCTGAAAGTTGACGGAGAGGTCCCTGTTGAGAGGGGTTGTCATTTGTCAGCTCTTTGAGCCGGGCGATATCTTCTTCCAGCAGACCGTGGAATTGTTGCATACCCGGTCTTAAGGAGTCGCTTCCGCTGATGCCGTAACGAAGTGAAAAGGACTCACCCTCCGCCACCTGGCTGTCGATGCGTTCTATCTGCTCGATCACCGAATAGGTATGGTTGATCCAGAAGGCTTCCTCCTGCATGCTTCGCTTATTGGAATAGATAAGCCATCCAACCAGGGCGAGGGAGGTAATAGAAAACAGCAGGAGCCATGCTATCTTTCTTTGAATTTTCGACAATCCACTAAAAATAGTTCTCATAAAAGATGCTGGATTCAATTAGAATAAGCGCTTAACCATTTGTATTATAACGAATAATCTTCGCTGAGATTTTCGCTCCATTCTATAAGGAACGACTTTTTAGAGGAATTAGGTATAAACCCTTAATTCTTATTCCCCCATTTATTGGATATATTCGACGAAACTACTGCACATGAGATCAGCCTTGCTTTTAACCATCCTCCTATTCTTCTGTCTACAAATCGTCCCCGCACAAATACCCACCCCCAAAGAGCATTTCGGATTCAACATCGGCGACGACTATCAGCTGGCCAACTATACCCAGACGGAAGCTTATTTCCGCCGGCTGGCAGCCACCTCGGACAGGGTTCATCTGGTGGAGATCGGCAGGACGGAAGAGGAGCGGCCTCAGTTGATGCTCATTGTCTCGTCTTCCAAGAATATCCGTCAGCTGGCGCATTATAAGTCTATCTCCCAGCGGCTGGCCCACGCCGAGGGGCTCACGGATCAGCAGGCCCATGAACTGGCCGCCCAGGGTAAGGCCGTCGTATGGATTGACGGTGGATTGCACGCTACGGAGACGGTAGGCACCCATCAACTGATCGAGACGGCCTACCAGCTTATCAGTCGCAAGGACCCGGAGACCATGCGCATACTGGACAATGTCATCATCCTGCTGACGCATTGTAATCCCGACGGTCAGGAACTGGTCTCCAACTGGTATATGCGGGAACCCAAACCGGAAAAGCGATCCCTTGACAATCTTCCGCGTCTGTATGAGAAATATGCAGGCCATGACAACAACCGGGATTTCTTCATGCTCAATCTGAAGGAGACGCAGAATATAGGCCGGCAGCTCTTTATCGAGTGGATGCCACAGATCATGTACAACCATCATCAGGCCGGTCCCGCCGGCTCCGTGCTGGCAGGCCCTCCTTATCGCGATCCTTTTAATTATGTCTTCGATCCCCTGATCATCACCAGCATCGATGCGGTGGGGGCAGCCATGAACAATCGTCTCAATGCAGAAGGGCGGCCGGGTTATACACAGCGCTCGGGGTCTGTCTTCTCTACGTGGTACAACGGGGGTCTTCGCACTACCACCTATTTCCACAATATGATCGGGCTGCTGACGGAGATCATCGGAAGTCCCACTCCTACTACGGTACCGTTGGTACCGCAGCGGTTGATCCCCAGTGGCGCGACACCCAATCCTATCACGCCGCAGCCCTGGCATTTCCGGCAATCCATCGATTATTCCGTCTCGCTGAATTATGCGGTGTTGGACTATGCGACGCGCAACAGGGATGAGCTTTTGTATAATATTTATAAGATGGGGATGAACTCCATCCAGCGGGGAGAAAAAGATAATTGGACGCTGTCGCCCAGGCGTATCGCGGCCATCGAGCAGTTGTATAAAGATTCTGCCGCCCGTCGTGCTCCTGGCGAATGGGACGACACTATTCCAGCCAAATATTTTGATAGTGTATTAAAGGACCCCACACTCCGCGACCCACGCGGCTATATTATTCCCGGCGACCAGCCCGATCGTGCCACGGCCGTGCGATTTATCAATGCGCTGATCAATACGGGTATCGTGGTGCACCAGGCCACCGCCGCCTTTGCCGTTGCAGGCAGGACCTATCCTGCGGGGAGCTTTATTGTCCGGACGGATCAGGCCTTCCGTCCTCATGTGCTGGATATGTTCGAGCCGCAGGATCATCCAAATGATTTTCAATATCCGGGTGGTCCTCCTATTCCGCCTTATGATGCGGCGGGATGGACGCTGGCGTACCAGATGGGAGTACGATTCGATCGTTGCCTTGACGGGTTTGATGGACCTTTCCGGCGACTGCCGTATGGGGAGGAGGTGCATATACCCGGAACGCTGGTGGTGAAGGGTTCGCCGCAGGGGTTTGTCCTCGACAGCCGCGCCAATCAGTCGTTTGCGGTGGTCAATGATCTGCTGCAGGCAGGGGTTGAAGTGTCGCGGATCACCGACGGCGGCGTCACCGGTCAGGGTTCATTTTTTGTACCGCAGTCCGATAAAGCCCAACAGCTATTGACCAGTCTGGCTGCTTCCAAAGGCGTCGACGCGCTGTCTGTGAATGAACGTCCTGCTCATCTTATGCGGATACAACCCGCGCGTGTGGCATTGTGGGATGTTTATGGCGGCTCGTTGCCTTCCGGCTGGATACGGTGGCTGGCGGAGCAATATCATTTCCCTGTGGAGGTCATCTATACAAAGGACATCGACAGTGTGGACCTTCGAAGCAGGTACGATATGATCATTTTTGTTTCCGGCGCTATACCCGCCGTCGCCACACCAGGAGCGGCGCCCCAGCGGAGAGGCGGTTTTGGTTTCCGTCAGCCGCGGCCAGAGGAGATACCCGCGGAGTATCGCAGTCATCTGGGGCGTATCACGGCGGAGAAGTCCATCCCGCAGCTGAAGAAGTTCCTGGAAGGGGGCGGTAATATCGTCACCATTGGCAGCAGCACCAACCTGGCCTATCATCTGGGATTGCCTGTGCATGATGCGCTCACCGAACTGGTGGGTGGGAAGGAACGCAAGCTGCCGGGTGAGAAGTTCTATGTACCGGGTAGTGTGCTGCAGGTCAGCGTGGATTCGACACAGGAGGCAGCGTGGGGCATGGGCGGTACTGCGGACGTATATTTCGAGCAGAGCCCCGTGTTCGATATTTCGCCATCCACGTATGCTACGGGGCAGGTCCGGCCCCTGGCCTGGTTCGCCACCTCTCAACCTCTTCGCAGCGGGTGGGCCTGGGGTCAGGCGTATTTACGGAATGGGATCGCCGCCTTTGTAGCGAACGTAGGTAAAGGGAAGCTATATGCATTTGGGCCCGAAATTACATTCCGGGCCCAGACACACGGGGTGTTTAAGTTATTGTTTAATGAGATGTACGTTTATTGAAAATCCGCTGGATTAATCCCCACTGCTTTAAGGTCATGTGCACTGACCTTAAAGTAAACCTCATTATCCAGCTTGGCATTTTCTTTTGAGATGATGGTTAAATAGATAGGCGATGAACATTCCTTGGGGTCAGGTTCTGGTATTTCCCTCGACACCCCGCCATTGTATTGAAAAATATTGCCATCTTCATTGGATCCTGAAATTTCCATTTTCCCATTTTCATACACTACCCTCGACCGGATGGTAAGATACAGCGCATTTTTCACGAGCCGATAAGTCCCTTTCAGTTGATAAATATCCCGCGCATCGTCCTGTTCGTCCGCAAAATGGACCTCAAATTTACCGTCAGGGAAAAACCTGAAGTTTTGCTGTAAACCATTCCCAACAGCCTGGAAGTTTCGTTGCCATACTCCTACCAGATCCTTTCCATCCAGGTAGTTAGTCTCTTTCTTAGACTGGCCACTCACATTTGAAACGAGAATAGCCATCCAGATCAATAAAATTAAATTCTTCATTTTCTTATAATTTATTGCTTTATTAAAAGACACCCATCATTTGTGCAGCAGTTATCGCATTGCTTATATCCTCCTCCCTTTGACCCTTTGGTGTAACACTTGCGGCCAGGACATAAAAAAACAATCTGTCCCTATTGTGTTCGGTGTCTTTGTAGATTCCACCCTCTCCGAACAATGGCATGAATCCATTGCGCCGGCCGATATTCGGTATAATTCCCTCGTCTATTGACCCCGCGAGAAAGCTCCCAACATGTCCATGCCCATCAGCTATTCCACTGTTTTGTGTGAAAATAGCAAGGTCTCCTGCCATACCGGTAGCCACTGCATCATCATAATCTACCCGAATAAAATCCGGGTTGTTCACGATCAGGTGGTCAATTTCATCAGCAGTTCCATACATAGCGACATGACCGGAATTGTCTGTAGCCGACGCCACCGTCTCCAATACATTTTCGAGACCATAATTGCAGTAGGTAGGTCCGTCCTTGGGATTCGGACTATTTGGCCAAAGATCTGGATTCTCGATATTATTTTGCTGCTGCATCCTGATAGCCGTTTCAAGATTTACCACGTTTTTACCCGGTCCTTTCGTATCAAATCCGGTGAACACGTAATGGCGGGACTCACATGAGCCCACTTCCACGTATTGTGCATTTGATCCGTCATCCTTATGTATTATTGTGCCGTCTTTCTTCTTAAAATCAGATTTTGCCTCCATCCCATCCGGATCAATAAACCTGATTGGATTGTCATTTGCATAATTATATGGAGACATTCTTCTCATCTTGTCTGCCTTTGGGTCAATGGTATGCCATACTCCCAGCTGCGGGTCCTGCATTCTCGCTCCATAATCATATTCCTCCAGTCCGGACCCATCCGAAAACTCCTTTTTCTGCAGCTCTTTCCCATTATATTTGTACTTATTCTCCGCATAACCCCCTTTCAACGCCTTATCGCTTATATCCTCCATCGTCAGTCCAAAAGGATAATAGTGCGTCTCCTCCAATATAGGACCCGACCGCATCTGTATACTCAGATTATCAAAATACACCGGCCAGCCCTGTGTCTCATTGCTCTCCCAAATATATAAAAACCCATTCTTATTTGCAACGATCCCCGACTGCGCAAGTGTGTTCAATGTCCCTGCCGTCGTATTGCCTACATATAATGCCCCACTCTTGTTGTTGTCATAAACATACTGATCATCCAGGAACATCCAGTTCAAATAAGCCCTGGGTTTCGTCCCGGAGGTTGTATACTTGAAAAGGCTAAAAGAATTTAGCCCAATATATAACGGACTGCTCGTATTATTCAGGTCGGTGAGCGTTCCTTTGACGCCGCCGGTCAATGACACGACCCCATTGGCAAGTGAGTTAAGGGCATCTATAAGGGAGGAATTGTTGGTAGAAGCCGTCTGCGCCGTATAATAGCATTTAGCGCCTATGTCCACCGTATCACCCGCCATGACCTTTAAAATAATGGCTGGCCCAACCAGGCGGCCCGCCATACCATTCAGCATGACCACCGAATCATTGGGATTGGTCATAGATACATCCGTCGGGTAGCCGCCCAGGGTGCGGCTGTAAGCAGTCTGGGGGATATTGTAAAACAGCGCATTTTCCTTCGCCCGGTAGGCCGCCTCCATCGTGGCGGCATAGGAGGAGGTATCATGCTGTGTAGTGAGCACCATCCGGGTATTCTCCAGGTGATCCTTCTCGAACAGATCGTTCTCCCAACCATAGCCTGTCGTGCCATTCTGATAGAAATGGTTTGCCCAACGCCACTTTCCTTCAGGATGCTGTATGAATTGCAGCGTGGCCTGCCCTCCTGTCGGATTATCCAGCGTATCGACGAGGTCGTAGACAAATCCACTTATATACATGGTCTTTATAGTATGCCGGGAAACGCTGTCGGTTACCAGTTTCCATAGTTTGTCCCCACCAAAACTATATCCATACTGGATCGTTCCCTTGCCCTTCATGTGTATCCATGTGGGCATGTTCAAATAGTTGTACTGTATCGTATCGATGTTCTTGTTCCTGTCCAACGACAGGTTGCCATTCACGTCATAGGCATAGTCGGTGGTCTGTTTGGTAGCGGGATCATAGTGAAAATCCGCCCGGAGCGAAGTATTGTTATTGAATGCGTCAGTGACCTGCATCAATTTATTCGAGTTCGCCGCATATGTATAGGCAAGCTGATCTATCGGCACCGGCTGGTTGAATTTGTATCCCCGCTGGCTCATCTGCAGGAGATTCCCGTTGGCATCGTATGCAATGCCATTCACCGTATTGTCGATCACGGTAAAGATCCATCCAGAACCCCGGTTCTCGGTGAAAGTACCCCCTATCAGCCTGTTCACATTATCATACAGGAAATCATACTTCCTCTTTGTACTATCTCCTCTCGTCTTCCAGATCAGCCCCCCGACGTTACCGTTGTATTGCGGATTACTGTATGTCCCGCCTGTCACCGAACTGGTTACATCATAGCTCAATTCCTGCCCGAAATAATGCGTATTCCCGCCACCTACATATTGCTTGTTAATACCCGTCAGCCAGCCCCGGATATTATAGTCATAGATCAGGCTGTCGACATTATTCCCAAGATACTTAGCCCGAAGACGTCCCAATTCATCGTATTGTGAGGAGTCTATCAGCCGATCGCCCAGGTTATCGATATTTTGCAAGGTTTTTTTGACCCTGGCTGCATTGTCATACGTAAAAGAGGTCTTCAGTGTATGCACCTGTGGATTGACCAGGCCCTTCTCGTGACGCAGGTAGGTCTCCAGCACATTACCCGAAAAATCATACTGTGTAGTGGTCACATCTACCTTGGTGCTTTGATTATAGAACTTGCTTTGTACCACACGTCCATGATCATCATAATACAGCGCCGTTAATGCGCCTCCGCCATTGACATCCCACTCGCCCGTCTTGAGTCCGGTGGCGTTGGTATACTGGGTCAGGGGTTGAGGATACGGATACACCGAATTGCTTGGTGTTGGAAAATTGCCGTCAAAGCTATTGTCTTTTGAACCGAAGTTTCCATACCAGCCTGCCCAGGAGTAGCCATCGTAATACGTAAAAGTCTGAACATCACCTATGGCAGCCACCGGAAAGCTTTGGCTCAATGAGTACAAGGGATACGTAGCCGTCTGATAACTTTCATATAATGCCATATTCTGTGTATTCAGATAGCTTTGCATAGAGGCCTGTGTAGTATGCGTGGCATCCTGGTAAAACCCAATGACGATGGGGCGGTTCAGGTTATCGTATTTGGTAAACAGCCATTTATTTTGCAGCCGGAGGTTGGCATCCTCGCTAAGAACAAGTCTGTCCCGGCTGTCATAGACCATCCATTGCTCTCCCTGACCAGGGAACTTTTTGATGATCATTCGCTTGCGTTCGTCGTATTCATATCGGAAACACAGCTCCGCCAGTATAGTAGTGCCGATGCCTCCGCTAAGGCCCCAGTTATTAGCTAAAAGGGATACCACTGCCTTAGGCTGTATAACACAACGAAGATTGCCCGCATCATCATAGACATAATAGGTGCAAAGCCAGCCGGTATGCCCCATGTATGGACTGGCCAAAAGCTGCGTTTTCTTCAAAATAACATGGTCATCCCTGTCCTTGTATTCAATTATCATGTGTCCCTGTTCATCCGTCATGATATTCTTGAACAATTGTCCCGCGGGATAGACACCCGGACTAATAGGAACGCTTCCCACCAGCGTATCGATGTTCCAGATGTGTACGCTGTCCGTCAATTGGTTGACCTTGTATTGCGTGGATACGCCTCGTCCCGATCCCATCCAGCTGTTCCCCGCAGCATAAGAGGTCAACGCTCTGTTCAAAGGAGAAGGCTCGAACGATGTCTGTCCATAGAAGTATTGATCCGCCGGATACTGTGCGCTGTTGAAAAAATATTGTTCTCCTAATGGATATCGATAGTTGCCATCGGTGGAGGTGGATGTATAGGGCAGAAATTTTTGGCTCTCATTCCCTATATCGTCATACACCTGGAAGGACACCATATCTTTTTGCAAAGGGCTTGCCTGTTTTGATACCGTCTCGATAGGACGGCCCAAACCATCCAGGAAAGCCGTCACCTGCTGTACATCCAATGAGCTAGACAATCCATTGGCAGTGGCAGTGTCCGTCACGCCGGGCTTTTTGATCGTCCTGGCCTGGACATAGTTGACCTCCACCGTGCCATTCGAGATGGTCATTATATTGCTGTAAACAACGTCCGTTCCACATGTCACCTGTACCCTGAAATAGGTGGTAGTAGAAATATTGCCTGGAACATAGGTCAACGCACCGGTACCTACATTGGTCCAAATCACCTTGTCGGTGGAACTCTGCCACTGGTACGTGAAATTACCGCTACAGGCCCCTCCGGTAGCCGCAGCACAGCTTAAAACACCGGGACTGGTGCCGGTAGGGATCACTACATTGCCCGGAAAAAGCTGTCCCGGGAATATCTGGGGATTAACATGCACATACGACGAAGGACTGTAGCCGGAAGTATAATTGTAGGTCGAGGTGGCCATTAACCGGAACCAGGTATCGGTGGTGAGGCCCGAAGGCGTCATCGTAGTCGATCCGGCAGAGGCATTTACCCAATTCACCTGGTCCGTGGAGGACTGCCACTGATAAGCATAGGGCGCGGAGCTGCTGGGGCCGCTGATGCCGGATGCAGTGATAGCCGCTCCGGTACCAGCATATTGCATCGTCTGCGAGGTGGGAGTGATCGTGGTGACAATAACAGGCTTATCCACCTCTATGAATGCAAAACCAGAGTAGCCAATCGACCCGGAATTGGTCTCTGTCACCTTGAGGCGGTAGACGGAATAGACCTGGTAATTGGTCATGGGTGTGGTCAGCGTGAGTGAGAGCGTAGTGGCGCCCGGAATATCCGTATACGTGAGATTGGAGAAATCAGTGGTTGTCCCTT
>Ga0105240_10002179_pt1 | contig 31970 bp, 26 predicted proteins | sample KBSC54metaG_FD_80426 | JGI IMG/M metagenome (GOLD analysis project Ga0105240, IMG submission 80426) | Corn rhizosphere microbial communities from Kellogg Biological Station, Michigan, USA - KBS C5-4 metaG | ecosystem: Host-associated > Plants > Roots > Rhizosphere > Soil | place: Michigan, USA... | reverse complement strand
GTCCTCACACGCTTGCCGACCCACAAGGCCAGCGACATCGACGCGCTGCTGCCGCATCACTGGCAGCCTCTCTTGAGCACCGCCTAAACTCGCTCGTCAAGACGGGTTGGCTGGCCGCTTACGTTCAAGCTCGTCAACATCCATTTGAAGTAGTCCTCGCCGAGAAAACGTTGTCGCCGTTTCGAATCAAAGTTGCCCATTTCAAATAGCTTGTGGGTTGCAGCTTTGTTAAGAGTGTTGTGCGCCGAGGCTGTATCACGACCATTGACTCTGCATCGGCACTCCGGCTCCCCCTCGACGCGCCTGTCGCGGGGGATACGCAGGTTCGACAGTCTCCCGTTCGGTCAGGCCTTGCGCTCTAACTCCCACAGCGCGGACTGCGGGCGGTAGGCGCCGCTCTTGTCAGGTGCGAAAACTTCCGGCATACGCTCGCCTTGCTGCACCATCACACCCGGGACATTGTGGCCCTGCGCTCTCCAGATGCCGGTTTCCGGACACGTTTGCCCGGTTCGCACTGATAGCTGGCCGGCGGACGCAGGCGTTGATTTTGCGGGCTCTTTAAAGTTTCGTGCGAAATCGGCAAGGTCCTTCGGATACAGAAGATGGTCGCGGAAGGAACTGTCGTCCAGCTCCAATAGAAATGCGACAGCCGCCGCTTCAACGGTCCAGTATCCGACGTAGGTGCCCATGCCATTTTTCTTGGCTTCCAAATGGCCGTCGTGCCAGGGCGCTGCGGCCATGCCTCTATACCAGGCTTCAAGGTATTCCGATACGTCTTCGACAGACTCCTTTTTCGTCTCACGATACAGGCTGAACACGAGAGGCCTATATGGCACGTCGTGATACCAGCTGTCTACGTTGATTCGACCTTCGAGTTCGTAGGCCAGCAGGTCCTCATACAATGTGTCCTTCCCTCGATAAGAAGGGTCGAACATCTCGACAATCCGCGGGAGCAAATCACGTCGATGCAGCAGGTAGCAAAAGCCAATTAGCTGCATTACTGTCTCATATTCACCAATTTCCTCGAAGACCAGCGGTGGTTCGCTGGCATCTTGCCTGTTCAGACGCTGAGCTTTCGTGTACCGCTCATATGCCTCGATAACTGGCTCGAACTCACTACGCATCAACTCGATGCTAGCGCCACCTGTGTACATGAGCAGGAAGCGTCGATAGACATCGGAAACGAGATAGCGCTGCGCCAGCGCCTTCTGCTCGTTCTCGTCGCTACCGTTCGGAGCAATGTTTTCGGACCAGTATGCGATGTTGTCATCCAAGAGTTCCATGCGCCACTTGAAGTAGCCCTCGTCAAGGAAGCGTTGCCGGCGTTTCGAATCGAAGTCTTCGCTCATATCAATAATCTCGTTGCGCTAGGCTATTTTATCCTGCTCGCTTTGAGCTTGACCGCTTCTTCAACCTCGCCATCCTTGTAGTGATGGGTGAAGGGAAGGTCGTGGTCCGCATGGTCGTGCTCCGCGCCAGTGGCAAGCGCTTCTACGTGCTGAGCAGCAGCCGGAAGATAAAATGGAACATACAACAGATGTCGCGAGTATTTCGACCTCAGTATGGTGTTTACCAGACCTTGGTTTGTAATAGCTCCTGGAAGTCTTGCTTCAATCCACTCGTGACTCATCTGGACCCTGGCGATTTTTGCGCCGCTGGGTCCTGCTGGTGCGTTCGGGTCTCTCGAAGTGGTTGTTGGAGTGGTGGATGAGTCAGACTGCTGCTTTCTCGAGGGACTTTCATTCGAGGATTCGCCGAGCGTCGGTTTGCCTCCGACAGACGGTTTTCCTCCTCCACCTCCGGGCTTGCCTCCGCCCCCAGGCTTGCCGCCTCCTTTGGAGGGTACAGTTGGGCCAGTATCCTCTGGTGGCTCGAGAAGGTCGTTTGCCGGCGGCCGGACGGCTTCCTTCACGGTTCCGAGTTTGCTGGCAATACTATGTTTGGCGTTAGGGTCCTTCAGCTTTCGTGTCGTTGTCGATGCCTTGATTTCGACGATAGCGAAGTCCTTCATCTGGTTGCTGAACGGAGCCGCACGCCAAACGCCGTCGATGCCGTGACCGCGCGCATTGAAGTCGAAGAGTTTGTTCAGCTTGCCCTTGTCGTTCAGCTTACCCATGACCCTGAGGCCCGGTTGTTCACTCCATTTGCCACTCAAGCCCTTGTCGTGGTCCTTCCAGCCGTTGCCCCACTTGAGCTTCTCGTAGCAGTAGTAGTCGCCGATGTGTTCGCCCAGGATGCCGGTGATACCAGTTGTGATATCGGTAACCGCGAGCTTGGCATTGACCACGCCTTGTGAGGGCGTTGGGACCGGCCGGTCATGACCCGCCTTGGCCTCTTCACCCTTGGCGCCGGGCTTTTCGGTGGTCCGATGCTCCTCGAGGGTGCTGACTGCGGCTGAGTTTGGCTGCTTCTTGCGCCAGTGGAGCAGCTTGCGCTGGACGAACTGCGCGAGCCAGTACGGCAGGTTTGTTTCGACGAAGGTCAGCGCCTGCATGAATGTAACCTGCATCGCGGACGGCATCTCACGGTACAACCAGGATTTCTGGATGTGCTCGCGAGCCTCAGTCAGGTACTTCTTGACGCCGGAGGCATCGAACAGCTTGTCAATCAGCGCATCCGGGCTGGTCTGAATGTGGGCTTGCTGGAGGACCAGGCGCAGAATGTCGAACAGCAGCGGGCCGTAGATTTCTGACTTGTGATTGACGAGGCGGAACGTACGCTTGACGCCGGCGCCGACGACAGGAACCCAGCCTACGACGGCGAACACCAGGTCGATGCCGGCCTCGATTTTCGTCATCTCGTCCGCACTTTCGCGTGCGTTCCATACGGTCCAGACACTCTCTGTGGTGTCGTAAACGTTCTGCGCGACGTAGAAGAGGGGAACCGCGTTGGTTGCCATCGACCAGCCAATCTCTTTGACCGCGTCTTCAATTGCTTGTTGGTCGCTTTCGTTCATTTCACGTCCGGCCGGCCAGAAAATTTGTTGAACAGGCTATAGAGATTTTCGTCCGTAATACCCTCATGTCCGGCAGCATGCAGTTCCTTGAGAACATCAGGCTGCGTGAGGTCCCTGGGCGCAGGAACAGGCGGTGGCGTGAATGGGCGCGCGTCCTCACCGAAGAAGACCTTTGCAGTTCCGTCCGGCACGTCACGGAGGACCGCGTGACCATTTCCGTCCAGCATGCCAGCCATCGTCGTGCCGTTCTCAAACACCACTTTGTAGGGCGCGTTGGGTACCGATTTCAGGGTATCGTCTGTGAGGTTCAGTTCGAGCTTGTTGTGCAGGTCTCCCTTCGGCAGCGCGGGCAGGTCGTAGGGGGCACTCGTGGGGCCAGCGAACGCGTGTTGCGCGCCCTTGATGTCAATCTTGCCCGGGGCGTGAATCTCGATGTTCCCGTCCTGGAGGCGGATGTACGCTCCGCCCGAGGTCAGCAGGATGCCCTGGCTGGCTGCAACCTCAACCTTCTCGGTGGCGGACACAATCTTCACCGTCTTCTGTGCCGTCACTTCGATGTTGTCCGAGTGCGCCTGAATCTCCACTTTGCCCTTCGCGGCGAATAGCTTCATCCCGGCGTTCTGCACGAACAGACTGATGCGCTGGGCCACGCTCGCGATGAGCGACTTACCGGCGACCAGGTGCGTGCTCTGGCCGCTGACCAGATTGACCTGCTCGTCTGCGCTAACGTGCGCAGTTTGCTGCGTCGACATTGCGATGCCAGCCGGGCTGGCTGCCAAGAGAATGGGTTCTTTGAAGGCGTTGGCCGAGCCAGTGCCGCCACCCGCCGTGCGGCCGCCGTTCCCTTGTCCTTCGACGTTGTCGGTCGTGGCGTCTGTCAGTGCCTTGAGTGCGTCGTGGCCAGCTTTCAGGCTTTCGGCCTGGTGCAGGGCGCTGACATCGGAAAGCGACTCGACCAAGTTGTGAGCGCTGGTGAGTTGCTGCTGGGCTTGTCGGGCCTCCAACTGCTGGTGCGCCGCACCCGAACCAGGATGGGTCGTGAGGAAAAGCCCCCGATTGGCGCGAATCGCGCCGTATGCATCGGTGCGAAGGTCGAAGCCGCTGCCGAGATAGCTGCCGCGGACATTGCCGTCCTGGGTAATCAGGTATCCCAGGTGAAGCATAGAGCTGCCTTGCGACGAGAACAGTTGCAGCCGGTTCTGCCCGGTCGCATCGTCCATCACGAGGTGGTTGTAACCGTTGCCGCCGTATTCCTTCGAGCTAAAGCCTGACAGGATGCCGTTCGAATGCCAGCGCGGCTGCGTTGCACCGTTGTAGACGCGCCCTGTTGCAATGGGACGGTCGCAATCGCCACCAAGCCATTCGATGGTCACTTCTTCGCCAACGCGCGGCACGTGCACGCTGCCGTAGCCGCCGCCAGTATCGGAATAGGAAACGCGCACCCAGCATGTCGCTCCGATGCCCTCGCGTCGGTCCCAGTGCATGCGAACCAAGATGCGATTCAGCGAATCGGTGTAGACCTCCTCGTTGCCAGAGCCGACGACCGTCGCCGTCTGAAGGTGCATGACGGGTTTTCGGTGTTTGAACGGGCTGCGAAACGGCACCTTCTGGCGCTGGGCTTCGACCTCCACGACGAAGAAGCCCTCGCTGCCCATGGCGTCCTTGACCGTGAATGCCGACGCTGACTCATCGTGAGCATCGCGAACCTCGGCAAGACGGGCGTCCAGACTATGCGGGTAGGGGCGACTTTCGCCCACTGGCAGATTGTTGTGGATGTACCAGTTTGTTTCGACGACAGCGAACTTGCGGTCGTCGGCACTATCCCGGTCGTGCTCTGGATGGTCCACCAAGCTGAACCAGTGCCCCACATCAATGCTCGGTGCACTGCCTACGCCGTAGAATCGCTTCGCGCGCGATTCCCATTCCTCGAGCTTGAGCTTGGTCAACCGGTCGCCGCGGTCATCATCGAGGTACGTGTATGGCCCCGTGTACTCGTAGACCTCGGCCTGCTGCGGCAGCTCGCCCTGATTCGCGACGGTAGGAAACGATTTTTCCTTGCGCGCTTCGGGGTTCTTATAGTCGAACGTAGTGGTCGAATATGACGTGCTCTGTAGAGTCCGGGTGCCCGACCAGTGCACGAGCGCGTCGGGCTGGCGTGTGACGCCAGCCCGATAGAACTGGACCTGCTGCGGCTCTAGCGGCTTGAGCGAGTACAGGTCGTCTGTAATAACGAGGGTATGAGATTTGCCGTCGTCGGCATGCTCGAAGTAATAGAACCAGCCTTCCGACTCCATCAGCCGGTGCACGAAGTTCCAATCGTCTTCGTACTGCACGCAGAACGAGCGTGCAGGAGACGGTTTGCTCACCTCGATTCGGTACGCTCCAACCGCCTGAGGGTGCCCTTGGAACACTGTTTCGAGAATCGCTTCGACGGCCTGGTCCTGGAATATGCGCGCGTCTTTGCGGAACTTCAGGAAGTGAAGCCAAGACGAGAAAATCAGTTGCAGGCTGACCAGCCTTCCGTCGGCTCCTAGCCGGCGGGCTGTATGAACATACCCGTGTCGGGGGCGATACGTTTTATCAGACTGCTGAATCCAAAGTGTGACGGGCTGCGCAATGAGGGACTTCAGCTCGATTGAATCCTGCAGCGAAACAACATCGACGGTAATCTCGAAATTGCCACCCAGGCGAGCAGTACCCACCACAATATGTGGCAGAAGCACATTCGGTCCGGCGGGGGTATCCAATTTAACAATACGGTCGGACTGGAGTAACCCCGAATTTGTCAACGCGATAAGGTCCTGCGCTCCCATTTGATTTTCCTTGTGCTGGCCTCTCTCACGGCCGAGCAAAATCATATAGGGAAGACCCTATACAGGCAATATGACAGACACAATCATGCGTACGGAGAGGTTGGGAGGGGCGCTCGCGGCTTCTCACGCTTTCTCAACGGAAATGAGAAGACCGGGCCTAAATCTGGCCCCAAATGTACTGCACTTTTTGCGAAAAGTGCAGTACCGCTAAGCCCCTGTCGCACAGGGCATGGCATGAACTCCATGTCGACGCATACAGCCTGTTTTTCGATACAGTTAGCGTCCGTTTCCACCACTTCGGTCAGCGACCGAACCACTCGCGAGGAATGAGCCTATCCCCCTCGTTCTTCCGAGCAGCAACCTGAATCACGTTGCTCACGGTGCCCCAAATCGACTTGTCGGCATGCTCAACGTCGATAATCTGATACTTGAAATGTGCACGTTGGATGCCACTGGCTCAGGCCGTAAATATACGGCGGGTAGGGACTCCCGTCGATGGGTGGGGCACCGCCACTGGGCCGCGCGCAATATATGCTTACCTAAACTAGGAGGCCATTGGCTTACCACAGCGAGGCCTGCATTATTCGGTAAAACGCCGAGTGTGAGTCAGCTGCGTTTCCTTTCCCTCCGGAGGAAACCATATGTTGTTCCCACGTACTAAGTCTTCTTTCGCGAGGAACGACATCAGGTTGTGCAGGAAATAACCAGGCGCCAAATCTTGCAGTCCGTAGTGGTGCCAGTGTCTGTAACCTGGGTCGCCGGACACCGGGTCGTAAGGCCAGTACTTCACGAACGATGACGTGCCGATTGATACGTGGTTAACAATCCGACCTTCCTGGCCGTCGGCTGCTCGGTCGATGTGCTCCAGTATCCGGCGCGGTGTTGGATGACCGTCGTAGGCAAATATTCCACTGAAAAGAGGTCTCCTTGGTTCGTATCTTCGAATCAGCTCGCAGATGTTTGCGACCTTGGCGACGGTACCCTGGAACTGCGCTGTGTCCAGTGTGGTCTTCACCTCTATGATTGCTGCGCACGCGGTCGGCGGCACAAAGACCAAATCGCCTCCTTTATAAAGAACCGGGATGGAGTTGTCATAGATAAGGACGTCAATTTGCGTTGACGGGCCATCCTCTGTGATAACGAACCCTGAAGCGACCGAGTAGGTGGCGGGGATAGTCCGAGATATCATGGCTCGTAAGACTGATTCTTTCCAAGCACCGTCGGTGGCCCAGTGGTGGTCGTCGATGAGGTCCCGGACTCTGCCCTTCAGCGCCTGGCATTCGGCCGATATTGACTTCAGGTAGAGCGCAATATCCATTCTAGAGTCCTTCATGTTCTCCGTGTCAAGTCCCTGAGCACGGATATGTTTGGCCATTTCCCCGTTACCGCGTGCGCTCGATAAATGTACGTCCTCAGAATTCTCGTCACTACATCGGTGGCCGACGATTGCCCCATGATACTGGAGTTGCGGTGGCGCAAGTCGAGCACAGAGTCTCACCTATTCTAGGCTGGGGGGCGTTCAAGTTTTTGAAAATTTCGACGATAAGCTGTGTGCAAGGCATGTATACACCTTGCCATCCAAATGGATTGCTCGACTGCGTTCCTGTTGAACTGAGCGTCCTTGGCCCCTTTGCGGCCGAAAGACATGCCGGGCTTTGATTTAAATTTCTAATGGATTGGGAGATAGTAGGATGCACGACCTCGAAAGACACATCGCGGAGCTACTGGCTCGCGCATATGAGCAGGAGAGTAAGGCCATCGGTCATATGCTTGATTGGGATGCTTGGAGGGAGCGAGAAGACGCCGACGCGTATCCGCCTGACCACTTGGTGTATGGCGATGACGAGTTCATAGTTCCATTCGAGCACACTCTAACATCACTGCACGAGAGCATTATTTGCTATCTCGACGCCAAGAAGCAATCGGCTTACCTCGCACAATTTTTCGAGAAATTTGGTCAGAAATTCGATGCGCATGCGGCGGCATCGAATTTCAATGGGCCGGACTTCTGGGACGCTGAATGTCGTAATGTCTTCCTGATAAATCTAAGTAGATTTCTAGTGCCGCTCGGGATATCTGCGGACCTCGAGTCCTACGCGCATATTGCTGGGATTGCGTATCTTGATAATATTTTGCGGAATACGGCGAGAATAGTTAATCAGATGAAGGTGCAGATAGGGAACGAGAGCGACGTTTATTCTGCGGTAAAAATAGTGATTGAGTCTGTATTTCCTTCGTCAAGAAAGGGGAAAAGTGCATTTCACAAAACGGCTCAGGAATACAAACCAGATATCCTGATTCCTGAAATTAAGACTGCGGTTGAGTACAAGTACGCGACGACCGAACCCAGGCTCACGAAAATCATTGATGACATACATGCTGATGTAAAAGGGTATACGGGCGACCCTGACTACGAGAGATTCTATGCTGTTTTTTATGTTTCGACAGACCTATGGGGATTGCCGAAATTCAAGCAAATTTGGAGGGAAAAAGATTTTCCAGATAATTGGAAGGGCCTGTACATCGTTGGGGCGTGAAAGGGCTGGATTGTGATTTCCCCCTTTTAATTGATTGGCGCTCAGCCCATTGCTCTGTTCTCATATGAATTGGAAATCCCACCCTTGGAGGTGGGGCTTGTACGGCGCAGTCCAATAGCTGACGCCGTACTCGACAAATTGACGGAACGTTATTTCAGCACCGTTGAAGCGTAGCTGTGGTTGTGCTTGCTCATCGGGTCGAGCACGGGCGCCCATGTTTTTTTCGTACTCAGTCATTCAACGGGGACAAGCTATCGCTCCTGTTCTCCCACGGGCTTTCCCGGTTGTCTCGAGAAACTTGGTCCACTCTTCGCTATTCTTGTAATCGATGTCTTTCCCGTAGCCACGCAAAATTTCATCTACCGTAGCAGCGAGTTCGACCGATGAATCATGCAAGTCCTTCTGCGAGGCAACAGCAGATGCAAAGCGATTGCGAGCATCCGATAGAAGCTCGAGGCCGCTCAGGTCAGTTATCCGCTTCAATGTCTTCTTGAATTCGGTCACTTCATCTATTGCAAGATGGATGTACACCCCCCACGTGGTCATCTCGACGATGACCTGCTGGACGGGCTTGTCGTAGTCTTTCGGATTGATGCAGTCGGTCGCACCAAAGACACGAGCGAGCTCAAACTTAGCTGGGTTCGTGTCGATTGCAATGATACGACCAGCTTCGGCGAGCTTGGCGCCTTGGATGACGGCAAGGCCAATGCCACCGAGCCCAAAAACAGCAACGCTGTCGCCGGGCTGTACCTTTGCCGTGTTTTTCACCGCACCCAGACCCGTGGTCACACCGCAACCCAGCAAGCAAACCTGTTCCGGATTCGCGTTCGGGTCAATCTTCGCGAGCGAGACTTCGGCGACAACGGTGTACTCAGAGAAGGTCGAGCAGCCCATGTAGTGGTAGATGGGTTGGCCGTTGTAACTAAAACGCGTAGTGCCGTCCGGCATTACGCCTTTACCTTGGGTCGCGCGCAAGCGCAAGGCAGGGCAAGCAGGAACGCGGGCAAGCGCGAAAGCAGCCAAGTGACACAGGACCCGGGTGGTCAGATTTACTTCGGCGAAACGCCGGAAAATGGGTCAGTTTTCAGTCGGCGTTGACACATGGGCGAGTGGCATTGAATGCGCGGCAACCCGCCGACCAGCTGAACGCGTCATCTGTACCCGCAAGGCAGCACATCGTAATGGGCTGCAGATGTATGTCCGACCGCTATTCAGCCAGATAGCGGCGCGTTTGGCAGCTTCACTTCGCGCAACTTGGTGGTAGCTGCAGCGGCCGACTGCCACTACCCTGTTCGGTTTATCCTTGAGCCGACGGAAACTTGTAAGAATCCTGACTCTTTGGCGAATTCTGTTGCGACAGCGACCTCGTGTTTTTCGCATTATGAAAAATTTCCTTTCCCAAAATTTTTTTAAAAACTTTTTGCCGGTTTTTCACAGGCACTGCCATTGGTAGTTATCAGGCGTTACCAGGGGAGGGCGTATGGCCCGGAAGTTGACGAAGAAGACGCTTGCTGGCCAGCCGTTCGAACGGCGGCAGCAGGTTGAGGCGGAGCTGGCCGAGATGCGTAAGTTGAGGCCGACGGAATTGATTAACCGTCTGCGTGGCTCCTCGCGGGGCGTGCAGGAGCGTTGCAGTGTCGAGGCGATGATTGCACTCATCCGGGATGGGCAGCCTGAGCCTGTGCTCAACGAGCTCGTCTGTCGCGTGCTGAGCCGGTTTTCGACCGTGGCTGCACACAAGCTCCATGTTCGCGGCACGTATTCGCAGGAGGCTCTGGAAAACGTCAACAGTGCATTTGGCGAGGCACTGGCGTTCGACATCATGACGAAGTCTGAAAGTCTCGATTTCTTTGAGGTCGCGTTCTCCAAAGCGGTCGCTGGCTTTATACACAGCGAAGTGCGGCGCGAAAAGAGCCGGAGACAACGCTATGTCTCGACGACTCCGATGGACGCCGAAGAGGAGTTCTCCTCTGATGACACCGATGCATTTAGAGATGTCGACAAGCTTCCGCCCGGGTGGTTGTCTGACCCAGAACGGGGGGCGCTCACCGAGCAGCTCCTCACGCAAATTGGCGCGCTACCCGAGAAACTGCGGAAGGTCGCCATCCTGCTCGGCCTCGGCGTGCAGATTGAATCGATTGACCCAAGCGAGACGACGATTGCAGAAGAATGCCAAATCAAACGTCGGGCGGTTCAGTACCGTCAGGACCAGGTCGTAGAGAAGCTCGCAAACTTCAAGGAGTAACAGATGACCAACATCAAGCAGAGCAAGCCGCAAGTCGCCGAAGTCCTGATGCAATTCGCGGCTGAGCAGAGTCTCCCCACGGCGGCCCAATTGCATCGATACATCGAGGAGTTCCCGCAGTTCAAGGAGGAACTTGTCGAGTTCGCCGCGTCACTCGTTGAGGATGAGTTTCACGACAAGCCCGTGGAAACGCAGGCGAGCGAGGCTGCGGCCCAGCTCGCGGTAAGTCATTTCCATAATTTTCGGTATGAATTCGCGAAGAAGGGCGCATCGGTGCCGTCGGCGAAGGCCGAGAATCCAATTTCCCGGTTGTCCCGGGGTGAGTTCGGGCGACTGGTGGAGAGACTGCAGTTGCCAAAGCAGGTTGTGACAAAGCTTCGGGACAGACAGATTCGATACGCCACCATCCCTGGACGTCTGATTGGTGAGCTGGCTTCGGCTTTGGAAGTTACCAGGGACATCGTCACTGCACATCTGTTGGCAAGCCCCCAAATGGCTAGGCTCACGACTTCATCCCTGAGCCAGGGTGAGCCTCGGGAGACCCGGCAGGAGTCTTTCGCGGAGGCGCTGACATCAGCTAATCTATCTACTGAGGAGGTATCCGAGGTGATGAGCCGCTTTTCGGATGAAACTTGAGCAAGCAAATCTGAATATCTGACACCAGCCCTATAGTTTGTCTGGCTCCGTTCGGAGCTTTCGTCGTCCCTGAAGATATAAGTCCTGCGATTGGTCACTGAAATGTTTCTTCGATATTTCAGTGACCAAGACACGCTAGCGGTTGAAAGCCTTCCAGCTGCCTCTCCCCCTTCTTCCTCCTTCTTCTGTTCCTGAGAACGCCGCGGTCGTCACTATGACGGCGCGGACCGCTGCCAACCTCCGGCCGGGACCATCCGCGCCACCCGCAGCTCTCGCTTATGCATTGCCGAATTCCGACCGTCGCGGCCATACCGCTACTGACGGGTTCGTCGATGGTTGCGTATGGTTCGCGCTGTCGGCCAGCTGGAGGCCGTGCTCGCGGCAAAAGAAATTTTTCGAAGGCGTTGCCAGTTTTTGGCTGTCACAGCCATATCACTGTTGAAGGGTTCGACGATGGTGAGGATTCTCGCCGTCATGTGATTGGTAGCGCCTTCGCGATGGAAATTTTTTGTGAGTGCGTTGCCGGTTTCTGATGGCCGCTGCCATATCACTATTGAAGAGTTTGAAGGTGGTAACGGTCCTTCCAATCAATTGACCGATGAGCTCTTCGGGATGGAAATTTTTCTGCGGTTGCATTGCCGGTTTTTGAATGAACCTGCCATAAGTTAGTGAAGGCAATGAGCGGCATCCGCTGCGAAGGCCAATACATTGAGGATTACGTATCATGCCCATTTTCTATCAAATGGAAAATTCGCGTCAGGTTCGTACGATGGACCATCCGCAGAGCATCACGCTCGTTGAGATTGTCCGCGCCGTTGCTGGCGGCGTGGAGATGGACCTGAAGGTCTTTGAGGAGGACGGCGACGTCGTGCTGACCGAGGAGATGCTGGTTGAAATTCTTCGCAGCAAGCCGCACCCGAAGCTGCATTTTCACCGTCATCGCGAGCTCAAGGTCGTGGTCCACTTTAACGGTCGCGAGGTTTCCCGCCAGGCGCCGCCCGCGATGACGATTCACCGTCTGAAGCAATGGGCGGACAAGGAGTTCGGTATCGACGCCGCGCATGCCGCTGAACACGTGCTGCAACTGAGCGGTACGACGGAGCGCCCTGCTGGCTCGACCCATATCGGCACGCTCACGCACGAGCACCAGCATTACCTGTCGTTCGACCTCGTTCCTAACGAACGTTTCCAGGGCTAAACGATGAACGCTGCTCAACAGCTGGCGACCCCCGATGCCCGCGCATTCCAGGCGGACATCGACCGGGCTCTGTTCCAGATGGGGGGGGCCGACGGCAAGTGGCGCCTCCTGACGCTTGACTGGCCGCATGCGGTGATAGAGGTCACCGCCGCGGTCGGTTCATTCGCGTTTCGTTTCGAGCTTTCGGGCTTTCCCGCTCAACCGCCTACCGCGCAGCCATGGGACGCGGCATTGAACGTGCCGCTCGCTCATCACAAGTGGCCGCGCAGCAAGGGGGGGCGGGTAAAGGATGTGTTTCGGCCCGACTGGCTCGGCGGTTCCGCACTCTATATGGCGTGCGACCGGCTCACCATCCAGGGACACACAAACTGGGTGACGCAGATGCCCGCGAGGTTGTGGAAGCCCGACGGGTCGATTGTTCAGTTTCTCGAGGAACTTCATGTCCTTCTCAATTCGCAAGACTTTACGCCGCCTCTGGTCGCCGCAGCATAAGTTGGCCTGCTCGGCGGTGCTGTGGCAGGAACTCGTGAAGGACCTTCGCGCGCGCAGCGCAGGCGTTCGCGAAAGCGGTGCCTTTCTGATGGGGCTGTGCGAAGGGGACGTTCGCACGATTCACTCGTACGTCCTATACGACGACCTCGACCCCAAGGCGCTCGAGTCTGGCTACGTGCACATCGACGGACGGCACATGGGGCGGCTGTGGGAAATCTGTCGCGAACAGAAGCTGTCCGTCATCGCAGACATCCATACCCATCCCGGTGGGTATGGACAAAGCGATACCGACAAGAAGAACCCGATGGTCGCCGTGAAGGGGCACATCGGGCTCATCCTGCCGGACTTCGCGGCGCGAAAGTTCTCACGCACGAACATGGGCATCTACGTTTATCGCGGTTCCCACGAATGGGAGACAGTCGGCGAAGCCCGTAACCCCAGTTTTTTCTACATCGGCCTGTGAGGTGAAGGAATGTCGTCCCAATATGACGCCGACGCGCTGCATCGAACCGTAAAACGGCTAATCGACAGCGGTCAGGCGAAATCCTTTGAAGAAGCACACGAGATTGCAGAGAAGTATCAGCTGCAACTGGAACTGACGGCGCCGGCAGATTTTCACGAGCAGGTGGCCGCACTTGCGGTCGTGATGCTCGGTCGCCGCGCCTTTCTGGGCGGCGTGTCGGTGTCAGGCTGCGGCGACGTCGTCCTGCATCCTTCGCTTGGTAGCAACCAGTCGCTCGCGAGCGCGCTGTGCGAAGCGGGCGCAATCATCGCTGATGCGGCGCCTGGCCGACCGACCATCGCAATCGGCAGCGTCCGGACGCGAATTGCCCCATTTCACGTGCGTTTGCTCATGTCGGGCTGGCGCGCCGGGACGGCGCCAGCTGACGAGCGCCACAGTATCGACGATGAGAACGGCGGCTACGTCATGCCGCTGACGGCCGTCGCTGCGGCAGCGCTCGCCGTCAGTCAAGCCTTCCAGCATGTCGCGGATACGGTGCCGACGGGTTTCGAGCCTGCCGGCATTTCGTTGTGGGCTCCGGCGCAGGCTAACTGGGAGTCTCGCGAATGCGACGGGCCCGTGCTGCAGGTGCTGCCGTCGTCTACATGGTTGCTCGGCCTGGGGCATCTCGGGCAGGCCTTCGCATGGTGCCTGAGCCTGCTGCCGTACCCGAAGGACGCGCGCGAGCCGCCACACGTTCTTCTGCAGGATGTCGACCGCGTCGGCGTGTCGACTGAGAGCACCTCCGTGCTGACCGCGAAGCAGGACAAGGGGCGAAGAAAAACGCGCGTGGTCGCAGAGTGGCTCGAAAAGCACGGATTTTCCACGGCTATCGTCGAACGCTATTTCGACGGCGAGACCCGTATAGGACAGGGGGAGCCGTCGTTGCTGTTCTGCGGCGTCGACAACCCGGAGGCGCGCCGTGCGCTCGAAAGCGCGGGCGTCAGCTTCATAATCGAAGCGGGCTTGGGGAGCCGCCACGACGACTTCCAGAGCGTGCGCGTGCACACCTTCCCTGCGTCGCGCACAACGGCTCAAACGTGGCCGCATAAGCCGAAGAAGGCGCCCGTTATCGAAGGTCTCTACGCCGACCTCCTCGAAAAGGGCGAGCTTGGCCGTTGCGGCGTCGTGGAGCTTGCCGGCAAGGCCGTCGGGGCCGCGTTCGTTGGCGCGTTCGCCGCTGCCCTCTGCGTTTCTGAAGCGCTGCGCGTCCTGCACGGGAGCGCGCCGAGCGAGGTACTCGATGCCGACATGTTCGCTCTTGAATTCCGCAGCGTGGTCATCAACGAACACGACTTCGCTGCCCTCAATCCTGGGTTCATTGCGGTCCGATAACCCGGTCCCCATCTCTCAACTGCAAAAAGCAGAAAGGAAGTGAACGATGAGCAACTTCGACAACACGACCGTGAGCATCAACGGCAAGGGGAACCACGTCGGTGACAAGGTGAACGTCACCAACAAGGTCACGAACAACAATAGTCACAACCACAACCACAACCACAACCACAACCACGTCACGAACATGTATCGTGAGCCCCCGCGCAATGGCGGCGGAGCGGACGGCGAATTGCCAGCAACCGCGCTCTTTGGCGCGCTCGCGGTCTGGCAATTCTTTCGTCACTACGAGCAACTGATGTCGGTGATGCAGCACGCAATCGCCTTGGCCGTGGTACCCAGCATTATCGCGGCGGTTATCGCGTTCATCCGGGACAAGGACACGCAACCGGCAACGATGTCGACCTTGCCCGCTATCGTTTTTGCGCTCGCGGGTTACCTGATGCTCCAACTGATTGGGGACAATATCCCGAAGGCGATTGAGGACCTCGCCGCGACCGGGCCGGTCATCCAGTTCTGGCGGAGCCTGACCGAATACGGCCGCCAGGTCGTCTTGCAGAACACTGCCGCAATCGTTTTCGTGTTGATGGCGACGGTCTCCAACGCCCTCGCTGGGCTGAGGACCTTCGCGACGACGAACTACGGTTGGTTCGCATGGCTCTGGCGTTTGACGTGGCGCAACTCCCCCCGCCGGCACGTCCTCACTCAGATGGTGTTCCTTGGCGCAGCAGCGTTCTTTGCGTCCGGGAAGGCTGTCGCAGCCTGGGTCTGGTTCCAGGATGCAGTGCGTGCTGCTCTGAGTTGACGTTCGGCGCTCGTGGCTGTTAGGCGGGTCGGCGTGCAGACGACCCGCCCAAAAGGTTGACGTATTGTCCGCGATATAGTCTCATACGCACATTTTTCGTGGAAAACTGCACGTGAAGCCTTCAAAGTTGCACCTTTTCGGTACATTTGTGCAGCTATGCGAGTTCGCCCTCGGTAAGGCTGCGGACCCCGAGCTCGTGCTGCAAGCAGCTGATGAGTTACAGAAAGCCGGCGACGCAGACGGTGCTCAGGCAATTCGCGACCTGGTAAGCGCATCACCGCGCGCAGAAAGGGCGAAGCCTGCACCCAACCGCGTCGTGCACCTGTCGGGCGAAGAACTGACCCGGAGTTCACGCATTCCTGTCGACAGAGAGACGTCGGCGCCGCTGGCGAGCATCATCGTCGGGAAGTCGTTGCCCACCGAAGGCCCCATCCTCCCGCCGAGGCTTGCTGGCGGCATCGACTCGTGGATTGTCGAGTGGCGAAGGGCTCCCGAGCTCATCGAGGTTGGTATTGAGCCCGCGCGCAGTTGCGTCCTGTTCGGCGAGCCCGGCACCGGGAAGACGCAGCTTGCGCTATGGCTTGCGGGGCAACTCGGCCTGCCAGTTATCCTTGCTCGTCTTGACGGATTGATGTCTTCGTTCCTCGGTACGACGTCAAGGAACATCGGCAATCTTTTTGATTTTGCCAATCGCCATCGAGCATTGCTCGTTCTGGACGAGTTCGACGCTATTGCGAAACTGCGCGATGACCCTAACGAAGTCGGCGAAATCAAGCGAGTGGTCAATACGCTGCTGCAAAAGCTCGATGAGCGCGCCGAGAGAGGGCTCACGATAGGTATTACCAACCATCCCCAGCTGCTCGACCCAGCAGTCTGGCGGCGTTTCGAGTTACAGGTCGAACTGCCGAAGCCCGAACTGAGTGCAAGAATCGAAATCATTGGGCGCTACGCGGACCCGCTCAATTTCAGCCACGGCCAAGCCAAATTGCTGGCCGTGATACTAGAAGGGGCTTCGGGGGCCGAGATTCAGGACGTTGTCAAATCGCTGAAAAAGAGTTGGATTTTAGACGGTCCGAAGCTATCCTTTGCGGAGAGATTGCAGGCCGTCATGGGCATCCATGCCGCTCGAGTGCCCAGCGATGCTATTGGTATACTCAATTTGCCATTGCGAGAGCTTGCCCGCGCGTTTACTGAACACTACGCATTCAATACAGTGGAGCTCGGGGAAGTATTTGGAGTCAACAGGACGACAATAAGCCGCTGGGTCGCTTGACCCGGTTCCGGGGAAGATGATGGCTGGGGATTACCCACTTTTATACGTACAGAACCCGAAGGTTCTACGTCAACCGCGCAAAGTTAATCCAGGTAGCAAGAAGACGGATTTCTTTGCTGACCGTGACGCCGCGTTCGCCGAGCTTCGAGCGTCGATAACCTCCAGCCTGAAGGAAATTCAAGAGCAGTTGCGGCAAAACTCCGCAAGGTTTTGCTCTTCGGGATTCGTCAAGGTTCGACTCCAAGAGAAGGCGTGGGCCAAAACCCACCGTCCGGTTCGTAAGCTCTTCACGCCGAAAAGCGCGCCTGTTGTTGGTGGCGATGACATAGGCGAGCTTATCGTCCGCACCAGCGCAACGGGGCTGGGTGATGTGCTCACTAGCGTCGGACGGGCCGATAGCACTACGACTCGCAAGCGTGATAAGCACGGAGAGTGGGTCGTCAATCCCAATCGCGAGCGCTCCGAAGTCGGCGCGCTCGAGAGCCTTCGCCTTTGGTCATCCGCAGACAGGCGGTTACCGGACACCGAATATGCCATTTCGACTTTCGCTGAAACGGGCTTGGCGCCGATGTACGCAGTTCGCCTTTTTGAGCCCATCACGTCATCTCTCGAAAAGCTAAACGCTGGGAAAGGGAATACGACATTCAAGGATGACCCGGCAGATTCATTCGTTCGCTCATTGAAAGATTTATCGCAGAGCCTGGGAATATATGTCGTCCTTGACGAAACCCTACCTACCATTCATCTCGCGTACATTGGGCTGACCGATTCCCCTGGCTTTGCGGTCATACGAGGCATTTCAGAGCTCTCGAAGTTCGGCGACCAGTTGATGGCCGATGGCGACTATTCAGATGACTCCCATCATCGACTGCTTGCTTTGCTCGGCGAGCATCCGAATGTGCGTACGGTCGCCGTTCCGCGCATTTTGTCTTCTGACCGGAAAAGCTCTTTTGGCGCATCGGCCGTTGCACAACGCGTTCAACGCAGGTCGACCGTCATCTCGCTAACGCCGGCGGATATTCCTCAACCCGAAGGCGACGTCGCTTACCCAATGGTCGCAGTGGTTGACGGCGGAATCTCGGATAAATTCGCTTCCTGGGTCAAAGGAAGCTACGGAAGGATACCCGCGGGCCAGCGCGACCTGGACCATGCAACGAACATTGCAGGTCTACTTGTCGGTGCGAAACATTTCAATCCGGATTATGGACAGCGTTTCGAAGAGAACGGATGCTGGCTGATTGACATCGCGCTTCATACGAAGGACGAATACTTCGGCAGACACTATGGCAACGGGTCTGCCAAGTTCATGGACGAGCTTGAGCGCGTTGTCGCGGACTGTCGCCATAAGTATGGGGTACGTGTATTCAACTTCAGCCTCAACAATAAAGAGGACGTGATACCTAACGCGTTTAGCGAGGAAGCGACGCGGCTCGACAAGATTGCTCGTGAGCATGACGTATTCTTTGTCATCTCGGCTGGGAATGTCCGGGACGAAGATAGGCGCCCAGAGTGGGACAAGGTGATTTCAGTTGCCGCGGCGCAGCTCATTGAAAGCAAGTCGGACACCCTTTGGGGCCCGGCAGACTCGTTGTTGAACATCTCCGTCGGCGCGATGAACGGTGCTGGCGTTAGAGGTTGTCTGCCTGATGTGCCTGCACGTTACAGCCGGCGCGGGCCCGGTGTGCGAGGGTCGGTAAAGCCCGACGTTAGCCACATCGGGGGTGCGGACGGCAAGGACGACCTGTCTGGGCTGTCGAGCGTTTCAGAAGACGGTATGCTGGCCGCGGTGAAGGGAACGAGTATGGCGGCTCCCTTGGTCGCCAAAACTCTGGCAGCGCTCGATATGGAGCTCGCGGGGGTGGCGCCGCGCGAAGTCGTGCAAGCACTCTTTCTTCACAATACCTATTTCGAGAAGCCGTTTCAAAGCCAGCAGGCTCGACGCATCGGCCGTAGCCTGATTGGTTTCGGGTATCCCCGAGCAAGCCACCGGTCCCTCGAGCTCGACAGGCATACGTTCGGAGTCGTCGTGTTTGACAGTCTGCAAGTTGACGAGAACACAATCATCGACTTCAGCTGGCCCAGGGAACTCGTCGATTCCGAAGGGCGGTGCCGTGGTGTTGCACGCCTCACGCTCGTCTATTCGCCTCCGCTCGATTTCAAGTACGGAGCAGAGGTTGCACGCATCAATCTGGAGCCGGCGCTCCGACAGCGAGTGCCGAACGTCAAGGCCTCACGTGCTGACGACGAAGACGACGAAACTGACGATGACGAGGACGCAGGAAAGGCCGGTTGGACCGGGCGCGCGAAGCCGGTCCACGCTCATGGCCTAAAGCGTACTTCACGAGAAGCTGCGCTTCTCGTCGACGGATTGAAGTGGAGTCCGGTGAAGGTTCTTGAGGGCAATTTCCGCGGCGTCGGTCGCTCTCATGAGTGGCGGCTGAGCGTCAATTATGTCTTGAGAGACCAGGCCGAGTTTCCCAAGGATGGGATTCCGTTTGCGGTCATTTTGACAATCTCTGACCCCGATGGGGTCGCCAGCGTGTACGGTGACCTCGCTCAGGAACTGGTGGCTACTTCCGCAGTGCGAATGAATGATATTCGTGCCGCAATGCGGATTCGTCCGCAGGCTTGACAACAAAATTCGGAAAGCAAAGAAATGTCTGAACAAAGCAAGCGATATATTGTTTTGGCTAAGGCCAACGAAGAGACGGAGTTCGTCGGTCCGTTCGCGCAATCTGGTCGCAAGCAGGGATTCCTGCGTTCGCTCCTCTCCAAGGCTTTCCCCCAAGGAGCACAGATTCCTGTCACCACATCGTCTGTTGATGAGAACGTCACGGTTCTGGAATTGACAGATGAGCAGGCACGAGCTTTTGAGACCGCGAACGCTGGCGTAGCTCTTCATCCCGTCCGCACCTACAGCCTCGCCGCAGTCGATGTTGAGAGCATCCTGAATGCACAAGCGCCGTTTGATTTCAGTGGATTCTCGCGGACAGCAGGTGGCTCCTTCAAAATCAAGGTAACCGACACAAGCGGGAGCCCGATTCCGAAGGTTCCAGTAACGCTGAAGGAAGTGGGCGTTGAAAACCCACACGTTGCTCTCACGAACGCGCGTGGCCACGCGACAATTGACACCAAGAGCGGGCTGGCGGAGTTTATCCTGGTTGCTCCCTTCTCGGACTACTGGACTGAGCTCCGGCGCGGCGTAACTTCGTCGACGGTGGTCGAGTTCGCCCTGCATGGCTTGTCGCCGGCTTCGGCAGACTGTTTGAAGTATCACTGCTCCGATGCGCTTTGCCCGGAGGCTTGCGAGCCTAAAGCGTCCAAAATCAAGGTCGCGGTCATTGACAGCGGCGTTGATACGCATTGCGACCTTACAAATGTGACCGCCCGCACTTCTTTCACACAAGCCGACGAGGATGATGACCTTGGTGACAACGGGACCGGGCACGGAACTCACGTCGCCGGAATCATCGGTGCCCGTGGTGTTGCAAAGGGACTGGCGCCGAACGCCGAATTGATTAGCATCCGGGTATTTGAGCGCGGTTCCAGGACAACTGATACCACGTATGTGTACGATGGAATCAAAGCTGCGGTCGAAGCTGGCGTTGACGTCATCAATCTGAGCCTCGGCCAAAGAGACGAGGACGCGGTGCTTCAGGCTGCAATTGAAGATGCTGAGGCTGCTGGCATTTTGGTCGTGGCAGCATCAGGAAACGATGGCAGTAGCGTCCCACAGTATCCGGCAGTCTATGCGAGCGTTGTTTCAGTAGCGGCGCTGGGTCGACATGGAACATTTCCTGCTGCATCGGCGCATGCGGTGCATCAGTCTCGTTCGGTCGGCGATGACACGGCCGACTACGTTCCAGACTTCTCAAACTGGGGGAAAGTGGACCTTGCGGCTCCTGGCGTTGCGGTCATTTCGACCATCGGGACAAGCGGGTATGCTGCGCAGGATGGGACGTCGATGGCGTGTCCAGTGGTCTCAGGTCTTGCGGCCAGGCTGCTGGAGTCGTCGCCGAAGTTGAAAGGCCGGTCGCGCAGCCTTGAGCGCCTGGCCGATTTGAAGGCGTTGCTATACGACCAGTGCAAGTCGCTGGGGTTCAAGGCGCCCGATGTCGGGAAAGGGTTGCCTCACATGGGTGGAGGAGCGTCATGAGTCGCTTTGTGCTGGTATTCCGAGGTCCAGGAGAGATACCGCAGGACGAGCTTCGATTGATTTGCGAGCATGCCGGCGCAAGGATTCTTGACATGCGACCGTCAAAAGCCGTGGTGCTCGAGGTGGATGGGCCCGCTGTCAACCTGTTAGCAGATGTCAGGAAGTTGAAAAATTGGGTTGCGAGCGAGCAGCGCACTTATCGACTAGCATAAACGTCCGGGAAGCCTGAAGAGCGCCCGCCAATCGGCGGGTTTTTTTGCCCGAGTGTCGACGGCACAGTGCTGCGTGTTCCAAATCCGATTTTTGACTCAATGAATCTGATGTGCACAGCGGTTTAAGTATTCATCTGATAAATCGAGTGGCTCTCTTGCGGGCTGAATTTGTTCGACCGCCGTCGCTCGGAACGATGCGGCATTGCGACCGACGCGCCAGTATTGGGGAGGACTGGATGTGCAAAAACGTTGCAGATTCCTCTCATCCGCCCTACGGTACAGCAGTGAAACCCTTGGGTGCTCTGACATTTGTGAACTCATCAGTTTCGGGACCCTCCACGTGGGGACAGCTTGGTGTTGCGAAGGAGGTCGTTGCAATGCACGTTCAATCCAGATTGAGCATGGGGCGACGTCTGTCACCGGAACTCCCTCGGGAGATGGTCGCCGGGCGGTCGGGAGGCCAAGGGTCCGATTTCGAGACAATCCAGATGTTGGTCGCAGAGTATTTGGGGCATCGGACCTCGCCAACGATTCTTGGCGGCTATCTGCAGAGGGCCTTGTGCGAACAGGGAGAATTAGAAGCAGCCGTCATGCGGTACATGTCGGTGAGGTTGTCGGGCGTGTCGACTGCCATAGCAGCACTGGCTGCTGCACCGGAACTAGGGCGTTTGCAGGACAACCTGGACCAAGCGGACGCACTCGCCGCTCATCTGCGCGCGCTGGATGAGCAGCTTAAACCTGACTGCTAAAGGTTTGCCGTGAGGTGCGACCGGGAGAACTGGCTAACTAAGTCCTTTCCCGGTCATTGCTTGTCCGAGGGTGGCGTCCAGGGCACCAGAATTTCCGGCCCATCAGTCAATTCTCAAGCGTGTCACTTCGTTAAGGGAGCACCGCTCGAAGGCCCTCCGGGTCCGCTTTCACAAACCGGAAGGTTTCAAGCCTCTCGCTCATTTCCTTTTCCATCAACTGCATCCACTCAAGTACTTCGGACATCCGCTGCTTTTGTCGCCTTACTGACGTAAGGTCGCACTGAGTTATGTAGCTTCGCAGTTCCGGGATGAAGGTTTGCAGCATCGTTACCACGTCTGCAGCCGCACCAATGGAATCAAAAGCCCCAAGTTCTTTCCACGCGAGATGGACGTACGGCTTCAGGCTCTCCGGCCTCTTGTGACCTGTTATCTCGGCGACCTGAGCCAAAATGGTTGTATAGTCCCCTAAGTTGATGGCATGAAGAGGCGTTGTACTTGTGCTGCTGTAAAAATCCTTGATATGCAGAGCGACGAGGGTGGTTATCGCGCGATGCCGGAACATTGAAAGGCAAGCGCGCTGGGCGATGCCCGCTTTTATACATAGCCGCTCAAAATCACGCGTCATCGATTCTTTGCTGAGCGGCTTGCCATCGTTATTCAGAAATAGCCGGTCTTCCGGTTCGGGGTTTTCTCCTTTCTCACGCAGCGCGCGACATAGGTCAGCTCGATACACCTTCGCATAAGCTTGGATACGAATCGCGACGGCCATCGTTGTGCGAATGCTGCGACGAGCGCCTGGCTCGCGCTTACCCGTGGAAAGCGTTAGGCGCTTGTGCTTGATTGCTTCCAGGTTGGCGTCGAGCCTCATTTCCGCAATCTCTGATGGTCGCGCACCCGTAGCAAGCATCAACTGAAGCATCAGCAAGCGTCGGTGTCGGAGATGCGTTAGCCTTGTCTTCTGGATGTAGCTTAAGCTGGACGTAGCCCCATCTTGTGCCGCTAGAAGGTCTTCGTTCGAAGATGCATCGACAGCGGTCCACAGGCGGCTGACCAGTGCATCTGGCATCGGCACCTTTGCCTGAGGCGTCGACGGCGGAGGATTCTGGGAGAAAGCATGGTAAGTGCGACCACCCTTTTTTCCATAGTTCAACTTTTCCTCCACCAGCAAAATCTGGTGGGGCTGGTGTTCCAGACCAACGATGTGGCGATGGGGCAAGAGCGTGTTCTGCAACCACGTTAGGAAGCGAATTCCCGAATACGAAATTTGCCTTACCTGGTTCGATTCACGCTTTTTTCCGGGTCCCGATGACCCGGTCTCGTCGCCCAGCTTCTGTAGGAAATCGGCGTAGGTAAGAGAAGTCAGGTCCCAAAAGTTGATTCTTGCGGACCAGCAAAATCGAACTAGATGGCTCAATTTGACAGCTTCCTGCCGTACAGACCCACCGCTATGGTCTGCTCTGAGACTCTTACAGAGGTCGGCAAGATACATGTCCATTTCGATGCATGGTGCGCCATTGGGCCATGCCATAAAAACCATCGCAGGATATGTCTCTTCACCTGGCGGCAGGAATGAACCTTCGCTATCAGTGCGGGCTTGTTGAGGCACCGTGACGTCCCTTAACATTGTGAACAGTTGCCGAGGACGGGCGGGAGAAAGGAATCCGCTATCAATCCTTTTCATTAGTTGCGCTCCCAGAGAGGTCAGCAATGACCTTGATGTCGAAGGTCGCTTCATGTCTTTTTAGCGCTTGCTGCAAGTCGGGATTGACGCTTGAATATTGATGAACGGTGGAAATGATATCCCTGTATGCAGCCACAGTTATCGCACGTTCCAGTAGCATCATTCTGTTTTTGTGTTTTTCCTCAGAAAGACGATTCCGAGAAGAATTTAAAAGTTCGTCACGAGAAGGATTTAACCTTGTAGTGCGAATTATGGATTTGTAAAGCTCCTTTCTTTTTTGCTCAAGTTTGGTCCAGCCTCCGTCTTCGACAGCTACTTCGGCGGCTGCCTTGAGAGTGTTCAGCGCAAGAGGTTTGATTCCCTTTGACGGCAATGAAAATTTCGACAAAGAAACTTGGGTTTGACAGGCCTCCTTTAATATCTTGAACTCTCGAATCTCACATCCGTTCTCGTCTTTGTCGCCGTTGATAAGAAATAGCCAGAGTTGCTTCGTACTCTCTATAGCGGATGCAGTAGGAACCGTGAACGTCATGGCGTCACCTCGATATTTGCCGAAATATGCTAGCTCTTCATGCCAACGCGTATAGCGAACCGCGCGCGCTTACCATCTCGGATGACAGAGTAAGAGGTTAGTGAGTAGTTTTTTTCAACCATGTTAAGCTCTACCCACTGCTCTACTTCGTTAAAATCTACCTCGCTTATTTCATTAACATTGAAGTGCTTGCACACTTTCTTGTAAAGTTTGTCAATATTTTCGGCCTCGACTGATTTCTTTCCTGAGGCATAGAAATTCCATAGGGCACGGGAAATATAAGTTCCTTCGATTTCTGGGATGGCTAGACCTCCCATGTTTTCTTTTATATAGGCAAGAATGTGGTCAACATCCATATGTCCTGCCAAAGCTCGCGCCGCATCGAGAGCCGTGCCTTTGAAATACAAGACAAATGAGAGCAGAAATGACTTTCTGTCTTCGTGAATGCGTACATACCACCGCCGACCGTACTGGTCTGGTTGCGTGTTTACGTAGTCACAGAACCTATCGAGATATCGATTGATAGTTCTTTCATCGACCGGGCACATGGAGAAAACGTCTGCTCGACCAAAAATCGGTAGGTAGAACAGCATGCTTGCTTCTGCTGCGTCGTGAGTGCCGCTTTGAGCCATCGAGTTGTTGCTAATTTTCGTAAGCAACAGCACGGCCTTTGCGACGATTCGAGGAACAGGGATGGTATTGGAGGTATGAGTGTCAGCGACGAGAGCCTTGCCGCGTCGTTTCGTTATCCAGTACCCATCTCCGCGCCGAAACTTCAGGCAAAGTTTAGGTATCGAAGCCAGTTCGTTCGCCCTTGACGGCGCAAGACCTGATACAACATGGGTGCAGGCAGCGACCAAAATGGTCATTGCCTGATTCAACGATGGGCTGTCTCTGAGAACGTCGCGTGATTCACCGGAGCCAATTTCGCTCCACCCGCTTATTCCCAAGCAAGTCAGTTGCTGTGGGAGATTGGCGACTACCCACTCGTTACGAAGCTTCCGGTTTCGCGCCGCCTTATGCCCTTTCTCGGAATGAAACCAGCCTTCGGCGGTGAAATGTGCTACGGCCCGTGTGTAGAACATGACGAGAGGCGCACCGTACACCTCCACCCACCGTAAGGCTTCGTTCAGATATTCGAGGCCAATCTCAAGCGGAATCCAAGGCGTATGCTGCGTGGGAGGAGCGTTTCTGACGAAACGTTGAAGACTATCGAGCTCACTTGTAGCAATATCGGGAAGGCTGCCGGGAAGGCTCGGCCTTGTTGAAAACAAGGTATGAATCATCCCGATGATGCTAATCATAGTAGTTTGTGTCGGCCGCACAGCCCGAGCTTCCTCAAGTGTGAGTGTTCTGTGCGACGGAAGCTCCTGTGAAGTGTTAACGCGGGCGGAAACTAGAAGCGCTGGGAAACGCAAAAGGAATTGTGGTTCAAACTGCCGGAAAAAAAGACGGGCACTGACAGTAGCGAGGACCTCTCGGTCGCAACCTATCAGCTCTCGGACCTTTGCGTGGTCGATGTATTGAAGGCCGCCGCTGTAACATGAGTAGCCGTTCTGAGTATAAAAATTATGTGTAGTTAGCCAAGTGACCACTTGGCTCCTTATCTCGAAAGGCAAATCGGTAATCGGTCTTTGACTTCCTCTGACTTTTGAGATTTTTCGAGTGATTCCGGGGTCTATCTTGTCGAGGAATGCCTCAGGTAGGCCGTTGGCAAAAAAAGTTCCCCCATTCGCATAGTCAGTAAGGAATCCTTCAAGGGTACCTACATCAACTCTCCTAAAGTGATTGGCCGCGGGAGATAGTGTACGCGCATATCTGTAGACCCAGCGTCCGAGCAACTTGAACAGGCTCACCATCAAAATATGGCTTCTGGCGGATTCTAGACTCGAGATAGATTTCTCACGGAAAAGGAAGGCGGCCTGTTGTGAGAACCGACGGAAGCTGGAATTTTCCTCGTCGGACATCGAGGTGTTGTTCGGAAGCTTGTAGTCCCACAAAACCGAAAGGGTGTTCTTCCAGACTCCATTGACAAGACGGGAATCTGCTGTCCTTACCACCCAAATTTCCGCGTGGATATCGGACAACAGCCAGGGAGCGGTCCAGTCCGTCTCAAGGCCCCGTTCCCATCTGTCAGCTTCTCGAAGAAGGTGTTGGATGAGCGTTTCATCATCGACGTCTTTTACCGAAATTTTGCCGTGTCGAGTTGACATTTCAAGACATCTCCTCAGCAACGACCTGTGGGCGAGCACGAATCGAGCGTTGCAAGATTGCCGCCCTAAGCACACCGGCCTCATGGGCAGCACGGAAGTTGACGTCCCGGTGGCTGGGAAGCATGGCGTGCAGCAAATCTGCAAGTTCCGCGAGAGACCGGGAGGGGATGTCTGCATCGGTTGGCGCATTAGATTCAGAGGATGCGTCGCCGGCGTAGTAGAAATCTCGGCACGCGTATAACTCTCCGAGTATCTCGCTCGAAATAGGTAGAATGAGCGAAGCGTTGTCAAGTTCTTGAGAAATCGATTCAGCGTCATTCCTCCGCGCATCGAATCGTTTATGAAGATGACCCGCTAGCTGGCTACTCGTTGCAGGATGCTGTTCAAGCATGTCGACTATGAATGCCTTCAACTCGGCCTCTGTCGAGAAGTCGGTGACGTCTAAGAGATAGGGCTCTTGTGCCGCGGCCGCACAGAGCAGCAAATTGTGGAATCGGCGGACCATGCGTCGATTCCATGCCGCCAACAGTTCTGGAGGAATGTAGTGCGCTAACACCATTTTCGTAGTATTCCCAAGCTTGACGCTAGCGGCGGTAACGGACCCGGTTTTGAACCATTCCAGTACGGCTGATGTCGCGCGGATGCGGCGTGGTATAACCGGAAGCGTGATGTGCAGACAAGTTTTGACGGTGGGAAAGAGCGGGAAGGTAGGATTACCCTCATCGTCGCATCGGTTTAGATGGTCGTACATCGAAAACTCGGTGACACCACGAAGGCCGTGCTCGTCGTTGACGAGGAAGAGTTTGTTCTTGAGCGCGTGGTCTTGCGCAATCGTTTCCCGTTTTTTCCTAAGGCACTCCAGCAGGAGCTGGATGGCGAAAATGCTTTCCGCCGATAGGGTGCTAGTTTTCATAGCCTTTGCCCGCTGCTTGTCTATCGAAAAGTCCATGCCTCCGACGGAAAGTTCGAAACGCGACTTGGCCTTCTTGTCGTATATGTCGGCGTCGAATAGCGATGCGGCCGTAAATTGTGGATTCTCTATCATAAGGAGCAAGTGCACGACCGTCGCATCGACGCGTGACACATGCCCAAGCATCCACCTGAACCGTCGTACCGTGCCGAAGTCAGAGGTGGGGGTTTCCGGTGCGGACGACGGAAAGGGAAAATACGGCGCTTGCGGTATCCAGCGAGCGGGATTGCTGACACGCTCGAATGCCAGCTTCGACTCGTCCATTGCTAGGCACCGAAGCATTATTCCAAGGCGCCTTTCTCGGGTGGCGGTGGGGACAGTTCTTGGTTTTGGCGAACCTTCTTCGCCGATACACATCGCCTTGAAGGAGGGGTAGGCTGACATTAGCTTTTTGATGTTACGTTCGCTGTTCTCCCTTAGAAGCCGTTGACCCAGTTCAAAGTGAGCATGCCAGCACCTTAGGTAGCGCAAGCAGTCCTTCCGTATGGCGCTTCGAGCCTCGATGAGAGAGTCGCGATAGTCATCTAGATACTTCACGTCGTGCTGCGATAAATCGAAGGGAACAAGCAGCCTGACATTGGGTTCATCTGTAACGTCGACGCCCTCGCCGTCGGCGACGGCCTCCTTGATGCTGACGCCGTCTGAAACCTCGACTGTCTTGCCGTCAACCATCGTCTCCTTTCCAAAGCCGAAGATATCCTTGACCCGCAGTGACTTCTCCGGTGGGATGGCAACCGACACGGGAATCAGGCTTGCAATGTCTCGGAGATATCGAAACATCTTGGCGTAGTGGTCTCTCCAGTACCCAGCGCGGGTAAGTACAGTGCTCTTTCCGCTTCTATCGGTTATATTGTCGCGATAGCATCTATTAACCAGATGCTGCCAGTCTCTCTCCGTCGTGGGCCACGCGGTCTTGCTCCCTCCGATTAGTCGCGAAAAAGTGTTTAGAGACCTTGCTTTCAACAATCTTGTTCGCGAACTGCGACTTCGAAGCAAGTAAGTAAACAGAGTTCGAACAAAAACGTCCGATTCGTGCTCGTGTTCGAACGCTTGAGAGAGATTGACAGTGGCCGATGTAAGGTTTGAAGAAAACACTTCAATCACGTACTTCTTAGGGCCCGTACGGGTCAGCGTAACCATGCCATCGCCGGAGGTCGCGAGTCTCATTTCGTCAATCCCTTTTGTTGGGCGATGAGGTCGGTTAGCCGCATAGATAAACAGTCTAGACCAGACTGATGAAAACGTTAGTCTGGAAAATGCACTCGTGGGCGCTCGCGCACTGGGCGCCGGCCGGCGTCGGCGTGGTGCCGTACAAGAGCCAGGACGACGTGTTCGCCGATCTCGTCAACGGCCGTCTCGACGCCGCGCTGCTCGGCACGGTGGAAGCCGATTACGGGTTCCTGCGCCAGCCGCGCGGCAAGGGCTTTGCGTTTGTCGGTGCGCCGCTCGATATGGGCGATCGCGGTGTCGGCATCGGCATGCGGCAGTCCGATACGGCGCTCAAGGCGTCGATCGACGGCGCGATCGCGTCGATGCTGAAGGACGGCACCTACGACAGGATCGCGAAGAAGTATTTCGATTTCAACCCGTACGGCGACTGAGCGCCGCGCATGCCGATTTCCCCGATTCCCCCGTTTTAATCCGTTCGAGACCATCGATGCAGATTCGCACCACGCCGCTCCAGTCGCCGTCGATCGGCACGCAGCGCACGCTGACGAGCTTTCATTTCGGGCCGGCCGATGCCGGTCGCAAGATCTACCTGCAGGCCGCGCTGCACGCGGACGAGACGCCCGCGATGCTCGCGGCGTTCGTGCTGAAGCAGCGTCTCGCGCAGCTTGACGCCGCAGGCCGGCTCGCGGCCGGGATCGTGCTCGTGCCGGTCGCGAACCCGATCGGCCTCAATCATCATCTGCTCGGGCAGTTCATCGGCCGCTTCGACCTGGCAAGCGGCCGCAACTTCAATCGCGACTTCCTGCCGCTCGCGGAAATCGCCGCGCGTGCGCGCGACCGGCTCGGCGACGACCCCGAACGCAATCGCGCGATCGTGCGCGAATGCGTCGGCGCGACGCTCGACGATATCGCGCCGCGCACCGAATTCGACGCGCTGCAACTCGCGCTGCTGAAGCTGTCGCATGACGCCGATGTCGTGATCGACCTGCATTGTTCGCTCGAAGCGGTGATGCACGTGTATACGAGCGACACCGCGTGGCCGGAGGTCGAGCCGCTGGCGCGCTATCTCGGCGCGGACGTGTCGCTGCTCGCGGAGGATTCCGGCGGGCATGCGTTCGACGATGCGCATCACCTGCTGTGGTCGCAGTTGCGGCAGCACTTGCCGGACGGCACGCCGATGGCGGCCGGCACCGTGGCCGTGACGGTCGAGTGCCGTGGCCAGCGCGACGTGACGTATGAATATGCGGAACGCGATGCCGATGCGCTCGTCGACTATCTGGTGTGGCGCGGCGTGGTGCGGGGCGAACGCGCGCCGCTACCGCCGCTTGCCGCGCGGGCCACGCCGCTCGCGGGCAGCGAGCAGTTCTACGCGCCGGTGAGCGGGATTCTCGTGCACCGTGCGGCGATCGGCGCGACGATCCGCGCCGGCGATCCTCTGTTCGACATCGTCGATCCGCTGACGGATGCGATCACGACAATCTCGAGCGGGACCGACGGCGTGTTCTACATGCGGCGCGCGATCCGCTTCGTGACGGCCGGTGCGCCGCTCGGCCGCGTGACGGGCACGGTGCCGGTGCGCACGGGGATGTTGCTCGGCGCGTGAGGGGCGCGGCGGGCGCGCTGTCCGATCGGCTCCGTGCAATTTCGTTCTCGTCAAATTGACCGGGCTTCCGCGCGTCACTAAATTGTGCAGCGCGGAGTTTGCTCCGTGTTCCGTGAGAAGAACGTTGCAAGAGGGTCAGAGTTGGCGGGCAGCTTGTGCTGCCCGTTTTTTTATGAGTGGATTGTCGTATCGCCGATACGGCAATCTCGAGCTGGCCGCTCACCCTCGCCGTGCCACCAGCTCCGACACCGTCTGCGAGGCCTGCTGCAGCGGCCCGAGAAACTCCTTCACCATCTGCTTCGCGGTATGCCGCTGCGCGTTGCCGCTGATGTTCATCGCCGCGATGATCTGCCCGCGCCGGTTGCGGATCGGCGCGGAGATCGACATCAGGCCCACTTCGAGTTCCTGGTCGACCACGGCCCAGCCTTGCTGGCGCACCTGTGCGATCGTCGCCTTCAGTTCGCCGAGGTCCGTGATCGTGCGCGGCGTGTGCGCGCGGATGTTGCTCTGCGCGAGCGTTTCGTCGAGCGCCGCGTCGTCGAGCGCGGACAGCAGCACGCGGCCCATCGACGTGCAGTACGCGGGCAGCCTGCTGCCGATCGACAGGTTGATCGTCATGATCTTGTGCGTCGGCACGCGCAGCACGTAGACGATCTCGGTACGGTCGAGCACCGCGGCCGAGCAGCTTTCGTGGATCTGCGCGGACAACTGCTCCATCACGGGATCGGCGAGATTCCAGAACGGCATCGACGTCAGGTACGCGAAGCCGAGCTCGAGGATCTTTGGCGTGAGCCGGAACAGCCGGCCGTCGGCCTCGACGTAGCCGAGCGTCTGCAGCGTGAGCAGGATCCGGCGCGCGCCCGCGCGCGTCAGGCCGGTAGCCGACGCGACCTCGGTGAGGGTCTGCTCCGGACGCGCCGCGTCGAACGCGCGGATCACCGCGAGGCCGCGCGCGAACGACTGCACATAGGAGTCGCCGGGTTTCTGAGTGTCTTCGGTTGTCATGAGCGGGTGGAATATCGTGCAGCCGAGAAGATAGCGCATGGGGCCTGACACGCCAACCGCGCGGCGGACCAGGCGCTTGACAGGTCGTCCCCGCACTCCCTATGATGCGTTGAACGTTCGATACACGATCTTATGTTCGTATATAGAACATTTAAGCGCATCCCGGCGGGTTATGCAAGGGGCGCGCCCCGTTCATTTCCCAGCCTTGCATGTGGCCGGAGCCAGCGCTAGCGCGCCCACTCTGATCGACCGCCGTGGGGCTGAAGTAAGCGCTAAAGCGCTAACTCCAGCCAACCACGCCATGGGATCGGACTAAGCGCTAAAGCGCCAAGTCCGATCGACAGGAGACACTGATGACCGAAGCTTTTCTGTGTGATGCGATCCGTACCCCTATCGGCCGTTACGGCGGCGCGCTGTCCGGCGTGCGTGCCGACGACCTGGGCGCGGTGCCGCTCAAGGCGCTCGTCGAGCGCAACCGCGACGTCGACTGGACGGCGATCGACGACGTGATCTACGGCTGCGCGAACCAGGCCGGCGAAGACAACCGCAACGTCGCGCGCATGTCGCTGCTGCTCGCGGGCCTGCCGCAGGGCGTGCCGGGTTCGACGATCAACCGGCTGTGCGGCTCCGGGATGGATGCGGTCGGTGTGGCCGCCCGTGCGATCAAGTCGGGCGAGGCCGCGTTGATGGTCGCGGGCGGCGTCGAGAGCATGACGCGCGCGCCGTTCGTGATGGGTAAGGCCGCGAGCGCGTTCGCGCGCCAGGCCGACATCTACGATACGACGATCGGCTGGCGCTTCGTCAATCCGCTGATGAAACAGCTTCACGGCGTCGATTCGATGCCGGAGACGGCCGAGAACGTCGCGGTCGACTACAACATCAGCCGT
>Ga0105240_10002178_pt1 | contig 31971 bp, 30 predicted proteins | sample KBSC54metaG_FD_80426 | JGI IMG/M metagenome (GOLD analysis project Ga0105240, IMG submission 80426) | Corn rhizosphere microbial communities from Kellogg Biological Station, Michigan, USA - KBS C5-4 metaG | ecosystem: Host-associated > Plants > Roots > Rhizosphere > Soil | place: Michigan, USA... | reverse complement strand
TTTCCCCGACGGCGCCAAGATGGCGAAGATCCACTGGAATCCGAAAAAGATGGAGGTGTTCCCCGCGGCGACAGTGCCAGGAACCCAGCATGACGTCGACTTCATGGTGAAGGACAGCAAGAGGTTCGCGGACAGCGGCGGGTGGGGATACGCCGTGTTCGACTATAACGCGGCGTCCGATACGTTCACGCCCGGCACCTTGGCGGGCAAGCCGCCACAAGGGAACGACGCCAAGTGCGGGTTCACCTGCCATACAACGGTGAAGACGAGAGATTACGTCTTCACGGATTACGGGCATAGGTGAATCCCGAGCGCTGGGATCAGGGAATCGCACGCATAGCGGCGGGATGAAGCTCTCGTTTTTTACGCAGACCGCCGTTTGTACCGGAACCCGAGGCCGAGCAATCCTGCGCCCAGCAACGTCAGCGTGCCAGGCTCGGGGGCGCCGGATCCGGAGGTGGCGGTGGTGACGTCAATGATCGAGGTGGTGGGGCCGTTGCCCGTCTGCAGGCCCGAGTAATTCGCGAAGATGTTGTTCCCTGCGATAGTAATCGCCGGGCTACCCAAAAAGGTACTGCTCCCATTCACCGTGGCGCCCGTGATGGTTACGCCTGAGAACAGGTACTCGTAACCGTTGAATGCGGTTGTCGCGAAAGCAGCGTTACCGGGCCCGGGCCACGTGAAAAAGATCTGGGTATCGGTAATATCCACGGAGAAACTCAAGAAATTAGAGTATTCCACAGCGCCGGATACCGTGGCCGACCCACCGTCAGCATTTATAGTTGCCGTGTCAGGTATAAGATGCCGGACATCGACTGTAGAGCCGAGCAAACCCGCGTGTGCCGGGAGACAAAATCCAATAAACGCCAGGACCAATGCCAGGGACGCGATCTTCATGATTCCTCCAAAATTTTTCTTAGGTCAGGCCCTCACCATAGCCGCTATCCGCCATTCTCCGTGGCTGCGCGTGATCGCCAGACTCATGGAGCATAATTGATATCTTGCTTTTCTACAACGATCTAAAAGATCGGTGCACATCCGTAGCCTGACGGATCACCTTGGTATTCTGTTTGAGACAATGCTGGATGCCGGCGGCACGCCCGTCCAAACCTGCACCCGTTCGTTCACCTGGAGAAAAACCACGGAAGCGGACTTGGCCGCATGCCTCGACGTACAACCCGCCCATCTGGGTAATGAACTGACGGGGCCGGAAATTGCACACAAGGTTTGGCGGGAGATCCTGGCCGATCCAGCCATGGTCACGGCGGTGTTTGAGTGTGAGCCGCCCATTGAAGGCCGGCGCATCGTGGGGTTTGGCGCAGCGGTATTTGTTCGGGCGGAGTTTGCCGAAGCTGAGTTGGCTAACCCGCGGCCCTACATCAATGCACGCGTCATCGAAAGCGTCCACGCCGCGCGGCCAGTGCTGTTGACCGCCGGCGAGATTGCCCGTGTCAATGCAGGCAAAGGCCTCGATATGGTCAACCTGTGTGGGTCGTTGCTGGAATCGATCCTCAGTCCTGAGGAACGCGGTCAGGTGCAGACATTGCTCTCGGTCAGCTTGGTCCAATTGCTTGCCGGTTACCGCCTAAACCGGATATTTGGGCAAGCAACGGATTCCGAAATGCGAGCGATGCTCGGCAGCGGTCTGGTCCGCGAGGTCGCCTCCTATCCTGAACTCAAGCTGGCGGCCTATGTCGCGACAGAGCAAATCGCATCAGCCCAGCCATTTTCGATACAGGTAACAATCTTCAATAACCGGGAACCCTTGCTACGGCTGAGCGGAGCGGATCAGAAGTTGCTCTGGGCGGCACTCGAAGGACAAACGGATGCCGGAATGGCGGTCTCGCTCAACTTGACGATGCCCGCCGTGAAAGCCCGGTGGCGGTCCATCTTCGCACGTTTCGCACGGCTGAAACCCGAGGTCGCCCCGGAATTCCACGGAGAGGGAAGCCGAGGTCCGCAGAAGCGTCATCGCGTACTCGCCTACCTCCGCGAGCACCCGGAAGAGTTGCGCCCTTTTGCTCCCGACGCCGGCGGGGACGGCGTTTAACGCTTCTGTGGCAATATTGCCGGGTGTTGGATGAAATTCCGCGTTCCTTGCAGGTGCGCGGCCAGCACTCCTTCGGGAGCGGTGTTCGATTTACCTGGCCGAAGCGCATGCGCCATCCAGAAGTCATTGAGCTGGCCGTCCACGCTCAAATCACGTCGCAACCAATTTTGGGCGTGTTACTAAAGACACCCATGCCGATGAGAACACTGTATGAGGCATCTGCTCTCTTTTTTCGTCTTCCTGGGTTTACCGGCGCTGCTGCAAGCACAAACCTTCACGGCGTTGCCCGTTTCGCTGACATTCTCGTATCAACCAGGAAACGCGCTGCCGGCGGCGCAGACGGTTGCAGTCAAGGCCAGTTCGGGTACGCCAAATTATACGGCCGTGATCACCGGGGCGAATAGCCTCTGGCTCAGCGCAACTCCGGACAAGGGAAAATTACCGGCGACCCTCGCGGTCCGGGTGAATCCGACGAGCCTGGCCGTCGGAACCTATATGGCGACCGTTGTAGTGACCATGACTACTTCGGTAACGCCAGTCAATATTCCGGTGACACTGAATGTGACGGCTCCGCTCCCAGTGCTGTCGATAGGTTCCACTACTCTCGCTTTCAGTTCGCCTCCGGTACCCCCTAATCAGACGGTGAAACTATCCACCACCGGCTCGCCTCTTTCATTTTCGGTGGCTATTGCGGGCGCGTCATGGATGCAGGTAAGCCCGATGAATGGCGTCCTCCTGCCCGGATCGCAAACGGCGATCACAGTGACGGTCGATCCCACCGGACTTGTTCCGCAAACGGCTGCCTACACCGGGAAGATTACGATCCTGGCTCCAGGTGCGACCCCGGCGAGCAAACAGCAGACCGTCAGCGTGACCCTGACCATCAGTTCCATGACGCCGGCGATCACGAGCGTCTGGCCCTCGTCGATTCCGCTGAACGCGCAGGCGACCACGTTAACGATTCGCGGGTCCAACTTCTACGCGGCGTCGGTGGCGTCGGTAACGGGCATCGCCACTCCGCTTGTCACCAATGTTCTTGGCTCCGACGTATTGACCGCGGTGATCCCGTCGACGATGCTGAACATGGCGGGAACTTTGAACGTCGTTGTATCCAATCCCGCGCCGGGTGGAAGTTCCAGTTCATCCCCAGTCGCAGTCGGGGCGAGTCCTACCATTCAGGCCGTAGTCAACGCCGCCAGCATGCAGGCCGGAACTGTCGCGTTAGGTGAATTGGTCACGCTGTTCGGAAACAATATCGGGCCCACCACCCCTGTAGTCTTGACCGACGCGAATATGGATGGCTTCGCGGATACAACGATTGCGTCGACGTCGGTGACGGTCGATGGGATTGCAGCGCCACTGATATATGCGAGCCAGAATCAGATAACCGTTCAAGTGCCGTATGAGGCAACTCTCGGCGCCGGCAAAGTAATTTCCGTAAGTCAGGGAGCCTCACCTCCGTCGACAGCAACGGTAACGATAGGCGCGCACGCGCCCGGGTTGTTCACAGCCGACGGCTCGGGCGCCGGGCAACTCGCTGCGTTGAACTTTAGCGTGGCCACGTCGCTCTATTCCATAAACTCCAGCAGCAGCGCGGCTAAGACCGGCGATACTGTGCTCTTATACCTCACGGGCGAGGGGGACTATGCGATTACGATCTCACCCCGAACGGGATACCTGGTACCGGCAAACCTGCCAACGTATCCGCAGTTAAGTCCGTTACCAACGGTCACTATCGGCGGGGCGGCGGCGGTTGTGAACTACGCGGGCCCGGTTCCCGGTTCGATCCTTGGCCTGATTCAAATCAACGCAGTGGTACCGGCGGGCGCGGGCACCGGCGCTGCAATTCCAGTCGTGGTCGCAATCAGTGCCAGTGCGACACAGGCGGGAACCACTCTCGGGCTGAAGTAATTCCCGGCAGAAATCACCAATCCGAATACGGCGTCCCTTCCAAGCTGGTTTTATCTGAACTGCTGTGCACGTCGAAGATACCCGGCTCAGTCTGGTTCACACTCGTTACGGCGTCTTCCATCACGACCTTCCACTGATTATTCCCGGTGATTGGATCGATTGGTACCGCATGCAGATAGCCTTCCGTGACCAGGTCCGACAGGGCTTGCGGCCCTTTTTGCTTGTCGTAGGTGTACTCATCGATCACCGTGCGAATGGTGAAAAGATTGTTGCGTAGCACCGCCTCCTTCGAGCGAATGATCGACTTCTGATAGGCCGGCACTGCGAGCGAGAGCAGGATGGTGACGATCGCCATCACCACCATCAATTCGATTAGCGTAAACGCGCGTCTACTGCCATTCCGAATAGGGAGTGCCATCAGCCGCCTTCTCTGTCGTCTTGGAATACACGTCAAATACATTCTGGCCGCCCCAGGTAGTGGCTGTCGGCTCGTCCTGCATGCTGCGCAAGCCCCACTCCGTCGAGTTGGTGAACGGATCCTTCGGAATGCGCCGTAAAAACTTGATCTTCTTGTCCACTTGGCCGGTCAGCTTCACTCCGTCCACCAGCATCTGCAGGGTCTCCGGATAACCCTCGGTTCCCAGTTTTGTGGGGCCGATTTTCTGCATATCGGCGGCGTCTTTATATTTGTCGATTGCCGTGCGAATCTCCCGCAATGCGTACCGGAGCTCGCGCTCGCGTTCCCGCCGAATCCTATAGCGGGCCGCGGGCAGAGCCATGGACGTAAGAACCATCAGGATGGTAAAGGCGACGATTAATTCCACCAGCGTCAATCCACGCTGATTCTTTTGCCGGAAAATGCTGATCGATGACATACTACTCCACTACTATTCTGAAGGACGGCGGCTGCACCCGGATCGGTTGCTTCCGGTGAGTCGTCATGGAGAGATCCGTGACTGACACCATCGTTGTCCCCTTTCCAACCGCCTCGAAGACAAACGTGAGCAAAGGCCCCGAGCCATTTACGCCGGGCAAACCGGGAGGCCGGCTAAACGTAATCGTGCTTTCGCCCGTGTCGTTCTTTGTGTTTTCATTGAACGTCACCGGCTGCAAGTCCATGTTCATCATGTTGCCCTGACTGATCTTGTTCAGCTTCACGACCTTCGGATCGAACTTGATCTTCATGGGCGCGGATGCAAGATTCTCCACATTCTCAACGTTCAGTGACGTCGCAATGATGCTACTCACCGAGCCTTGCGCAGTATTGGGGCTAAAAAACAACCGTGTGGTACTGCCGGGCAGAGGCGCCGGATTCAGCGCCGCGGCCTCAGCAGGAGTCGGCGCGGGAGGAGACCCGGCAGGAGCGCTCGCGGGCGCCGGGGCAGCCGGGGGAGCAGTAGCCGGCGCCGGGGCAGCCGGGGGAGGAGTAGCCGCCGCTCCCGGAGCCGGAGCCGCAGGAGCCGGAGCCGCTGGAGGTGCTTCTGCCGGTGCCGGCGGAGCGGCCGGAGCCGGAGGCATCTGGTCCTTAGGATGCGAGTAGTTGAGCTTGATCACCTGGTCCGTACCCACATCCATGCCCTTCAGGTTGGTTTCCGAGTAGTCCGGAGCCCTGACGATATGCGGAATCAAAGCAATCAGCAACTCTTGCGAAGTTCTCTGGTCATGGTGCGAAGAAAACAGCGGTCCGAAAATAGGGAGGTTCGCAAGTCCCGGAATACCGCTGATTGTGCGAGCGTCCTGCAACTGCATCAAACCGCCAAGAAGAGTGATCTCACCTTCACGCACTCGAATGCTATGCGATACTTTCCGTTGGCTAATGATGGGCTGCGTGACGCCTCCGATAGTGACATCGCTGCTCTTGTTGGAGATTTCCATGTCAATTTGCATGGAGACTTCCTCGCGGCCATGAACCTTGGGGGTCAGCGTCACATTGACGCCGACATCGGCGAAGCTGAACTGCGTGCTCACCAGTGGACTAACGCCCGCGCCAACACTAGCCCCAAGCGCGCTGCCAAAGCTTCCCGTCGCGTAGGGAATCCGATCACCGATTTTCAGCTCCGCCTTACTGTTTTCTACCGCCCGCAATTGCGGCTGTTGCAGAACTCGCGTTGTGCTGTCGCCGAGGAGAGCCTCCAACAGCGCGCCAGGCACTGGAATGGAGAAGTCACCTACACCCAGATTCTTGAGCGCGTTGAGAGCCACGCTAGTGGACGGAGTCGCCGGCGTACTACCGCCACCCGCAGCGGGCGTAGTCGCCGCAGTGCCCGTGTAGGAAACTGGAATATTGAGGCCCGGCGCGCCACTGGTAGTGAACGTGGCCGCAAGATCCCTGGTCTTATTCCGGTCCGCTTCCATCACGATAATATCGACGACCACCTCCGCCACAGGCTTGTCCAAATCGCGGATTAACTTCTCAGCCAGCGCCATCTGGTCCGGCGTGCCACGCATCAGAATCGCATTCTGGGCCGCATAAACAAACGCGCGCCGGATTTCAGTCACCGATCGCACAGTCACCTGCATTTCCTGAAGCTGCTGCACCGTCGTCGCGTTCTTCACATAAAAGACCTTGATCACATTGTCTTCATAATCGCGGCGTTTCGTCACGTTATCGTTGGTAACGAAGATCGTATTGGGCGAAAGCGGCTTCCAGAATGTCTTGGTCTGGATCGAGAGAAAGTCCAGCGCTTCTTCGAGCGACGTATTCGAAAGATCGACCGTAAATTGACTCTTTCCGCCGGGCACGGGCTGCAATTCAGGGTCGAAAACGACGTTGATACCGGCCAGCTTGCCCACCGTCTCGAAAAGCACCTTGATGGGCTGGTTGTTCATCTTCAACGTATTGATCTGATGGTTAATCGGCTTCAATTCCGGAGCATCGAGAATGGTGGACATCTTTTCGTCCGACGATTTCTGGTATTGCTGTGCCGGAGTCAATCCGCGCTCCTCCCCAGTGCCCGCAACTCCTTTCTTCTTCTCCGCCTCAATCATGTCCCGCGTGCGCCGATACTCCTGCTCGGCCATGGTTACGCTCGGATCGGTGGCATAAGCTTTTTGAAATTCCGCCAGCGCCTCCTCCAGCTTCCCGGCGTTCCGCAGCTTGTGACCAGCGTCAAGATGGGCCGCCGCAGCCTGAAAACGAACCCGGCGCATTGCTAACTGATACGCGGGATCACGAGGATCGGCGGCGTAGGCCTGCTCGTAGAGCTCGAGAGCTTTATCCCATTCCTTCTTCGCCTCCAAAACCGCACCCTTCTGAAGATATGACTCACCCTTCCGATTCCTCGCCGGAAGCGCTGTTGCAATCAAAAATACTATGATAAGAAGTTTGCCTAACTGTCTCAAGATACGCACCTTATCTGAAAAGCGGGCCTGTGCTACACTCATTGAGAGAGACAGCTCCAGGGCGGTGTAACACCGGCATGGCGCACACATAAGGGACTGACGTACCTATCATTTCCGGCGTTGATACAAAAAGCCGAGTAGAAAAAACTTGCGCGACTCCTCTGCAGCAATCCGCATCCTGAGCGACAACCGAGCCGCCAGTTACAACTACATCCTTTCGGATAAATACGAGGCCGGGATTGTGCTCGCTGGAACCGAAGTCAAAGCCGCCAAATCGGGTAAGGTGCAGCTCAAGGACGCCTACGCGGATCTGATTGGGAATGAAGTCTGGCTCTTCAATGCGCATATCAGTCAGTATTCTCATGGAAATCGCGAGAATCATGAGCCGGTCCGAAAGCGTAAGCTGTTGCTGCATAGGCAGGAAATCGACAAGCTGCGCAGTAAAGTGATCGAAAAGGGATTAACCCTCGTTCCCACGAAATTGTACCTGAAAAACGGCAGAATCAAATGCGAGTTCGCCGTCGGAAAGGGCAAAAAGCTACACGACAAGCGTGCCGCCGAGCGCTCCCGCGAAGATAAGGACGAAGCGCGCAGAGCGATGAACGAGAGAAATCTAAGGCAGTGAATACTATGGAAATCAAGCTATTGCAAACCACCGCCGAAAAGGCGGAGACGGATGCCCTCATCGTTCTCGACTTCGAAAAGCGCGAGGGAGATCATTGGCTCGACGGAGCGGCCAAAGGGTGGATCGCAGAAATCCGCACCGCCAAAGAATTCACCGGAAAATCCTGCGAAATCAGCATAATGCACCGCCCAGCGGGATTCAAGGCAAAGCGTCTGGCAGTCGCGGGAGCAGGCCCGGCGGACAAATTCAACCCGGCCGAACTCCGGAAAGCGGTCGCCGCCGCAGTCCGTGCGCTAAAGGGCAAATCACTAAAACGGTTGACTTTAGCTCTTTCCGAACCGACCGCCGACCAGATCACGGCAGCGGTCGAAGGGGCGCTCCTGGGTGACTACGAGCCTGACCAACTGAAGACCGACGCCGCCAAAACCGACAAGCGCCTCGAATCCTTCCATATCTTAGGCCCCGCATCGCTCCAGCCAGCGGTGGACCGCGGCCGGATCATCGGCGAGGCGCAGAACTTCACACGCGACATGGTGAACGAGCCGGCCAACATTCTAACCCCGCTGGCGCTAGCCGCTCACGCCAGGCAAATGTCCAGCGAGTTCGGCTTGGACTGCGAAGTGCTCGACCGCGACCGCATGACACAGCTGGGAATGGGTTCCCTGCTGGGAGTCGCCCAAGGCAGCGCGGAGCCCCCGGCCCTCATAGTGATTCGCTACAATCCCCCATCCGGCCCGACCAAAGACAAGCTGGGACTGGTAGGTAAGGGAGTGACGTTCGACACCGGAGGCAACTCCATCAAGCCAGCCGACGGCATGGAAAAGATGAAGTACGACATGGCCGGCGGGGCCGCAGTGCTGGGAGCCATGCGAGCCATAGCCCAGCTCAAACCGCCAGTCAGCGTAACGGCCCTGGTCCCGGCAGTCGAGAACATGGTCGGAAGCCGCGCCCAGCGCCCAGGCGACATCGTAACATCCCTCAACGGCAAGACAATCGAAGTCCTGAACACCGACGCCGAAGGCCGGCTGATTCTGGTGGACGCCATCACCTACGCCATCCGTTTGGGCTGCACTCACCTGGTAGACGCAGCCACGCTGACCGGAGCCATAGTAGTAGCGCTAGGCCACATTCACATCGGAGCCTTCACAAACAACGAAGCCTTCCTCGCCCAGGTAATGTCATCCGCGAAAGCCGAAGGCGAGCGCATGTGGCAAATGCCTCTCGACGACGATTACAAGGATTATCTAAAAAGCCCCTTCGCCGACCTCCCAAACATCGGGGGACGTTGGGGAGGGGCAATCACAGCAGCAATGTTCCTAAAGGAATTCACCGAAGACAAACCCTGGGTTCATCTGGACATCGCCGGAACCGCCTGGGTCGACGACGCAAAGCCCTTCACAGCCAAAGGACCCTCGGGAGTCGGAGTACGAACGTTCGTAAACCTGGCCACCAACTGGCCAACTTAGGTCTTATCCGTGTTTATATCGTGTCCATTCGTGGCCCAAAACATTCCCCTACCAAAACGTTGTAGAAGCTGATACCATGACTCCAAATATATGCGAACGTCAAAATTTCGCCTTGCCTTTTTACTCCTGGCAGCATCCGCGCTAGCGCAGGCAACTACCTGCAATCTGAGTCTGTCGCCACAGAACTTCCTTGTCCTTCCCGCAGGAGGCTCGGGCAGTCTCGGCGTCACTGTAGCCGATCAAGCGAATTGCACCTGGCTTGTCCTGGGATCAGCCAGCAACACCTGGGTGACCGTCACGTCCGGCGGCGGCGGTATAGGCAACGGAAGTATCGGCTTCACCATAGCCGCGAACGGAGGAACAGCCCCGCGCCTTGGAACGATCACCGTAGTGAACACAGGAAATCCCGCCATCACATATTTGGTGCAGATCCTGCAGAATGGCACCGGTACGCCGCAAGTCTTCGCCGACGTCTCGCCTGCAAATCAATTCTTCAGCTATATCAGCCTGTTTCAAACCCTGGGAGAGACAAACGGGTGTTCCGCAGTCCCGCCGCTCTACTGTCCCGACACTCCCGTCACCCGGCGCCAGGCAGCAGTCTTTCTGGTTCGCGCGATTTATGGCGGCGACAACTTCACTTATACAGCGTCACCCTATTTCGCCGATGTTCCGATCACCGATCTCAACTTCAAGCACGTGCAGAAGCTGAAAGATCTCGGGATCACGAACGGGTGTTCACTCGCACCATCGCTCTATTGCCCCGATATGCCGGTTACACGAGGCCAAGTGGCGACGCTGGCAATGCGAGCCAAGTTCACCGAGCCGGTCGCCGACCAAGCGCTCAACAACAGCCCAACACCATACTTCGCCGACGTTCCCCAGGCCAATCCGTTCTTCACATTTATCCAGAAGATGAGGGACTTCGGGATCACGCAAGGCTGCGCCCCGCCGAATTATTGTCCCGCCGAACCCGTGACGCGAGCGCAGATCGCCGTGTTTGTCATGCGGCTGTTTTTCACGCCGTATCTGGCTTACTGACGATTCTGAGCTCTTAGAAAATCGAGAATGAACTGGTCGCGGAGCGCCTTCACGGCGTTAATGTCTTTCTTCGACCAGTCATAAAACCCCTTGCCGGTCTTGGCGCCAAGGTGGCCATCGCGGACAAGATTCCGCATATATTCCGGAGCCCGAGGCTCGTTGTAGAGATCCTGGGATACATAGTCGACCACACTAAGGCACATGTCGAGGCCCACTGCGTCCTGATGCTCGAAAATTCCGTAAACAGGTAAACGCAGACCGAACCCGGCTTTCGCGGCGAGATCGACATCCTCCACATCGGCGATCCCTTGCTCCACAATATTCACGGCCTCGCGCACCAGCGCTTGTTGCAACCGGTTGCCGAGTTGCCCCGGAGTATCTTTCTTAACCACCACAGGCACCTTGCCGCAGGCAGTAAGCAATTCGCGCAGCGACGTCACCACATCGTCTTCGGTTTTCTTTCCCCGCACGATCTCCACCAGCGGCATGAGATGCGGCGGATTCCAAAAGTGTGTCGTGACGACGCGTTCCGGATGCACGCAGCGTTCGGCGATAGCGGTGATGCTGAGGCCGGATGTGTTGCTGGTGAGAACGGTCGATGGAGGCGCCAAAGCATCCATCTTCTCGAACAGATCCTGCTTGAACGAAAGATTTTCCGGGGCCGATTCAATCACCAGATCCACGCCAGAAATACTCTCCGCAAATCGGCTGCTGGCGCTCAAATTCCCGCGCGCCAAAGCGGCCTTCGAGCGCGAAGCGAGTTCATTCCGCTCCAGCAAATCGATCAGGCTAACAGCATCCGCGAGACCCTTCTCGCCACTCTCCGCGGTACGGCTCAAGATCGCCGCCTGTACGCCCCCGAGTGCGAGCGTAGCAGCAATTCCCGGCCCCATCATGCCCGTGCCGATGACGGCCGCAGTTCGATATTGTCGAGTCATCTATTACTTCAATTCGATCGTCAACGTCCGGTACGCCGTCTTTCCAAGATTGATCAGCACCGGAGCGTCCTCGCCCTTGTTGTGCCAGATGACCTCGCCGGATTTTCGCTCGCGCACGGTCTTCTCGCCGGTCGCCGAATCGATCCGCTGATACTTGCAATCGTTCAGGAAAACAATCACCTGGTCAGTCGGACGGGTGTAGCGCTCGCGGGCAACGCCTGGTTCATAGGTGACGGTAGAAACTTTCACGCGTGCGTTTTCCAAATTCACGTCCTTCGGCATCACCGCGTATCCAAAGCTGAGAACAGCCAGCAATGTGAACAAGCTGGATGCGGCGGCAGTCAACAGAATCGTTCTTTTCATATTGGTTGTCCTACAAGTGAAGCATACTTTTTTCTCACTAAAAATGCATAGGCGCAAACACCCGTAATCAGAATCAGCCAGATCGCCTGCATAGGCGCTTCATAGCTGCCCGTCGTAGTCTTCAACCACCCAGTCAGAATAGGAGCGACAATCCCCGACGCATTCGAGGCGAAGTTTTGCAGCCCGACGATTCGTCCGATCGCCGGCCCCGGCATCAGGGTTTGCGTCAGCGCCCAGTAGTTGCCAGTAGCCAGGCCAAGCCCTGAGAGAGACAGTATGGCAAAAAAAATGGCAACCTCGTTCGAAGGACTCATAGCGCCGAAAACCTCCGTAGACGCGACCACGAATCCAGCGATAGTAAAACGCTTTCGAATCGTAACCGCATCGGCCCCATTGGTAATAAGCCGATCCGCCCACCACCCCGCCAGAATCGCCACCGTGGCCATTCCGCTGAAAGTAAAAAACGTATACCAACCCATCGAAGACAGCGACAGATGACGGCGCTCGACAAAATACGCCGGCAGCCAAGTCATGCAAAAGTACACGAAATAGTTGTAGCAAAAAGTGCCAGCAAGAATTCCCCAGATGATCGGAGTTTTGAACACCGAGAGGAACGGCACACTCGCAAGACCCGAAGCTTTTGCCGCCGCCGCTTCCAACTGCCGGTCATCGTCCCGAACCAAAGTAGTCCAAGGGATGAGCCACAACAACGCACCCAGTCCGATGATAAGGAACATGGCGCGCCATCCATAGAAATGTATGAGCAGCGCGGCGAGAGGCGCGCCGAGCGCGGGCCCCATCTTCGCGCCGGCAAAGAGCATCCCCACTGCCATTCCGCGCTGCCGCTCTTCCACGTTGAAGCGAATCCACCGCATGCCGGCCGGAGTCACAATCGATTCTCCGACACCTAAAAGCAAACGCAAAGCAAACAGTTGCTCGAATGACCTCGCGAACGACGTGCCCGCCGACACCAGGCTCCAAAGAACAAAACCGATGCCGTAAGGACTCTTCACCCCGTAGCGGTCAACCAGAAATCCAGCCGGAATTTGCAGCAGCGTGTACGACCAGAAGAAGGCCGAGTTCAACATGCCTCGGTCTGTATCGGAGAGATGAAACTGTTGTTTAAACTCGGGCAGAGCGAGCGCGACGGAAAGATTCGTGCGATCGATGTACGAGATAATCATGCCGAAGCTCACCAGAATTACGATGGTCCAGCGCCTGGAAGGAGTGATGTGAGTCAATCGCAAACAAAAATATCACAACGCTTGGAACTTCCTCCGGCTTGTGTGTTACTGTACAGTTTCGTTCGTGGTTGACTTTCTACGTTGAGGATTGTTACACATGCAACTCCGGGTACTTGCATTTGTGCTGGCCGGCGGGAAGGGAACCCGCCTCTATCCCCTGACGAAAGAGCGTGCGAAACCGGCCGTTCCATTCGGAGGCCGGTATCGGCTCGTCGATTTCGTGCTCAGTAATCTGGTCAATTCCGGAATTTATTCGACCTACGTACTGATCCAATTCAAGAGTCAGTCGCTTCTGCAGCATCTTCGCGACGGATGGGAATCGGCCAGTCTCCTCAAGAGCCATTTCATCATTCCGGTGCCCGCGCAGATGCGCACGCCCGGCGAGACATGGTATCGCGGAACGGCGGACGCCATCTATCAGAACATCAATCTGATCGAACAGGCCGACCCGCACCTGGTGGTCATCTTTGGCGCCGACCACATCTACCGCATGAACATCCGCGAGATGATCGAGTTTCACGAACACAAACGCGCGCAGGTGACCGTCGCCTCCATTCCCGTGGCGAAACAGTTCTCCAGTGAGTTCGGAGTGGTGGAAACCTCGGCGAACGGCTCCATCATCGGCTTCCACGAAAAGGATCCGGACGCGCCAACCATGCCGGGTGATCCCACGCAGGTTTACGCTTCGATGGGAAATTACATTTTCTCGACCGGAACGTTGCTCCGCGAGTTATACGCCGATGCCGCCGACGAGAACAGTTCGCACGATTTTGGCCGCGACATCCTGCCCTCGCTGGTAGGCCGCTCGGAGCTATTCGCATACGATTTCCAAACCAACAGAATTCCGGGCGATCCCCAAGGAGCCCCCGTATACTGGCGCGATGTCGGAACGATCGATGCGTTCTACGACGCGAACATGGACCTGAGAGCAGTATCCCCGGTTTTGAACTTATACAACAGGCAATGGCCGTTGCGAACGGCAAGCTATACCGATCCGCCGGTGAAGACGACATTCGACGAAGAAGGACGCCGCGGCGAAGCCGTCGACTCTATCGTTGCCGGCGGCAGCATCCTCTCCGGAGGCTTGGCCAGAAACTCCGTAATCGGGCGCGGGGTGCGGATACACACTGGAGCGCTGGTCGAAGATTCGATTATCTTCGACAATTGCGATATAGGCCGTCGCGCGAAGATCCGGAGAGCGATTCTGGACAAGAACGTTCGAGTCCCTGAAGACGCGACGATCGGATACGATCTGGAAAAAGACCGTCATTTCCACCACGTAACGGAAAGTGGAATCGTAGTCGTCGAAGGCCATCGCAGCACGGTAGAAGTTTCAAGCCTGCAGGTCTAGAGAGCCGGTTCGAACGGGAGCCGTATCGATCTAGGCCGGCACGCAAGTGTATCCTCCCGGAGTTCTGGCCGCGGAATCAGCCCGGATCGGAACCATGAGCGGACACGTACCGCGCTGGCGGTTTCCGGGTTGCCCTGGTTCTTCTGCTGCTCGTAACCGCCGGCCTGTTTGCGACAATCCAATCGCGGCTTGCGGAGTCGTCGCGCCCAATGCCACATTGTCCAGAGTACAAAAAGCCACGGCAGCCATCTGCACGCAACACAACCCTGTTTAATCTTGCAGCAGACTATTTATGATCTCCGCTATTGCCCGGATATCAGACTCGGAATCCGCGTAGACGGCCACGGCTCCCGCCTCAGTGTCCCAAACCAACCTTTTGGCGAGCTCGGGATTCGTTTTCTTCACCTCTTTCTTGATCAGACCTTCAGCCGCATAGTTCGTCGCAAGATTCAAACCGGGCGCCAGGCTCTCAAAGATCGACCACTGCTTCAAACCCTCGCCTGGGCGTTGAATCGTGATCTTCCCCACGCGCTCCTTAAGTTTTGCCCACTTGGGATCAATCGGGGTGTAGTTGATCCGCACATCGCGGAGTACCGCACGGAGAGCTTCTACATCACCACCGATTCTTGGACCGAGCCGAAGTCTTCGAAGCCAGGGAAGTTCGGCCAGCGGCGAGAGGTCCCCATCCTCAACCGTGCCGAACAGAGTCAGTTCCTCAAGAGCGGATGCCGTTGCCAGAGGTTTCAGCGTCGGCAGACGAAGCGATTCGCTATCTGTAAGAGCGGCGTCGTCGATCACCAAAGATCGCAACCGCGGCACCGCCGCCACGGACGCAAGATCCACTTCTCCCGCCGGCATTCGCAACGTCAACTCGGTCAGACGAGGCAGTTCCCGCAGTGGCGTTAGATCCTGCATCCGGAGATTCAGCAGCGTCAACTGCTCCAGATGCTCGAAGCTCTCCAGGCCCGCGAGCGATTTTACCCCGCGTCCGGACAGCGTGAAACGGCGCAACCGTTTCCATATATTCCAGCGGCGTAGATTCGCGATCTGCACTTCGATCAAATGCGCCTCTTCGAGCAGCGTGCATTCGCGAAGCTTTGCCCAACCCTTGGCCGGTCCGCGTATATGCAGAAATTTGAGATCGGTCATCCGGGCTACTGCATCGAGCGGATCATGAAACAGGTCGGCTTTGAGTTGCTCGACCCCGGTCATTCGCTCCAGTGGCGCAAGACTCCCGGTCAGCCAACGATTGAAGGCGAGCTTGCGCATTTGTCCGGCTGGCAGCCCGTCGAGGTCGAGACGCGCGTTCCCCGCGAAGGGCAGAGCATAAAGTGATTCGAGTCCGGTCAAGTGCCGCAACATGGTCGCGTCAGGTAAAGGCGCCGTAGGATACAGCAGCAGTTCCCGAATCTCCGGAAGTTCACGGCCCGCGCGCAATTGCGTCGTAGCGACTACCGACTCTACCGTTGGAAAATCGGCCAGCACGTCCAGATCGATCACGGGCGTTCGCTGTTTGCCCTGTTCGCAAGCAGCCAACACCTGCACATCGCCTGCCGCCACGGCTTCTATCGGGACGACATTGAGCTGTGTGGTCGCGGTCGAACCGTCCGCCTGACGCTGGGGAGCGCGTGCAAAATGCTCGAACGTGTACCGGAAAAGATTCGCAGGTCGCTCGAGACGCGCTGAACCAAGAGGCAGTGAAGTAAGCACAATTGATTTCCTGGCGTGAGCCTGTACCCACGCCAGGAAATATTAGAACATCAGCTTCGCGCCGAGCTGCAGATTACGCCCGCTCGTACCACCCACGATCCCCGTAACAAAACCAAACGAACTATTACCAAGCGTCGAGTTGGGGTTGGAGAATTGCGGCGTATTGCTCACGTTGAATGCCTCACCGCGGAGTTCCACATGGACCCGCTCGGTCACACGGAAGGTCTTGAATAGCGAACAATCCATGCTGAAGAAACCAGGACCGCTCACCGAATTGCGCCCCACAGTACCAAAGTTGAGACCCGTAGGAGCGACAAAGCTGGAAGTGCTGAACCAGGGATTGCCGTTGTTGATGCCGTGAAGGATCTGAACCGGAGCAACCTGGTCGGGCGACTGCATATTTCCAGGCGCCAGCAAATTCGCGGCGGTATAGGTGATGTCCATGGGTATACCGGTCATCAGCGTCAGGATGCCCGCTACTTGCCAGCCTCCCAACGCCATAGTCACCCCGCGGTTAGCGGAACTCATCCAACGCCGGCCCTCTCCAAACGGAAGTTCCCAGAGGTAGCTCTGGACAAACGTGTGTGTCCGGTCATAGTCGTTGCGCGCGTAATCCCGGTGGAGGTTGATGTAATAATTCAGGCCGCCATCGTCGCCCCGCTGGAAACCCATGCCTTTGGCGAATGTGTATGCCGTGGTGATCGACAAGCCCCCGGTGAACCTGCGATCCAATTTCGCCTGGAGTCCGTTATAGCTCGTGGAATGAGTCCGCCACACAATCGACAGCGCACAACGCCGAGAGCACCGCCACAGCGGCCGCCGGTTTGAAAAAACAATCTGAAACAGTAGAAAGCGTAATACAAGAGTTAGCCGCCTTCGTCTCAAGCCCAAAGCAGGAAGCCTCGGAAGTGATTCGCCTTGATTCGGGTTCATTGGCGGCCGAAGCGGTGACAGACTTTTTTAACTGAATCTCCCCTGTTTTCAATACACCTCCCCGAAACCCGCCAATCCACATGCGAGCATCGGCATAGGAGAAAAGAAAATGGGAACACAAGAACAAGTACCTGCACCCACCGGAACGGCCAAATATGGCGAGGCCGCATTAGGCACCGCCCAGGAAATCCTCCTCATCAAAATACAAGCCGAAGGCTACTGGAAAATGCAGCGAGCCAGAAGCATGGAGTCCGGTGCGCTCAGCGCAAGTCTCGCGGTGGCGAAGATCAAAGAAACCATCCCCCCGGGTCTGAAAGATGCGAATCTGGGAGGCGCTCTGGCACTGGCCATCCGTGAACAGACCGCTTGGTTCGAAACGCTCCGCCCCTACGCCACATCCGCCGAACGGACCTTCTTCCGGGCCACCCGCGAATTGGCTATGATTCGCAAAGCCAGTCCACAGCAGGAAATTGGCTATGATTCGCAAAACCGGTCCACAGCAGGAAATTGGCTATGATTCGCAAAACCGGTCCACAGCAGGAAATTGGCTATGATTCGCAAAGCCAGTCCACAGCAGGAAATTGGCTATGATTCGCAAAGCCAGTCCACAGCTGGAAATTGGCTATGTTCCGCAATCGCCCGAACCGCCGGAAATAAAAGAACCAGCTCCGCAAATTGGCTGTGATTCGCAGCCAGCCCCGCCCATCCGGCATCCCGTCGCTCAACCCCGCCCGGAACCCGGCGTCTGAGCCAGTTCGCTTTCATCGAAAAGCTGGAAATCATGTCTGAAACCGAAGCATTCGATTTCTTAGACAACCTCACCCCGCTGCCGGCGGGTTGTAAGCGCTGAATGTATGCGTTGAATTGGTACCTAGCCTCCTACAGTTCCGCTCCGGAATGGACGATTATCCAGGCTGAGGAATGATGCGCTTCCTGAACGTCTTTCTAATCTATCTGTTACTGATTTCAACGCTCCCGGGCCAGACCCCGGCGGGTAGGCTCGACGTGGTGGTTGTCGACGGCAACGGCGTCACCAGCAATATCGCCGAACATGCCATGCATTCGGTGACCATTTTGGTGCAGGACGAGGCGAAACAACCCGTCAAAGATGCCAAAGTGACCATGCACCTCCCCCCTGACGGCCCCGGAGGCGCGTTTGCCTGGAATGGCGACACTTATCTTACTAAAGAGACAGATTCACAGGGGCGCGTGGTCTTTACCGGAATGAGGTTGCGCAATGCCGCCGGGCAATACAACATCCGCATCGAAGCCCGAAAGGATGGCCAGGCCGGATCAGCCACGCTCACTCAGACAGCCGCGGATCTCCCGGTAACCAGTCAAGGTTGGCCGAAACGCACCTGGGTGATTCTCGCCATTATCGGTGGCGGAGCGGCGGCCGGAATTGCGGCCGGGATTTATAGCAATGGCAGTTCGAACACAGGCCCTGGATTTTCCGTTACGCCCGGAAATCCAACCGTAACAGGCCCGCACTAGAAATAAGGGGATTTGTTTTTTAATAACTCAATGTTCCGAGACTTCCGCCGAATCACTACTCTCGCAATAATCGCCGCGGCGCCTGCCATCCTGATTGCGCAGACAGCCAAATGGTCGACGCCGACGCTTGGATATCTCTACGACTCCGATTCCAAGGCCATTCGTGTGCTCTCGGGTATTCCCGGAGCCGCCACTTTGGATGGTGGGCTCTCGGTTCCTGACAAATTGGAACAGGCCGCCATTTCGCCCAACGGCAAATACGCAATTGCCGCAATCAAAGATTCCGGAAGTCTCAGTCTCATCACCTGGTCCGCGGACGCCGTTACCTCGGCTACTCTCGACGGAACTCCCGCTTCAGCCGATCTCGTAGCATTCAGTAATTCCAGCGCGGTTGCCGCAATTCTATCGCGCGATGCACAGACAATCCAGATCTGGACAGGGTTGCCCGATCAGCCCTCGCTCGCCCGGCAGGTTGCTGCGGTCGATCTTTCCACGCTGGCTGTTTCGGATGACGGCGCCCTCGTGGCCGGTGCAAATACCTCCTCCGTCTTTCTAATAGGTGGTGACCAGCCCAAAGTAATCGCCAACGGCGGACCGTACGCCCTCACATTCCTGAAAGACTCGCATGATCTGGCCATCGCCGATCAGACCGCGGATCAAATCTCACTTCTAACCCAACCCGACGGCGACATGAAGACGCAGCCACTGGCCGGACCGGCAGATGGCGTAGCGCAGGTTGCCGCCCTCGCGGTGTCAGGCGACGGAGCCGTGCTGGTCACGGCGAACCTTCGCGGAAAATCGGTTCTCACCATCGATCTCACGTCGAAATTGTCCACCCTCACTCAATGCGATTGCCAGGCCGAAGGCCTTTACCGCGCACAAGGAAACGCCGTATTCCGGTTGACGAACTCCCTGGACAACCCGATTTCGGTCTTTGACGGAGACACCGGGCCTCGTGTCGTTATCATCCCGGCAGGGGGTGCCCAATGATACCGTCAATGAAAAGCATTCTCTCCGCCGCACTCCTCGTCGCTGGAATCGCTCACGCGCAATCGGGTGGCATTCGTTCTAACGCCGGGTTCTCGTCCAAGGTCATTCCGGCCAATGACGACGGTTCTGCCCCGATCGCCGATCTCGGTTTCACCATCAACTTCTTCGGCAAGCTCCGCTCGCAGGCTTACCCCAATAACAATGGCAACATCACCTTCGATAACTCGCTGGCCACCTACACTCCTTTCGGTCTCACCAGCACCCAGCGCGAAATCATCGCGCCATTTTTCGCCGACGTCGATACGCGCGGGCCGCATTCGAAACTTGTCACTTATGGCCGGGATACCGTTAATGGCCACAATGCCTTCGGCGCCAATTTTGTCAACGTCGGCTACTACAACTCGCATGACGACAAGTTGAACAGCTTTCAGGTTGTGCTGATCGATCGCTCCGACCTCGGCTCGGGCAATTTCGATATCGAGTTCAACTACGCAAGAATCAGTTGGGAAACAGGCGACGCCAGCGGCGGTGTGAACGGCTACGGCGGTGTTCCCGCGGTCGTCGGCTGGTCCAACGGTACAGGCGCCGACGGAACGTTTTATCAATTCGACGGCTCGCTCATTCCTGGAGCTTTTCTCGATAGCAATCCAACCGGGCTGATCCATCGGACCCAGAACGGTACACAGGTCGGGCGAATTCTCTCCCGCGCTCGCGGTGGCAAGATCCTGCCGCCCCTGGGCATCAGCGGGACGTGCCCGCTCCCGCCGGCCACCGTCAACTCGGCGTATACAGATCAATTCAACGCCGTCGGTGGCGCAACGAATCTGCGCTGGTCGCTCCTGGCCGATCCGGGCGCTTCCCTTCCGCCGGGCCTCACGGTCACTGCGGGCGGAGTCTACTCCGGCATACCCACTTCTCCTGGCACATACGATTTCACCATTCAACTGATCGCCACCACTGAGGACGGCGATCAAACGGTAACGAACCGTTGCAGCCTGACCGTTCTGTCTCCGCAATTGAGAATCACCAACACCTGCCCGCTGCCGTCCGCAACTCTCGGCCGCGCCTATTCGCAGGCCCTTCAAGTCAACGGTGGCCGGACTCCATACACGTGGTCGCTCACGCCGGATTCCATTTCGCTGCCTCCCGGGATGTTTCTCAGCACCGGTGGCAATCTCAGCGGAACACCGCTACTCGATGGCGCATATCCCGTCACATTCCATGTGACCAGCAATCCTAACGATGGCCCAACATCCGCCACCAAAACGTGCAACATCATCGTAACCGTGCCGGTTGTGCCCTTCACCTCAGCCTGCTCGCTCGCTCCTGCGACAGCAGGAGTGCCTTACGGCCAGGCGCTTACCGTCAACGGCGGTGCGCCGCCATATGCCTGGTTGCCTTTATCGCTGCCCGTCGGCCTGACCCTCTCGGCTGACGGAACCATCAGCGGCATTCCCCAAAGCGCCGGCCCATCTCAATTAGTCGCCCAAGTTATCGATTCCAACGGCCAGAGAATTACGCAGTCCTGTGGAATCTCCGTCAGTCAGCCACGTATTGCCGTCAGCACCACTTGCCCCTTACCAGTGGCTACCGTGGGCCAAAGTTACTCGCAGCGGATTTCCGGAGCCGGAGGCACGGCGCCCTACTCGTTCTCCACTGCCGGCGGGAATTTACCCTCCGGACTGACACTGAAAAGCGATGGTACCATCAGCGGCGTGCCCGTGGCCGCGGGCCCATCGAACTTCCGTTTACTTGTATCGGACAGCACAGGTCAACCGGTGTCTCAAAGCTGCTCCCTTGCCGTCAAGCCGTCTGCCTATCGTTTATCTGTCTGCCCGGTGAATGCCACGGCCGGCGCTCCGTTGTCCTACACATTCCAGGTCGATGGCGGCCAGAGCCCCTATATCTTCAGCGGCGGCAATGTGCCTCCAGGGCTGAGTCTCAACAGCTTCGGTATCCTCAGCGGACGGCCAACCAAGGCCGGCACCTACCCCTTCAACGTGAACATCACCGATGGCGGCGGCCACGTGAGTAGCGAGCCATGCAGCGCCGTGGTGGGCGCATCGCCAGTCCAGATTACGGGAACCTGTCCGCTTCCCACCGGGCGTGTGGGCGTGCCGTACACCGCTCCAGCCTTCAAGGTGACGGGCGGGACGCCTCCGTATAGCTTGATTCAGGAAGGCGCGCTGTTGCCCGGTCTCGTTCTTGGCTCTGATGGCGTCGTGCGAGGCACTCCGGTCTCGACCGGGGCAGCCGACTTCAACGTCTTCGCCTTCGATTCGCAAGGCGTTCTGAACGGCATGGAATGCACGCTGTCCGTCAGCCTGCCCACATTGCCCACCGTCAGCCTCAGCCTCAGCCAGAGCGGCAACCTCGCGGCTTCCGGTACCGGGCCCACCGCCACAGTAACGCTGAACCAGGCCTATTCGCTGCCCATACAAGGTACCGTTACACTGACCAACACGCCTGACACCGGAGACCCCACCGGCCAGCTCGATCATGCCGATCCGAGAGTGCGCTTCGTGAACGGCAAGTCGACCTTCGACTTCACTCTCGCTGCGGGACAGAAGCAGGCAAGCATGCAGATCGCCTCCACCGGAACCGTGGCCGCGACCGTCACCGTCGCAGTTACCAACCTGACGGCCAATGGGCAACCAGTTGCCGTAGTTCCGCCGCCAAGCTCGTTCCATGTGAACCGATCGATACCGATCCTGACCACCGCATGTTACACAACAACATCGGATGGCCTCTCCGCAGCCTTCACAGGTTATTCCACCACACGCCAACTCACCAGCGCCGCGTTCAGCTTCAGCCCGTCTACAGGCTCATCGCAGGATGTGACCGTCGACCTGACCAGCAGCTCATTCCAATACTTTGCGAGCGACGGGTCGATCCGGAACGGAGGAGCCTTCACCTTGAACGCGCCTTTCACCGTGCAGGGGATAACAGCGGTCAGTTCGATCAAATACAGCGTCAGCAACTCCCAAGGCGCGACGACTCAGCAGACCCTGGCGAAGTGCCAGTAACCGCGCCACGCGGCAGGGCACCCGCGCAATAATAACCGCACCAGGGCCGGCCAAGCAGTTTAGTAACGCCACCACGAGTAGGGCACAGGTGCAACAACCATTCACGTGTCGGCAACCAATTCAGTAACCGCACGACGGGGCAGGGCACACGTGCAACAACCACTCCACGGGCGGGACAACCGGTTCATCAACCGCACCACGGGCAGGGAACTCGCGCAACAACTGTTCCACGCGGCGGTAACCAATTCACTGACCGCACCACGGGCAGGGAACCCGCGCAATAATAACCGCGCCACGGAACGACAACCAGTTTAGTAACCGCACCGCGAGCAGGGGACCTGCGCAACAACTGTTCCACGGGCGGGCACCCGTGCAACAACCACTCCACGGGAGGGACAACCGGTTCATCACCCGCACCCCCGGGGGACGGGAAGTGCCCGTCTGAGGTACGCACGGTAGTAAGTTTGTTTACGACGCGGTTTCGCTAGGAGCGGCATACGCTTCCGGAGCATGAATCACAGGCACAATAGCCGGGAGCCAAATGGTGAACTTGGTTCCCTTTCCCAATTCGCTTTCCACGTCGATTCGTCCCCGATGCGCCTTGACGATCCAGGCCACAAAACTCAGTCCTAATCCCAACCCGCGCTCCGGATTCCGGTCCGGAACCCGGTAAAAGCGGTCGAAAATATGCGGTAGATGATCTGCCGTAATCCCCATGCCGGTGTCCTCTAACACAATCTCGGCATTGTCCCCCCTGAGAGCCACGGAAACGTGTACCGTCCCGCCTCTCGGAGTGTACTTCACCGCATTCGACAGCAAATTCGAGAGCATTCTTCCGAGCTGAATTTTGTCGCCTTCAATCACGCACTCATCCGGCAGCGAACACGTCAGCGTCACTTGTGCGTCCTCAGCCGGAATCTGAAACTGATCCACGAAGTCGCGAGCCAGCTCCGCCAGGTCGAGCATCTGCAACTGCAAGGCAAGCTGTCCCGATTCGGCTTGCGAAAGCAACAGTACGGCCCGAATTGTCTGCGATAGCCGCTCGACGTCCTGCAATGCATCCATCATCGCGTTGCGGTAATCGTCTTCGGTCTTCGCCGTAAAGAGGGCCACCTCCAGTTGTCCCCGAATAGCTGTCAGGGGCGTCCGGAGTTCGTGGGAAACATCGGTCGAAAACTGACGCGTCTGCGTAAACGAATCGTTCAGCCGCTCGATCATACGATTGAAGGAATCAATCAGGCGGTCCAGTTCGTCCTGTGCGCCCCGAGAAGGGATTTGAGCGGTAAGATTCGATCCGGTGATGCGCTGGGCAGTCAGCGAGACTTCGTTAAGCGGAGTAAGCGCCTTCCGTGCCGCATACCAGCCGAAGAATGCGCTGCTGATGATCAGGACGGGCATCCACAGAAAGTAGTAGAGCGTAAACTGCTCGACAATACCCTCGCTTTGCGCCAGCGATCTTCCCAGCGCGACGTAAAACACATGGTGATTATCGTCGATGAAGGGTCCGGAGCGAATCAAAAACGTTTCGCCCTCCGTCGTCTTCCGCACCTGCCAGACCGCCTTCTGGCTCTGCAGCGCGCCAATGATCTCGTTCGGCTTCTCAATGCCGAGCTCGCGATATTTGTCGGAGACTTCGAGTACCTTTCCCTTTGCATCGGTTAGCAGGTAAACCTGCTTCATGCGGCCGACAATAAACTCTTCATCGGGATCTTCCGGATCGTAAAACCAGTCGATCTTGCCCCTGTCGATACGCAGGTAACCTTTTACCGCGCTCCATTCCTCGGTGAGAAGATCTCGAGTCTGCTGATCGAGGATCGAGCGAAGCGCTTGTCTGAAGAAGATGCCCAGAAAGCTCAACAGAATGGTGAAGAAGAAGACGTAACTCACCGCCAACCGGAAACGCAGTCCCCGGAAGAGATATTTGCCGGTGAGTCTGGACGCCCATGGTCCCATTCGCTACACCCGATCTGCCGCCGCTGTCTCCTTTTCCGGCAGGTCGAGCATGTACCCGATTCCCCGCACGGTATGGATCAGCTTCAGCGGCCATTTGTCGTCGATCTTGCTTCTCAGATGACGAATGTAAACGTCGACGATGTTCGTCAGCCCGTCATAATCCATGTCCCAGACATGCTCCACGATCATGGTACGGCTCAGCGGCCGGCCCCGGTTGCGCATCATGTATTCCAGGATGCTGAACTCCTTGGGCGCGAGCTCCACATGCTCGTTGTTCCGCGTAACTTTGCGCCGGATGCAATCGAGCAGCAGATCGCCCACTTGCAGCCGTTCCGGCGTCGGTTGCCCCCGGCGCAGCAGAACCCGCACCCGAGCCAGCAGCTCGACAAAGGCGAACGGCTTCACCAGGTAATCGTCGGCGCCTAATTCCAGGCCGCGAACGCGATCGTCCACCCCGCCGCGCGCGCTCAGAATCAGCACCGGCGGACTCGCCTTCCGGTTCCGGATCTTCTCCAGCACCTGCAACCCGTCCATGTCCGGCAGCATCATGTCAAGAATTACCAGGTCATAGTCGGTGGCATGGACCATATCCACGGCCTTGCCTCCATCTCCTGCCACATCCACCGCATATCCCGCGCTCTCCAGCCCGCGCGCGAGGAAGTCCGCGATTCGCTTCTCATCTTCCACTACCAGAAAACGCATATTGTCCATTCATATGTCAGCACGGAAGGGCGCACTGCGGCAACTCCCGTAGTACCAACACTCCTAAAGAATCGTCCGCATATGTCGATGAGCCTATTGATGGGCAGGACAAACACCGTATCCCTGGATTTGCTGAGTAACCAAGCGGTTCAGACGCGCACCTTCCGCGCGGCAGTTGCATCTCACGAGGATTGGCTCGCCGGCCGCGCTGGCGGAACTCGTGCGGATTTCTCAGGTCAGGTGTTCAGCGACCTGACGCTCGACGGGTTGAATCTGCGTAAAGCGAACCTCGCGGGCGTCGTCTTTGTCCAGGCGAAGCTGGCGGGTGCGAACTTCGCCGGCGCGATCCTCGATGACGCGGACTTCCGGGGCGCAATCTTGACGGGCGCGGATTTCGAGGGAGCGCAGATTCACGGAGCGAAATTCGATGGCGCTTTCCTCACCAGCGCCAACTTCACCGAGGCCTCAATCTGGGATACGCGGTTCCGGAAGGCGCAGCTGTCTGAAGCTCGGCTGCTCGAAACAGAAATCGTTCGGTGCGATTTTGTCGAGGTGAACCTCCGCTCTGCCAGCTTCCATCAGGCGAGGATTACAGAATCGTCGTTTCAGGAGGCCGACTTAGGTGCCGCCATTTTCTACAACGTCAAGTTGCAGTTCAGCCGCTTCTGCAATGTGACCGCCGCGCCGGTTAACTTTTCTAACGCCAGAATCGAGCGATGTGACTTCTCGAACGCGGCGCTTGACGAGAGTAAGTTCTTCCGAGCCGATCTCGGGCGCAGCCAGTTCAATCGGGCCAAAATGCGGAACTGCGACATGCGCGAAAGCACCCTGACCGGCACGGACTTCGATGCGGCAATCCTGAGTGGTGCACGGTTTGCGAACGCCAAGCTCTACACGGCCGACCTGCGCGGCGCGAACCTGAAATCGGCACGCGAATTCACTAGTGAGCAGTTAGCACAAGCGCGAACTTCAGACACCACGACGCTACCGAACGGCAAGCCGGGTCCCTACATGAAAGGCAGTGGTGGCGAGAAGCCGCTACTCGCGCGCTAACGCCCGCTTTACGTCGAGCTTGAACGATGGGTTCGCCCGAGTTCCCGTGATTTCGAACGGCACTACCGCACCGGAACCTTTTCTCGAAAACAACGGATCGAACAATTTCAGCAGCGTCGACTTGAACCCTGTCGTAGTCTGCGAAAGTTTCGCTTGCAGCGCGAGGGTGCCATCGAAATCGAGAGCTTCATCCGCCAATCCGTATTTGCCGGAAACCTGAACGGCCGCGCCCGGCACGTCGAACGATAGCGTGCTAAAGTGCACCGCGGCGTTGTTGATCTCAAACCTTCCGCGTAGATTCGATACCGCGCTTTCGCCCGATTCCTCCTCCGGCTTGCCCCGCCCCTTCTTGCTTAACGTGTTGACCTTTTCCTGGATGGCAGGGGTGGTGAAGTGTGCGCCCGAGATTCCAAATCCGCCCTTCAACTCCAGTTTGTGCATCACGTCCCGATCGCCTGGCGGGATGATGAACTTCGCTTGAAACCCGAGCGAGCCTTTCATCAAAGGCTTGTCCGCTTTCACCACCAACCGGAGCATGTCTTCGATTCGCGCACCCTTCGTCATCGCATCGAGCGTGATCGTTTTGCCCTTCTGCCCCTTCTTTCCCTCCACTTTTCCCGATGCAACGATTGTCGAATTTAGAAAGTGCGCGGTCACCGGCTGCAAGTAAGTATCGCCGTCGGTCCCGTCCACCACGCTGTGAAACTCGGTCGTCAGGTGCACGGGATGGCCGCCTGTGCTCACTGAAAAGTCCGGCGTGTCCGTGGTGCCGGCGGTCTCAATATGTCCCAACGTCCCGTGATATTTGCCATCGGACGATAGAGTTCCGGAAATTCCTTTGAAGACCTACAGATTGGCGTTGCGGAATGTGTAGCTCCCGGAAACAGGCGTCTCGCCGGGATCTCCTTGGTGCCATGGACCGAATTCGCCGCTCGTTTGAATATTGCCCGGCGGTTTCGCGTTCGTCATGGTGGCGCGAAACGTCATAGGACTGTTGATCCCCGCACCGTGGAGCGTCAGCTTGCTGAGTTCGAAGTCCAGCGCCTCCTTGCCTTCCTGCTTCGGCAGAATCTCAAGTAAGGTCCCGTTGGCAATCACGTCGTCAATTACGAAAACGGCTGTTTTCGGTTTTTCCTGTTGCGCTTCCTGATCCTCGGGGCGACGCGGAGGAACGTGAATCTGGAGGCCCTCGAGCCGGAGGGCGTGGACACGAATCGGGTGCTCGAGAAGCTCCGCAAACCCCGCGTCAAACGTGAATCGCTGGATAGAAACTAGAGGCGCAACGTCGGTGCGCTTCTTGTAGCGCAGCACCAGCCCTTCGCCCACGGCATGAGGGCGGGGAAGCAGCGAAATGGTGAAATTCTTCAATTCCACATCGCTGTCGAACCGATCCTCAATGGCTTTGATCACGTGATCGCGTGCGATGGGTGAGAAGTGTGTGGAGAACCAAAGGGCGCCTGCGGCGCCCGCAATCAGCAGGATGGCCGCGGCGGAAACTAGAATTGTGCGAATTCTCGCGGACACTTTGCGGTTACTCCCTAAAACTAGAGGGAAAAGAACGCGAAAATGTGTCGAGGCTTTTTAACGCAGCATCTTCCGGTGCTCTTTCAGGATGCATCGGTCCATCACGACTTCGAGGCCTGCCTCGCGCGCTTTCGCCGCTGCCACTTCGTGCACCACGTCTTCCTGCATCCAGACACAATTCGCGCCGATGCGAATTGCCGCGTCTACTACTTCAGGTACGAACTCAGAGCGGCGGAAGACGTCAACGATGTCGACGTGTTCGGGAATGGACTCCAGATCGGGATACGCCTTCTCGCCGAGTACTTCGGTTTCTGCGGGGTTCACCGGAATAATGCGATAGCCGGCGTGCTGCATATATTCCGAAACGCCGTAGCTCGGCCGGAATCGCTTGTTCGATAGGCCGACTACCGCGATGGTCTTCGATCGCTGCAGAATCTCATTCGTGTTCGGCATCGTCATCCATTTTTAGCAGCTTCCGGAATCGCGCGACTTCGGAAGGCTTCAGAGACCGAAAGGCACCCGGCTTCAGAGGACCCAGCTCGAGAAAGCCGATCTTCACGCGCTTCAGTTTCTCCACCAGGCGGCCAAAGTTATTGAACATCACACGAATTTGATTCTGCCGGCCTTCAATCAGGCGCACTTCGTACCAGGGATTTTCCCCGCGCCTCACCAGCTTGATGTATGCGGGCCGCGTGCGGCGTCCGTGGAGCGAGATCCCGTTGCGAAACTCCTCTTCCTGTTCCTCGGTGAGAGGGCCGGTCGCTTTCACCATGTACGACTTTTGTATATGATTCTCGGCCGACGTGATCCGGTTGGCGAACTCACCGTCGTTCGTTAGAAGCAGCAGGCCCTCGCTGTGATAATCGAGCCTGCCAACGGGATACACCCGGACCTTGAGGCCGCGCATGAGATCCATCACGGTTTCGCGCCCTTCCGGATCGGAAGCAGTGGTTACACAATTCTTCGGCTTGTTGAGCGCGAGATAAACCAGATTCTTCGGTGCGCGCAGCAGCTTGCCGTCGACTTTGACGTGATCCTTGTCAAGATCGGCTTTCGAACCGAGTTCCGTGACGGCCTTGCCATTGACGGTCACGCGGCCCTCGGCCATCAGCTTCTCCGCTTTGCGCCGGCTCGTCACGCCGGCCCGCGAGATGATTTTCTGCAGGCGCTCTTCACTCATTGGGCTGCGGCTCTTGCTCCGGGTGCACCGGTGGATCCGAGATGGGCGGCTCATCGGAAGGCGGATCGTTTTCCGGCTGTTCCTCCGGCGGCGGCTCTTTCTCAGGCGCCTTCTCCGGTATTTCCCGTTCTTCGTCGTCGCTGAAAGCGAGGCGCCGCAACTCCTCGAACTCTTTCAGGCTCGGCAACTCGTTCAAGTCTTTCAAACCGAATTGCACCAGGAATTCCTTCGTCGTCTTATAGAGAATCGGCTTGCCGACCACGCTTTTGCGGCCGGCAGTGGTGATAAGCTTTCGATCGAGCAGCGTCTTCAAAACTCCGGCCCCTTGCACGCCGCGGATCTCCATAATCTCCGGTCCAGTGATCGGCTGTTTATACGCGATCACGGCCAGCGTTTCCAACGCGGCCAGCGACAGCTTCATCGGCGGATTCAAATTCTTCACGAACGCGCGAACGGCCTCGTGATGCTCCGGCTTGGTCGCCATTTTGTAGCCGCCCGCGATCTCGCGAATCATCAGCCCATGATCGGCTTTGTTGTATTCGGAAGAGAGCCTCTGGAGCATCAGCCGCACTTCTTCCACCGGCTGACCGAGCGCGCCCGCGATCTGTACCGCCGTCAGCGGTTCGTCGGTGACGTAGACAATCGCCTCGAGCACCGCGAGCTTGCGCGCTTCCTCGCTGCTGTCAATCGCGGTGGTCTCCGGCACAAACTGTTCTGTCGCCACTTCCGGAGTGGCGTCTGGTGTTTCCTGATCCATCGCTCTTTATTTATATTCCTCTTCTACCGCAGTCAACTGTTCGCTATCGAAAGCTTCAGCGAACGTTTTACTGCGCTTGATGGCGATATCGCCGAACGCATCCGTCTGTTGCAGGAGAATCGCCTGCCGCTTCACCAGTTCGAGGAGAGCCAGGAACAGGCAGAGCATGGCGCGCTGGCTTCCCTGCCGCTCGAACAAGTCTACAGCGGAAATCGTTTCATTCGCCCGGACACGCGCCAGCGTTTCGCGCACAAACCGGATCATGTCCGGCACCGTGACATCTTCGGTACTCACCTGGTACGTGGGACGGTTCTTGACTCGCTCCAGCACGGTCTGGAAGGTCTTGACCAGGTCGAAAAGCGTGACCGACAGTCCGGGATCTTCCGCATCGTCGAGGAAGGTTTGCATCTGCGGATTCGACCAGGCCGCCTCTTCGATAATCCGTTTCTGCTGCAACATTTCCGCCGCGTTCTTGTACTTTTCGTGCTCCAGCAGCCGGTCAACCAGCTCTTTCCGCGGGTCTTCCTCGGGCGAAATCTTGTCCAACTCCGGATCGCGCGGCAGCAGCATCTTCGATTTGATATGGATGAGCGTCGCGGCCATGTACACGAACTCGGAACCGAGTTCGATATCGAGAGCAACCGCCTTTTCCATGTACGACATGTACTGCTGCGTGATGGTGGCGATGGGAATGTCGGATATGTTGATCTGCTGCCGCCGTATCAGGTCGAGCAGGAGATCAAGTGGACCCTCATATTGTTCGAGTTGGAAGTTTATCGGGCTTGACACTACTGGAACCACATTAGCATGGCGGCCTTGGGTGGGCGGCTATGATGGGACTTGATTAAGACTATCATTTTTGACCTTGGAAAGGTGATCATCCCGTTCGATTTCAAGCGCGCCTACGAGCGGATTGCCCCTCATTGCAGCTATTCGACCGAACAGATTCCGGAGCGGCTGAGAACGACCGACCTGGTAAACCGATTCGAATGCGGGGCCATCGAGCCCGAACCATTTTTCGACCAACTGAGCCGCATCCTGGAGTTGAAGGTCGACTTTGGGGAGTTTCAGGAGATTTGGGGCGGGATCTTTTTGCCGGAAACGCTAGTGCCGGCGAGCCTCATCTCTGCTCTAAGGGCGCGATACCGGATGCTTGTGTTGTCGAATACGAATGTCATCCACTTTGAGCTGGTGCGCGAAAAATACCCGATTATTGCCTTGTTTCACGACCACGTGCTGTCCTACGAGGTGGGTGCGATGAAGCCCTCTCCCGCGATTTACCAGGAGGCGTTGCGCCGAGCGGAGTGTGCCCCGGACGAGTGCTTCTTTACCGATGATATTCCGGCGTATGTGGAAGCGGCGCGCACCCATGGCATGGACGCGGTGCAATTCCAGAACGCGGCGCAGATTGAGCGCGAGCTTCGGGATCGCGGCGTGGAGTGGTGAACACGTTTCAAAATTGACCCTCGCCGAAATCGTTTCGTACAATGGATTGGTAACGAGCGGGGTTGGCCTAGCGGTTGGGCGTCAGCCTTCCAAGCTGATTTAGACGGGTCCGACTCCCGTACCCCGCTCCAGATTTCTCCAGCCCAAGTGCCGGGATAGCTCAGATGGTAGAGCGCTAGATTTGTAATCTTGAGGCCACCGGTTCGATCCCGGTTCCCGGCTCCAGTAAAGCGAAGGCGACCGCTTTGCTTCCAGGCTCCCCCTAACCCTCCAACTGAATCGCCGATAGCGAACTATATGAAGTTGGGAAACGTATTTTCGGCCACAGCGATGATGCTTGGCGCCTTGGCCGTCGTAAGTTGTTCTTTGTGCACAGCCCAGACTTCAGCCTTGAGATCCGTTCGTAAGATCTACATTGATAAGCTGCCCAACGATCTCGACCAATATCTTCGCGCCGAGTTCTTCAAGCAGATGAAGGGATCGATCCAGATCGTGGTCGAGGAAAAAGACGCCCATGCGATCCTGACCGGCGTGAGCGAAGAGAAAACGGGCACCGGTGCCCAAATAACCGGTCGATATCTCGGGTTGCACGATAACGCCACAGGAAGCCTCAGTATGCTCGACAAAGACCGAAAGGCCATTCTATGGGCCGATGAAGCTGGAGATCGCAGTTTGCTATTCGGAGTCGTGAAGCGAGGCGGCGAGAGGAAAGTCGCCGAGCGTCTTGTGAGTAAACTCAAGAAGGCCATGCGCTAGCCCAAGTTCGTCACGACCACGGCGATTTGAGCGTTTTTCATCCGCTTGAATGGGGCAAGTCCCGCGCCTGCACTATGAGGTCTGCGAAAAGTGATGTAGTGTAGACCAACCCTCTTGTA
>Ga0105240_10002176_pt1 | contig 31973 bp, 32 predicted proteins | sample KBSC54metaG_FD_80426 | JGI IMG/M metagenome (GOLD analysis project Ga0105240, IMG submission 80426) | Corn rhizosphere microbial communities from Kellogg Biological Station, Michigan, USA - KBS C5-4 metaG | ecosystem: Host-associated > Plants > Roots > Rhizosphere > Soil | place: Michigan, USA... | reverse complement strand
TCGCGATGCACGACGTCGGTAAGTTGCTCGATCTCCGCGCTGAGCTCACGAGCCCGAGTGCGGACGGCGAGCAGCTCGCCCTCCCGGACCGTTCGGGTTTGCTCGGCTGCTTCACGCTCGGCGGCAGCAGCAGCAAGCGAAAGCTCGAGCCGTTCGAGCACCGCCGACGCGGCAACCGCAACAGCCGCTGCGACAACCGCCTCGCGTTCGCGCCGCGCGCGCCGGACGGCAGCCCGCTCGCGAGCCTCGCGCTCGGCGAGTGCCGCCGCCTCGAGCGAAGCCGCCCGCGCCGCGATTGCGCGCCGCCGCTCCTCGGCAGTTCCGACCGCCAGCCGGGCTTCGGTTTCAGCCGCTCGTGCCGCGTTGGCAGCTGCAGCCAACCGATCGCGCTCTTCCGATGACGGCTCTTCCTCGGGCGACGCCTGCGCTGCCGCCAGACGCGACTCGAGATCGGCCAGGGTTGCGGCGTCGCGCGCCCCTGCTTCCTGCGCCTGGGCGATCGAGCCGACGAGCCGGTCGGCTTCGGCCGCGGCCGCCCGGGCCGCCGAGCCGAGTTGGCCGAGCTGCTCGGCGACGGCAGCCATCGCGGCGTCCGACTCATGCAACTGTGCGAGCGCCGCGTCGGCGAGCACCGCGGCGTCGGCCGCTTCCGTTTCGACGGCCGTGATCGTGAACCGCAGGCGCTCTGCGCGATGGTTCGCGTCAGCCAGGCCGCGGCGCGCCTCGTCGAGCGCGGCCTGCACCTCGAGCAGGCTCGGCGCACTCGCCGAACCGCCGAAAGCCCAATCGCTGCCGAGCAGATCGCCGTCGCGAGTGACGACGCGCACATCGGGGATCGAGGCGACGAGCGCCCGCGCGGCAGCGAGATCGTCGACAACGGCGACGCCGTCGGTGAGCCGAGCGAGCGCGTGCCGAAGCGACTCGGGCGCACTCAGGACTTCGACAGCCCAGCGCGCCTGCGGCGGCAGCGCCGGCCGGCTCGCCGTGAGGTCGGCATCGCGAGCCGAGCCGATCAGCAGCCCGGCGCGCCCAGCGTCGTCCGCCTTCAAAACGCCGAGCGCCTCGACCGCGGCATCGACCGACGAGACCGCAACCGCGTCGGCAGCGGCACCCAACGCCGCCGCGATCGCCTGCTCGTAACCGGGCTCGACGTCGACGACGGCCGCGACCGAACCCAGCAAGCCAGAAACACGAGCGGACGCCGCGAGCAGCGCCCCGGTGCCGTCCTTGCGGGCCAGACCGAGCTCCAGCGCTTCAGCGCGCGCGGCAAGCGACGAGCGTTCGCGCTCGACCTCGCGCTCCTCATCCCGGAGCTTGTTCAGCCGGGTCTCGGCGTCGGCGAGGGCTTCGGCCGCGATCTCGTAGTCGTTATCGAGGTTCAGCTCGCCTTCGTCGAGGCCTGCGATGCGCGACTCGAGAGCCTGGAACTCGCCTTGCGCATGCTCGGAGCGCGCTCGTGCCTCTTCGACGGCGGTCGTGAGCCGGCCGATCTCGGCCTCGCCCGCCTCGACCCGGCTGCGCTGCGCCGCGACCTGACCCGCCAACCGCGCGAGGTTCTCGCGGCGATCGGCAGCTGCCCGGACCGCCGCAGCGAGCCGGCGCTGCTCCTCGTCGTGAGCCGCTTCTGCCTGCTCGCGGTTGGCGACAGCGGCAGCCAGCGCGGTCCTGTTCTCATCAAGCTGGGTTGCGAGCGAAGCCTCTTCGACCCGCGCCGCAGCAGCATCACGGGCCAGCTCTTCGGGATCGCGGCCCTCGCGGGTTTCCTCCTCGGTCGCCCTCACATGCCGCTGCCGTTCGGCCGCGATGCTCGCGGTGCCGCGCAACCGCTCCCGCAACGACGACAGCTTGTACCAGGTCTCCTGGGTGCGGGCGAGGTCGCGTGCCTCGCTCGTCATCGCCGATTCGAGATGCGCCTCACGCGTCTTCGCTTTGCCGAGCTCGGTGTCGAGCTCGGCGCGCCGCTCACGGATCGCCGTCTCGTCGGCAACCTCCTGTTGCAGGGCGCCGCGTAACGTGAGCAGGTCGTCGGTGAGCAGCCGCAGCTTCGAATCACGAAGATCGGCCTGGACGACGGCCGCCCGGCGCGCCACCTCGGCCTGCTTGCCGAGCGGACCGAGCTGGCGCCGCAGCTCCGTCGTCAGGTCTTGCACGCGGGTGAGATTCGCCTGCATCGCGTCGAGCTTGCGCAGCGCCTTTTCCTTGCGCTTGCGGTGCTTCAGCACGCCGGCGGCCTCTTCGATGAAGCCACGCCGCTCCTCAGGCGTTGCGTGCAGGACGGCGTCCAACTGGCCCTGGCCGACGATCACGTGCATCTCGCGCCCGATGCCCGAGTCGGAAAGCAGTTCTTGGACGTCGAGCAGCCGGCAGGACTGGCCATTGATCGCGTATTCGGAGCCGCCGTTGCGGAACATGATGCGGCTGATCGTGACTTCGGAGTACTCGATCGGCAGCGCGCCGTCGGTGTTGTCGATCGTGAGGCTCACCTCGGCGCGGCCGAGCGGCGGCCGGCCCGCGGTGCCCGCGAAGATGACGTCTTCCATCTTGCCGCCGCGCAGGCTCTTCGCGCCCTGCTCACCCATGACCCAGGCGAGCGCGTCGACGACATTCGACTTGCCCGAGCCGTTGGGCCCGACCACACAGGTGATGCCGGGCTCCAGGCGCAGCGTCGTGGACGACGCGAACGACTTGAACCCGCGAAGCGTGAGGCTCTTCAGGTACACAGCAGCGCGCTCCCGGTGCATCGAGTGGCGTGACGATCGGGCGGCCGACGAGCGGGGAAGCACTGGCCTTGATCAGCGCCTGCGCTCCGGAAAGCGCAGCCGCCGCACAGCGCGGGGTCGAACCGTGGGTCAGCCTACCCGGCGGCGGTGGCTGGGCGGGCAACCCTGGCGGCGGATCCGGGCCACGAACGGCCCGATGACCGGCTGCGCCCCCCGACGAATGGTGTGCAGACCGTTCGTCGGGGGGCGCAGCCCTCTTTACGTGATCGAACTCCAGCGGGGGGGCGGGCACAACGGGCAAAGAAAAGGGACGCTCCCTTGCGGGTAGCGTCCCTAGTTTCGGTAGAGCCCGAGCTGAAGACGGTGGTCTTAGCTGAACGCGGGCTCCGCCTCCGGTGCCGGGAGTGTCAGCAGTTCGTCGTGGGCCGCCTCGGCGCTCAGCGCGTCGTTGGCCGCCTGCAGACGAAGACACTCGTTCTCGAGATCCTGAACACGCTGCTGTAGCCGGCGCATTTCCGACAACATGCGAGGGTCAGGACCACCGAGATGACCGAGAAGCGCCTTTGCCATGGAGGTCCTCCACTGGATGCCGGCTGCGGTATTCGGACGCAGACTTACGTCCGTCGCCGCTTCAGCGGTATGGGGTCGTGGTTAGTTCTAGGGTCGCACCGACCGGGGTGCGGGTCAACCCCGTCGTTACAATTCGATCACGATGACAGCCTGCTCAAAGTAGGGCAAAGCGGGACTAAAAACCGCCAAGTCGGACGCCGCCAGCCGGGTGATTCCCCTCACGCCGGGGCTCCCCGCCGGGGTGTCTCGCTGGGCCGCCCGCGAGCGACGACTGCGCGACCGATTCGTTTGACTGGGCGCAGGAAGCGCCGGGCCGCCGCCCGCGAGGAGTTCAGCCGATCACGCGCCGTCGGGTGCTGGGCCGCCCGCACGCGTTCTGCGTGCCGCCGGCGGCTGTCGAGACACGCCTCCCACACGTCGTCCAAGCGCTGCCCGAGAAGTTCGGGATCAGCATCGGAACGCAGGGCGCGGCGCAGCACGAAGCCGTATTCGATGCTGTCGACGACGTCGTCGACGAACATGACGTCGATCAGCTCCCACGACATCTTCAGCTCGGTGATCGCGTAACGGATGACCGGAAGGAACTCCTCCTGGGTCCAGCAGTGCACGTGGAACGAGCGCTGCCGGTGCGATTCGAAGGTCTCGACCCGCTTCCAGGCGTCGCGCTCGTTGTTCCAGCCCTCGGTGTAGATCAGGAACTCTTCGATGTGGGCGTCGTCGGGCACCTGCATGCCTGCAGCACGGTCGGCGAGCAGGTGGTCGAGCGTCGTGGCCTGCCGGGCGCGATCGAACGTGCGCCGGCGGTCCGGCAGCAGGATCAGCGCCACGCCGCCGGGGCGCAGCACCCGGTGAATCTCCGACAACTGCCCGATGGGGTCGACCAGGTGCTCGAGGACGTGACTCGCGATCACGAAGTCTTCGCTCGCGTCGGCCAACATCGACAGGCCGTCGACGTTCAGGTCGGAAATGATGTCAGGCACCGGAAAGACAGCGCCCCCGTGCAGCTCCGGGAAGAGCGCCTGGTTCTCGTCAGGCTTCCACCGATCCACGTAGCGCGCCGTCGCGCCCGCGTACGGCAGCGGGAACGGCTGATGGCCGGGGCCGATCTCGATACCCTCGCCGGACACGTAGCGGCCGAGCATGCGGAGCGCTTCGTCGCGCGCCGGGGCGGTCGGAACAGCGGTCATGAACCGACGCTAGCGGAAACACCGCCGCCTGTGACGGACCTCACCGTTCTGAGAAGCCGCTGAGTCGTTGCTGTGAATCGCGCGGCACCGACCAGCGCTCGACCACGCTGGTTACCGTGCCCGGCCGGTTGTGACTCGGTGGGCCGGAGAGCAGCTCGAGCAACTCCTCGCAGGCCGCTCGCGGCCCTTCGGCATCGACCTGCACGCGCCCGTCGTCCAGGTTCGTGGCGGTGCCGACGAGACCGAGTTCGAGGGCGCGAGCGCGCACCCACCAGCGAAATCCCACGCCCTGCACGCGGCCCCGAACCCACACCGTGAGTCGAGCATCGGCTGTGCTCATGGCAGCACGCTAACGCCGCCCGTCGACCCGAACCCCCACCGGATCACCAATGCGGGTTGCGCGGCCGTGGCTGGCATTTCGGGCAGAAGAACGACGAGCGATTCATGAACGCTTCGCGGCGAATCAGGGATCCGCAGCGCGAGCACGGCTCGCCCCGGCGTCCGTAAACCTCGAGCGAGCGGTCGAAGTACCCGCTTTCGCCGTTGACGTCGACGTACAGGCTGTCGAACGACGTGCCGCCCTGCACCAACGCACTCTGCATCACAGCCCGGACGCCGTCGAGCAGCCGCTGCGTCTCCGGCCTCCGCATCGTTTCGGTGGCCCGGGCGTAATGCAGCTTCGCCCGCCACAGTCCTTCGTCTGCGTAAATGTTGCCGACCCCGGAGATGAGGCTCTGGTCGAGCAACGCCCGCTTCAATCCGGTGTGCCGGCGGCGCAGGGCCGCATGGAACACGTCGTCGTCGAAGGCCGCCTCGAGCACGTCGGGCGCGATGTGCGCAATCTCGGGCGGAAGCTCAGCACCGCCGATCGACAGGGCCAGTCCGCCGAAAGTCCGCTGGTCGACGAAGCGCAGCTGCGGGTCGCCGTCCGCGAAAGAAAATCGCACCCGCAGGTGCGGCCCGTCAGGCGTTGACGACGGGACGACGAGGAGCTGGCCGCTCATGCCCAAGTGGGCGATGACCGCGTCGCCGGAATCGAGCGGCAGCCACAGGTACTTGCCACGGCGTCGGGCAGCAACGACGCGGCGTCCGAGAAGACCTGCGGTGAAGTCGGCGGCACCGGGAAGATGACGGCGGACGGCGCGGGCGTGATGCACTTCGACGCCGGCGATCGTGCGACCGACGACCCAGCGCTCCAGGCCGGCCCGGACGGTCTCAACCTCGGGGAGTTCAGGCACGGGTCAGTCGGCGGCGACGAAGTTGGCGGGGTCAGTCGGCGGCGGTGTCGAGCCGGCCCTCGACCTCGCCGAGAGCGGATTCTGTCGAGGCCCGGATGCGGTTCCAGGCCTGTTCGGCCGCCTGCTGCTCGGCCTCCTTCTTGCTGCGGCCGGATCCGCTGCCGTAGACGACGCCACCGACTCTGACGTCGGCGGTGAACGTCTTCTCGTGGTCGGGGCCGCTCTCGCCGACCTCGTAGTACGGGACACCGAGGAACTGCGACGCAGTGAGCTCTTGGAGCGAGGTCTTCCAATCGAGGCCGGCACCGAGGCGGGCGGCTTCGTCGATCAGCTCGTCGAACAGCCGGTGCACCAAGGTGGTGGCTGCGTCGAGGCCGGCGTCGACGTAAACCGCGCCGATCAGCGCCTCGAGGGCGTCGGCGAGGATCGACGACTTGTCGCGCCCGCCGGTCGACTCCTCACCACGCCCGAGACGCAGGAACTCGCCCAGGCCGAGCGACCGGCTGACGTCGGCGAGCGCCCGCATGTTCACGACAGCAGCGCGCAGCTTCGCCAGCTGGCCTTCGGGCAGGTCGGGGAAGGTGCGGAAGAGCGTCTCGGTGACGATCACGCCAAGGACGGCGTCGCCGAGGAACTCGAGGCGTTCGTTGGTGGGGAGGCCGCCGTTTTCATACGCGTACGACCGGTGGGTGACAGCACGTTCGAGGACGGCGCGGTCGAGCGCGACACCCGCGATCGACTGGAGTTCGTCCAGCCGGTCGGTGCCGTCGCTCATCTCCGCCCCCGCGGAGGAGTGCCCATGATCGGACGCGCTGGAAATCTGGGTCAGCCCGCGACGATCGCGCGCCTGTTGTAGGTGCCGCAGTTGTGGCACATGGCGTGCGGAAGCTTGGGCTCCCGGCACGCGGGGTTCTCGCAGCGCACGAGGGTTGGCGCGGACGCCTTCCACTGTGCGCGGCGGCTACGCGTGTTGCTGCGCGATTGCCTGCGCTTCGGAACCGGCACGACTACTTCTCCTGCTCTGCTGTTCGACTTGTGTCTGTCGATCTGGTCTGGTCGGTACTCATCGCTCGCAGGGCGGCCCAGCGCGGGTCGACCTCGTCGTGCCCGTGATCCGGCCCGACCTCCGCGAGCCGCGCCCCGCAGTCGGGACACAGGCCCGGGCAGTCGTCCCGGCACACCGGCGCGAGCGGCAGCGCGAGCACCACCGCGTCACGAAGCAGCGGCTCCAAGTCGATGTAGTCGTCGACCAGGCGCCCGATCTCGTCGTCGTCCGCCTCGTTCTCGTGACCGGGGTAGACGAACAACTGCTGGACGTCGACCTCGAGACTCTCGGTCAGCGGTTCAAGACAGCGCGCGCACTCCCCGCTCAGCGCGACCTGGGCGGTTCCGGACACTAAGACGCCCTCGCTCACCGACTCCAACCGGAGGTCGAGAACGAGGTCGCTGCCGTCGGGGACGCCGACCAACTCACCGCGCAAGCCCGCCGGTGCCGGAACGGTGCGGGAAACCGTGCGCAACGATCCCGGACGCCGAGGCAAGTCGCGAGTGTCGACGACGAGCGGGGCTCTGGGGTCGAGATGCGTCAGGGTCTCCTGCTCCCTTCTGGCGTCACGAGATCACGCGTTGGCGTGTTGATCTTTGTTCCCGCCGGCACCAGGTGCCCAGACGAGACCGCCCTTAGGGTACCTCACGCCCGTCGCTCGTTTCCGAGCGCTCACGCGCCCGCCCCCGCTCAATCGCCGGCGCTCACGCGCCCCGCCGGATCCGAACGCTCAGGCGCCCCGCCGGATCCGAGCGCTCACGCGCCCCGCCGGATCCGAGCGCTCACGCGCCGGGCAACGGCTCATCGTCGTAGTGCTCCGCCAGCTGCTCCATCTCGTGCCGGCCGTGCAGCTTCTCCCGGCCGCGCAGCACGGCGGCCAGCGTCTTGTTCAGGACGATCTCGAAGTTGGCCAGCTTGGTGTCGACGTAGTCGTCGACCTCCTGCCGCATCTGCCGGGCCTCGGCGTCCGCCTCGTCTCTCACCCGAGCCGCCTCGGCCACCGCGGCCTGGTACACCTCGGTTTCACTGATCAGATGGGCGCGCTGGGCGTGGGCGTCTTCGATGATGCGCTCGGCTTCGCGGCGTCCGTCCGCGACGACGTCGTCCCGCTCGTGCAGCAGCGACTCGGCGCGCTGGACCTCGGCCGGGATCAGGTCGCGCAGCTCGTCGAGCAGCCCGAGCATCTGGCCGCGGTTGACGATGCAGGACGCGGACATGGGCATCGCGCGGGCCGACTCGATGTGGCCGACGATCTCCTCGAGCTTGTCCTTGAGTTCCACGATGAAGATCTCTCCCGCGGTGGTGTGGCCTGCGAGGGCTACTGCGAGTCGCGCTCGAGCCGGTCGGTCAAGCGGCGTAACACGGTCTTCGGCACGAGGCCGGAGACATCCCCACCGTACGTCGCGACCTCCTTGACGAGGCTCGACGACAGGAAACTGTAGAGCGGGTTGGTCGACAGGAACAGCGTTTCCACACCCGCCAGGCTGTGGTTCATTTGCGCCATTTGCAGCTCGTAGTCGAAGTCGCTGACCGCGCGCAAGCCCTTGACGATCACCGGGATCTGACGTGCGCGGCAGAAGTCGACGAGCAGCCCATGGAACGACTCGACCACCACGTTGCCGTATTCGGCGGTCGTCTCGCGCACCATGTCCATGCGCTCGTCGAGGGTGAACAGGCCACTCTTCGACTTGTTGACGAGTACCGCAACGGTGACCTCGTCGTACAGCTTCGACGCCCGCGACACGATGTCGAGGTGGCCGTTCGTCACCGGGTCGAACGAACCCGGACACACCGCCTTGTGCACTACCGAAGCCTCCCTGGCCGCCCGTCCAAAGTTGCTGACGTTTGCTGTGGCTGAGCAACAGTAAACGTCAAAGAGCCACCGCCCGAGCGGCGCGACCGTACCAGACCGTGGCATCGCCGTAGCGGCGCTCGCGGATCGCCTCAATGCCCTCGGGCCAGGTCCACGCGTCACGGCTCGCGCGCTCGACGACCACGACCGCGTCGCTCGCGAGTGCCGGCCGCAGCACATCGAGCACCTCCGCGAGTGCGTGCGAGGCCAGCTCGTAGGGCGGGTCGGCGAACACAACATCGAAGCCGGACGACGCCAACTCCCGCACGGCCACCTCGACCTTCGCCCCGATGAGCGTGACGCCGTCCGCCGGGCCGAGCGCCGCGACGTTGGCGCGCAGCACATCGAGCGCGCGGGGAGCCGACTCGACCAAAGTGACCGCCGCCCCGCGCGACCACGCCTCCAGGCCTACCGCGCCCGAGCCCGCATACAGATCCAGGAATCGCAGGCCGGCCAGGTCGCCGAGCAGCGACGTCAGAGTCGAGAAGATGCCCTCGCGAGCCATGTCGGATGTCGGCCGGGTGCCGGACGGCGGCACCGCAAGGCGCCGACCGCCGAAGCGGCCGGACACGATACGGGTCACGCCTTTTCCAGGAACTCGGACCGCTCGCTGGTCATCAGCCGCTCGACCGCCGCGGCCAGCGCGGGATGGTCGCTCAGTTCGGGATCGGCGGCAACAAGCGCGGTCGCCTCGGTGCGCGCGCGCTCGACCAGCTCGCGGTCGCGCACGAGCGAAAGCAACTTGAGGTCGCTGCGCCCGTGCTGCTGCTCACCGAGGAACGTGCCTTCACGCCGCTGCTCGAGGTCGAGTTCGGAAAGCACGAACCCGTCGGCCGTCGATTCGACGGCGTGCAGCCGCTCCCGCGCGGGCGCATCGGGCCACAGGTCGGTGACGAGCAGGCACAGGCTCGCGGCCGTTCCTCGCCCGACCCGGCCCCGGAGTTGGTGCAGTTGCGAGATTCCGAACCGGTCGGCGTCCAAAATCACCATGACCGTTGCGTTGGGGACGTCGACGCCGACCTCGATGACCGTTGTCGCCACGATGACGTCGATCTCGCCCGCGACGAACGCGCGCATGACGGCGTCCTTGGCTTCGGTCGGCAGCCGGCCGTGCAGGATCTCGACCCGTAGGCCCTTGAGGTCTTGCTCGATCAGTTGTGGTGCAACGTCGAGCACTGCGAGCGGCGGCCGCTTGTCGTCGTCCGGCTCGGCCTCGTCATCGTCGTCGATGTCGGCTGGATCGACGGGCTCGTCGTCGGGCTCGTCGCCGCCGATGCGCGGGCAGACGACATAGGCCTGGTGACCAGCCTCGACCTCCTCGCGCACCCGCTCCCAGACCCGCTCGCGCCACGACGGCTTCTCTACAACCGGTGCGACGAACGTCTTGATCGGTGCACGGCCTTTCGGCAGTTCGTCGAGCGTGGAAACCTCGAGGTCGCCGTAGACCGTCATCGCAACCGTGCGCGGGATCGGCGTCGCGGTCATGACAAGTACGTGCGGACGACGATCCTCACGGGCCTTGGCCCGCAACGCATCGCGCTGCTCGACGCCGAAGCGGTGCTGCTCGTCGACGACAACAAGCCCGAGGTCGGCGAACTGCACGTGCTCCTGCAGCAGGGCGTGCGTGCCAATAACGATGCCCGCTTCTCCGGACGCGGCTTCGAGCAGCGCTTTGCGGCGCGCGCTCTGGTTCATCGAGCCGGTGAGCAGAGTGACCGTGGTGGCGTTGTCGCTGCCGCCGAGCTGGCCCTTCAACGCCAGTGGGCCGAGCATCGACGAGATCGAGCGGAAGTGTTGCTGGGCAAGCACTTCTGTCGGCGCGAGCAACGCAGCCTGGCCACCGGAGTCGACGACGGCGAGCATGGCTCGCAGCGCCACCACCGTCTTTCCGGAACCCACTTCGCCCTGTAGCAACCGATGCATCGGATGGTCGAGCGCGAGTTCGCCTGCGATCGTCTCGCCGACGGCCTGCTGGCCTCTCGTGAGCTCGAACGGCAACTGCGCGTCGAACGCGTCGAGCAAGCCGCCGGCGCGGGCACGCCGCGGAGTGGCCGGCAAACTCGCGGTCGCGGCCCGGCGTCGGGCCATCGTGAGTTGGAGGATGAACGCTTCGTCCCAGGCGAGCCGGGCCCGCGCGCGGTCTTTCTCCGCCAGCGTCTTCGGGCGGTGAATCCCTTCGAGCGCTTCCCGAAATCCCGGCAGGCCGAGCCGGTGCTGCAACTCGAACGGCAGCGGGTCGTCGTCCAGATCGAGGGTGTCGAGGGCGAGACGGATGCTGCGCTGGATCGCGAACGTCGACGCCTTCGCGGTCGCCGGGTAGACCGGCAGGATCGCACCCGCGAACTCGACAGCGTCGGCTTCGTCATCGCTGACCTGCACCTCGGGGTTGGTCAGCTGCCGCTTTCCCTTGAATGAGGCAACCTTGCCCGCGAAGAACGCCTTGCTTCCGACGCTCAGCGTCTTTTCACGCCACACTTGATTGAAGAACGTGAGGGTGAGGAACTCGCGGCCATCGGTCACTCGGACGTCGGTCTTCGTCAGCTTGGGGCGGATCTTGCGGGTGTTCACATTGACGACCTCGGCGAAGATGGTGGCGAAGTCGTCCTTTTGCAGGTCGCGCAGGTCGGTCAGCTCGCCGCGCTTCGCGTAGCGTCGCGGGTAATGCCGCAAAAGGTCGCCGACGGTGAAAAGGTCGAGACCTTCGGCGAGCGCCTTCGCGGTACCGCCGCCGACCACATTGCGCAACGGCGCATCGAGGCCCGGCATGTCACTCCACCCCCAACCAGATCTGATCACCGATGTCGGCCCGCACTACGACGACGTCGAGACCCGGATTCTCACTAAGCAACTGGCGCTCGATGCGTTCGCCGACGTCGGTGGCGGCGAGCACGGTGACGAGTTCGGCGGCAGGCTCGGCGAGCCGCGACACCAGCGCACACGCCGCGGCGACCGGGTCGGGAGCGCTCAGACTGACCTCGCCGCATCGGGTCGCCTCGACGGCAGCACGCATCTCGGCAACGTCGTCGGCGAACGGACGACGGCCGTCGTGCGCGGCGAGCGCCGCAAGCAGCTGCACCGCCGCTCGCGCCGACACGACCTCGGCGTGACCTCCATCGGCAACGACCTGGGCTGCGAGTGACTCGGCGGCGCTGACCGCCGCTGGCGTCGCTTCGGTGAGGACCACGACATGGTCGGCGTCGGCGTCGCTCGATCCGATCCGCGCCGCAGGGCCCGCCGACAAGACCTGTGCACCCGCCTCAGCGAAAACCGCTCGCAACGCGCCGGCAGGCGAATCATCGGCAAGCAGGACGGCGACGCTGTGCCTGCCTGCACGTACCTCCGATTGCGCCGCCTCGTGGCCGGCGATGGGCGTGATGCGCACTCGCTGCGGCTCGCCGATCGGGGCCGCCACCTCGAGCGCAGCGCGCGAGTCGTCAGTGTGGACGTGCACGGTCCACAGGCCACCGCCGCCCGAGACGACGACCGAGTCGCCGATCGCGTCGAGTGCTGCCCGCAGCTGCGGGATCCGGTCGTCGGGGGCCTCGACGAGATACATGACCTCGTACGCGGGCCCGGCGGCCGGCTCGATCGCATCGAGGCGCGGGTGCGCGATCAACTGCTTGGCCGGCGGCAGCGGGCGTTCTTCGACAACGGCTTGCAGGACGTCGAGCAGCACGACCACTCCCCTGCCGCCGGCATCGACGACACCCGCCCGGCTGAGCACGTCGAGCTGGCCGGGAGTCTCATCGAGCGCTCGATGCGCGGCCTCGACCGCCGCCTTGACGACAACCTGCAGATCGTCGGAGCCGGTCGCGCGAGCGGCCTCCGCGGCCGCGCGCGCGACGGTCAGCATGGTGCCCTCGACCGGCTGCGCCACGGCGGCGTAGGCCAGCGCGACCGCGCGCTCGAGGGCGCGGGTCAGGCCGACACCGCGCGGCGGCAGCCGCTCGGCAGCGAGCACCTCGGCAACCCCGCGCAGCAGCTGGCTCAAGATCACCCCCGAGCTGCCGCGCGCGCCGAGCAGCGAAAGACGGGCCATCGAGACTGCGGTGGCTGCCAGGTCGGTGTCACCCTCGCCGTCCGCCTGCAGCACTGCCGACGGGCCGGCCGGCCCGACCGCACTCTCGAGCGTGAGGTGCAGGTTGGTGCCGGTGTCGGCGTCGGCCACGGGGAAGACGTTGAGCGAGTTGATCTCGTCGCGCGTGGCGTCGAGGGCCCCCAGGCCCCACTCGTACCAGCGGCGCACCGCCGCGGCGTCGAGCGAGTCGAGCACGCTTGATCCCCTCACCTGGCTCCTGCTTGTCGTCGATGATGAGGCTAGTCAGCTGCGCCGTCATGGGCCGGTTGGCGTGACCGGGCTGTGGTCAGATACCCTCGTGCGGTTGCCCGGTGCGAAGTTGTCGGGCCGATCAAGCTGTCCTGCGCCCGTCTGATGATCTTGGAGTGTCTCCCGTGGCTGCTGTCTGCGACGTCTGCGGCAAGGGTCCGGGCTTCGGCATGTCCGTTTCCCACTCTCACCGCCGCACCCGCCGCCGCTGGAACCCGAACATCCAGACCGTGCGAGCGATGGTCGGCCGCGGCACCCGCAAGCGGCTGAACGTGTGCGCCTCCTGCCTCAAGGCCGGCAAAGTCACCCGCTAGGCCGGCTTTCGCCAGGCAGTCTCTCGCCAGGCCGCCGACAATAACCGCAGCCTCACAGCGCCTTCGCGAAGTGCCGCGCCAGCGGCTCGTCCGCGTAATGCCCGAACGGTTCGGTGCCGGTATAGCCGGCCGACTCGTACATCGCGATCGCCTCGGGCTGCTGCAGCCCGGTCTGGAGCCGCAGCACGCCAGCACCGAGTAGCCGCGCTTCGTCCTCGAGCCGGGTGAGCAGCTGCCGGGCTATGCCGCGCCGGCGCGCGGCCACCCGCACGTACATCCGCTTCAGCTCGGCCAGGCCCGGCGCGGTCACTCGCACTCCACCGCATGCCACGGGCAACTCGGCGTCCCACCCAACGACGAAAACCCCGCGCGGAGCGGTGAACTCGCGGGCATCAACAGGCGTTTCATCACCGGTGCCGTACCGCACCATGTACTCGGCCTGTAGCTCGCCGATCAGCTCGACCGACTCCGGCGCGTCGAACGCCGTGACTCTGAAATCGATATCGCTCATGCTCGCTGCCGCCATCCGTGATCGACCGGACCGATGCCTCCCCCCAATGCGAACCCATGCTCGATGGCACCAGTGACATATCCCTTCGCAGCGGCAACGGCGTCTGGCATCGGCAGCCCCCGCGCGAGGTAGCAAGCGATCGCGCTCGCGAGCGTGCACCCAGTGCCGTGGGTGTGCCGGTTGTCAAAGCGCGGGCTGCGAAACTCGGTCGCGGTCGCCCCATCGAAGAGCAGGTCGACCGCGTCGCCGCGCAAGTGGCCACCCTTGATCAGCACGAAGCGGGGGCCCAGCGCGCGCACCGCCTCGGCCGCCTCGCGCAACCCCGACTCGTCGTCGACCTTCACGCCGGTCAGCTGCGCGACCTCGTACAGGTTCGGCGTCACGACTGTGGCGACCGGCAAGAGCTCGTCGCGCACCGCACTGAGCGCCTCAGGGGCAAGCAGCGAATCGCCGTGTTTCGAAACGCCCACCGGGTCGACCACGACAGGGACGTCGACCTCGCGCAAGACCTCCGCGACCAACGACACCAACGCGGACGACGCGAGCATGCCGGTCTTGATCGCGTCGACTCCGATGTCGCCCAGCACCGAATCGAGCTGGGCGCGGACGGCGTCGACCGGCAGCTCCCAGTAGCCCTGCACGCCGAGCGAGTTCTGTGCGGTGACCGCGGTCACGACGCTCATGCCGTGCACACCGCAGGCCAGCATCGTCTTCAGGTCGGCCTGAATGCCGGCCCCGCCACCGGAATCAGACCCGGCGATGGTCAGCACCCGCGGCGGTGTCGTCGTCATGCAACCAGTCTGACGTAGCCGTGCGAGCGGCTGCCGAGCGATACTTCCCACATGGCAGCCGAACCGATGCCCGATCTGCCACGCCGTCGGCCCACCCGCAAGATGGTGCGCGCCGTATTCGGCCTGGTGTTCGTGGTCGGCGTCTTCGTTGTTGCTCCAGTTGCGGCGATGCTGTCGGCCGCTCGCTGAGCCATCACGCGAAGTGGTCGAAACCGCCTGCGCCATAAGGTTTTCCGTCGACCAACACGCGGGCTGATACCCCACCCTCTGGCACGTCTGGCTCGCTTTCGACCTCGCCGATCACGCGCCAGCCTTCGGGCACGACATCGGACGACGGGAACGTCGCGGCGAGTGCGTGGTCTTCACCGCCGGCGAGCATCCAGTCGAGCGGGTCGACGTTCAGGGCAGCCGCGACCTCCGCCACCGCATCGGGGACGACGAACGCGTCGCGGCTGATCGAGACGACTACTCCGCTCGCCTTCGCCACGTGGGTGAGGTCGCCGACGAGACCGTCGCTCACGTCGATCATCGCGGTTGCGCCGGCGAGCGCGGCTGCGGGCCCGGCGCCGTACGGCGGTTGCGGACGGCGATGCGCGTCGACGACCACCCGCGGAGTGCGAAATCCCTTGCGCAGCGCCGCGAGCCCGGCAGCCGACCAACCCAGGCGACCGGCGACCGCGACGACGTTGCCCGGCTGCGCACCCGACCGCAGCACGGGTGGGCGGCCCTGCAAGTCGCCCAACGCGGTCACGGCAATCATCAGCGAATCGCTGCGCACGACATCGCCCCCCACGACGCCGGCGCCGACGAGGTCGCACTCGTCACGCAAGCCGTCGGCGAAGCGTTCGGCCCAGAAGGCCGCGAGATCGGCTGGTGCAGCGAGCCCGACGAGCAGCGCGGTGGGCAGCGCGCCCATCGCGGCGACGTCGGCCAGATTCTGCGCAGCCGCCTTGCGGCCGACGTCGTACGGCGTCGACCAGTCGCGACGGAAATGGCGCCCGTCAACGAGCAGATCGGTCGTGGCGACCACTCGCCCATCGGCAGCTGCGACCACCGCCGCATCGTCGCCCGGGCCGACCACCGTTGCGCCGCCGAGCGGCAGCCGCGCGGTCACCCGCCCGATGAGGCCGAACTCCCCCAGCTCACCGATGCTGATCTCTCTCTCACCTCCGCCACTCGACTTGCTACGGTGTCACCGACATTGTTGGACATCCACGTATCGGCGCTGCACACGCAGACCGAGCCGCGATGTCCGGTGACACGCCTCGGAAAGGACGCGCCATGGTGCAGGCCTACATCCTGATCCAGACCGAGGTCGGCAAGGCAGCCGCGGTAGCCCGTGAAATCTCCGGCATGCACGGGGTCACCCTCGCCGAAGACGTCACCGGCCCCTACGACGTCATCGTGCGGGCAGAGGCGCGCAATATCGACGAGATGGGCCGCATGGTGGTGGCCCAGGTGCAAGGCGTCGAAGGCATCACGCGCACGCTCACCTGCCCCGTCGTCCATCTGTAGGTGCTGACCGAGGCTGTCAGGCGCTGGGTCGACGACGTCACCGGCGCCGCGCTGACGCATGCGACCACCCTGCCGGGCGCCACGTCCTCAACCGTCGCCTTGCTGAGGTTCGACAACGGCACCGAGCTCGTGCTGCGCCTGCACACCAAGGACGACTGGCTGGCCGAAGAACCCCACATCGCCAGCCGCGAGGCGCATGCGCTGCAGGCCCTGGCCGGGTCGGGCATCGTCGCACCGGCGTTGGTGGCCGTCGATCCAGAGGGCGAATTCTGCGGCCGACCCGCTGTGTTGATGAGCCGGCTCCGCGGTCGCGCCGACCTGAGCGACGTGTCGCCTCGGCGGCTGGAGGCTCTTGCGCTGTCGCTGCGGCCGGTGCACCGGCTACCCGCGCCGCCGCTGTTGCCTGAGTACCGCCCCTACGTCTCGCCTGACGAGCGCGCGGTGCCGCATTGGAGCCGGGTTTCGAACGCGTGGCGTGCCGCGCTAGAGCTGTGCGCACGAACCCCGCCGTCCGGCCCGAATGTCTTGATTCATCGCGACTACCACCCGGGAAACGTGCTGATCGACGAAGGTGCGGTGAGCGGCATCGTCGACTGGCCGAATGCATGTGCCGGGCCGCCGGAAATCGACGTCGCGCATTGCCGGGTCAACCTGGCAATCGTGCACGGGATCGATGTCGCGACCGCGTTCGCTGCATTCGCGGCAACCGACCCGCACCGGCAGGCTTTCTTCGACCTCATCGATTGCTTCGACCTGCTCGACGAGGAATTTGAGGCGGCCCGCACCGGTCTGCCATCCGACCCGGCCGCGCCGCTGGAAGCACTCCACGCGATGGGTGCGCCCAAACTCACCGTCGAGCTGGTGCGCAGCCGTCTCGACGAATACGTCGCCGACGCCGTGGGCCGCCTGACGGGGAGTTACTTCAGCGAGCTGTAGGCCTTCACCTGGGCGAGCGCGTCGGACGTCGACTGCGCGTCGAACTCGATTCCGACGCCCATCAAGACCGCGTGGTTGCTCCACCAGAAGCAGACCGACTCCGTGTGACCGGCGACTGTTTCCCACAGGCACTGGAACTTCGTGCCTCCCGACGAAACCGGGCCCGACGACAGGTTGGCGCCGGCGCCCGCGGCGGCAGCCGCGACCTGCGACGAAACCTGCTGCATGTTGGCGTCCGCCTTGTTGATGTGACCGGCGACGACGATCAGCCCCGGCCCTCCCTCGCCGTCGCCGTACACACGGGTCGAGATGTCGTGCACGTTGTCCTTGCCGAGCTGCTTGTTCATGTCCTTGATGTCGTCCTTCTGGGACGACGACAGGCTCGTCACCGCCGGGAGCCCGCCCGCGGTGTCAGGCAATGAGACTGGGTGCGGCTTGATGAAGAAGAAGTAAGCGGACGCCGCAAGCGCGCCCGCCACGACAATGCCGATCGCCGCCTGGAGATGACGGCTCTTCGCAGGCGCAGGTGGGGCATACAGCGGTTGCGGCGCATAGGCAGTTGGCTGCCCGTAGCCGCCGGGCGGCACAGGCGCGTACGAAGTTTGTGGCATCGCGGGCGGCCTTTGCGGCGATGCGGGCGTCGTGGCAAGCGGCATGCCCCAGCGGTCAACGGCCGGCGGCGCGGTCGGCTGACCGCCCGCCACGGGTGCGGCGACCCCGCCCTGCCCGGACCCGCCCTGCCCGGATCCGCTCTGCCCGGATCCGCTCTGCCCACCGAAGAAGTCGTATCCGTTCGCCATCGAAGGTCCTCCCGGGCCGATCGCGTTTGACGATCTTTCGGGAGAAAGTGACCCCTCCTTGACCTCCGCGCCTACGAATCACGTACGCCGATCGGCTGCATGCTCTGCGGCCCAACGGCCGCAGGCGGCACGTAAATGCGTCAGCGAAGCCCCTGGCCGCGCTTCAGCGCGGTCTGAACGAGACGGTCGACCAGCGCTGCGTAATCGAGGCCACTCGCTGCCCAAACCCGCGGAAAGACCGACCTGGGGGTGAATCCAGGCATCGTGTTCACTTCGTTGACCAGGACCTTCTCGTCGGGCGTGACGAAGAAGTCGACGCGCGCCAAGCCCTCGCACGACAACGCCTCGAAAGCACGCACCGCCAACCGGCGGATCTCATCGACGATGTCGCCCGGGAGATCGGCAGGCACGACGATGTCAGTGGTGTCGTCGAGGTACTTCGCGTCGAAGTCGTAGAACTCTCGCCCGCCGTGTACCACGATCTCGGCCGGAACACTGACTTCTGGCTCTCCGCCATCGAGATTCTCGAGAACTCCGACCTCGATCTCGCGGCCCTCGACCATCGCTTCGACGATGACCTTCGGGTCGCTTTGTCTCGCCAGCTCGACAGCGTCGTCGAGGTCTTCGAGCTTGTGCACCTTGCTGATGCCGATGCTCGACCCTCCTCGCGCCGGTTTCACGAAAACCGGAAAACCCAAGCTCGCCACCGACTCCCGCACCGCGGCGGGATCGCTCTCCCACTCCCTCGACCGCACCACCACATGCGGGATATCGGGCAACCCGCTGCCGGTCAGCACCAGCTTCATGTAGTGCTTGTCCATCGCGGCCGCAGAAGCGAAGACGCCCGCACCGACGTACGGCACACCTGCAAGTTCAAGCAGGCCCTGGATCGTGCCGTCCTCGCCGTACGGCCCGTGCAACAACGGCAGGACGACGTCGACGCCGCCGAGGACTTGCGGTACCGCATCAGGGTCGTGGACGACGAGAGCACGCCGCGTTGGATCGGCGGCCAGCACAACGGCCGCTCGTGATGCAGGCACCTCGGGCAACTGACCACCGCGAACTTCGAGTTCTGCGGGATCGTCGGCGCCCAGCACCCAACGCCCCTCGCGAGTGATGCCGATCGGCACGACGTCGTAGCGATCGCGATCGAGGACGGCGAGCACGCTGCCCGCCGTGATGCAGGAGATCGCGTGCTCCGTGCTGCGGCCACCGAAGACGACCGCAACCCGCGGTTTGCTGCTCAGGTCGGCACTGTTCACGACGAGTGACCCTATCGGCCAGCGGGCCGAATCAGTGGCCGTGCCGCTCTGCTTTGGTCGCGCGGCTCATCAACCTCGCGACGCCGTCGCGCGGCCGCATGTGCTCGTACAGCACCGATACGACGACTTCGGTGATCGGTACCTCGATGTCGTGCTTGTGCGCCAACTCGAGGATCGACTTCGAAGACTTGACGCCCTCGGCGGTCGTCGTGGTCACAGCAAGCGCTTCGTCGACGCTCATGCCGCGCCCGAGGTGCTCGCCGACGCTGTGGTTTCGCGACAGCGGGCTGGCGCAGGTTGCCACCAGATCGCCGAGGCCGGCCAACCCCGCGAACGTCATCGGATCGGCACCGAGTGCGACACCGAGCCGCGCCGTTTCGGCGAGCCCACGAGTGACCAGCGACGCCTTCGAGTTGTCGCCAAGGCCCATGCCGTCGGCGATTCCGACCGCAACCGCGATCACGTTCTTCACCGCGCCGGCCAGCTCACAACCCACGACATCGACGTTGGTGTACGGGCGGAAATACGACGTTTGGCAAGCCGCCTGAAGCCGCTCGGCGTTGTGCAGGTCGGAGCAAGCGACGACCGACGCACTCGGTTGCCGCTCGGCAATCTCGCGGGCGAGGTTGGGCCCCGTGACGACCGCGACCCGGTCTTCGGGCACGTCGGCGACCTCGCGGATCACCTCACTCATCCGCTTCGTGGTGCCAAGCTCAACGCCCTTGATCAGGCTCACCAGCAGTGCGTCGGCCGGCAGCAGTGAAGCCCACGTCGCGAGGTTTTCGCGCAGCGTCTGAGCCGGGATCGCAAGCACGACCAGGTCGGCGCCGTCGAGCGCCTCCGCGGCGTCGGTAGTGGCACGAACACTCTCGGGCAGCGGAATTCCGCGCTGGTACCAAGGATTTTGGTGCCTCGCGTTGACGGCGTCGGCGATCTCGGGCCGCCGGGCCCACAGCGTCGTGACGGTGCCGGCATCGGCGAGCACCATGCCGAACGCCGTGCCCCATGAGCCGGCACCGAGGACAGCAGCTCTCGTCACGCGGCGCCTGTCTCGGCGGCATCAGCATCGCCTCGCGGGGCGGCGTCCGGTGACAGCGGTGCGCTCGCGGTGGTGGTACCGCTGCTCGGTGCGTAGAACCCATCGGGTGGCGTCTCCCCGCGCAGTTCTCCGAGCAGCTCTTTCACCTGGGTCATCAGCAGGTCGGTGACTTCGCGCAGGACGTCGTTGGTGGGCTCGAGGTCGCGGTACTTCGACAGGTCAACTGGCGGGCCTGCGATCGCCTGTACCAACTTCGGCGGGAACGGATGCGGCCGCTTCGAACGGTAGCCCAGAACACGGTGCGCACCCCAGTGGGCGACTGGCACGACTGGCGCGTCGCAGGCGAGTGCGAGTCTGGCCACGCCGGTCTTGCTGACCATCGGCCAGCCATCGGGATCGCGGGTACAGGTGCCTTCGGGGTAGATGATGACCAGCTCGCCCGCGGCGAGCGCGGCCTCGGCATCACGCAACGAGTTGGCCGCTTCGCGACTTCGGCGGTAGACCGCGATCTGGCCGCCCTTGCGCAACAGCGGGCCCACCACCGGCACCTTGAAGATCTCCGACTTGGCAAGGAATCTCGGAATCCGCCGGGCGCCGTCGTACATCGCGTGCGCCAAAGTGAACGGGTCGACGACCGTCACGTGGTTCGCCACGATGATGACGCCGCCCTGCTGAGGCACGTTCTCCAGGCCACGCCAATCGCGACGGGTGAAGGCGTACAGAAACGGCTTGACGATGACGGCGAGGAGCTGGAACCACCGACGGTGCTGACCTGGACGACGCACCCGATCGACCTCCTTTTGCTTAACCAGAACAGTCAGTGTCGCGTGGAAGCGCCCGTGCTGTCGAACCGGGGGGCAAGCTGAGGGCCGGGATCCGTGCGGATCCCGGCCCTCGGCGTAACTGATTGGTGCTCAGGCCTTCTTGGCCGCGCGCTTGGTCGCGGTCTTGCGGCCCGACGCCTTCGCAGGCGCCTTCTTGGCAGCGGCCTTGCGAGCCGGCGCGGCCTTCTTGACCGTCGCCTTGGTGGCGCGCTTCGCCGGTGCAGCCTTCTTGGTCGCCCGTGCGGTTGACGCCTTCTTCGCAGTGGCCTTCTTGGCCGGTGCAGCCTTCTTCGCGGTTGCCTTGGCTGCGCCTGCCGCGCGACCGCGCGCAGGTGCCGCCTTGGCCGGTGCCGCCTTCACCGGTGCCAGCTTCGTGGCGCCGCTGACGACGGCCTTCAACTGCGTGCCGGGCCGGAACTTCGGCACCGACGTCTTCTTCACCTTGACCCGAGCACCGGTTGCTGGGTTGCGGGCCATCCGTGCCGCCCGCTCAACCTTTTCGAAGATGCCGAAGCCCGTGATCGCGACCTTCTCGCCCCGAGCAACGGTGCGGGTGATCGTGTCGATGACAGCTTCGACCGCCTCGCTCGCAGCTCGCTTGTCGCCCAAGCGACCGGCGATGGAGTCGATTAGCTCCGCCTTGTTCACATGCCCCTCCGGAGGATGTCGTCGAGCCCATACTCGACTCGGGGCGAACTTAGGCCCCAAAGAGCCGCAAGACAACGACCAACGGCCAACAATTTCCTTGTGTCGGCTGGCAAACCGGCCCGATCGGGCCCCCGGAACAGCCCGTTGCGGAGGCTGTCAGGCCCGCTCGGCCGCCGTGCGGCCCCCGCCAAAACCGTACGACGATCGAGAATTCCCTTTGTTCAAGGGGAATTCTGGGCAGGCATGACGCGAGCGCGCCGGCCGACCGGAGGGCGGCAGGTCAGCCGGCAGCGGGCAGCGTGCGCGGTTTCCAGGCCGGACGCGTCTTCTCGAAATTCTCAACGTCATCGGCGTGGCGAAGGGTCAAACCGATGTCGTCGAGGCCCTCGAGCAGCCGCCAGCGGGTGTAGTCGTCGATGTCGAACGGCACGACAACGTCGGCGTAACGGACCTCACGAGCCACCAGATCGACCGTCACGGCCGTCGTCGGGTCGGCCTCGATCGCCTGCCAGAGCTGCTCCACCTCCGCCTCGGGAAGCAAAACGGTGAGCAGGCCGCCCTTCAGGGAGTTGCCTCGGAAGATGTCGGCGAAGCGCGGCGAGATGACTGCCTTGAAGCCGTAGTTCTGCAGTGCCCACACCGCGTGTTCGCGTGATGACCCTGTGCCAAAGTCGGGCCCCGCGACGAGCACGTCGGCACCCGCGTATTCGGGCTTGTTGAGCACGAAATCGGGGTCTTGACGCCAGGCTGCGAACAGCCCGTCTTCGAACCCGGTGCGGGTGACCCGCTTGAGATACACCGCAGGGATGATCTGGTCGGTGTCGACGTTCGTGCGGCGCAACGGAACGGCCCGGCCGGTGTGCGTCGTGAACTTCTCCATGGTGACGGCCCTTCGTTCTTTCAGTCGAGGTCGGACGGCGCGGACAGGTGACCGGTGACCGCGGTTGCTGCTGCGACCAGCGGCGACACCAGGTGTGTACGGCCGCCTTTGCCTTGGCGGCCCTCGAAATTCCGGTTGGACGTCGACGCAGAGCGTTCGCCCGGCGCGAGCTGGTCCGGGTTCATGCCCAGGCACATCGAGCACCCGGCACTGCGCCACTCGGCGCCCGCTTCGACGAACACGTCATGCAGGCCTTCCGATTCCGCCTGTGCCTTGACCGCCATCGAGCCTGGGACCACCAGCACCCGCACGCCGTCCGCCACCTTGCGGCCCTTCAACACGGCTGCAGCAGCACGGAGGTCTTCGATGCGCCCGTTGGTGCACGACCCGAGGAAGACGGTGTCGACTTTGATGTCACGCAACTTCGCGCCGGGCTGCAACCCCATGTATTCGAGTGCGCGCTCGACGGTGCCGCGCTCGCCGGCATCGGAAATCGCCGACGGATCGGGGACGCTCCCGCCGAGCGGCGCTCCCTGCCCGGGGTTGGTGCCCCAGGTGACGAACGGCGTCAACTCCGCGGCGTCCAGGATCACTTCGGCGTCGAAGGCCGCGTCGTCGTCGCTGACCAACGTGCGCCAATGCGCGACGGCGGCGTCCCACTCCTCACCTGCGGGAGCGTGTGGCCTGCCCTTCAAGTAGGCGAAGGTCGTTTCGTCGGGCGCAATCATGCCGGCGCGAGCGCCGGCCTCGATCGACATGTTGCAGACGGTCATGCGCGCTTCCATCGACAGTGCGCGAATCGCAGCGCCCCTGTATTCGATGACGTAGCCCTGGCCGCCGCCCGTACCGATCTTTGCGATGACGGCGAGGATGATGTCCTTGCTCGTGACGCCCTCGGGCAGCGTGCCGTTGACGGTGACCGCCATTGTCTTCGGCTTGTACTGCGGAAGCGTCTGGGTCGCGAGCACGTGCTCGACCTCGCTGGTGCCGATGCCGAACGCGAGGGCGCCGAACGCACCATGCGTAGAAGTGTGAGAGTCGCCACAGACGATGGTCATGCCCGGTTGGGTCAGGCCGAGCTGCGGCCCGATCACGTGCACGATGCCTTGCGACGCATCACCCATCGCGTGCAGCCGGATTCCGAACTCGGCACAGTTCTTGCGCAACGTCTCGACCTGCGTGCGCGACACCGGATCGGCGATGGGCTGGTCGATCGCGAGGGTGGGCACGTTGTGGTCTTCAGTGGCGATCGTGAGATCCGGACGCCGCACCTGGCGGTTCGCGAGCCGTAGCCCGTCGAACGCCTGCGGGCTCGTGACTTCGTGGATCAGGTGAAGGTCGATGTAGAGCAGGTCAGGCTCGCCGGCGGCCCGGCGTACGACGTGCTCTTCCCAGACCTTTTCGGCCAACGTGCGCCCCATGGCAGCCACTCCTCTTGCATCTCATTTATTGAGACGGCAGTATCAGTACATGGACGATACTAGCGGTGTCGGCGTTGTAGACAAGTCGGTTGCCATTCTTTCCGCTCTCGAGGCTGGGCCGGCGTCGCTCGCCGGGCTCGTCACGCTGACCGGATTGCCGCGCCCGACGGCACACCGGCTCGCCGTTGCGCTGGAACGTCATCGCCTCGTCGGCCGCGATTCCGAGGGCCGGTTCGTGCTCGGCCCGCGGCTCGGCGAGCTGGCCGCCGCCGGCGGCCAAGACCGGCTGATCGCCGCAGCCGGGCCGGTGCTCGCAAAATTGCGCGATGCCACCGGCGAGAGCACCCAGTTGTATCGCAGGCAAGGCGACGTCCGGGTCTGCGTCGCGGCCGCCGAACTGCCGTCAGGGCTGCGCAACACCGTGCCGATCGGCACCCGCCTGCCGCTGACGGCTGGTTCGGCCGCGCAGGTGCTGCTTGCCTGGGAGGACGCCGATCGGCTGCATCGCGGAGTCGCGGCCGCGGTGTTCACCGCACAAACGCTCGCGAAGGTGCGCCGGCAGGGCTGGGCCATGAGCGTGGCCGAGCGCCAACCAGGCGTGGCGTCAGTATCGGCACCGGTTCGCTCACCCGCAGGCCGGGTCATTGCAGCGGTTTCGGTATCGGGACCGATCGAGCGGCTGTCGCGGAATCCGGGCCGCTTGCACGCGCGCGCGCTGGTCGCGGCGGGCGAAGCGATCAGCCGCGCACTGGTGAGAGGCGCGAGCTGAACAACACTGCGTCAGCCGCTGGTTGCCGATCCGAGAGTCACCTGCACGGTCGACTGCTGTCCGCCGCGCGAGTAGGTCACTGAGACCGTCGAACTCGGCACCGCCGCATGCGTAGCCGCGATCAGCGAGTCGGCGTCGACGACCTTGCGACTGCCGAATTTCACCAGCACGTCGCCGACCTTGATGCCTGCCTTCGCGGCCGGGCCACCAGGCGTTACCGACACGATCTTTGCGCCGTTCGGCGTGTGCAGCTGCGAGTCGATCGAGTCGTTGACGCCGATACCGATGACCGCGTGGCTCGCGTGACCGGTGCTCTGCAGCTCGGAAACGACGCGTCGCGCCTCGTTGATGGGGATAGCGAAGCCGACACCGATGTTGCCCGACTGGCCACTGTTCTGCTGCTGGTCGAGGGTCGCGATCGCGGTGTTGATGCCGATGATGTTGCCGGCCATGTCGACGAGCGGCCCGCCGGAGTTTCCAGGATTGATCGCGGCGTCCGTCTGGATCGCGTCGAGTACCGTCGGCGTCGAGCCGTCGCTGCTGCCGCCACAGTTCTGCGTGCACACCGGCCGGTTCAGCGAACTCACGATGCCGGAGGTCACGGTGTTGGACAGGCCGAGCGGTGATCCGACCGCGACCACTTGCTGCCCGACGACCACCGACGCGTTTTGGGCGAGTTTCGCGGCGTGCAAGCCGCTGATGCCGCCAGCCTTTATGACGGCGAGGTCGGACGTCGGGTCTCGCCCGACGATGCTCGCGGTCACGGTACGGCCGTCACTGAAAGTTACGGCGATCACGCCGCTGGATGCGGCTGCTTCAACGACGTGGTTGTTCGTGAGGATCTGGCCGTCGGAACTCAGGATGATCCCGGTTCCCTCGTCCTGCTCGTCAGTACCGGTCACGATGATCGAGACGACCGAAGGCAAGAGCGACTGCGCGACGGCAGCGACCGAACCTGCCGGCAGGCTCACGTTCGCGGTCGGACCCGGGTTTTCGATCACGTCGTTCGTTGTGTTCGACGCGTTGTTGCTCGACTTCTTGCCGACGGCTACGAACCCACTGCCCACGGCCGCACCCACGACGGCGGCGATGACCGCGACCAGCAGCAACGAGGGCAGCCCGCGCGGACCCTTCTCCCGCTTTCTGCTGTCGGGCGACGAACCGGCCGTCGTCGGTGATCCGTAAGCGCTTTGCCAGGACGCCGGCTGCCCGTACGCCGGCTGCCCGTAGGAAGGCTGCCCGTAGGAAGGCTGCCCGTATGCAGGCTGGCTGTCGGGCTGTCCTTGTCCCTGACCATACGGCTCCGGCTGTGACTGCGGCTGCGGCTGTAGCTCGGGCTGCGCCTGGGCCGCCAATGGTGGAGCTGCCTCGGGCGCGGCGGCCGGCGAGCCGGGCGCCGCCCACCAGGGTTCCTGCTGCGCCTCCCGTGACGGTTCATGCCACGGGTCCTGCTGTGGCCGGTCGTGGTCGTCGCGCCGGTCGCCGCGGTCGCTGCTGTCCCGGCCGGCCGCCTGACTGTCGTCGGTCATGTCGCAGAGGCTCCCGCATCACGCTGTGGATTGGCTGAACTTGCACTTGTCGCTGGCGAGAACCACCCTGGGTCGGCTGCCGGTCGGCCCGGCAGATCGAGAACCATGAGCGCTCCTCCTGACTCCGCCCGGCCTGCTGACACGCTACCGGCATGATGTTCGGCGGCTTGCCGCACGATCGCGAGCCCGAGTCCCGAGCCGGGCATGCTACGAGCATCGGTCGACCGGTAGAAGCGGTCGAAGACGTGCGGCAGGTCGGTGTCGGCGATCCCGGGGCCGTCGTCCTCGACGGTCAAGCGGCCACCCTGCAGTCGCACTCGTACCCGGCCGCCGGGCGGACTCCACTTGACCGCGTTGTCGAGCAGATTCGTCACTGCCCTCTCGAGAGTGGCCGGCTCACCGAGCACCACCCACGACGAAAGGTCGACCTCGAAATGCACGTCGGGCCCGCGACGTCGCACTCGTTCGACAGCACGTTCGGCGATCGCCGCCAGCTCGACGTCTTCGAAGCTGGCCTGCGGCGACTCGTCGCGAGCCAGTTCGACGAGGTCGGAAACCAGGCCCGACAGCTCCTCGATTTGAGCGCGGACGTCGACCAGCAGCGATCGTCGTTCGGCGGCCGAGAGCCCGCGGTCACCGGCGGCGTCGCTTTGCGCCAGCAGTTCGAGATTCGTGCGCAAACTCGTGAGCGGCGTCCGCAATTCATGCCCGGCGTCGGCGACCAGCTGCCGCTGCCGCGTGCGCGACACATCGAGGGCAACAAGCATCGAGTTGAAGCTGCTCGCCAGGCGGCCGAGCTCGTCGTCGCTGTGAATGTCGATCGGCCGGAGCCGGCCGGTTCGCGCGATGTCTTCGGTGGCTTGGGTGAGTCGTTCGACGGGTCGCAGCCCGGCGCGCGCCACAACCAGCCCGGCGAGGGCCGCAAGAAGAATGCCTGCCACACCGACGGAAAGCAGCACCACACCGAGATGGTCGAGCGTCGCACTGGTGTCGGTCATGGATCGGGCGAGCACGAGGGCTTGGCCGGGCCCGGAATTCACCGATGCGACCCGGTAGTCGACACCATCAAGCCGCAACGTGCGAAGCGACGACTGCGCCTTCCCCTGAGCAACCTCTAATTCGGGGCCCCCCCGAAGCGGCGCGGCGAACGCGCGGTCGCGATCGTTGGCGAACACGTCGCCGTCGGCGGTGACGAAGAAAACCTTGTTCTCAGCGGTCAGCAGCAACAGCGTCGGCTGCGACAGCACTGACACCGGATCGAGTTGAAGCTCGGCGGCGGCGTTCGCGCGAGAGCGCAGCGACGAGTCGAGCTGGTGCAGCAGTTCCATGCGCATCGTGAGGTAGGCGGCCAGCGAAAGCACGGCAACTGCGAAACCCGCCGTTGCGGCAACCAGTAGCGCGACCCGGGCACGCAGCGTCGGATTCGCGTGCATCCTCGAGGCGCGCACACCGAAGTGGAGCGCAGAACTCACGACGGCAACTCACGCAACGAGTAGCCGACACCGCGCACTGTGTGGATCAGCCGGGGCTCGCCTTCGGCTTCGAGCTTTCGTCGCAGGTAGCCGACATACACCTCAAGCGAGTTCGCAGTGGTCGGGAAGTCGTAACCCCAAACCTCTTCGAGAATCTGCCCGCGCTCGAGCACCTGTCGCGGGTGCCGCATGAGCAACTCGAGCAGATGGAATTCGGTACGGGTCAAGGTGATCGAACGTTTGGCGCGCCACACTTCGCGAGTGCCGAGGTCGAGCACGAGGTCAGAGAACTTCAGTTGCTGGGCGGCGTCCGGGCCGCCCAGCGTTCGCCGCAGCAGCGCCCGCAGCCGCGCGAGCAGCTCGTCGAGAGCAAACGGTTTCACCAGATAGTCGTCGGCTCCGGCATCGAGACCAGCGACCCGGTCGGAGACGGCTTCGCGCGCGGTCAACATCAAGACCGGGATGTCCTCCCCCGCGGCTCGCAGCCGGCGGCAGGTCTCGAGACCGTCGAGCCCCGGCATCATGACGTCGAGAATCACGGCCTCGGGCCGGCGCAAGGCGATGGCGGTGAGGGCTCGCTGGCCGTCCTCGGCTACCTCGACTTCGTAACCGTTGAACGCAAGCGACCGGCGGAGGGAATCCCTGACGCCGGGGTCATCGTCGACGACGAGAATGCGCACGCGCCCAGTCTGCCCTGATTCGCTGAACGAATCCTGAAAGCCCGGCGCTTTTCGATCAAGCCGGAATACCGCTCAGTCAGCCCGGCGCCCGGCCGCCTGCGTGGATCGCCCGCACGGCGTCGATGTGATCAGCGTCGGCGGCCCGCTTGTCGGGCCGGTAGCGCAGCACGCGCGCGAACCGAAGCGCCACCCCGCCCGGATACCGCGGGCTGGCCTGCACGCCGTCGAAGGCGATCTCGACCACCAGTTCTGGCTTCAGGTAGACGGTATAGGCGTCACGGTGGGTCGCGAGCTTCAAGAACTCGGCGGTCTGCCACGCCAGCATTTCGTCGGTGAGCCCCTTGAAAGTCTTGCCGAGCATCACGAAGCCGCCGGCATCGTCGCGCGCGCCCAGATGCAGATTGGAGAGCAGCCCTCGCCGGCGCCCGTGGCCCCACTCGACGGCGAGCACCACGAGATCAAGCGTGTGCCGCGGCTTGACCTTGACCCAGCCCGCGCCCCGTCGTCCGGCTTCGTACGGAGCGTCGAGCGACTTCACCACGACGCCCTCGTGCCCGCGGGCGATGGCTTCGGCGAAGAACTCGGTGGCGGCGGCGGGATCGTCGGTGACCAGCCGTGGCACCCGCATCGATTCCGGAACGACCCGCTCGAGTTCGCGTTGCCGCTCGTGGGCCGGCGCAGCAAGCAACGGCCGCCCGTCGAGTTGCAGCACATCGAACGCGAAGACTGTCAACGGCACTTGTGCGCGCAGGGTCTCAACCGCGAGCCGGCTGCTGGTACGCGCCGCCGTTTCCTGGAACGGACGTGCCCGCCCGTTTACGTCGAGCGCGATCGCCTCGCCGTCCAAAACAACATCGCGGACGTCGAGTGCAGCGACCGCCTCGACCAGCTCCGGAACCCGGGCCGTGATGTCGTCGAGCGTTCGGGTGAAAACGCTGATGCGCTCGCCGTCGCGGTGCAGCTGCACCCGGATGCCGTCGAGCTTCCATTCGAGAGCGGCACAACCGCCGTTGCCGCCGACCTTGGCGAGCGCTTCGACGACGCTCGGAGCCGACTGGGCCAGCATCGGCTGCACGGGGCGGCCGACTTCGAGCCCGATCCTCGCCAGCCCCTGCTCGCCTTCGGCCAGTGCGACTGCCGCCACCGGTGGCAATGCGCCGCGCAGCATGAACGCCTGGCGCACCAAGGCGAGTGGCACGTCGGACGCCTTGGCGATCGCATCGACCATGACGCCGTCGAGTGCGCCCTGCCTGAGTTCACCGATCGCTAGCGCGACCAGGAATTGCTGCTCCGGCTCGGTGGCCGCACCGAACAACTGCTGCAGCTCGGCCGCGCGCCTCGCCTGCGAGCCGGTGCCGGCCGCTTCCGAGACACGGGCGAACGCTGCATCGACATCGGTCAGGGTCAGCGCCGCGACCGGCGCGGCGCCGGTCAGGCCACGCAGCGTCGCCCAGCCCACGCCGGTGCGCCGCTGCCGGAGCTCGCCCGACAGATACGAGACCGCGATCGGGATTTCGTCGACCGGTGTCGATCGCAGCAGATCGGCGATCAGCCGGACTTTGACCGACCGGGCCGCCGTTGCCGCGACGGCCCGCGATACCTCGACGACGTCGGCGAGCAGCATGGTGCGATTCTGCTCGCCGGGTACGTCAAGCGTCGGGGTCGGCAGCCGGCCTCGCGGCAGGGATCGTCTCGGGAGCCGCCGCTGCGGTCGGCACCAGCGACTTGCGCAGCGTGTCGTAGATGGCGAGGCCCTGCCCGACCACGCCAGCCACCGCCTGGTTGACGCCGTCCGTGCCGTTGAGAACAGTCAGGTTCGAGCCGGCGATGCCCTTCGCCGCCGCCTCGACGAGCGTCGGCAGGATCTCGATCAGCTTGTTCGCGGCGATCAATGCTTGGTTGCCGTCGTTCAGGGCGTCGGCACGCGCGTTCATCGCGTCAGCTTCTGCGGTCGCGATCTGCCGTTGCGCGTACGCCTCGCCGTCGGCCTGCGACTTGCGGGCTTCGGCCGCGGCTTCGGCTTGCACCTTCGCGGCGTGTGCCTCGGCCTCAGCGATCGCTCGTCGCCGGTTGCCTTCCGCCTCGGTGTTGAGCTTGGTCGTGTCGCGATTCGCCTCGGCGAGCGCTCGCTGCTTGAACGCCTCGGCCTCGGTCTGCAGCTTCACGCTGTCGCGGTTCGCCTCCGCGAGCGTGCGCTGCTTGTACGCCTCCGCGTCTGCGGGCCGGCGAACCTCCGACTCGAGTTGCTTGTCGGTGAGCATCGCGGTGCGCTCGGCGAGCGCGGTCTGCTGCTCGATGACCTCTTGTGACGCGCGCGCCTGGGCGAGCGGGCCAGCCTGCGATGCGCGCGCCTTCGCCTCCTCGACTTCAGCCGCGAAGCCGGCCTGCTTGATTTCGGTGTCGCGCTGGTACTGCGCGCGCAATGCGGCCGCTTCCTGCTCGCGCTGCGTCGCTTCCTGGTCGGCTTTTGCTGCTGCGATGCGGGCCTGGCTCGCCACCGCTGCGGCGTGCGGCGCTGCGATGTTGTTGATGTAGCCGGTGCCGTCTTCGATCTCTTGGATCTGCAAGGAGTCGACGACGATGCCGAGCTTCTCCATCTCGCTGTGGCTGCCGTCCTTGACCTCTTGGGCCAGCCGGTCGCGTTCGCGGATGATTTCCTCGACCGTGAGGCTGCCGACGATCGAGCGGAGGTGGCCGGCGAAGATCCGGCCGACGAGTTCCTCCATCCGGTCCTGCTCCGACAGGAAACGACGTGCCGCGTTCGCGATCGAGGCGATGTCGTCACCGACCTTGAATGCTGCAACCGCTCGAACCCGCAGCCGAATTCCCTGAGTGGTAACGCATTCTTCGACGATCTCGGCTTCGCGCAACGACAGCGACAGAACCCGGGCCTTCTGCTTGACCGGGATGACGAGGCTGCCGTGCCCGGTGACGATCCGGAATTGGGTGTCTTGCGACTTTCGCCGTGACCCCGAGATGAGCAACGCCTCGTTGGGTGCAGGTACGTGCCAGAAGAACATCGCGGTCTCCCCGTTCGTGTGGTAGGTGGGCTAGGGCCTCGCCGTGAGGGGCATGGTCATCAGGGGCAGGGAGTGACTGTCACCGAGCGGGCAGAGCGACATTCGACGACGACCACCCGCGCGTGCTTGGCGATCGGTTCGTCGGCGAACGCCGCGAATGCCTCGGTGCCACCCCTGATCGGCAGCAGAACTTCACCCGGCAGCGACGTGGTGATCGGCACCGTGACATGGCCGACCGTGCCGACCAGTTCCTGGTCCATCTCTGCCGGCATCGCACTCCTTGCGCCTGACACCGTGCGGGCTCGTGCGGGCCCGGGCCCGCAATCTATCCGACCGGCGACGACCGGGGCGCCCGAACTCGAGCAGTGTCGCCGGACGAGAAGCCGTTGACCGCCTCGCCGCATCGATGACCAATCGGGAGGACGACGAGCGGCTACGAGACCCCTGCACCGATCGACGAGCCGGCTTCAGGAAGGACGATCACATCGGGCAGCACGATGACGGTGTCGGTCTCGACGTCGCCGGCGCCATCGGCGCCATTGGCGGCCGCGTCGTCGTGCCACACCGCGGCCAGCTTCGCATCGTGTTCACGCCATAGCCGGCGCTGCCGCTGGACCCACTGG
>Ga0105240_10002175_pt1 | contig 31973 bp, 34 predicted proteins | sample KBSC54metaG_FD_80426 | JGI IMG/M metagenome (GOLD analysis project Ga0105240, IMG submission 80426) | Corn rhizosphere microbial communities from Kellogg Biological Station, Michigan, USA - KBS C5-4 metaG | ecosystem: Host-associated > Plants > Roots > Rhizosphere > Soil | place: Michigan, USA... | reverse complement strand
GATTAGACCCCAGGTAAAACTTGCGGGGCGGAATAACAGCCGGCAAATCAGCCGCGACCGCCTTACGGCCGTGGCTGTCAGTGCTGAGCAGTCGACCTACGAAATGACACTCGGCGGGGCCACAAACGGATACCTGAGATCCATTGCGAACCACGCGATCGCCAGGAAGGCCCAAAACCACCTTGCACAACTGTGCTCCTGCTGGAAAGTAATGGCGCGACTCGGCCCAAGCGGGAGCGACATACTCAAAACAGGCAAGCGTTCCACGCCGCAGCTCGCGCGGGGCACTCACATACCAGTAGAGTCCGCGTGGCAGACTCGCCGAGTGGTTGAAGGTCCACCAACTCGGTAAGACCAGAGTCGGTAGCGTGACAAATGCGGCGGCTAACACAAGCCACTGACACCTTCGAGCCCAACGAGCGATGCCTGCCTGTGCAAATCCAGCGGTGTTCAAGGTAGCCCTTCTGATTGCTCAGATTTAAGCGCCTCTTTCGGTATGGGGTCCGTCACGAAGGTGGGGCTGTGCCCAAGAAGCGTTGGGGCTACATCCAGGGCATGACGCGTCGGGTCTGCGGTCGGCACATCGGTCGGCAGGCCCAGGCGTCTCAAGACCTCATCAGTAATATCTCGGGTCTCCCCCTGAACAACCGCCTGACGAATCACGACGAGTGCTCCAGGGCCTGCGACCTCGGAAATGGTCTCGCGGGTCTTCTTGGAGACCTCCAGTAGGATCGGCGCTATCTCCTCGGTGCTCTTGCCGCCCAAGAAGCGTGATGCTACGGCGCGTTGCGCGTTCGCATATTTGATGATGTCAAACGCGACCAAGCGCGGCGTAGCGACCGTAGTGAACCGTAATAGGGCGAGCACCAACGTTGCCGCAAAAAGCGCTGTACCGAGCAGGGTAGGCAAAAAGGCGCGCAACTCAGAGGGGCTACCGCTCGGAGCTGGCTCAGAAGCAGACGGTGCTGGCGCCCCCGTTACCTTCCGCAGTAACGACTCGAGCAGCCGGCGCAAGGCCATGATCCGCCCCCCACATCTTCTCGTAGTCCTCACGCGCCAGCGTGTCGATCGCTTCAGGCAAAGTCTTCCCCGCCTTCACCAGTGCATCAATCTTGTTAATGTCGACTGGGTTGGTGGTGAAGGTATAGTAGGTGTGGCGATCAGTCACAAAGCGGTACAAGCCCGAGCCCTGCTCACCTCGAACAAATACTTCCGAGAATCCCTTGCCAGAACGCACAGTTCGCAGCAGATTGACGGTACCCTCCCCGCCCACAACTCTCTTGTTGGAGACGGCGAATTCCAGAGACTCCGGCCGCTGATAGAGTACAAACTGCCAGGCGGCATTCTCGATCGCGGCGCGCGCGGCTGCCGATTTTTCGAAGTCCTCGAAGCTCTGAGTAATCACGCCGGCGATGCCGTTATATTTTCTGGCGCGGCGGAACGAAGTTTCAATGAAACGACCGGTCTTCACCGAACCCAACAGATCCCACGCCTCATCAATCGCGAGGAGTTTCGGGATCTTGCGATCCGACAAGTACATTTCCTTAGTCACCTGATGGATCATCAACTGCAACACTACGGCCTGCAGTGCACTATCCTGTTTGAGTTCCTCCAACTCAATGACCACCATCGGATTATTGAACGAAACCGTACGCGGGCCGGAAAACCAACGCTTATAGCGGCCTACTGCGTAAGGTTCCAGCTGTACCGCCAAATCAAGCGTACGCTGCTGTGGATCGTGATACTGCTTGAGCCACTCGTACACGTCTTCGAGCTCGGCCTTGTCCTTCTTAAGGAGCCATGCTTCCTGAATTGCCTTTTCAAGGATCTGGTACTGAAAGGGCGGAGTCTCCTCTTCCGGCGTCAGCGGATAAGCCATTAGCCGCAGCAGGTCCTTTAACATTGGCATAAGCTCGTTTAAGTCCTCCTGGGTAAAGATGTTGGAGAACGGATTCAAGCTCACCGGCGAATCGGGTGAGAACACAATGTTCTGACCGCCCATGACACTGCAAAATCTGTAGTAGGATCGCCCCACGTCGATCAGGCGAACCATACCGCCCTTGGACAGGAAGTCACACACCAGCTCATTGGCGAGGAACGACTTACCCGATCCGGATGCCGCAATAATGACGAAGTTATAGTTGATTTGTGTCTTGAGTAAATCGAAGCAGGCCAGCTGCCCCTTACGCGACACAAACAGCGGGCCGCCGAACTGCGCACCAGTACCACGCCAGTCCCCTTGCAACATCAGCATGGATGCGGCATTGAGGGAGGTCATCAACCAAGCCCGTTGCAAGCCTTTGTTCGACGCATCCATCTGAGGGTTGTATTGCAGGGGCAACGAGGCGAGAAATACGGGCAGTGAGATGTATTTCTCCTCGGAAATACGAAAGCCGGCGCGCCGCCACAAGCCTTTGACGTATTCAGTCTGCGCACGAACATCCGCCGGCGGACAGTAGAGATTCACACCCGCATAGGCGCGTACCAGACGATGACCCTTGGCGGTCTCCCCCAGCACCGTCTGAGTCGTGTCGCGGCGCTCGAACAAGTGACCCATCATAGAGCGATACCAGGGGCTCTCGCTCATGGTTTGTTTGTTGAGCATACCCAGAGTCGCCTGTAGGCTGTCGCGGGCATTTTCGGCGTCGAGCACATGAATGTTGGTGTAAGCCCAATAGGGACAAGTGACCCGGTCATCGGGCGACTCCGGGGATCCGAGCACCAGCGACATCATGGGTAACGAAAGTGTTCGGGGTGCCGAATCGGTCGTCAGGCACGACACCGCGACCGAAGGGGGCCCCTCGGCTGTGGCAAATTCGATCGCTCCGCCCTCGCCAATCGTGATCCGGCTATCTCGATCAACGATGTCCGCGTGGGCCGGCATACCCGGTACGGCCAGGGCCATCCGAGCTTGAGGCGTAAGCTGAGGATTCAGCAGCTCCCGCAGTAGGAACTTGAGGCTTTCCTCTTCGACGTTTACGCTCTCAATGCCAATGCTCCGCAACGCTCCCTGCACGGTATTGCGAAGATCCTCGACCGTCTTCAGAAACCCGTTCAACTCCGCCCGATCGGTCATCTCTCCTTTGAAAGGGACACGAACGGCTAAGTACCATTGCAGCATCCGCGGATGCATCCGGGCTTGGGGCAGCATGGAGGGACCCACAGCCGTTTTCAGCATGAACTCTCGACGCTGCATCGCCACCTGTCGTAACAGTGGGTTAGTGTTTTTTTCCAACCGTGCACGTGTCCAGGTATCCAGAAAACCCTCGATCTGAGGAGTCGATATCGCTCCAAACTGCACGACAGTGTCTGCTGGACACGCAGCCAGCACGGCCTCAAGTTGCGGCTCGGCATCTACGCCAGCAATCATCAAGGGGTTGATGGCAAGTACGAAGCCGACCGCCGGCTGAATCCCATTGTCAAGATGCATGAACTGGCGCTCATCCATTTGCCGGTAGGACAGCAGCGAGCTGAAACGGGCACGCTCGGTGAGCGCGCGGGCAACCGCGAGAGGCATTGGCGTCGGGCCGGGCAAATCGGGGCTGAGCCATGAGGCCAGAGCTCTGAAGTATTTCGACAGTTTCATCTCGTTCGGTATCCTTCAACACGCCCACGCGGGAAAGTGTGTGCGCAACGTTTAATCCGACAGCTTCTGGTCGGGCTGCGTGATAGCCGGCAACAGCGATTGAGTGTTGGGACGCGCATTCGTCTCAGGCTTCGGTGGTGTGGGCGCAGCCGCGGTGGGTTTCGTGGCCGGTGTGAAACCCAGTTGGGTGCCTTTGGTCGGCGCGAACAGCGTCCCTCCGCTAGCAGCGCCGTTGGTGCGTAAAGAGCCATAGTCCCACTCTCCCGGCGTGCTGAAGTACGTGTACTCGCCGGAACGCAGGTTGCCATCGGCATCCACGTAAGGGGCGATCCAGACCCGGTGAACCTTCGGCTCTTTGAACAAGGGCTGGCCAACGCTACCAGGCTCCGCATAGGCCGCACCGTTGTTACTGAGCGGTCCTGCGAGGGGCGCCTGAGGCAGCGGATGGGCCGAATCAGGCTTCATAACCTGTTCCATACTGGAGACTTTCGCAGGTGCGTGAGTCGCCTTGTCGTAAACCTCCTGCATGGTGTGGCAGTTCGGGTTGTAGTCTCCCAACTGGCAGCGATGCGGTGGTACAGACATACATCCGGTAAGTAATAGGAGAATGGCACTTAAGATCAGACAATGGCGCATGGAGATCCCGTCCTACTGACTATTTGTTGGTCGGCTCGACATCGCGGACGAACTGAACGTCCACGTTGCCCCAGGTGAGATTGGCGTCTTCCGTAAAGACGACACTCGCGGTCCGGCCTCCGTCAACTTCGATGACCGGAAAGATGGACTCGGCTTCCTTCAAGTAGAACTGCGCGAGTTGTGAGGCGGCATTGGATACGCCGCCTAAGCCCGAGGCGCGCAACGCCTCGGAGCCCGTGAGTGAAGTCGCGGCGCCCAGTGCGGAAGTCGTCACTGTGCCCTGAGCCCCACCCAATGCACCGGAGAGCCCTTGGGCGAAGCCGGCAAGCATGGCTTTCCCCAGCCGTGCACCCTGACGATCGACCACCGTCCCCCTCATTCCCAGTGTGTTGTCGGAGTCAACGACATAGCCTTGCACCGGCACGGAAAGCACGAGACGGTCGGTGCGGTCAATACAGGACAGCCGGGCGAGCCGAATGTAGACGCGCTCGGCAGACAATTCGCCATAGCCGGAACCGAGTAGAAAGCAGCTCTTCAGCTGATATTTCGAGGAACCTGGCAGGACAGCGTTGTCTTGCACACGAATCAAAACCGGGAGCGGATTTGATCGTGAACCATTCGAGGTCCCCGCATCGATGCCATTCAAAAGAACGACCGGGGCGAAGGCGCCTGCGACCATCATTCCAGACTGGGCGTTTTTCTTATAGCGGACCTTGGTGTCGATCTCAGCGCCGGTTGCCGCTATGGGCTGAGAGAGTGACTTGTCCGGTGTGAACACGAGCGGTTCAACAGGCGCGCTGGCGGCGCTCGTGTAGGGCGGCGGAATAGCCGGAAGCCCGGAGTTAGGCATACCGTCATCGGCCAGGCCATGGCTAATCGAACGGGGTAACCCCTGCTGCGGCAGAGAATTAACGCTCTGTACCGGAACGGGTGGCGGAGGTACCACCGCCGTCTTGCCGGAGTTGATGTTGGATTGCGTCGGACTCGGAGGGGCGACGATACCCGCAGGCAGCGGCGGCTGAGGCGCCGTCGGGTTGTTCTTAAGCTTGTCGATCTCATCCTTCATGAATTTGATCTGGTTCTGCAATTGCGCATTCTCGGATTGCACATTCTTAATGTCCGCCTGACTGCGCACCTGCCAGCTTTTCTCCTCCACGTTTTTCGGCGTTACGTTGATAAGGGCACCGGCCTCTTCTTTCTTAACAACCGGAGGAGGTGTCGTATGCATCAAGGAAGAAGCGACCACGGCAAAGGCGATAAGGCCAACGCCCACGTAGATCCAACGCTTACGCACATCCTTTGCCTTGGGAGTCGCAGCGCTGGTGCTCTTACCCGAAGGCTTTACCTCCAAAAACAGACCATCGCCTTTAGAATCATTGCTCATCGGGGTTCAACTCTTCGATGACGTAGAGGGTCGGGCTGCTAGTGGCGTCCACCACTTCACCGTCGATGAGCACCGCTGTTATGCCCGCACGATAAAATTGTGGAGGAGCCACGACAGCGCTTTGTCCCGGTACGGCGACTAGACTGAAGGTCATAATGCGACGCGTACCATCGGACCAGCCAGAGAGCGGAATCACACTAAATTTGTCGAAGCGCGTAAGGGCGGGGAGCTCAGCAGGTTCAAACCCGTCTGGAACCGCGCCCATCACCACGTGCTTCAAGAGCTCCACGTCCGCACCGCGCGGCGCGGTGGATTCCGGTACATTGGCACTCGTGACCTGCCGCGCCTTGCCGCGCTCGCTGGCGCCGTCGACGCGGTGAGTCACTCCAGTGATCGGGCGAGGCCGCAGGTAGAACTTGTACACCGCGCCGTTAGCGCACTCGACGATCATGTTGAAAGGCTTCTCGCTACCAGGCTGAACCTGGATCAGCACCTGAGTATTGCCAGCGAGATAGACCGGCTTACCCAACAGCGGAGAACCCGCTGGAAAAATCGGCCCATTAACGATCGAGGCAGGGAAAACGAACTGATTGAAGTCATGGTCAGAGACCGTGACCTCATTTGGCAACGGCGGAGTATAGGAGTCTGTGCCCGCTGCAGCAGCGGCGGTAGGATCGACGACCGTGGCGGCGGCATGCGCAGAATGCTTTGCAGCCCATGACGGGATAGCAGCCGCCACCAGGAGCGCCCCGACCGACACACTCAAAAGCGAGCACTTACTTTGTTTGAACATTTGCCACATGGAGGAAGCCCTTCTGGGTGCGATAGCTGACGATCACCCGTTGCTTGACCCGCAGGGCTTCTTTGTCGCCTGTCCAGCGAACGAGGAAGCCGTCCACGAGAACACGCCCTTGTTTCAGGTCTACTTGCGTCGTTTCTGGATAAAAGCTCTGGCTGTCGCCTTGAGCGCGATGTTGTTTCGCTTCGTCGATCAGACGCACGTTCTCGCGCGCGTACAACTCGCTGGTAGCACGGTTTAAGAAACGTTGGAACTGTAGCTCCACGTTGTCGGGTTGCCAGTTGAGAATCAGCGCCAGGTCCCCAAGGGCGACCTGTGCCAGATAGTCTGGGCTGGTGCCAGCGAAGTCGCCGCCCGGTGCCACCTTCAAGCGACTTTGCTCAGCGGCCACGCCATAGGGCACCAACACGACAGGAGCGGATTGAGCTGCAACGATTAGGGCGATCACCAGCACCACGCAGACCGAGCCTAAAGTCAGGGTAGTAAGTTTCCACGCGCGTACCTCAGAAAATGCGTTGGCCAGGATATCCGTGTACTTTGACTGCATGCTTCGGCTCCAATGTGGCCTCTTATAGGGAGTCGGGGTTTACACGACTCGACCTTAGTTAGTGGATAAAGTCATTGGTCCAAGCAGGCGGAAACTGCGTGGTCAGGGCATTGTCGATTCGCAGGCCGAGCGAATACAGTAAGTGCTGAACAGCGCCACGCTTAGCGCCGCGAGATAGATAACGGCTGCCCAACAAAACGGCGGTGGCAAGGGCCATCCCGACCGGCCATAGATCCATGATGAGGCCGAAGCCCATGAAGGACAGAGCGAGCGTAAACTCTGTGGGAGTCCAGAACAGCACTGGAATCGGGTCTTCAAGTTTCTGCGGAACAATATGGGACTGCGCGTCGAAACTCATGAGTGCACGTCTCTAGCGCGGCGCGTTAAAACACGCCGCGCTCCGTGGTGGATAGGCACGGTAAAGGCTGTTGTTTAGAACAGCCCGCCGTTTGACATCAGCTGCTGGATAATCGTTGGGCCCCAGTGCAGGAATGCCGCGCCGGCAACGCCCGACAGAGCCGGCATGGGGCTGTTCTTCGCAACACCCATGGCACCGCCCATCAAGAGCATCGTAATCGCAAGGCCCGTACCGAGCGCCCCACCTGTCCAGTTGGTGACGGTGGAGTAGAACTGATAGAAGGGGTCCGTGCTGTCGATCGAGCCTGCGAAAGCAGGAGTGACCGCGGTGAACGCCAGCACGGCGCCTGACATTTTCTTAAGCAGATTCTTCATAAGCAAGCTCCTCGCCCGCCGAACGCAGCGGTGCGCAAATAGGTTGTTCGGAAACCGAAGCGTTCCGGTGCGTATAGCAAACCGCTTTTTGGCGGTTGCAAGCACTCGGGTTCCAAACCTCAAGGGCCTGTGCTCTCAGTGCGCGCCAGTGCCGCAGCAGAGGTCACGTATTGGTGTAGCTTCCACCACCGGTTCACCACTTCAACTGCGTAGCGATACCCCGCACGCAACCGCTCCGGGGCTCGCGTCTTCACCCCAATGTTGTAGGCCATCGTGGCCTTGAACCAGTCGTTGGCAACCAAATTCGCGTTGTAGCGTAAGACCCAAGCTTCGGCATAGATGTTGGTGCAGGAGTTGTCCCGCAGCGCCTGAGCTCCTACCCCGTAGGGGGCGAACCGTGGCAGCCAACCGGAGTTGATTTGAGCAATGCCAATATCCCAGCTGCCATTCTTATTACGCGTCATTTCCCCAACACGCCCATTTTCTTTCTGGAGAATGGCGTGTAGAAGGAGCTCTGGAACATCGTAATAACGAGCCGCCGCCGCGGCACACTCGACCGCACGTCGATCGAGATGGCCGTACGGCGGCAGCAGGGGTTGAGCCGGAGGCAGTCCGACAGGCATCGGGTGGCTACCCTTACGCCAACAGCTTAGGCTGCCGCCGCCGGTGCCTCCTCGACCGGAGGGTCGGGGATGTCAGCTTGGATATCAATCCGGTCCGCGACGAGCTCGACCGTGAAGAAGCCCTGATCGCCGAGCATCTTGTACACCCCTTGAAGGTGGCCCGTGATCTGAACCGTCTGGCCCTGGCGCAGCTTCGAGCGCAAGGCCGGGAACTTATAGCTTGGAATCCGCACCATGGTGGCGTTGACAAATTCGACGTTGCCGCCCGTGGCTTCGCGCTGCACTCCGTACTGAATCAACAGCACGGCAGATGCGTTCTTTTTCGGATCCTTAGGCTCGGACACCGTGAGCTTTTTAATCTCACCCACCAGAAAAAACGTGTTAATCATTGCAGGGTCCTCCAGTCTTACTCTCGTTGAAGCACAGGCCCCAGACATCCTGCAGGCCTCTTGTACTTAGCTTCAGCCTATAGCGCCCAACGTTTATGCACCCACAGGCAGCGCAAACAATTGCACTGACTGAACCTTGATGAGTGCTTCATTGGAAAAGGATTTATCCAGGGCAAGGGCCTTGATGCCGGTAACCTGATGACCACTGGCGCGCAGCAGTGCGGCAACGACGCGCGCGCGCGCCTTGCAGACACGTACTGCATCTGCATCCCCAGCCTGCGGGTAAGCCACAACCAACCAGGCACGGTCCTTCGGGAGCTTTGCCAGTAGCTGACGCTTGGCCTTCGGAAGCGCCGCACTGTTCGCGCTGAATCCGAGCTGTAGGTCCGGAGGGGCGTCAGGGATCCCATCGGCAACCTGGTAGGGAGCGAGCGCTGGCGGTGTTGCAGGGGCAGCAGCCGGCGCAGGCGCCACCGTCGGCTCCGGATCAGGCAACGGGGTGATCGGAGTTACTTGCGCGGTCCGGGAGAAATCCCAGTTCGTGCCCGGCACGATTTGCACTTGATTGACAACGCGCGGGACATCGTGGACCTGCGCGGGAACAACGATCGGTATCACAGTTAATCCTTGCTGGTAGTAGCGCGTGCCTTTCGCAACCCCACGAGAACGGCGTCACGCAATGAAGATAAATTGGAGTTAGGGGCTGAGTTGATATCGAACGTCGCTAGCACAGTTCCATCTCGCACCAGCACGTAAGTCGGGGTGACCTGTGCCCCGGCATTCGCGACTAAGCGGATCGCGCGGTCAATGGGCGCGCGGCTCACCGGAGCTTGAACGGACGAGACAATGCGCTCCCAATCAACGCCTTGCTCACCGAGCTGCTGGCGCAACCAGTCCAACGTGTCGGCCACGTCCGTGAGCGGATAGTTCAGTTCCTGAGAACCGCGAAAAAGGGCCTCGCGAGTCTTGAACTCCATCTCCGGACTCAGATCCCGCAACACGTAATAGAAGCGCTCGCGAGTGTCGGTCTCCGGCCGCGGCAAGGGAGCGATGACAAACCGGCCTCCCTCTTTGACAACGGCCGCCCGGATGGGCCCGTCGAGGGAATCCGAACTTAAACAAACGGCACAATCAAAACTGATAATTTTGACGACGTGAACGGGAGCTGGCGCTGCGGCCCACGCACTTGCAACGCCTGCCAGAAGGAGGCAAACACACAAGCGTGCGAAAATTCCGGCGGAGCTTGTCATTCGTCGGACGGAATTTGGTGGCGTCCCGGGATATCACTCATTGGAACGGATGCAGAGCCCGGTGCAGTAGCCGGCCCAGTCGGAACCCCTTGGGACGGGTTTGACGCGGGCACCTCGGGCTCTACTGATTGGCCCTGGACATAACGGTTGTAATCATCCTGGTAAATCAATCGCCAGACGGTATACCGACAGCCATAGTCGAGCTTATTGCTCCACTTCTGAACCGATTCTTGCGCGCTCGGCATCGCAAAGGCGGTCAAGGATACAGCCACGTTGCCTGTCCACAGTAACGGGCGGCAGGTCCGGGCAATCCGCACCTGGGGATCCGGAGTGAAAAAGATCCATCCAACAAAGGCCAGAAACAGCAGGCCCCAGAATTCTTTATGCAGCACGACGGTCTACCGAGTATCAGTGGATCACTCGTGTAGGAAAGCTCGCTTATCGTGGTGAGCGGCTCGCGAGTCGTACCAGGGATGCAGCTTTTATACGGGCCGGCGGCACAGCGTGTGTCGATGAGCAGGTCGATCCGCTTACGCAAGCAGATTTAGCTCGTATAACTCCGTTACAGTATACAACCGCACAGGAGTTGAATCAGGCCTGCAGCGGTTTTAAACATGAACAACGCGCGAACAGCGTCACAGCGCCCCAACCCGAATCGCTTGATCAGTGCACATGCGAGCCAATCTTGAGCACGGACGTTCGCTACATGAAATCCGCGCAGAAAGGCAAGCCAGAATGGTGGAATAGCGACCATTGGGCGACGCCTTGGCCTCTCGTGCACGCCCTGGAAGCGGAGTTCGGTGCATTCGATCTAGACCCCTGCTGCTTACCAGATACAGCGAAGGCAGCGAAGTTCTTTACACCACAAGACAACGGACTGATTCAGCCGTGGCATGGCCGTGTATTTTTGAATCCACCCTACAGCAAGCCGGCACCGTGGTTGGAAAAGGCGATTCATGAAACAACTGTCGGCTATGCAGATCTGGTTGTCGCCCTTATCCCGGTGAGCTCTGACACCCGTTGGTTCCATCGGCTGGTCAAGGGTCGCGCGGAAATCCGCTTCGTTCAGGGCCGCGTGAAGTTCCTGGGTTGGCAACGTACACCCATTCCGAGCCCTAAAGCGCCGAGCCTGTACGCCATATATCGACGCCCGCTATAACCGCGTCGGGGGGGACCTAACCGCGATCCCTATCACCGCATCTCTATACGCGACAGGCCATTCATTTAGGGAGAGAGCAATCATGTCAGTCGCATCCACACCCTCTAAAGACACACGGGTGTCTCCATCGCTCCACGAGCTCGTCACGAGTGAGCAATACGTCGAGGCGGCCAAATACATCGCCGCAGACATCATTCAGGAGTTGAGCGCGTATCCGGCGCGCTGGTGTCAAGGAGCTTTAGGCAGATTCATCGACGATCGGCGTGCCCTCTTTAGCGAACTCTGGCAGGACGACGTGGTGTGTTGGTGTCTCCTAGGACATTTCTACAAACGCCTGGGGGGCTGCCAGCCCGTCGAGTATGACGTGGTCACAGTATGTGACAAGGTGTTTGAGGTAGTCCGGCGGGAACTCGGCGGCAAAATTGTCGGGCTCTGGAATGATGCACGCGACCGGACCGTGCAGGATGTCATCGCGCTCTGCCGCCGTATTGTGGACCCGGTGGCCGCGGGACCTGCTCAAGCGCAGGCTGGCGCGTAACCCATCGGGTCGCCGGACTTCCTTGCGGGGCAAGTCCGGCGAACCTCACAAGCATTCTGACGATCTTTCATTCAACTCCCTGCGGTCTTGGCCGCAGGGAGTTGTCGCGCTCAGAATCGAGCACCCAATCCACGAGGAGTGGTTAATGAGGAGCGGGGATCACCACACAGAAGGAGGTCGCATTCGGCGGTCGATCCCGAGCAGCTCGCGCCGCGGACAAGTGGAAGCCCAGCGCGCCGATGGAGCCGTCAGTGTGGTTCTTCGCCCGGTTCACCGTGAAGGTGAGTGGGCTTGCGCCGCTGCTAGTTCGGCACGTTGAAGTTGTAGCGCTCTCCAGGCTTGTTTAGCGCCAACTGCACTCGTCACGGCGAACGCAAGTGAACCCAACATAATGCAGACCCACACCAAATGGGTTGGCGTGATGCTGAGGAAGAATAGTTCGCCACGCCGCAATCGAGTAACGCTAGCAGATCCAGCAGCGTTGGACGCCGGGTCTTGAGAGCCAGGGGCCGTACGGTTTGCCTTGCCCTCCGGCGGGGTGGGCGCTGCCCTCGATGCGTTGAATTCGGGCTTAATTGAAACTGACGCCTCCACCGCCGCTGTTGGATCAATATCAATCGTCACGCCGGAGCGGCGAGTTTTCCGCGCGACGCGCGGCTCCTCTTCGAAGAGGTGCTCGGTAAGAATCTCTTCTTTGCGCGAAGTGGCCAGAGTGTGTTTCACGGCGGGCTAGCCGCCGCGGCGCTCGAGGGCGCGGGAGTAATGACGACCGCATGATTGGCCTCATCCAAGTTGTCGGTAAGGCCCAGTGACGGGAGCAGCTTGCCCAGAACACCGCGGACACTCTCTCCGGTAAGCCTCGCAGCATCCTCTGCCTGCAGATCGTTGGGGACCTGCCAGGACAATTGCCACCCTTGAGCGCGAAGGAAACGCTCGAGGGTTGCCGACAGTTTATCCCCGGTTGCGATATTGAGTACGACGGTCGGCGACGACGCCTTCTGCGGAGTCACAGGGGCAGGAGCAGACGCCGGTGCGGGCGCGAGAGCCGCAGATGAAGGTGAGCTCGAAGGGCTCGAACCTGAGGCAGCCTGCGCCGGTGCGTTGTCGGTATGCAAACCGTGTTCGGAAGCGTCCCCATGGAGCTTTCCAACGAGTCTGGCCCAGAGACTCGGACGTGCAACAGGGGGAGTTGGACGAGACTCAAAGACCGTATACGTGCTCTGCTCCGCTCGCTGAACAACCAGTTCTTGGGAATTGAGATAGTAGATCACCGCAAGCGGCGCAACCGGGCCCAGCGCGCGCTGAAGCAGCGCGACGTCTTCCTCCAAATCTCCCCTAAGCCTCAAAGTCACCGGCCCCGGAAGGGGATAGTCCGGCCCCTGCCATTCAAGGCGAAGGTGATAGTGCTCCGCCAGCACTGTAAGCACCTCCCGAATAGACTGGGACGTGAAGCTCCGCGCGGGATCGACCGGCGCGGCTGCTTGATGTCTAACATTCGAGACGGAAGGTGTTTCCTGATGGGCCGGCGGTGACGCCACCTGTGACACAGACTGCACGGATGGAACCGCGGCAGTAGCCGGGGTTACGGGTACATTGCTCTGGGAGGTCGATGAAGGGGGCGGCGAGACCGGCACGGCCGTTGCCACAGCAGAATGCTGTTGGGTGAAGGCCGGCAGGGGTACGGTCGCCTGCTGTCTGATTTGTTCGATCTGAGCAACCAACTGCATCGTCTCGGAGACCGAATGCACGATGAGCTTGCGCTCGCTCCAGTCGACAAGAAATCCAGCATCCGTGCGATTTGCGATTCGAGACAGCGTATCGAGCCACGTATCAGTCGGCGCCCAAGACACTCGGCCAGGAAGAGCAACGCCCGGGGCGATGATCGTGCTCCACCCCTTTGGCAAAATCGTGTTTAGAGCGACCGGGATGGTGGCCTGCATACCGTAGGTCCCTAGGGGGGCGGGTACCTGTGTTGTGCCCTCTTGCAGCAGCACTCCAGCAACAGCAGGCTCGCCTGTGAAGCTGAGAATTAAGGCAACTAGTGCGGCAGGTCGCGAGCGGATAAATCGCATGAGCGCTTCAGTCCCTATGGGCTGGGAAACGTGTGGGCCGTATAGTCAGCTGGCATTTATGACCGACCCGCTTAAACGCGGATGGAGCTACCGCAGTCCCGCGACGGCGGGTGTCTCAGTGCAACTCTTACCGGGATCACAACGCAAACGCGGCGTAACTGAAGGTGCCGCACCCGGTCCCGTTCTGGCCCCCCGACAACGCAATCGTGGCGGACTGGTTTGCCGGGATGACAAAGGTGATCGAGATCGGCCAAGTGATCACGGTTTGATACTGGGGAGGCTGAGAGTTGGCGGCTTGCATCGCGAGCACGGCTCCTCCGGACGACGTTGCCGCTATCGTCACGGTTTGCCCTGATCCCCAGCTTTGGTACGGACAGAGATTGCCCTCGCTCGACCCGGCGCCCTGCATACCGACCGTCCCGGCAACCGTGACGATTTGAGCGTACGAGCGCGCGCCGATCCCTACTGAAGTGGTTGGACCACCACTGGCAGTTGCTGCGCCAAGGGACCCGGTCGATGCGAATTCATTCTGCAGCGTTTGGACGTTACTATTGAGTGCATTGATTTGACTCTGCAGCCATGCATTCTCAGACTGCTGATTGTTGTAGTTGTTAGTCACCGTCTGCTGCAGTGTCGTGATCTGACTGGACAGGCTGTTCACGGAACTTGCGACTTGACTCAGCCACACGCCGCTTGCCCGATCGTAGACGTCATTGACGTGGATGGAGCCGATTGCGCTGCCCGCGCTGGCATACGAGCCACTATTGGTGACCATTGCCCAACCACTCGAGAAATTGGGCTGCAGTCCCCAGCTGTTGTTGTTCACGGCAAACTGGCCGCTTGCGGCCCAGACTTGCCCGGTTGAGTCCATCCCAGCCACGTTTCCCGGCGTGACCACAGTATTGGCGGTGAGGGTCTGCGCGATGTTCGCAGATCCGCTGTCCGTGAGTTGCCCAGTAGTGAGTTGGCCTGGAACAGAAAGATTTCCGTTTTGATCGACGGCGAGCGCCGACCATCCGGCTCCTGTCCACTCGTAGGCTCGGTTCGTGTCCTTCGTGAGGCGCACATCGCCCACCGTATTCGAGGTGGCCGGCAGCGCTGCAAAGGTCGCAACCGGCGCCTTCCAGGAACTGTTGCCAACCATCGTCCAAGCCCCTGATTGGCAGGAAACGAGCACCCCAGATCCATCCTGGGCAACCGCGCCTGTGGATGAACACGCAGAACCCAGCGTTTCAACAGCTGCAAAAACGAGCGGCGTGTGCATTGTATTGAGGTCTGGGTTACCAGGCACCCCATTGCGGTACAGATAATTGTTTGAGCTCAACTGTCCGGTCGTGTCGATCAGAGACAAATAGGTAGCGAGCTCTCCGCGGGCGACTCCGGTGAAATTCGCTAGCTGCAGCTGCCAGGCACCTTGTGTGCCGTAGGCAAAGAGGGAAGGTCCGGGCTGGGGGTATGCCCCGGAATCATTGACCGGGATAAACCCTCCAGCTGCGCCGATGAGCTGCGCCACGTTGGCCGCCTGAGCATCCTTCAAAGCGGTTCCGCCCGTCGTCAGCGTGACTGCGCTCAACGTGCCCGCTGTAGGTTGAAGAACCTCGAGCTGCCAAGTCTGCCCGTACACGTTCGTCGCTGAAAATCCCGTTGGGAGAACCCCCGCGGCCTGAAGGTTCGCAGCGGTAACTACTACCGGAGTGGTTGCGGTGGCTGTCGCATAAAGGGACCCGCTTTGTTGGGTTAGATACTGCTGGGCCGCCTGGTTGAAGATGGCCGCCTGCTGGGCCGCCGCCGTTCCCTGTACCTGTTGAGACCCCAGCGTTGTCCAACGTAGGAGGCCCGGCAGCATTGCTAGAAGCGCCGCAATCGCGATTAAAAGTCCAACAATTTGTGCCATGGTTCTTCTTATAGCTCCCCGTGCCTTACTCGCTCACACCTTCGCGGAATGCCAACTCGAGAGCGCGCCGCACGCGGAAAGCTACGGCTGCAGGTCAACGACAAATACGATGGTGGATGCTGAGGGAGCTGGATTCGGCAATGGCTGCGCGGCGCTGCCTGTAGGACCGGTGGCACTGAACCAGTGCGAGCCTCCCGTGGTAGGGGTCCCGAAGGCGGCGTCTCCTTCTGAGTACTGCAGCGCCGCCTGAAGCGCTCCGGGTCCTAAGGTACCCGTACAAACTAGTTCTCGGGGAACGGTCCCCGGAGGGCTCACCCATGCAGTCACATTGCTAAGAAACGCCGCGGTAAATTGGCCTGCGGCGAGTTGGGGAGACAGTGTACCGCTGACTGTTGGATTTGCCTCAAGGTACTGCTCCATGGCAAAAGCGAAGCGCGCGAACTGTCCGCCTTCGAGCGTCCCTGGCGTGATAACCGCGCTGTGGTGCGCTCGCTCAACCATCAGACGCTCAGTGCTCGTCAAGCTCAGCATCACGCCCAAAGCGACAAAGGCGATTAGAAAATACGCCATAACTGCACTATTCGCCTATGGGCGCGAGGGTCCGTCCGCGGCTGATGTCAATGCCCGAAAGTGAACACCAACGTATTCGAGCTTGAGGTGCAAGCTGCAGTCACCGCGCCCACGTCAACCGGAAACGTAACCGCAGTACCGGCAATCGTAATCGACACCGGGTTTGAAACTTTAGTGACGAGCGTCGCGCAGGCATCCTGGGGCACGCTGGTTTCCGTTATCGTGAACTGTGTGGCCACGGTGCCCGCTGCAATGGTTACCGTGCCGCCCCATTCGTTGATGATGCTCCCGGCGGTTCCCGGGTTCATGTTCGCGGGCACCACACTATTACCGGCTGCTAGCGCAACGGTATTAGTCACCGATGAAAACGAAGCCTGGGCCGAGTAAAGACTTTGAATTCCGAGCTCGAGTTGCGCCAGCTCGGCCGCCGCGTTACTTGCTTTGCTGCTCTCCATTCCGCTGCCACCCACATGCAACACGCCAACGAGCAGGATAAGGGCAGCCGCCACCGCGACGATGAGACCTACGATTGTAAACACAGAACATCTCCCAACACGAGTTCCGGCGAGTGCCGGGATTTCACTTCCGAAGGTATAGCGAGGGCTTGTTATCTGGCCGTGAGATAGAGCCGAGCAGCCTCACCGAGGAGGTGTTTAGTGCGGCAGTCCGCCCGTGGTTGAAGACAGGCTCGCCTGTAAGTCGTTGCAGGCATAAATGATGTAAATAATGAGGCTATAAGTCACCAGGTTCGCGGCAAGCCCCAGGATTTTCGTAATCAAGTGCGTACGGGCGATCATCTCGTCCGACCACTGTTCTGCCACACGCTCAATGCGCTCGGGAAAGTCCGCGAACCCGTGTAAGGATTCGATGTCATCGACCATGTCGCGGCTGGGAAAGTCGAATGTCAGACCGGATGAGGCTGGGGTCTCGCCTTTCCCCGCGGGGGCTGCAACCTTGAGTGCCACGGGGAGTAACAGCCCTCCCTGCATGAGTGACCGGATGGCCCGAAGCCGTTCGGCGAGCCAAGGGGTTGCCGCCGTTAGTTGCGTACCGAGTGCCGTCAGCTCCTTGGTCCCTGCTGCAAGCAGGGAGGAATAGCCCATGAGCCAGAGGAACCCTTGCGTGTCTCGGTAGAAGCTCCAGGGAAAGACCTTTTCGAACCTGACGCGCAATAAACCGGTCCAGCGCGGTAGGCTCCAGATGATGAGTGTTATGAACGCGGCAGACAACACAAGCGCGGTTGGCAGCCCCCATCCGGTTGCAAAGGCGCCTAGCGTATAAAGCCCGCGGACCAGAGAGTCCGCTCTATCTTTCGACACCAAAGACTGAACTACCGGCAAAATGCTCTTGCCGATGAAATACATGAAGGCAAACGCTACAGAGAGATTTCCTGCTGGGAGGCTGAAGGCGCTACGGATTTGTCCGATCAAGGCGCGAGTACGCTCTTGAGTCGTGAGCAAACGCGTCAACGATGCGGCCAATGCGTTCGCCGCTACACCGCTCACAAGCACGCCGTACTCGTTGTATGGAATCCATGGCTTGAGTGCCTCATCCAAGGTAAAACCGTTCTGCATGGCGGTAATCGTCGCGCCCAGAACACTTGTCGCATCGCGTAGCCCACTGCGTTCGAGGCGCGAGTGATAGCTCTTTAGACAGTCGACGATTTGTACATCATTTGAAGTCTGTGCAATCAAGTGTCGATAAAAGCGTGATCGAACACTCCCGCGAAACGCCCACCGGGCCCGAAAGGACCCTGGCGAAAGGCGCGAACTCTTGCGCTCAAACATCGCACTCTTCAGGACGGCCACGAATCACCCCTCATGCCACCACCTTGAAAGAGGTGTTGGAACGGCCCTCGCCTGCGTGGCGTGCCGGAATCGTGTCAATCAGTTCAACTTCGGTAGGGTCCACTTGCCCTGCCAGACAGCGACCAATCGCGGCGTGAAGAAGCGGTGGATCCGATTCCGGCCGCTCATGATATCGATCCCGCGCGACAGCCGTGCTCTCGTGGATGTAATCGCGCATCAGCTCGGCATCTGTAACAACAACTTCAGCCACCGCGTACCGGCCTTTGAGTCCTGTGCGTGCACAGGCTTCACATCCAGGACCGGTGACACGCACTCGATCGAGTGAGCCCCACGTTGCAAGCGACTTGGCAATGCGCTCGGAAACGCGCACGTTTCGGCCGCCGTTTTGCGCTTCTATTAGTGGGACTGCACAGTGGTCGCACAGATGGGCGAGCAGTCGCTGCGCAACAACTCCACGCACTTTCCGCGGGTCGCAGAGTATCCGGCGGTTGAGGGTCACCGAGCCGCGACCCATGAGCTCAAGTCGGTCGACGAATTGAAACGCGTCATCCACGTGCAACGTGCTTACGACTTTGTGACCGGTCATGCCGGCCTCAAGTGCCGTCTCTGCAACCCCACCGTCGCGAAGTTCTCCAATGAGAATCACATTGGGGGCCATTCGAAGCATCGTCCTCGCGGCCAAACCGTAGGCTTCCGCCGTACTGTCCTGATCTCGGGCATTAACGACCGCGAGTTGCACTGCCCCTTCGATCGGAATTTCCGGGGGATCCTCGGCAGTCACGACCCTTAGATACGGACGTTGTCGCAGTGTTTCGGCCAAAAACTGGTAAATGGAAGTGGTCTTGCCGGACCCAGTAGGTCCCACAAACAGCACAAGTCCCGTTGGGCAGGCCAACAGATAGTTGAGCTTCTCGATCTGCAAGGCCGTAAAGCCCATTTCGGCAAGCTGCAATTTTCCCTTGGGGCTTTCTGGGAATTGCAGGACTTCTTTTGCCGCGGGCGGCCGATAGCCTCCGGTGTATTGAATACGCAGCGTCATGAATTCCGCGCCGTAGTGTTGCGGATAACACGGCCCCCGCACAATGCGTACAGCTTCGATGCCGCTTTCGGCAGGAAATACATTGCCGGGAATCTGCGCGTTTTGAAACTCCGTCTCGAGATAGGAGGTGTCGCTGACTTCTGCGATCCCTTGGTACCAAGTGCGTGCAAACCGCTTGCCTTCCGTCGGTGAAAGACGCTCGGCAACCCGAAGCCGCCCCGAGACCGCGAAATAAATCAGTGCATCTGTCTCGCGCACCTGCAGGTGAATATCTGATGCTCCATGACTACCCGCTCGGCAAATCATATCCCGCGCGCGGCGGCGGAAAGCGTCGTCAATTTTCTCAGCGAATTGCGGGGCTCTTTGCCCAGCACGCAGCCGGCCAAGCTCGCCCGGATCGACCGATACGACTTCGATGGAATGTCCGTCGACTTTTCGGGCAGTAAGCCAGCTGACCAGCACTGGGTTATGACGCGCACGCTGATCAACAGAGAGCGCACCAGTCGCTTGATCAAACTGAGCATGATCCGCCAACGATGCCGGTAGCGGAGGGATTACTCCTTTACCTGCCATTTGACACCTCCCTGACTGTGAACACGCAACACCTATAAGGTGGATTGCATCGCGCCAGCTCGCGTTTAGATTGTTTCGATCGACTGCGATGCATCTACCGGCTCACTACTCACCTGCTTGCGGTTGCATGTGAGAATAGCGACGCGAATTATTATTCGATGGCAGTCACTTACCGTATAAAACGCCCTTCAGCACCCACTCTCCGCCCGTGGTTGAATTCAGGGAGTGCAGTCGGAGGTCGGCGATTTCGTTAAGTGAAGTCAACGCCCAGGGCGTCAGCGGACTGTTGATCGTAACCGCGCATTGTTTGAGCGAAAAGCCTGGTACTTGCGATACCGTGCCGAATGCGACCTCAAATCCCGCGCGCTCTCCCCAGGCCTGCAGATTTGCACGGGAATCGGCGAACGCAATTGGATCCGGCCGTACCTTAGAATTGTCGCGACCGGCCATCTCCGATCCGCGTTGCGACCCGGTGCCGAGCGGTAGGATTCGGGTAATCACATTACCATTGTCATCCAGGTTTCCAGCTGGGCGTTCTGTCGCTGTGGCGCCTGGCCCGCGCACCCACGTCAACACAACAGAGTCTTGCACACACTCATACTGCTGCAGCCCCCAACCATTCTCAACAGCCGAGAGCTGCCAGCGCTGCGGGCGGCAGCGCGCCAACCACGCAGCAGGAGGAAGTTCACTCTCGAGCGGCGTTTTCTGAGGTACTGCCTTTTTCGCCTGCATCAACGCGGCAAGCCGCGCCTTCTCTCTTTGGTGTTCGACTTCGGCGGTATGCCACAGATACAGCTCTCCCGCACCGATCAGGGCCGCGGCGATTGTAATGACCGGAACCAGATGAAATGCACGCAGGTGCAGCCCGCGCGCCACGGGCTGTACTCGAAGGAAAGGCCCCGAGAGCTCGGTGAGTATTGTCTCAAGGGTCGCTAGGTCGCCCTCGACCACGGCTGCTTCGGCAAGAGAGCTATGTGCCGCTCGTGCAAGTTCAATCTCTGCCTCGGATCCAACGATCTCGCCGTAGTGATCGGGGATGACGGCACCGTCGGAGTCTACCGCGATGTAGAAGAACAAACTCTCGTTAAGCCGAAACACTCCGATCCACGGACCCGGTTTGGCACTCGAAAGCGCGGCGCCCAGGGCATACACCGGTCCCCGATTGACTTCGGGGCCGATGGCCGCATAACCCGCGTCGTAGCGAGGCTCAACGCCCATCGGCGCGCGGATCGTGCCGGAACGCTGGACAAAGGCGTTCGCATTCAACGCGCGCGCCTCAGCCCGAATGGCCGAGCGGTTGGGTGGCTTGTCGTAGCTGCGCCAGCTCATCCCAGCGAGCCAACGTCGGCCGGCAAGTGTAATGATGCGGTTCATTGGGGGCCTGTCCCCATATCCCTTTAGGGCGCGGAAGCGGAGTCAGGAGAAGTGGTTGAAAGGACCCGGCGGCCCCCTTGCGGAGGTACGAGTGCTCCCGGAGTCCGAGACGGAATGGGAGGTGGAATTGCACTGCCGCCACTTGTCTGTGAGGACGAGGTGTTCTCGAGCGCGTTCCAGAAAGGCACGGCGGTGACCTTGTTAGCAGGCGTACGCACCATTACTGCATTGGCGGTGATGGATACGACCGTACCAACCTGCGGCACCAAATCCCCAAGCCCGGCAACAACGGTACCTCCAGTAGGCAGGGCAATCATGGCGCGAGCAGCCCCGGGGCGCCCTTGGACGAGTAGTACACGGGGGTCGCCGCCGGTCATCGTCGCAAGGTCTGCAAGCGAGGTTCCACTTGAGGTCTCTGAGGAACCGCCTGCGCCGGCAGTGCTCTGTTGCTGAAGGGCTTCAAGAGCCTTACGCTTTTGCGCGATTTTGAGCTGCTGATCGAGTAGCACATTCTCCTCTTGCAACCGTGTTAGCAGCGCGTAGCTACCTCCGCTGGACGCCCCACCAATTGCACCCGGCTCCGGTACGCCCCAGGGAATAGGCGTCGTCGCCTGCGCACCGGTGGAGGCCGCGGCCTGACTGTCCCCAACAGATTTCTGAACGCCGCTCGGTGCCGATTGAGCCGCATCTTGTGGAGTTTGAGCCTGCGCGAATGAGGCGCCGCTCGAGATCGCAGTAAGCCAATAAACGCAGAGCAGCGTCCCGCGGCACGATGCGCGGAAACCTCGAGGAGGAGCCGTGGGAGTCATTCTCATACCGGGTTCCTTCACAAAACTTTGGCCGTGATTACGACCGCAATGAGGGTCTTTGACGAGGTGGCATCGAACCCACCACCGAGCAACGGGTTCAGCGGCGAACCAGCGCCGTTATGGGTCGAGGACCCTTTCTCACCGCGCAGGCTGGTCAGGAGCAGAGCGTCTCCAGGATGCAAAATTACATCCTGTTGCAAATTCGTTGAGCTCACATCAGGTGTCTGGATGGAGGATCCGTTTGAGCTTGCAGTCGTGATTGACACAAGATTCGAATTAGTCAGCGTCACTCCCAGATGGATTGAGCCTCCCACGATCTTTGGCAGAACCAAAGTCGTCAGGCCAGTATTGATGGTCCCCGGGGTGAGCGTGCTTGAGGAGCCCACATTCGCCGTCGCAAGGTTGCTGACCGAGTATAGATATGAGATTGAGTCTCCAGTCTGCAGTACGGTGGGATGACCGTTCGTCGTAACCTGAGTCTGGCCGTAAGTCTGAGCAACGCGGCCGAGCGTTGAGAGCGCTGCCACCGCGGCACTTGTTCCGTTGAAAGCGGTGGTCTTACCGGAGGTCGAGTTGTTCGACCGTGTCAGACTAAACGCGGCCGGAGTGCCCAGGCCCTGCACGGTGGGAGAAGACAACGCGGTAAGCGCATAACCTGCGGTACCTGCAGGAGAGCTGTAAACAATTTTGGGCGAGAGAGCGTAATTGTCTTCGGAAGACAGCTGCACGCTATAAACGTGCATTTCGACTTCAATTTGCTGGCCGTAATAGATGTTGAGATTATCGATCCACTCACCAACTCGCAGGACGTCGGCCGGTGAGCCGGTCACCGTGACAGCCCCGCTGGTCGCATCCACGGCAACCTGTGCGTCGCCGCCGACAACTTTGGCGGTCTTCTCGATCCCAGCCCAAGGGTCGATGGTGTAGCTGCTTTCCGCGGAGATTCCGCCAGTCGAGGAATTCACCGAAGTGCCGCCACTACCTGAGCCACCGAGACCACCCCCACCGCCGCCGACGCCTCCCATGACTCCTGAGGATGCGCCACCGGAACCACCGCTCGTCGTGCCGGCACCGCTGATGCTGGATACCGAACTTGAGTCGTTAGATTTGCGCGGTAGAGTCGCAAGCCAAAAAGTCCGGGTGATGGTTCTGTAAAAAACGACCTTTCCGTCCGAGGAGCGCCAAAACGCCCCGGCCTCACTGGCAAGCGTGTCGAAAAGTCCCGAGAGAGGCCCCGAGTAGTTGATTTGAACCCTGGGATATACCCCTCCTAGGACAACGCCCAGACCCGAGGACGTGGTGGAGAGAGCGCTGATATCAACGGCTATTCCCGTTTCGGAGGTGACATAGGAGGTCACAGTGCTCAAAGGCACCGAGACGGCCGAGTGATACAAAATCGGTTGGCGGAGAAACTCCGGCAACGGCGTCGCGACGCTGAGGGCATCTCCAATGAGATACGCTTGGTTGTGGCGTACCACCACTTCTCCCTGATTCGCCGGCAGCTGTAAGGCCTGCTCGCTCTTCGCTTCTGCGCCTTGGCTCATGCGTGTGACTTGGTGATCCGTTGCACACCCACAAAGTGTTACAAGTGCAGCGACCGCCAGCGCCCATGGCGCCCTCTTCCAGAGCGCAAATTGATTCGGCTGTATATAAGCCTTGCTCATTCCTTATCTCCAGTCGGCTTTACGACTAGCGTGTGATTGCCTTCGTAAATCTCACCTTTCAAAAGCACACCCTCCGTCGAAAGCGTGCGCAGAACGTTCTCCGCCGCGTCCTCGAAAGAACCTGAAAACACTGTAGTCGCCGGCACCGCCCAATCCCGCGGCAACTGCCAAACGATGGTCCAATGGGCGCGCTGGCCCCACTCCTGTAGGCCTCGGCTGATCGTCTCGCCTGCCTTGAGAGTCCAGACCTCATGCAGGGGTACAACATGGAAATGAGGCACGGAATCTGAAACCACCACGGTGACTGGTTCTGAGCCAGGAGAGTTGGGAGGCTGGGTGAGCGGTTCGGAGGGCCGTTGTGCAATACGAATCGGCACTGCCCCCCTAACCTCCGAGTTAGGCGCTTCGAGTATCGTTGTCGCTTTTGGGGATGGCAGAGCTACTCCGCTCTGGAGCGAGGCTGGCAGAAACCCAGCGGACTCGGCCTGTACGTGGTCTTGCACGTACGCTGGCGGTTGTGTTTGTGCAGGGACGTAAAGAACGGGCATGTGTGACTCCTAAGCGGAGACCTCGGTATTGCACAGCGCGGTAAGCGCCACATCGAGGAGCGCCGGGGGCCGGCCTCTCGTTGAATATGGATCGGGCGTTACGAAGGCCTGATCGCCTGGCACCAGAATATGCAGCAGCATAGTGTGAGTAACTCAAATGCAGTCACCCGTGTAGACACGGTGATCTTTTATTGCGTGCGTTGCCTCCGCGAGCACTAACGCCCCTTGCCTGGGAAAGATCATCTGACTTGTAGGCAAGAGTTGTTTAAGCGCTAAACGTTTGCACAGAGCTGTGCTTCACAGCCGAGATGGCGGGGCCAGGGCCCTCCCCTGCCAGGTCCTGCTTTGTATGATCACGTTATTTAAACGCTCGCGGCGCAGAGCTACTGCGAGAATGGATTGGTACGCTACATCCAGTCGGGGCCTGGATGCTGCTCGAAATCTAAAGCCAGAGCCCTGACGGTGAAGTCATAACAGTGCGTACCAAACACCGCGACCGGCGCCGTGCCGAGTTAAGTGTCCTTTGTCTGTCAACGCCGCAAGATGATCTTTGATGGTGTTGCGGTTCGCGCCCGTGGCTTTTGCGACTTCGCCGATAGTGACACGTCCTCGTTCACGACAGAGCTCAAGAATCTGTACGGATAGCTCTGGCAGATCGCCTAGCAGAACACGCTCACGCTCAATTTTTTTCTCCAGGCGTGTTTTCTGCTCGGCCAAGGCGCCGAGAAAATATTTAAGCCATGGACGCCAGTCGGGCTGCGCCGATCTAATGGTTCCTTGTGTCTGCCGCAACGCTAGGTAGTAGTTTTTTTTTGTCTGCTCGATGATGCTCTCTAGAGAACTATAGGGGACGTAAGCGTAACCGCTCCTCAAGAGAAGCAGTCCAGTCAGTATTCTCGACAAGCGTCCATTGCCGTCCTGAAAGGGATGGATTGCCAGAAAGGACGCGATAAAGACCGCGATGCTAATGAGCGGATGAACCGCTTGGTTTGTCAGGGTCTGGTCCATCCACCCCACTAATCGGGTCATCAGGCGCGGGGTATCGAACGGGCTTGCGGTCCGGAAAACAATCCCGATCTGCTTTCCATCGGCATCGAACACGCCTACATCGTTGGACAGCGTTTTGTAGCCGCCGCGGTGGCGTGCATCCTTGCTGGACTGTTTCAGCAGGTCGCGGTGCAGTTGTTTGATGTGGTTTTCCGTCAGGCTGATGGAGTTCCAATGCTCGAACACGGTCTCCATAACCTGGGCGTAGCCGGCTACTTCTTGTTCATCCCGAGTCCGGAAAGATTGGGTAGCGAGATTGGAAAGCAACCGCTCCACTTCCCGGTCGGTCAGATTAGCGCCCTCAATTCGAGTGGACGATCCAATGCTTTCGATGGTAGCGACTCGTCGAAGTGCTGAAAGCCGCTCCGGCGCGATGCGGCCAATCGCGCGCCATGCCCCTTTGAATTCGTCAATCGCGGCAACGAGTTTGAGGAGCTCTGGCGTAATCGCGAGGCCGTTCAGATCGGGGGAGACCCCCATTTCTCCATCTATTTCCATCCAATAATTGTGGCTTCACGTCCATCCAATTGTCCATCCAATTCCATCCAATTATGAAGCCAATTCCTCAATGCCCTATGGCTTGCGCCAAACGGCTATTCGGCCGCCCCCTTCCCTTTTCTTTCTGCGATGCCAATCGCCGATCTAATGGTCTGTCGACATCTTGCCTTCGAATCGTCATGGATTCCCGTCGCCGCACCGAGACCATTGACATTGCGCGCGAGGTATCCTCACTAAGAAGTTCGGGCGGTAGTTTGGGCGGAGCGGTTAGAAAGCGGTAACCCTGACTCGGGATGGAGTGTAACCTTCGAAGTGTCGGGATAATTTCTACTAAGATAGTGGATGTTAAGACCATAAGGGATTGAAAAATAACGATAAAGCACCCTGAAAATCACTCTAATGTTCCACAGCATGTTTCACGAAGCGGCCGATTGCGTAGAGGTATTCGCCGCTCGCGGCAGTGATGGCTCGATTTCGCGAGCGAGCGAGAGGAAAGCCTTCATGAGGCTGCCTTTCGAGAGCTGTCGCATTCAGGTTCCTCGCTGCCGCCCGCAGGGCTCGGGACTCCGGCGGCTTTCTTCCTGTTTACTGATACCAAGGCGCCAGGCGCCATTTTCTTGTGTATTAAGATTCAGAGGAATCCTTTCTTTTCTCCTGCATTGCTGCATAGCTCGAGCGCCGTACGGCGACCGCTTGTTCATGAGAGCACCCTGAGTTGAAAGTGCGGGGGCATGCGATACGGGCGAGTCCACTGCCCTTCCCTCACCTTCTTAAGGGCGATGTTCACGGCCAGCGGCAAGTCGTGCTTGGCTAATGCTCCTCGTTCTACAGCCCAGGTAATCTCCTGCAAACGGTCGGGAACGTGTTTAAGCTCAAGAAGCTGGGTTAGTTTATGACGCAGCGCAGCAATTCTTAAAGTGTCGAGTTTACGTGGCGCTGGCGGCTTACGAGTGAGCGTCGGGCGCGGCTCTGATGGCGGTCGAGATTGGCTCAACCGGGCCTGACGAAGGGTCATGCTGGTAATGTGTCGCTCTTCGATTGAGAGCGCTGTGTCGGGGTCCCATTCTAGTGCTGTCGCCTTTCCCTCGCGGAAGGCGATGTAACGGGTCTTCTCGGCAATCGACATTTTGCTCAGCGCACGGCAAGCAATCTGCATGGCACCGGGCGGCCGGGACCAGCTTGCCGCTTCGGGGTCCTGAACGAGTGTATTCGAGTTCAAGCAAGTTGCGGCGCCGGACGTTCCCGGAGTGGCTTCTGCGGATGTGGTGCAATTCCCCTGCTCCGCTACGGGCAGACTCGGATGTCGAAGCCGGCGATTCGGCGCCCCGCGCAGTAGCTTAAGGGCTGCGGGGGGCAGTAAGACTTCGGTAATTGCTGTCGCCTGACGATAGGGGTTCTCCGGATCGCGGCCTGGGTCTTGACGCCGGATTAGCCCCTCCGCCTTCAAACGCTGATATGCACGAGTGACCGAGGAGTCATCGCATCCGAGCTCTTTGGCGACCTCGGAGATCGGTACCTCCGAGAGGAAGTTTCCGTTACGTTTGCCAATGTCCCAGTGATACCAGAAGACCTGGTAGGCCAAGAAGGGCAACCGCAGCCGTGTGAGATATCGATCGATCGGTGCTGGTCGAATATAAAAATGCTTGGTCTCCGACGCCCAGTGCCGCAGATCCACTGGATCGGAGGCGGCCACAGTTTCAACAGACATAATGCTCCCCTCGCCCATACAGACGATTTGCAAAAAGGCTGGAGATCGAGGGGATTTGGCCTTGACCCGCGGGATAGCGGGCACTAACCTTCGATTTGCTAGGAGCGAGGGTTAGTGGCGAAACGCCTCAATCTCTCGATTCTGAAAAGGGCCCCGTTAGGGGCCCTTTCTTATTCAGGGTGCATAGCAGCTCTCCTTCGGGAATATTGATCGTCCAGCGCAATGGCGCCCGACGATTTCACGCGTGAAATGAGGTCGACGTATGCCAGTCCGCGCTGGCTCAAGACCGCCCAGTGGGAGAAAAAAGATCGCCGTCCAGTGGTGCGCGGTCGCACTAAACCCGCAGGGCGAGGGGCCATTTCACGCGTGAAATGGTGGGTCTGAGATTTCCATTTCACGCGTGAAATGATCGCCGGTGATCCGGAAATTACGCGGCAAGCCCCGTGTTCGCATGCCTCGCTCAATAGTCGAGGATTCGTCACTCGAGCCCTGGGCTCGTTCGCAGAGCCGCGATTCGTCCGACGAATTTCACGCGTGAAATGGAAACTGTGCTCGAAATGGGCAAGCCCGCTGCGAGTCATCGATTTCACGCGTGAAATCTCAAGTTGCTCAGATACGGCTGTTAACAAAGCTCTCTGATGTACGACTGAGCTACAGTCTTCCCGACTGACTCGCTTTACGCCGAACAGCCAGCTTTGCGATTTTGGGAGCCCCAAAAGCAGAAAACCCCGGAAGACCGGGGTTTCTGGCGTATCGGGTAGGGTAGGGGAGCTCATTGGACTCCCAACACCTTTTTTAGTCGCTGATCACACCACTCGAAGAGCTCCTCATTGAGCGTTTTGACGGTGGCAGCATCCAGGGTATCGCCCCAAGCGACGCTGATACCCCGTGACTCCTTTTTTACCTTCGCTCCGAGACGGCCGGACACCTTGATCCGCTCCTCGCGCGTGCTCGATTTCGCCACCACTATTCCGGAAGCGGCTACTAGCGCACGCAGCGTCCGCTGCGGCTCCTTCACATCCGGCGTCACACTCAAGCGCTCCGCTGCCGCGAGTACAGCAGCCTCATTCTTGCGGAGTGCGCGATTGATCTCTTCCACCCAGCGCAGCGAGATGCAGCGTGGATCTCCAAACGCCGCCAGGATTGCGCCCGGTAGTTTCGCCACCTGGAGATACTTAAAAACCGTAGGCGCCTCGAGGTCCATTTCCTTAGCGAGGTCTTCCCGATCGACAAACACCTGGTCCTCCAATAACCGCGTGAAGTAGCGGCCTTGCTCATAAGGGGAGAGCGCCTTACGGTCGCTGTTCTCCCGATTCATAAGCTTGGCCATTTCTCGATCGGCCAGCGGCACTACCTTGACGTAGCAGGGGAAGCCACTTTCGAGCTCAGCGTTCAGCAGGAGACACGCCGCATGCCGTCGATGTCCGACAGCAATCTCGTAACGGAAGGCTGCGCCGGCAGGTGCGGGGCGAGCCACACAAGGAATGTCCTGACCATTCGTGCGGAAGCTGCGCACGAGAGTCGCAAACTCGGGATCAGAAACCTGCAAACTCAACTCGTGTCGATTCGCCCATTTGGAGGGGCCGATGTCCTTTGGATCCACTGGGATTGCCGGCGCATCAGCCAAAGCAGCCTTCAGCGACTCAGGCAGCGGCCCGACGGCCGCACCCAATTGACTGGCGCGCGCCACCGCCGTGAGTGGGCCAGAGGCGGAAACCGGGACCGAAGCAGGGGAGGGGTTCGCAGTGCGAAGCCGCGCCACCACGGGATCGTTGTCTAACGACCGGGGGTCCGGCATGCGTTGTCGATTAGAAGTCATGCAGCGCGGACCCTAGAGCTGACCGAAGTGCTCACTTCCGCTCCTTTGTCGTCGGGTAGCCGGGTCGCCGACGGCGCACGCGCGGCTTGTCGCGATTTAAATAAATCAACGATGTCGTCGAAAATCGGACCGTGCACCTGGTCTGCCTCAGCGAGCGCTTCACGCAGCTGTGGCCGGCTGGCCTTAAAGGGCTCGCCGGGCCGAGCCTTCGGCTCATCACGCCCACGGGGCAAGTGTTCGAAAATGGTCTGCAGCTCCGGACCCAGGTTTTGCACTAAGGGCAACAACGGCATGGGTTTCTCGAGCAGCTGCGCCCCGAACGCCACCCTCATCCAACCGGCAAGTCGGCTCTGCGCCTCCACGCCCGCCTGGTACTTGGAGATGAAGATGCGCAGAAACTCGTAAATCTTCTCCTGCCCGGAATCGGTCGCGGCGAGCTCCAAAATGTCGTCGAGCATTTTTAGAAAGGCGAGCGTCGACTCCAGGTCGAGCTGACCGGCCGGCGTCGGGATCAGCAGGCCATCGGCGGCATACACGGCCGACCCGGTATAGAAGGAGAGGGTGGGCGGAAGGTCCATGACGATGAGGTCATAGTCCGCAATGATCGTCTCCAGTGCGTCCGAGACCAGGCGATACCACTTGAAGTCGGCTTCTGACTTATCTCGAATCCCCATTACGATGTCGGCGTAATACAAGGAGAGATTGGCGCTGAGGACGTCGAGCCGCGGGAAATAAGTCGGGCGGACTGCGGTCTTGAGTGTGCCCGTCCAATACGGCGGTGTGTCCGAGGGGACCTTCTTCTTTTGCATGTCATCGACCCACATGGCGTCGCAGCGAGCCTTGCCATAGGTCATCGGCAGCAGGGTCTCAAAGTCATCAACGTCAATGGGCCGAATCCCGAGGAGCGAGGTGGCACTCGCCTGCGGATCCAAATCCACCATCAGGGTCTTAAAGCCCCGGACCGCGCTATCTTGGGCGAAGCCGACCGATTCGTTGGTTTTCCCGACACCGCCTTTATGGTTCGCAAAAGCAATTTTGACCGCGCGCTGAATGCCGTACAGACTACGAGGGTTAAGCCCGAGCCTATCTTGGATCTGGTGAAATTCAGGAACGGTAAACAGGCGCGCAGACCCGGCTTTCTCACCCGGTGGTAAAGGGGAGTTGGGACCGTAGAGTACGGAGTGATGGATGCCCAGTAGTCGGCAGACTTCCACCACCGTGAGTTTCCGGTGTAACCGCTTTTCCTCGCCGGGCTTGAAAGCGATCTCCCGTGCGCTGTCGATCAGACGCATTGCGCCGTCATACATCGACTGGATTTCACCCCTACCGAAACGAACGCGCGGTGGCTTTCGTCTCTCGATACCGTTTGGCTCCGTCATAAGTCAAGAATACGCTGTCCCGCAGATACTTCGCAACATGGAAGCTGAAAGTCTGCGCCGCCGCGAATAATCTTCAAATGTGGCTGAGCTATTCAACGCTAACAACGAGCCAGCACTGATAGTCCCGGAGTCTCAAAAGCTGCCGTGAACGACCCAGTGTTGTAGCGGCGCAGATATTCAGCACGTGGGGCAGTGGGCGCTAATTCTCGCTTAGCCAGCAGGCATCGCGGCGCCGAATATGAGCTATGAACGTTTCCGGAAGGCTGGGCTGCCACGACAATATGGTATAAACGGCATAATAAGTGGATGGGCTTTGTTCGCCATCTTCATGGCTGGGGCAAGAGCTCGTTACTTAGATCCCGGGCTTATTTACCTTCATCCTCGCCCCGACATTAGCTTTGTTGAGTTGCCTTTTTGCCGTTTATACCACCCAGATTCCTGGGTCCAGGTTCGAGGGGTTTTGCCGAGAGCCGTGGTAGTCCGCCGCACCACGCCGTCCGATGCGCGTGAAGCTTGGCCGCGCTCGTGAGCACGTCTTGGTAATCCTTAGTTACGCAGGGCGGCTCCGAACCGACTGCGTGTGCCCCCGTAGTCTCGGAGCAGCCGGTCCCCGCTGCCGCGGCCGGTGTCAGCCGCCTCAAGCGCTATACATCGCAGGTCATGACTGGAGGTAATCGCCCGTGGCGGGTATCAACATTTTTACCAGCGAACGTGGGCTTGGGGGTGCTTTAACCAACCCGACGGAGTTGGCTCGTGCCAACAAGTGCATTGATCAGTCCTATCCGCTGCGATTTGCCGGGCGAGACTGGCCGGATGCCGACGCGGCGTACCAATCGTGCAAAACTCAGGACGAAACCGCAAACGATGCCTTAATGGTGCAAATTATCGCGGTCAAGTTGTACCAGCATCGCAGCCTGTTCGATGCCATCAACAATCTCGGCGGCCGTCGGTTTCTATGCGAATGCTCCCATCTCTCTAACGATGAATCCGAGGCGGCAATAGGCTGGGAGGGGCGCGGACTCGACTCTCGGTTTATCCGCAACTTTATCGGGGGATTCGATCTGCTCACGGAGAGTTCCGCCGCAGAGGTGTACCAACAGACATTGTTGTAACCTTGTTCAGGCCGGCCTCGAGATTCCTCGAGGCCGGTTCTTGCACCTCGGTTGCGCTCCCTGCTTCAGAGGACACGGGAGGGTCACGAAACTTCTGCAGGATCGGCTGTGTATCTTGCCAGGCCTCAAGCAAGGTTTCTAATCCCAACTTACGCAACTTCTTTGCGGCCGATTCGAGCTCTCCTGCGCAATTCGACAAGCGCAGGGCACCTACATCGGCCGCGGCTCCCTTTAGCTGGTGGGCGATTTTTGCCACGGCGCCGAAGTCGCCACGTTCCGAAAGTGCAGGTAGCCGCTGTACCAGCTGACTAGCGGACACACTAAATAACTGCAATACCTGACGTAAAGCGTCCTCGTTCCCTCCAACGATCGCCTTTAAGCGAGTCAAGTCAAACAGCGATACCGTATTGGCAGGG